>Ga0157375_10000499_pt1 | contig 35563 bp, 29 predicted proteins | sample M35metaG_FD_115311 | JGI IMG/M metagenome (GOLD analysis project Ga0157375, IMG submission 115311) | Miscanthus rhizosphere microbial communities from Kellogg Biological Station, Michigan, USA - M3-5 metaG | ecosystem: Host-associated > Plants > Roots > Rhizosphere > Soil | place: USA: Michigan... | reverse complement strand
TCTACGACGCCTCGGTGGCCGGAAAGATCGAGAAATTCCGCGAGTCATTAGCATGACCCAATTGCAGTGATTCAATTTCGGGAGACTTTATGGCTGTGGATTTGAAAGCAGAAGAAATCACAGAGATTATTCGTCAACAATTAAGCGGAATTGGCCGCGGGGTTGACGTCTCTGAAGTCGGTACCGTCGTCTCCGTCGGCGACGGCATCGCGCGCGTCTACGGCCTGGACCGCGTCATGGCCGGTGAGCTCGTGCAGTTCCCGCACGACATCGCCGGCCTGGCCCTCAACCTCGAGGAAGACAACGTCGGCGTCGTGCTCCTCGGCGAGGCCTCCGAGATCAAGGAAGGCGACGAGGTCAAGCGCACCGGCAAGATCATGTCCGTTCCTGTCGGCCCGGCCCTGGTCGGCCGCGTCGTCAATCCGCTCGGCGTTCCGATCGACGGCAAGGGTCCGATCAACACCACCGAGTTCTATCCCATCGAGCGCCTCGCGCCCGGCGTGGTCGACCGCAAGCCCGTCAAAGAGCCGCTGCAGACCGGACTCAAGGCCGTCGATGCCATGATCCCGATCGGCCGCGGCCAGCGCGAGCTGATCATCGGCGACCGCCAGACCGGCAAGACCGCCGTCGCGGTCGACACGATCATCAATCAGAAGGGCAAAGACGTCATCTGCGTCTACGTCGCCGTCGGCCAGAAGAAATCGACGGTCGCGCAGGTCGTGCGCACGCTCGAAGAGAACGGCGCGATGGACTACACCATCGTCGTCAACGCCTCGGCCTCCGACCCCGCGCCGATGCAGTACCTGGCGCCGTACGGCGGCTGCGCCATGGCCGAGTACTTTCTCTACAACGGCCAGCACGCGCTGATCATCTACGACGACCTCTCCAAGCATGCCGCGGCGTATCGCGAGATTTCACTGCTGCTCCGCCGTCCCCCTGGCCGCGAGGCGTATCCCGGCGACGTTTTCTATCTCCACTCGCGCCTTCTGGAGCGCGCCTCGAAGATGGCCGACGAAAAGGGCGGCGGCTCGCTGACCGCGCTGCCGATCATCGAGACGCAGGCCGGCGACGTCTCCGCGTACATCCCGACTAACGTCATCTCCATCACCGACGGGCAGATCTTCCTGGAGACGGACCTTTTCCACTCCGGCGTGCGCCCGGCCATCAACGTCGGCATCTCTGTGTCGCGCGTCGGCGGTTCGGCGCAGGTGCGCTCGATGCGAACGGTCTCGGGCACGCTCCGTCTCGACCTCGCGCAGTACCGCGAGCTCGCGGCATTCGCGCAGTTCGGCTCCGACCTCGACAAAGTGACGCAGGCGCAGCTCAATCGCGGCCGCCGTCTCGTCGAGATCCTCAAGCAAGGCCAGTATCAGCCGATGCGCGTCGGCCTTCAGACGGCCTCGGTCTACGCAGGCGTCAAAGGCTTCCTCGACAACCTGGAAGTCTCCTCGGTCCGCCCGTTCGAATCCGCGCTGCACCAGTATCTGAGCGATGAGAAGGGCGACGTTCTCGACAAGCTGGAGACGGCGCCGAAGTTCGACGCGGAGCTCGAAGCGGGACTGCGCGACGCCATCACCGAATTCAAAGCGCAGTACGTGAAAGACAACCCGAAAGCCGTGGCGGCGTAATCACACATGCCCAGCACAATCGATATCCGGCGCCGGATCCGCAGCGTCAAGAACACGCAGCAGATCACCAAGGCCATGAAGATGGTGGCCGCGGCCAAGCTGCGCCGCGCGCAGGAGCGGATGTTCGCCGCCCGTCCGTACGCGGCCGGTCTGCGCCAGGTGCTCGCCTCCGTCTCCACGCGCGTCGACATCAACGCGCATCCGCTGCTGCAGTCGCGCGAGCCGGAGCGCAACGTGGTGGTCATCGTCGTCACGGCTGACCGCGGGCTCTGTGGCGCGTTCAACTCGAACGTCATCCGCGCGGCGCAGAACTTCATCCGCGAAAAGTCATTCGAATCGGTCGAGTTGCTGACGATCGGCCGCAAAGCGGGCGACTTCTTCAAGCGCCGTCCCATTCCGATCCGCGAGAACGTCTTCGTGGCGCAGGCGCTCTCGATCGAAGTGGCGCGCAGGATCGCCGACGGCCTGATCAAAGACTTCATCGAAGAAAAGATCGACGGCGTCTACGTCGTCTACAACGAATTCAAATCGCTCATCGCTCAGCACGTGCGCGCCGAGCGGTTGCTTCCGATCATGTCCGAGTTCGCGGCTACGCCCGATCAGACGTCGATCGACTACCTCTACGAGCCAGGGCCGGAGCAGATCCTTTCCGACCTGCTGCCGAAGCACATCGAGTTTCAGCTTTACCGCGTTCTCCTGGAATCGGCCGCGGCCGAACAGGGAGCCCGCATGACGGCCATGGAAGCGGCCACGAAGAACGCGTCGGACATGATCAATTTCCTGACGCTGACCTACAACCGCATCCGCCAGGCCGCCATCACCAAAGAGATCATCGAGATTGTCTCGGGCGCGTCCGCCGCGCAATAGACGACGGAGAACACATGGCAAACGAAGAAACCAACACCCACGCGATCGGCAAAGTGATCCAGGTCATCGGACCGGCGCTCGACATCGAATTCGAAGACGGCCATCTGCCGGCGATTTACAACGCCATCCGCGTCGTCGATGAGGGCGAGTTCGGCAAGGTTCCCATCGACGTCGTCGCCGAAGTGGCGAACCACATCGGCGAGAACCAGGTCCGCTGCATCGCCATGAAGCCGACCGACGGCATGGTGCGCGGCATGAAGGCCATCGACACCGGCGGCCCGATCATGGTTCCGGTCGGACGCGAAACGCTCGGCCGCATCCTGAACGTTCTCGGCGAACCGGTCGACAACAAGGGTCCGGTGAACTCGGAACATCACCTTTCGATTCATCGCCAGCCGCCGCGTTTCGACGAACAGTCGACGAACATCGAGATGTTCGAGACCGGCATCAAGGTCATCGACCTCCTCGAGCCGTATACCAAGGGCGGCAAGACCGGCCTGTTCGGCGGCGCGGGCGTGGGCAAGACCGTTCTGATCATGGAGTTGATCAACAACGTCGCCAAAGAGCACGGCGGCTTCTCAGTGTTCGCTGGAGTCGGCGAGCGGACGCGCGAGGGGAACGATCTCTGGCTCGAATTCGCCGAGACGGGCGTCATCGTCCCCGGCGATCCGTCGAAATCGAAAGCCGCGCTGATCTACGGCCAGATGACCGAGCCGCCGGGTGCGCGCCTGCGCGTCGGACTGACCGGTCTCACCGTCGCCGAGCATTTCCGCGACGCCGAAGGTCAGGACGTGCTGCTCTTCATCGACAACATCTTCCGCTTCACGCAGGCTGGTTCCGAGGTTTCGGCACTCCTCGGACGTATGCCGAGCGCCGTCGGATATCAGCCCAACCTCGCCACCGAAATGGGCGAGTTGCAGGAGCGCATCACCTCCACGAAGCGCGGATCGATCACCTCGGTGCAGGCGATTTACGTTCCCGCCGACGATCTCACCGATCCCGCGCCGGCCACTGCGTTTGCTCACCTCGACGCGACCTCGGTTCTCTCGCGCCAGATCGCGGAGCTCGGCATCTATCCCGCCGTCGATCCGCTCGCGTCGACATCGAAGATTCTCGATCCGCGCATCCTCGGCGATGAGCACTACAACACCGCCCGCGCCGTGCAGGCCGTCCTTCAGAAGTACAAGGATCTGCAGGACATCATCGCCATTCTCGGAATCGACGAGCTGTCGGAAGAAGACCGCATCATCGTCAACCGCGCCCGCAAGATTCAGCGCTTCCTCTCGCAGCCCTTCCACGTTGCCGAGCAGTTCACCGGCATCAAGGGGCAGTACGTCAAGATCGCCGACACGATCAAGGGCTTCCGCGAGATCGTCGAAGGGAAGCACGACGACATCCCCGAGCAGGCCTTCCTGCTCATGGGCACGATCGAGCAGGTGCTCGAGCGCGCCGAGCAGATGAAGAAAGAAGCGGCGTAAGGAAACCGGATGGCCGACGCACTTCCGACCAAGATCAATCTCACCGTCGTCACGCGCGAACGGAAGATCATCGGCATCGATGTCGATGAAGTCGTGCTTCCCGCGAGCGACGGTGAGATCGGCGTGCTCCCCGGCCACACTCCCCTGCTGACGACGTTGAAGATCGGCCAGATGCGCTACCGCGTCGGCACCACCATCCATCGCATGGTCCTCTCGTGGGGATTCGCCGAGGTGCTGCCCGATCGCGTGATCGTGCTGGCCGAACGAGGCGTGCTGGCCAGCGAGATCGATCCGGCCGCCGCCGAAGCCGAACGCATCGCCGCTGAGAAAGAGCTGCAGTACCTGTCGTCGCACGACCCCGAGTTCAACCGCGTCGAAGCGCGGCTGGAAGAGTCGGTAGCGATGATCGGCATCGGCCACGATCACTGAGGCTGGTTAGCAGGAGCAAGCACTGCCGCTTGCAAAAGCACAGACAAGAGTGTCTGTGCACACCGGCTGCCGCCGGTAACCGCATTCGCCAAGGTTCGGCAGGATCAATGTGGCACAGACACTCCTGTCTGTGCTGCTGATGCTCGCGACAGCTTGGACTCAAGGCGCTAAGCTTGCATCACTTTGCGCGACGTTTCGTCCAACATGGAATCCTGGCTCGACCACTTCGCGTCGACGAACTTTCGTCGCAGCAGCGATACGGCGCACGATCTCAAGACGCCGCTGAATGTCGCCGTGCTCAATCTCGAACTGCTGCGCATGCGCGTGGCCAAGCTGACCGGCAACGAGGACGAGAAGGTCAACGCCTACGCGAAGGCCATCGAGCAGGAGCTGCGCCGGATGGCGAAGATCTTCGACACCTTCTTCGTCCTCTCCACGCCTCCGAAAGATGACGAAGAGCCGGTAGAGATCGACTTCTGCGAGCTTTGCACCGAGGCAGCGGCGAGTGCGAAGTTCGAGCTTGGCGGAGTCGGCGGTTCGTTCAAAATCCGCGGCCACGACGCCAGAATTCGTCAGGCGCTGAAGATGTTTTTCGAGGGCGCGTCGCGAGTGCTGGATGAGATCGGACGCAGCGTCGCGGTGGAACGTGCTCCCGGCAGGTTCACGATTGCAATCTCAGGAAAACCGGCGTCGCCGGACTTTGAAATCACGAAGATCTTCAAGTTCTACTACACGGATGTGCTCGGCAATGCGGACCTCTCGCTTGCTGCCGCGCGCCTCATCGCCGAAACGTATGGCGGTGAGCTGAACGCTCTGGACGAACGTGATAAGGTCTCGATCAGGTTGTCATTCCCAGGTGAATAAATGAAGAAAGTGCTGATCGTTGATGACGACCGCGCGACGAGCGCCGGCATGGCCGACGTCGTCGAGGAATGGGGCTACGAAGCGGAAGTCGCCGACACGGTGAAAGCCGGCTGGAACTCCGTCTCGAAGATGGTCCCGGACGTGGCCATCGTCGACCTCAAACTCCCCGACGGCTCCGGCCTTGATCTGCTGCACCGCATCAAGGAAACGTATCCCGACGTCTCGGTCGTGATCCTGACCGGCCACGCCACGGTCGACTCTGCCGTCAAGGCGCTGAAGGTTGGCGCCGAGGATTACGTCACCAAGCCGGTCGACCTCCCCCGCCTGCAGGTCATCCTCAAGTCTGTCGAAGACAAGCAGATGATGAAGCAGGAGATCCTTGAGCTTCGCCGTCAGCTGCAGAAGATGGGCGCTCTCGGCCATCTGGTCGGTAAATCGCCGCGGATGCAGAAGCTCTTCGAAGAGATCGAGATGGTCGCGAACACCGACGCGAACGTCTTCATCGTCGGCGAGTCGGGATCGGGCAAGGAAGTCGTCGCCAACACGATCCACTCGCTGTCGCGCCGGCGCCTGAAGCCGTTCATCGCCTTCAACTGCGGCGCGATTTCCCCGACGCTGATTGAGTCCGAGATCTTCGGCCACGAGAAGGGCGCGTTCACGAACGCCATCAAACGCCGCGAGGGCTACTTCGAAGTGGCCAAGGGCGGCACGGTCTTCCTCGACGAAATCACGGAAATGCCGATCGAGCTGCAGGTCAAACTGCTGCGCGTGCTGGAAGAAGGCAAGTTCCGCCGCGTCGGCGGCAATGAGGAGATCTATATCGAGGCGCGCGTCATCGCCGCATCGAACCGCGATCCGCAGAAGGCCATCGTCGACGGCAAGATGCGCGAGGACCTCTACTATCGGTTGAACGTCTTCCCGATCGAAGTTCCGCCGCTCCGCGAGCGCCTCGAAGACATCCCGCTCTTCTCGCACTTCTTCCTGCAGAAGCTGAATGAGACGGAAGAGAAGAAGGTCGAGAGCATCGAAGCCGACTTCATCGAGGCGCTGCAGCAGTACGAGTGGCCGGGCAACGTGCGCGAGCTGCGCAATGTGATCAATCGCGCGTTCATCATGGCCCGCGGCAGCAGCCTGACCGTCGAGTGTCTCCCCGACAAGCTCCTCAGCGCGCGCAAACGCCGCACGCGCGACGGCGTCATGATTCCGCTCGGCCAGCCGATGGAAGAGGTGGAGCGTATCGTCATCGAAGAGACGCTCACCATGACCGATGGCGACCGCCGCAAGACCGCCGAGATCCTGGGCATCTCCTACAAGACGCTCTACAACAAGACCAAGAAGTACAAGGCTGCCGGCGGCGGCGACGAAGAAGAAGAGGAGTAGGTCGGCACGGCCGACGGCCTTGGTTGCCCAAGGCTCGGCCAGCATTCCTTTCTCGATGGTTCGCCTTCGTAAGTTCTACAGCCAGTAGCGTTATTTGGCCTTCCTGATCGCGCGGTGCTATCGTCCGCGCCCGATCGATCCGGCGCCTCGCGTACGCATACGCATGATGCGCGTGCGAGGAATTCCGGCGTCGGCGTGGAAGGTTGGGCGTTCCGCAATGGCCAAAAACCTCGTCATCGTCGAGTCTCCCGCGAAAGCGAAGACGATCAACAAATTCATCGGCAGCGACTACATCGTCAAAGCTTCCGTCGGACACGTCCGCGATCTCCCCAAGAGCGAACTGGGAGTCGACGAAGACACCTTCGAGCCGACCTACGAGGTCCTCGAAGGCAAAGAGAAAGTGGTCAGCGAGCTGCGTGCTGCCGCGAAAAAGGCCAGCATCGTCTACATCGCCTCTGACCCTGATCGCGAGGGAGAAGCGATCGGCTGGCACGTGATGAACCTCCTCGGCGGCGATTCGAAGAAGGTCCGCCGCATCCTCTTCCACGAGATCACGAAGAACGCGGTCCGCAAGGCCATCGATCAGCCGGGCGAGATCGACATGAATAAGGTGAACGCGCAGCAGGCCCGGCGCGTGCTCGACCGCCTGGTCGGCTACAAGCTCTCGCCGCTGCTCTGGGACAAGGTCCGCCGCGGTCTTTCCGCCGGACGCGTGCAGTCGGTGGCGATGAAGATGATCGTCGACCGCGAGGAAGCGATCAAAGCGTTCGTCCCCGAAGAGTACTGGAGCTTCGCGGCGAAACTCGCTGCTGGAGTGCCGCCGCAGTTCATCGCGAAGCTCTCGAAGATCGACGGCAAGAAGGCCGACGTCACCAACGAAGAGCAGGCCCGCGTCATCGAGGCCGTGCTCAAGTCGGGTAGCTACGTCGTCGAGTCGGTTGCGCGCAAGGAAAAGAAGCAGTCCGCCGCGGCGCCGTTCATCACGTCAACGCTGCAGCGCACCGCGTACAACCGCTTCAAGTATCCCGTGAAGCGGACGATGCAGATCGCGCAGAAGCTGTACGAAGGTAAAGAGCTCGGCGCCTTCGGCCACGTCGGCCTGATCACCTACATGCGTACCGACTCGGTCCGCATCAGCGACGACGCCATCACCGAAGTTCGACAATATATCGGCGCGAAATACGGTGCTGATATTCTTCCAGAAAAGCCGAACGTATATCGTGTCAAGAAAGCTGCACAGGCGCAGGAAGCCCACGAGGCCGTCCGCCCGACGTCGCTCGAATTCGATCCCGAGAAGATCAAGGATCACCTCACCCGCGAGGAGTACAACCTCTACAAGCTGATCTGGGATCGCTTCGTAGCCTCGCAGATGAAGCCGGCCCTCTTCGACGTCACCGACGTCGACATCCGCAACGGCGCGTACACCCTGCGCGCCTCGGGTGAAGTGCTGAAGTTCCCCGGCTTTCTGGCGGTCTTCCAGGACGCGTCCGTCGAAGGTGCCGAGGACGACGAAGAGAAACCGGACAACAGCAAGGCGCTGCCGGCCATGAACGAAGGCGACACGCTCTCGCTCATCAATCTCGACACGCGCCAGAACTTCACCCAGCCGCCACCGCGCTACACGGAGGCGACGCTGGTCAAGGCACTGGAAGAGAATGGGATCGGACGGCCGTCGACCTACGGCTCGATCATGACCACGATCCAGACCCGCGACTACACCTACAAGTCGGACGGCAAGTTCTTTCCGACGCAGCTCGGCATGCTCGTCACGAAGCTCCTCAAGCAGTCCTTCGGCGACATCATCGACGAAGGCTACACGGCCGAACTGGAGCAGAAGCTCGACGAGATCGAAGAAGGTCAGGTCGAGTGGCGCGAGGCCATGCGCGACTTTAGCGTCAAGTTCAACAAGGACTTAGCGCGCGCCGGCAAAGAGATGGTGGAAGTGAAGCGCACCGGCGTCGAGACGGACGAGATCTGCGAGAAGTGCGGTTCGCCGATGGCCATCAAGTTCGGCCGCTTCGGCGAGTTCCTGGCCTGCTCGAATTATCCGGAGTGCAAGAACACGAAGGAGACCGCGCGCGGCGACGTCGCCGAACAGCCAGAGGGCGAGACGATCATCTGCGACAAATGCGGCAAGCCGATGCAGCTCAAGCGTTCGCGCTTCGGCCAGTTCTACGCCTGCACCGGCTATCCCGATTGCAAGAACACCAAGGATCCGCGCCTGCTGAAGGCCGACATCCCTACCGAGCCGCAGCCACCCTGCGAGAACTGCGGTAAGGAGATGGTGCTCAAGTCCGGACGCTACGGTCCGTTCTTCTCCTGCTCCGGCTATCCCGACTGCAAGACCATCCGCAAGATCGGCGGCGGCAAAGGCACGCCGCCGAAGCCGACCGGCGTGAAATGCGAGAAATGCGGCGAGGGTGAGCTGGTGGAGCGCCGTTCGCGCCGCGGCATCTTCTTCTCCTGCTCGCGCTATCCGAAGTGCGACTTCGCGCTGAACAATCGTCCCGTTCCGCGTCCATGCCCGAAATGCGCGGCGCCGTATCTGCTTGAGAAGGAAACGAAGCGCGAGGGGCACATCGAGTACTGCAACAACGCCGACTGCGGCTATCGTGCGCCGATCGCGGCAATGCCAAATGCTGCGAATGAATAACGTTGTCAATTATCGTTGTTATTGACTTCGCATTTACTCCGATTTAGCGTCGCCTATTAACGCGTCGCTCCTCCGCGCTACACTCCGGTTACGGAGGTCCATCCCATGTCGAACGTCTCTTCGCGCGCCTGGCGCCGCCTTGCGGTGCTGTCGCTCCTCGTCGCCGCGTCTTCCTTCGCGCAGCCGGCGCTGCCCGGCTCCGATCGCGTCATGCTGCGCCAGATCCTCCAGGCCATGCCGAAGGGCGGCGATCTGCACAATCACCTCTCCGGATCGATCTACGCCGAGTCCTACCTTCGCTACGCCGCCGCCGACGGAATCTGCGTCGACTCGGTGAAGCTCTACATCACTCCGTGCGCCGCCGACGGCTCACCTGCGGTCGTCAAGGCGTCGACGCTGCTTGTTCCCTACTCGTCGCTTTACGGCACGATGCTCGACGCGCTTTCGATGCGTCAATTCCGGCCTACTCTGGAATCCGGCCACGATCACTTCTTCAACACCTTCGGCAAGTTCAGCGCCGTCTCCAAAACGCACATTCCGGAGATGCTGACCGAGGACGTCTGGCGGCTGGCCAGCGAAAACGTCGATTACGTCGAGACGATCTTCGCCCCCGATTTCGGCCGTGCGCGCGACCTGATGAAGTACGAGAAGCCGGGTGCGTCGCCGGCGGAGATGTACAAGGCGATGATGCAGAGCGGCGACGTGCAGCCGATCATCACCGCCGCGCGCGCGGTCATCGATCAGGCCGAGTCGGCGATGCGCACGAACCTTCATTGCGGTACGCCGACTGCGCAACCGGGCTGCGATTCGACGGTGCGCTACCTCTACGAATTGCACCGCGGCGTTCCGCTGGACCAGCTTTTCGCGGAGATGGTGGTCGGCTACGAGCTGGCCACCGCCGATTCCCGCGTGGTCGGCCTCAATCCGGTCATGCCCGAGGACAGCTACATCTCGATGCACGATTTCGACGCGCAGATGAAGATGTTCGCGTTCTTCCATCAGCAGTACCCGAAGATCCACCTCACCACACACGCCGGCGAGCTCGTCCTCGGCATCGTCGAGCCCGAAGGGCTGCGGAATCACATCCGCGACTCAGTGATGATCGCCCGCGCCGAGCGCATCGGCCACGGTGTTGACGTGACGTACGAAGATGACGCCGCCGGCCTGCTGAAGACGATGGCATCGCGCAACGTCGCCGTCGAGGTCTGCCTCACCAGCAACGACGTAATCCTCGGCGTCTCCGGCAAGGCGCATCCACTTCGGTACTACCTCGCCGCCGGCGTTCCGGTGGCGCTGGCGACGGACGATCCCGGCGTCTCGCGCGACGACATGACCAACCAGTACATGCAAGCCGTTCAGGATCACGGCCTCGACTACGCCACGCTCAAACGCCTCGCACGCAACAGCCTCGAATACTCCTTCGCCGAGGGCGAATCGCTGTGGATGAATCACGACTATTCGAAGATGAACTCCGCTTGTACCGACACCTCATCGTCAACGTGCAAGACGTTCCTCGCATCGAACACGAAAGCACGCATCGAGTTGCGGCTGGAGCAGCGGCTGCGCGACTTCGAAGCGAAGTGGAAGTAGCTGTCATCCTGAACCGCCGGAGGCGCCGGAGCCGCAGGCGGAGCGCCGTAGGACGGTGAAGGATCTCAAGATTCGCAACTCCGGACCGAAGCCCATGGGATTCAACGCAGCTTGGAAAGATTGAGATCCTTCGCCGTCCTTCGCGACTCCGCGCTTCGCGCTACGTCGCTCCGGCGGCTCAGGATGACAGCGACAAAAACGTCCGCACCGGCTCCGTGATCAGGTCGTAGTCGATGAGGAACGTGTCGTGGCCGTTCGGCGACGAGATCCGCTCGTGCTGGACCGGCGTCCCGTTCGCGGCCATCGCTGCTTCGACGCGATCGACTTCGCTGACGGGGAAGAGCCAGTCGGTGTCGAAGGAGACGAGCAGCGTGCGACCCTGCCATTTCGCGAAGGCCTGCTGGAGTGAGCCGTGCTGCTCCTCGAGGTCCATCTCGTCCATCGCCGCCTGCACGCGGATGTAAGAGTTGGCGTCGTACTGCGCGGCGAATTTGCGGCCCTGGTATTCGAAGTACGAATCGATCTCGAACTGGCGTGTGTTGCCGCGGCGGCGCCGGCCGAACTTCGACTGCAGCGACGTCGGAGAGAGATACGTCATGTGTCCTACCATGCGCGCGATCTGCAGGCCGCGCAGCGGCTCATGGAAATCGTAGTAATCGCCGCCGTTGAAGTGGGCGTCGCTCTCGATCATCTTGCGGCCGATGACGTGCCAGGCGATGCCCTGCACGGGCACGGCAGGACCGGCGGCCATGGTGATGATCGAATCGGTGAAGTCGGGATACAAGGCCGCCCACATCAGCACCTGCATCCCGCCGAGGGAGCCGCCGGCGACGGCGCGGAGGTGGGAGATGCCGAGGCGATCGAGAAGGATCTTCTGCGAATGAACCATGTCCTCGATGGCCGGCCAGGGGTAGCGCGAGCCGTACGGTTTGCCAGTTACCGGATCGATCGATTGCGGGGCTGTGGTGCCGAAGCAGGAGCCTGGGATGTTCGCGCAGATCACGAAGTACTTGTCGACGTCGATCCCCTTGCCGTGGCCGATCAGACCATCCCACCAACCGGGCCGCTCGTCGTCGGCTTCGGTGTACTTACCCGCCGCATGCGCGCTCGCGGAGAGCGCGTGGCAGACGAGGATCGCGTTCGACTTGTCGGCATTCAGCTCGCCGAATGTCTCGTAGCGGATCGTGAACGGCGCGATGGTTTGCCCGTGCAGGAAGCGAAATCCGTCGTCGAGCACGAGGTCTTTCGGCGGCGCCGCGACGAACGTCTTGTGCTGCAAGGGAGGCATCGGCGCCGAAGGATAGCAGTCCGGCGACGCCCGCGCCCTTGGCGATTCGGATGGCCGCCTCGAGCTGCTCGTCGCGTTTCTCCCTGATGCCGCGCAGCGTCGGCACGACGCTTACCGTCGGCCGGATTCCGACGCCGTGATGCTGCGATCCGTCGTGCTTGAGGACGCGCATCCCGGTCCAGATCACGCGATAGCCGCCGGGAAGATCGAGCGGATTGATGTTGCCGTTCGTTCCGGCGGTCGGCTCACCGATGATCACCGCGATCTTGTAGGCCTCGATGATGCCCATAATCGACTCGGCGTAGCTAATGGCGCGGCCGTCGGTGAGGAAGATGAGCTTTCCGCGAATGCGGGGCGCCTGCGGCTGGATGTTCCAGCGGCCGGAGGTGTCGTAATCGTCGAAAACGTGATCGGGGCGGGTGATGATCGGCACGTTCCATCGCGCCGACTGAACCGGCACATCGATCAGATGAGCGAGAAAGCCAGTGCCGAGGTTCGGATAGCCGCGCAGGTCGAAAATCACGCCTCGTGCGGCAGTGAGCAGCGGAAGCACGTGGTCGAACCCGGCGTCCGTGACGCGTGAGAGATCGACGTAGAAGATTCCCGGCTCCAGCTCGCTGATTTTCGGTGGCCGTATCTCGTCGACTGCGTCCATCTGTCTGGTTCTGCGCACGACGACCGTTCGCGCCTCGCCACCGCCCGTCTTCAATTCAAGCGTGACCTCGGAGTCTTTGCCGCCGCTTCGCAGACGCTGCAACGCGCCCCAGCGCTTGAATTGCGGCGTGGCGCCCGGCTCCAATCGCTGCACTTCGGCAAACAGTTGTTTCGCGTCCTTGCCGTCGATGGACACGACCAGATCGCCGGGACGAGCGTCGAGCGATTCGTCAGCAACGCGCGTCACCACCAGCTCGTTTTCGGCCCAGCCGAACAGAAGAGGCAGCGACCAGGCTCTCGGCTCCGCGGGCTGGAAAACCTGCCCGTGTCCATCCTGAAGCTCCGACATCATGGTGCGGAGCGTATGGAGGAACGTCCCCTCATCGGAATCGGTCGCGGCGCTGGACAGCGCTTTTGGTAAGACACCGGGCCAATCAGCTTTCACGACGTCGAAATAGGGATAGAAGTGCTGGAGGACGTTCCACAGCAGTACGACGTCAGCCAGGCGCGTGGCGCGATCGCCGCCGGTGAACTTCACGAGCGACGGCGCTGAAGCCGGTCGCGCGTCGCTCTTCGGCAGCGTTCCCGAAGCGTCGGCGAATACCGCCAGCGGAATCCGCGCGGAGACGCCGCCGCCGAGGTCGACTTCAAAGGGATGCCGCGGATCGTGAACGCCTTTCGGAACGTTGCCGCGCGGGGCGTACTTGCGTATGCGGTCGCTGTGATAGAGCTGACTCTCTTTTTGCCCGAAACCTGTGTGACGCCAGAAGACGACCTGTACGTCGTTGCGGTTGCCGACGCGAGGAAGAAGATCTGTCGCCGGCGGCGAGCCGGTCACGTAGAGCTGAATCGTCGGCGCGAGCGGCTTAAAGATTGCGCGCAGCTTCGTTGCGAGATCGGCGGGGTTCGCAGCGCTCTCGATCGCGCGCACGCCGTCCACGGCAACCACGTTCCACTTCGCGGCTGTGGCCTCATCGCTGGGATGGAAATGGCGGACATAGCCGAACAGCCGGGCGAAGGCGGTGAGATTGACCAGTCCGCGGGCATCGATCGGGTGGGCCGGCTCGGTGCGCGCCGCCACTTTCTCGCCGGCGACAATCGACACGTCATCGATCAGCGCTTCACCGTCGCCGAGGAGCAGCAACCCGAAATTAAGCGTCGTCGCATCGTCGGCGACGTCCGCGTTGATCTCGACCGGTGTCCACTCCTTCGCGAGAACGGAGCGGTCCGTCATGTTGTCGAAAAACCCCATCTTCCCGCCCGGCCGATCGACGCGCACCCAGAGTTGCGCGCGCGGGGCGGTTCCGCGGCCGATCTTGAGGCTGGCGCGCACGCGGATCCACCTGCCGCGATACGGCGCCGCATCGACCGACTGCATCAGATTGCCGAACGGAGCTGCGCCGTCCGTCCCGGCAATCGACGACAGCAGCGCCGCCTTGCCGGACGCGCCTCCTTCGACGGTACGCGCCGCAAAACCAGGTGTCGGCGTTGCCCATCCTGGCGGGGCCTCGCCTGCCGAACCTTCCTCAAAATTCAGATTCGAAGGCGACGGCCTGGGAGTGGAGCTCACCTGCGCGCCGGACGAAACTGCGAACGCGAAAATGGCGAACGTGAGAATTGCGGCGGAGCGCGTTTTCACCGCGGCAGTCTACACAGCAGCGCGCGGCATCAGCGCCCAAAGGATCAGGTAGACGAGGACGCCGGGGAAGGCGACCGAGACCACCGACACGACGACGTAGATCACCCGCACAATGGTCACGTCCCATCCGAGCCAGTCGGCGATGCCGCCGCAGACGCCGGCGATCATTTTGTTGCGATTCGAAAGCTGCAGAGGCATGGTTGCTCCTTACTCGCTACCCGCTTCCCTCTTCATCTGCCCTTCGTAAATACGTCGAACCTCGTCGATGGTTGATATCTGATCGACGGTCTTGTCATCGCGGAGATGGGCGATGCGCGGGAAGCGGAGCGCGTAGCCGGATTTGTGGCGCTTCGACTCCTGGATGCGATCGAAGGCGATCTCCAGCACGATGGTCGGTTCCACGGTGAGCACCGGACCGTAACGGCCGGTCGTCGTCGCCTGAAAGTGCTCGGTCAGGCGCGCGATCTCGGCGTCGGTGAGGCCGGAGTAAGCCTTGCCGATATTCACCAGCTCATCGTCGCGGCGGACGGCGAAGGTGACGTCGGAGAGCACCGCGCGGCGTTTTCCGTGGCCGTACTCCGCGGCGGTGACGACGCAGTCGAGCGTGGCCAGCGCCTTCTTGTACTTCAGCCACGACTTGCCGCGGCGGCCGGGCGTGTAGATTGAGTCGGGTGCTTTGAAGACGAGGCCTTCGTTCGCGCGGGCGCGAGCGGCATCGAATAGTTCGTCGACATGCGCGCCGTCGCGGACTTCCGATTGATTCGTGAAGCGGATGGCCGGATCGCTGCCGACGATGCCGCGCAGTTTCGCCAGCCGGTCGCGCAGCATTATTTCGAAAAGAACTTCGCCATCGAGAAAGAGGATGTCGAAGGCAAAGAACACCACCGGCGCATCGCGCAACAGCGCATCCGACACCTTGCGCCGTCCGAGCCGCTTCTGAATCGAGGCGAATGGAAGAACGCGATCGCTGAAGGCGACGATCTCGCCGTCGAGGACGGCGGTATGGCCGAGCTTGCGAGCCGCGGACTCCAACTCGGGAAAGCGATGCGTCACATCGTCGAGCGTGCGCGAGTAGATGCGCACTTCGTCCGGCGATGCATGGATCTGCGCACGGACTCCGTCGTACTTGTCGTCCGCGAACGCCCCCGCGCCGAGCATGGCCACGATCTCGTCCGGATCCTCTTCCGGCTGCGCGAGCATGAAGGCGAATGGATGGAAGAAGTTCATGCGCGCGGTATCGAGCGCATCGGAACGCGCCAGCAGCGCAGCCGCGCCGATGTCGCCGGTGAGCATGTTCGCGCGCCTCACCGCCGCCAGCGGCCGCTCGAATGCTTTGGCGATCGCCGATTCGACGAGCCCTTCCTGCAGCCCGATCCGGAACTCGCGCAGCAGAATCTTGACGACGAAGCGCACGCCCTGCGCGTCGAGCTTCCACAGCAACGCCACCAGAACGCTCTTCTTCTCGCTCGGCCCCGACGTCGCCGCAAGCCTCTCGAATGTCTCCCCAACCTCGGCCAGCGTCACCGTGCGCGCCGGATCGTCGGGGAACAACTCCGCAACCGTATCGCCGGCGTCGCCGTACTTCGACCACGCTGCCCAGACCTCATCCGACGGCCGTCCGGTGACCTCGACGATGGCGTCACTCAGCGCCGCGCCGCCGACGCCAACCGTGCGCTGATCCTTGCGCGGAAACGGCGATCCGGAGAAGAAGACCACCGCCCGCTCCAGCGATGCGTCGTCGAGCGTGACGAGGTAATCCGCCAGCAGCCGCTCCTTCTCCGACTTTTTCGTCGTCGCGGCGATGGCGTTCGCGGTTTTGCAGAAATCGGCAAGCATCGTGAGTATGATCCCGGCGCAAATATCGCACCGGAAGAGGCTTCAGATGAAAACGAAAGTCACAGTCGTCGGCGGCGGCAACGTCGGCGCGACCGTAGCGCAGGGAATCGCACTCAAGGAACTGGCCGACGTCATCGTCGTCGACATCGTCGAAGGCGTTCCGCAGGGCAAGACGCTTGACCTCATGGAAACCGCGCCGGTGGAGGGATACGACTCGATTCTGCGCGGAACGAATGGTTACGACGAAACCGCCGACTCCGACGTTGTCGTCATCACCGCCGGCCTGCCGCGCAAGCCGGGCATGAGCCGCGACGATCTGCTGTGGAAGAACGAAGAGATCGTGGCCGGCGTCACGCGCGAGATCGTGAAGCGCTCGCCGAATGCGATCCTGGTCATCGTTTCCAACCCGCTCGACGCCATGTGCGAAGTGGCCCGCCGCGTCTCCGGCTTCCCGCGAGAGCGCGTCATCGGCATGGCCGGCGTCCTCGACTCCGCCCGCATGCGCGCCTTCATCGCCATGGAGCTCAACGTCTCCGTCGAAAATACCCACGCCTTCGTTCTGGGCGGACACGGCGACACGATGGTCCCGCTGCCGCGCTACTCGACGGTGGCCGGCATTCCGATCACCGAGCTGATTTCGAAAGAGCGCATCGACGCCATCGTCACCCGCACCCGCAACGGCGGCGCGGAGATCGTCAATCTCCTCAAGACCTCGGCCTGGTACGCGCCCGGCGCGGCGACGGTGGAGATGGTCGAAGCGATCCTGAAAGACAAGCGCAAGATCCTGCCGTGCGCGGCGTACCTGACCGGCGAGTACGGCTTCAACAACCTCTACGTCGGCGTCCCGGTGAAGCTCGGCCGCAACGGCATCGAACAGATCATCGAGATCACGCTGACCGAGGAGGAGAAGGCCGCGCTGCAAAAGTCGGCTGATGCGGTTCGGGAGTTGTTCGATACGCTAAAGATTTCGGCGTAGCATGCCGAAATCACGAAAGTTCGTTGGGATCGGGCAGGGTGTGCCTCACCGTGACGTTGGCATCCTGCGAGGTGCGTCTCACCGTGATGATCTTCTCCTCACGGATCTCTTTGGTGTCGCCGTTTGGCAGCACCTCGCGCGTTTGTTTGAAGGTACCGACTACTGTTTCTTTTCCCGTCTCTTTTTTATCGGTGTCCATGCCGACGTCTCCTAGCCTATTTAAGTCACCCGCTCACACCCTCCCTCCCTAACACCCGTACTAACCCGCGTCAGTGCGGTCGATGCTCCTGACCTTCTGATGCACCTCTTCCTCGTTGTTAAATTTTTCGTGGCTCAAACCGTATCGTTGCTCCAAGTAGTCAGCGTTATCGTCAATCCACCGGCTGAAGAGATAGTTGGCTACGTCGGCAAGCGCCTGACCCCTTCGGGCCATCAGCTTTTCGATGACCCAAGCGTCATAACCACGCAACGTCGTTTGCACCTTCAAGACTCTCATGGTGTGGGTTGTATACGATTGTTCCTGTTTTTGGATCTGTCAAGGTCTCTACGGATCGTAGAGCATCAAATTAGATCTGTTCGGACATAATTGGTGGGTCCTGTTGTTTGCCTGCGTGTCGGCGACTCCTTCGGTCTCTCTATCTATCGAAAAGTTCGAGCGTGTTGAGGGTGTCCCGCTTCGCTCGGGTAAACTGCAAACGGTGAAAAAACTCGTCATCGATATCGAAACGGTCGGTCTTCCCTGGGAAGAGCTGGACCCGTATGTTCGCGAATACCTGATCAAGGGCCTCAGCGATGGCGACGCCGAGGAGACGCGGCGCGCGGGCGGGCTGTCGCCGTTTCGCGGGCGCATCATCGCCATCGGCGTCATCAACATCGAGGACGGCCGTTCGTGCGCGATGTATGAGGTGCCGGGACAGACGCAGATCTCGGTGGAGAAGGCGGGGCAGCGAACCTACATCTCCGGCAGTGAGAAGCAGATCCTCGAAAAGTTCTGGGAGTTCTTCGAGGGCGACTCGCGCTTCATCACTTTCAACGGCCGGCAGTTCGATGGGCCGTTTCTGATGATCCGTTCGGCGATCAACGGCATCATCCCGAAGCGCGATCTGGTCGGGTACCGGTACGGCTATCACCCGAATTGCGATCTGCGCGAGGCGCTCAACTTCTTCGGCACCACGAACGCGCGGCAGTTCAAGTTCAACCTCGACCTCGCCTGCAAAGTCTTCGGCGTCGAAACGTCGAAAGGCGAAGGGCTCGATGGGCGTTCGGTCGAGACGTGGTATCGCGCCGGGCGGCATCGCGAGATCGCCGATTACTGCCTCGATGACGTGCGCGCCACGTGCGAGTTGTACGAGAAAGTCGCGCCGTCGCTGCTCATGTTCAACAAAGAGTTCCGCGAGGCCGAGGAGCGCGCCGCGCGCATGCGGCGACAGACGGAATTGCCGCTCGCGCCTACGAACGAGAGCCTGTTCATTGAGTCGGTGACGAAGACGTCGATCGCGCTTTCCGAATCGCTTGACGCGCCCGAGCCGGTGCCTGTGGTCACGGGCACGCACCAGGCGGTCGTCCTGGAGAAGCTCGTGCGGGTCGCCGACGAAGAGGAAGAGATTCCGTCCGGCGTGTGACGCGCGTGCGTAAAATGCGCGCGTGAGATTGTTTCGCGGCCGGATCTTTTCGCCGATTGCTGATCCCTTCACCGTCGATCCGGCGAAGTCGTATGTCTACTACGACGACGGCTATCTGTCAGTCGACGGCGACCGCATCACTGGCGTCGGTGCATGGCGCGACGTGCCGCGGCAGAGCTCCACGCTGACGCAACTAGGGCCGGACATCCTCATCACGCCGGGATTCGTCGACACGCATCTGCATGCGCCGCAGCTGGAGATGATCGGCTCGTACGGCGGCGACCTCCTCGAGTGGCTGAACCGCTACACGTTTCCGACTGAGGCCAAGTTCAGCGATCCGAAGCATGCGGAGATGGTGGCGCGGATCTTCTTCGAAGAGCTGCTGCGCAACGGGACGTTGTGCGCGCTGATCTTTTCCACGATCCACGAACGCGCCACCGACATCTTCTTCGACGAGGCTGAGCGGCGCGGGTTCAGGGCAATCATCGGCAAGACGATGATGGACCGCAACGCGCCCACGAATCTGCTGGAGAATCCGAAGCAGTCGTACGACGAAAGCCGTGGACTGCTGCAGAAGTGGCACAAGCGCGGGCTACTGCGTTACGCGATTACGCCGCGCTTCGCGCCGACGTCGACGCCGGAGCTGCTCGAAGCGGCGGGCCAGCTCAAGCGCGAGTTTCCGGACGCGTACGTCCACTCGCACATCTCGGAAAACCGCAACGAGGTTCAGTGGGTTCACGACCTCTTCCCCGAGGCCGAGTACGCGGACGTTTACGATCGCTACGGATTGCTCGATGAGCGCAGCGTCCTCGCCCATGGCGTCCATCTGACGGAAGAGGAGCTGGAGCTGCTCGCGCATCGCGGCACGCGCATCGCCCACTGCCCGAATTCGAACCTCTTCCTCGGTAGTGGACTTTTCAAACTCCACCACACGCTCCAGGCCGGCGTCGCGGTTGGCCTCGGCACTGACATCGGAGCCGGCACGACTCCGTCGATGTTCACGGCGATGTCGGACGCGTACAAAGTCCAGCAGGTGCAGGGCGTGTCGCTGACTCCGTTCCACCTCTGGTACCTCGCCTCCCTCGGCGGCGCGCGAGCGCTGTCGCTGAACGCGGAATCCGGCAGCCTCGAACCCGGCAAATCGGCCGACTTTCTCCAACTCGACCTGAAATCGACGCCGCTCGTGGCCTTGCGCAGCGAGCGCGCCTCCTCGGTCGAAGATCTGCTCGCCGGACTGATCTTCACCGCCGACGATCGCGTCGTCCGCGAATGCTGGATTGCGGGGCAAATGGTGGCGACGCGAAAGGCAGTGGATTAGTGGATCAGTGGATCAGTGGATCAGCGGGCAAGTTGCGAGCCCGTCCTGAACCACTGATCTACTAATCCACTAATCTACTAATCCACTGTTACTGGCAGCGCTCTTGCGCCGTCTCAAGCGCAGGAGGTCTTCATGAACAAATTACGAGCGATCTTTGCGTTCGCGGCGCTCTCGGCTGTCGCCGCTTTCGGACAGGATCGTACTGTCTGGCGGACGAGCGGCGATGTGCAGGAAGGTGGCCGCGGCACGATCGTCGGCACCGTTGCCGACACGCAGAACGGCCGGAATCGCATGGTCATCACGCCCGACAGTGCGCTGAGCGATCAGGTTACGGTCGATACCGACTCGGTATCAACGCAATACAACGGCTTCGGCGGGACGATCAACGGCGCGCCGGAGATCTTTGTCGGCTCGACCGGTTTCAACGAAGTCCGCGTAGGCGACCGCGTTGAGGTCCGAGGCGTCGCGATCGGCAGCAGCACCATCCGGGCCGAGCGCGTCACGCTTCTCGGACGCGCTGTTCCGTCTCCGCAGACTGGCGTCGGTCAGACGCGTACGCCGACGTCGATCTCGACGCCTACCGCGTCCGGTACGACGCCGAGCACCGCGCCGGACCGCATCGGCCGCGTCGAAGGCGTGCTGCAGCAGGTCAATCCCGAGGAAGGACGGTTGGTCGTCGTCACCGATCGCCGCGAAGTGCTGACAGTCCGCACGCCGCAGGGAACGCCTGTGCGTTATCACGGCGAAACGTACCGCGTGTCGAATCTCGAAGTCGGCGACAGAATCCGCGTCGAGCCGGAAGGCGGCGCGGCGGTGACCGGAAACGAGATCCGGGCGCGGTCGATCGACGTGATTCAGAGCTCGCAGGAATCGAACGGCACTTCGGCGTCGCGCGGCGTCGGTGCGCTGAGCGGACGCGTGATGCGCGTCGACCGCACGAACAACGTGATCCAGCTCAATACCGGGCGCGGCACGATTTCCGTCGATATTCGCAGCGCCGCCGACCCCTCGGGGCGTCCCGTGCGCGGACGCGACGTGCAGGTCGGCGATCATGTCGAGCTGAGCGGCTCGTACAGCGGTGCGACGTTCGTGGCCACGACGATTCGTTTCACCGACGACAGCGGTACGACGATCGAGCAAGGTCCGGCCACGGCGGTGCCCGACGAAGTTGCCGACCTCGGCGTGGTGACGATCTACGGTACGGTCGCGCAGACCCTCGCAGACGGCCCGCAACTCGTGCTGCGCGACACGCAGAACAACAACCGCACGGTGCGCATCTACGCGCTCGAAGACCTGCCGATTCGCACAAAGAGCGGAACGTACACGACCGCGGTCCAGCTGAAAGTCAGCGATTCGGTCGTGGTCAAGGCCTATCGCGACGGAGACGGCAACTACATCGCGCAGACGATTCGGATTCGCTGATTTCTGTGGCTCAGGCGCAATGTCTGAGCCACAATTATTTGGAATAACAACTCTCCCGCAAACGTCGAACACTGTGCGATGGAAAAGCCCGTTCGACGCATTCTGCTCCCCGGCGTTTCTGACGCCGGGGCGCCTCCTCCCGTCGTCATCGATTCGCGTGTCGTCGTCGCAAGGGCACGGCGCCGCGCGATCGTCCGCGATGTCATCGATCTCCTACTCCTCGTCTGCGTCGACGGGCTTTTCCTACGCTGGCCTCACGCGCACGTTCCCTTCCTCGACCGCTACGACTCGCTGCTCGTCCTCCTCGGGCTGAACGCGATGTTGGTCGGCTACGTGTGGCTCGCACGAGCGTTGCCGCGATGGACCGCGCGCCGTGTGGCGTCGACGTGGTCGCTGGCCGAGCGCACGCGCTTCTTCCGCGTGACCGCGCGTTAGGTCGATTCTTCGGCGGGCATCGCCGCTTTCCGGATCACGAACTTCTGCAGCAGTACGCCGACGAGCAGGAGCGAGATCGTCAAGCCGAGGAGCGAGGCCACGCGATAGAGGCCGCCGAGGCGCGCCAGGTCGTGCAGGAAACACTTCAGCACCGTGACGAGGAGCAGGAAGATCGCTGCCACGCGCGACGCGCGGCTGTGCAGCACGAGGCCGGCCACGAGCATCGCCACGGCGAAGATCGCCCACCCCATCGTGTAGGTCAGATCCTGCGCGAGCGATGACGAGAGGAAGTTGAAGGTCAGCGTCGGACCGGTCGAGTAGAAATCGGCGATCTCGATATTGACGAGCAGGAAGAGCAGGACCGCGCCGCATGCGTTCGCGATCGGACGCGCGAATTTGAAATCTGCGGCATCCTTCGCCGGCAGCAGCCACGCGGCGACAAAGAAGGCGGCGGCGCTGACCAGGTAGGTGTAGAGGTACCAGTTCACGATCGCGTGATGGCTGGCCGGGTGATACGAAAGCACGGCGGGGTTGACGGACAGGCGCACGAACGCCGCCGCGAGCAGTGCGCCGGACCACGCCAGCAGTCCGCGATGCGGGATACGGCGATAGAGCCAGACCAGCGCCGCCCCTTCGAGCACCCAGCCGATCGTGATCCATTGCTTATCGAGCTGCAGCGGAATGGCGACAGTGATGAACGCCAGCGCCGCCGCAGCGGTGAGCCCGAGGCGCGTGAGCTGTCGTTCGCTTGCCGGCTCGATGCGCAGAAGGCGCCAGACAAGCAGCAGCATCAGCGCGGCTTGGAAGACAGGCAAAAGTCCGATCGCGTAGCCGTAACCGGCATCCTCGATCGCTCTTCGCGCGAAGATGAAGAACGGGATTCCCGCCAGCACCGCCGCGAGATACGGCTGCATGAATCGTTTCGCGCGCGCGCCGAGGAGAAGCGGATAGGCGACGAAAATCGCGTAGATCGCGCCGGCGAAAGCGAACATGTGGGCCGGAGTGTCGGTTCGCGCCAATGCCGTTGCGACGCCGAGGAGGATGACTGCAAGGACCGCGACGTCGTGCTCTTCGATCAGCCAGGCCACGGCGAGCATGGCGATGCCGATCACGAGATGCGACGCGAGCAGCGAGCCGAAAATCGGCGTGCTGGAGATATCGCCGGCGATGATGACGACGACGTCGCCGAGCATGAGCGCGACGAGCGCGGCGGGGCTGAAGCGCCGGTCGATGCGGAACCAGATCAGGGCGACTGCGCAGACAACGATCGCCGCCACGAACGCCGTCACCGGCCACGGCATCGCTTTCGCCTGCGCGGCCCACGCCATCAGCACGAGCTGCGACGCGGCCACTGCCGCCGTCATCAACGTCGCGCGGCGCAGGTAGATCGCGGCGATGCCGATGGCGATGTCGAGAACGAACATCACCGCGAACAGCGGCCACGGAGGAAACGCAAGCTGCGGTTGCACGGCGATCGCGAAGAGGAAGAGGTGTCCGATCAGGCCAAGGTAGGTCGTGCTCGTGTCGCCGTCCGCGCCGCGCGCGATGAACACGCCGCCGCCGACCGCCAGCAGCGCGAAGCCGCCGATCACAATGAGCGCGGAGACGAGGCTGGCCGTGTTCAGCGCGTTCGAGCACCAGACCGTGATGACGATCCAGGAAAGGATGATCGCCGAGGCTGCGAGGATGGCGCGCTGCCGCGGCTTCGACTGCGCGATCGCGCCGACGTTGATGATCGCCAGCATGATGGCCAGGATCCACAGCGCGTGCGGCGCGGCGTCGCCGATGGTGAGAAAAAAGAGCACGCCGATCGATCCGAGGATCAGCGCCATTATCGTCCGCTGCGAAACGATGTCGCGTCCGAAACGGCGCGCGACGATCGGGACCGCGAGGAACAGCAGCGCGAACGCGGCGTAGATGATCAGCGCCGTCGTCAAGGTCTCCTGCTTCACGTTGTCCGCCGACCACACTCCCTCGGCCACGATGGCCAGGAACGCGGCGATGGCGTAACCCGCGCCGCCGCTGTGCCGGATCGCGTACGCGGCGATGATCGCGACGAGCAGGAAGAGCGTCCCGAACAGCAGCATCGGTGCGCTCGCAGGAATTGGCAGGATGGCCAGCGCCGGAAAGAGCAACAGAAACGCGGGTGCGACGATCGTCTTCGGAATCGAGGTGAAATGCGACAGCGCGAGCTGGATCACGACGAACGCCGCGATCCACGCCAGCACCGCCGGCCACGCGGCGGGTGTGTACGACGTCGCGCGCCAGACCACGAGCACCAGCGCGATCGTGGCGCCGCCGAGCAGGTGCAGCCAGACCGGACCGCGGAAAATCGCGATCACGGAAAGGCCGGTGGTGATGAACAGCAGGAAGGTGAAGAGGATGTTGTACTGCACGCCGTAACTCGAGACGGCGGCGACGTAGATGGCGAAGAGCAGCGGCAGGCCGGCCGAAGAGATCGCGGCGAAGTCGAATCGCCGTTGGGCCTCGTCCGCGCGGCGCCGCATCCAGAGCGATGCCGCCGCGGCCGCCGCGAGCAGGACGAAGATCGACACCGCAAGCGGCAGTTGCGCCGCGGTCAGGTATTTGCCGATCCAGCTCCATTCGTAAACGACCGTGAAGACGACGCTGAGCGCCGTCAGCAGCGGCCAGCGGCGCTGAATCGCCACCCACAACAGGCCGACGTTGAGCAGCAGCAGGTACGAGAAGAGCGCGATCGGTTTGTTTTCACCGGTCGACAGCAGCGCGGGCGTGGCGAAGCCGCCGACGAGGCCGAGCAGCGCGATGAAGACGGAGTCGCGGCGGATCGACAGCAGCACCGCGATCGCGGTCACGATCAGCATCAGCACGAACACCGCACTCGCGGGCAGCAGATGCCAGAGCGCGTGCATCGCGAAGAGCGTGGCGTAGAGGATGGCGATGCCCGCGCCGTCCATCGCGTTCGCGGTGAAGCTGTAGTTGCGTGCCACGCGCAGCTCGCAGACCAGCAGCAGGATGATGCCAGTGGCCAATCCCAGTGATGCGCGCACAGGCGGGCTGAGCCAACCATGTTCGACGGAGTAGCTGAGGAAAAAGAGCGCCGCCAGTACCAGCGCGATGCCGGCGATCCACGAGAAAAGTTTGACGCCGATCAGCGACTCCCAGTCGAACGGTTTGCGCGGGGTGGGAGTGGGGCGTGGGGTGTGGGGTGTGGGAGGTGGCGGCGGCGGGGGGATCGGTTCCGGTTCTGGAATCGGCTGCGCTTCAGATGCAGCAATCGGCTCGGGTTCAACTTCGTACGCGGCGATCGGCTCCGGTTGCGGCGGTGGGGCAATGACGACCGGTTCCGGTTCCGGCGGCGGAGTGACGATCACAGGCGACGGAATCGGCTCTGCTTTCGGTTCCACCAGCGGCGTGGCCGCAACAGTCTCATTCGTCGCCTGGCGTTCGAGGCGCCGCCGCAGTTCGGCCAGCTCCGCAAGCGCCTTGCTGGCGCGATTGGACGCCTGCATCGCGACGACGAACGCGATCACCGCGAACACGGCGACCATCAGCATCACGCAACCGTTCATGGAGTGCTCAAAGCATACACGCCGAAAATGAAAAGGCCCGCCGAAGCGGGCCTTTCGAAAGCGCGATGCGAGGTTTACGCTTTGTTCGTCTTGGGAGCCAGCAGGATTTCGCGGCCGACGAGATACAACAGCAGGATCAGCACGAGGAACGGGATACACGACATCAGATCGGCGTGCCCGCCGGAAACGAACGGATTCTTCTCGGCGAACTTGTCGAGGCTGGCGTTGAAGTTCGTCACCCACGCCACCTTGTCCTGCAGGCCGGCGATGAAGGCGATCAGGATGCCGGCGATCGCGCCGCCGGCGATGTATCCGGAAGCCATCAGCACTCCGGGACTCTTGTCGCCCTCGGCCGTGAGCTGCTCTTCCGTCAGGTTCAAGTCGCGGTACTTCTTCCGAACGTAGAGGTCCGACAACCAGCGGATCGCGCCTCCGATGAAGATCGGACTCGACGACGACAGCGGCAGGTAGACGCCGACCGCAAACGCGAGCGACGGGATGCCCGACATCTCCAACACCAGCGAGATCATCACGCCGAGGAGCACGAGACCCCATGGGAGCTGCCGGTTGAGGATGCCTTTGATGATGTACGACATCAGCGTGGCCTTCGGCGCGTCGAATTTCTTCGGCGCCGCTTTGCCGTTGGCCGTGAACTTGTGTGTGCCGTTGATGGCCGGGTCGACGAGGAACTGCGGCGTACCGCTCTGGTCGACGAGGAGCTCCTGCGCGGACGCGCCTCCCTCGGGCGTGTAGTGCCACACGAGGAAGTCCTTCCCCTCATAGCTCTTGTGCGACAACCCCGGCAGGATCGACGCATCGGCGTGCAGGCTCGCGGGCCAGTTCTCGATCTGCTTGAGCGGCGCGCCTTCTTCGCCGGTCGACGGCTCGGAGCTGATGCGCGGCAACACGACGCTGCCGTTGTTGTTGAGCATGAGGAGCAGCGGTCCGAGCACGAGTGCCGAGGCCAGCGCGCCGATGAGGATCGCGATCTGCTGATACTTCGGCGTAGACCCCACGAGATAGCCGGTCTTGAGATCCTGGGACGTCGTGCCGCCGTTCGAGGAGGCGATGCAGACGATCGCGCCGATCGACAGCGCCGTGACGTAGTACGTCGAGCCGGTCCAGCCGATGACGAGGAAGACCAGGCAGGTGATCAACAGCGTCGCCACGGTCATGCCGGAGATCGGGTTCGACGACGAGCCGATCTCGCCCGTGAGCCGCGACGACACCGTGACGAAGAGGAAGCCGAGAACGACGATGAGGATGGCCGCCATCACGCGCGCCATCACGCCCGTGCCACCGTGGTACAGCGGGCTGGCCAGCGCGATGATGGCCACGAGAGCGAAACTGCCGATGAGCACGAACTTCATCGAGAGGTCGCGGTCGGTGCGCACCATCCCCTCGCGCGCGCTGCTGCCGCCGCGCATGTCCTTCAGTCCTTCCTTCAGACCGTGCCAGATGGTCGGGAGCGAACGGAGCATCGAGATGATTCCGCCCGCCGCCACCGCGCCGGCGCCGATATAGAGGATGTAGGCGCTGCGGATCGCGTTCGGAGACATGTCTTTGATCAGCCGCGTCGATTCCGGTGCGAGAGGCGCCGCGAGGCCTGCGCCGAAGAACTTGATGGCCGGGATGAGGACCAGGTAGGCGAGCACGCCGCCGGCGCACATGATCGAGGCGATGCGCGGCCCGATGATGTAGCCGACTCCGAGGAGCTCCGGCGAGATCTCGGCCGAGACCGAGCCCGCCGCGAACGGCGCTCCGAAAACACGTTCCGGCGTGTCTTTCCACCAGCGGAAGGCGACGTTCATTGCCTTGTAGAGGAAGCCGATGCCGAAGCCAGCGAAAATGGTCTTGGCGCTTGTGGCCTGCCCGCCGAGCTTCGCCATCTCGATTTTGGCGCTCTCCGAGGCCGCCGCGATCGACTCTTCCGACGCCCCTGCCTTCAGCACCTCGGCGCACGCGGTGCCTTCAGGGTACTTGAGCAATCCGTGCTGCTGGACGATGAGCGCGCGCCGCAACGGAATCATCATCAGGATGCCGAGGAGACCGCCCAGGACGGCGACGAGCATCACGCGCGTGAACTCGAGGTCGAAGCCGAGGATGAGGATAGCCGGCATTGTGACGCCGACGCCGAAGGCGATCGACTCGCCGGCCGAGCCCGCCGTCTGCACGATGTTGTTCTCAAGAATCGTGGCGTCTTTGCCGCCGATCTTCGAGAGGATGCGAAAGAAGGTGATTGAGAGGACCGCGACCGGGATGGAGGCGCTGACCGTCAGGCCGACCTTCAGCACGAGGTAAAGCGACGCCGCGCCGAAGATCATGCCGAGGATCGTGCCCAGGATGATCGGCAGCGGTGTGAGCTCGCGAATGTTGGTTGCCGCCGGGATGTACGGCTCGAACGCTGCACTGGCCGGCACGTCGGGCTTCATGCCGACGACGTCGGGATACTCCTGTTCAGCAATGCTCATTTTGTCTCCTGCGCTGGTGGGTCAGAAGCCGCCTGTTGCCGGGGTCAGGCATGCATCGGGCGGGCCATTCTAGCATCGGAACTTGTGCGCTTTCGGGAGGCGTAGAATCACGCTCATGCCGACCGTCGATGACCATTTCTCCGGCCGTTCCGCGCAGGTCCTTCAGATCTACCGAAAGATCATCGATGCCTCATCCACACTCGGGCCGGTCGAAGAAGATCCGAAGAAGACGTCCATCCATCTGAACCGCCGCGTCGCCTTCGCCGGTGTGCAGACGCGCAAGGACGCGTTGATCCTGACGCTGAAGTCCGACCGCGACGTAAAACACCGCCGCGTCCACAAAACGGAACAGACGTCCGCGAATCGATGGCACTTCGAGGTGCGCCTCAACGATCCCGCCGAAGTCGACGAGCAGATCACGCAGTGGCTTCACGCGTCCTACGAGTTGGCGCAGTGAGCGCGGGCGACCGTTTACGCAGCTCGATCGAGGCGGCGTTTCCGCGGCTGTCCGCGATTTCCGACTCGGACGCCGCGATACCACCCGCACCCGGCAAATGGTCGCCGAAGCAGGTAATCGGACATCTGATCGACTCCGCCTCCAACAATCACCAGCGTTTCGTCCGCGCGAACTTCACCGACGATATGATCTTCGCTGGATACGACCAGGAGAAGTGGGTAGAACTGGGTCATTACTCTGACGCACCATGGAACTCGCTTCTCTCACTCTGGCGCGAGTTCAATCTCCAGATTGCGCGGGTAATGGATGCGACGCCTTCCTCCGTCCGCGATACTCCGCGCGCGCGACACAACCTGCATCAGGTGGCGTGGAGCGCTATCCCCGAGGCTCAGCCCGCGACGCTTGGGTACTTCATGAACGACTACGTCGATCATCTTGAGCACCATCTGCGGCAGATCGGATAAGGGAGACGGTTCACGCGGAGACGCGGAGCCGCGGAGGGGAAACGGGTTTTCTCCGCGGCCCCGCGCCTCCGCGTGAAAAACTTCTAAGACGAAACCGCAGCTCGTGCCGAAGCCAGATACCGCCCCGTAATGCTCCGCTCGTTCGCCGCAATCTCCTCCGCCGTGCCCACCGCGAGCAGTTCGCCGCCGCCGTCGCCGCCTTCGGGGCCTAGGTCGATGATGTGGTCGGCGGCTTCGATGAGCTGGATGTTGTGCTCGATGACGAGGACGGAGTTGCCGCGGTCGATGAGGTTGCGGAAGGTCTTGATGAGCTGGGCGACGTCGGTGTGATGGAGGCCGGTGGTCGGCTCGTCGAAGAGGAAGAGACGGCCGGTATCGTTCTTCGTCGTCTCGGAAAGGAACGAGGCCAGCTTGAGGCGCTGCGCTTCGCCGCCGGAGAGCGATGCGGTGGACTGGCCGAGGCGGAGGTAGCCGAGGCCGACGGAGCGGAGGGCGGAGAGTTTTTTCAACAGCGCGCGCTTGTCGACGAAAAACTTCATCGCCTCGTCGACGGTCATCTTCAGGATGTCGTTCACGTTTCGGTTCTTGTACGTAACCTTCATGACCTGTTCGTTGAAGCGCTTGCCGCCGCACTTGTCGCAGATCACTTCGACGTCCGCGAGGAACTGCATGTCGATGGTGACGGTGCCGGCGCCTTCGCAGACGTCGCAGCGTCCGCCGACGGTGTTGAAGGAGAACATGCCGGGCGTGACGCCGTTTAGTTTCGCCGCGGTTGTTTCGGAGAGGATCTTGCGCACCTCGTCCCACGCCTTCACGTACGTGGCGGGATTGGAACGAGTGGATCGTCCGATCGGCGACTGATCGATGAACTGCATGTCGTAGATTTTGTCGACGTCTTCCAGCGTCGACGCGCCGACGTCGAGACCGGTCGCGCCGCGGATGTCTCGCTGGTAGCGGTTGTAAAGGCAGTTGCGGATCAACGTCGACTTGCCCGAGCCGGAGACGCCGGTCACGGCGACGAACTGGCCGAGCGGAATGGTGACGTCGATGTTCTTGAGGTTGTGTTCCTTCGCGCCGCGAATGGTGATCGCGCCGAAACAGTCGGATAGGGATGAAGGATGAGCGACGATGGAATCTGTCGTTTCCGCCGGTCTCGGAGGGCCGACGTACAACACCGAACCGCCGTACTCCCCCGCTCCCGGTCCCAGCTCGATGGTCTGGTCGGCGCCGGCGATGATCGTCGGATCGTGTTCGACGACGATGACCGTGTTGCCCGCATTGCGCAGGCGCTTGAGCACCGCCAGCAGGCGCTCGCTGTCGCGCGCGTGCAGGCCGACCGTTGGCTCGTCGATCACGTACATCGTCTCCGTCAGCGACGACCCGAGGGCCGCGGCGAGATTGATTCGCTGCGACTCACCGCCGGAGAGCGTGCGCGTCTGGCGATCGAGCGTCAGGTACGAAAGCCCCACCTCGTCGAGATAGGTCAACCTGTTGACGATTTCGCGCCGCAGATGGCCCGACTTTGCCTCTTCCGACTTCGAAAACGGCAGGTACTCCCAGAACCGCCGCGCGTCGCGGACGTTCATCGCGAACAGATCGCCGACCGTCAATCCGCGGAAGGTGACGAACGACGCCGACGATTTCAGACGCGAACCGTGGCAATGCGGACACGTTTCATAGCTGCGGTACTTGGCCAGCTTCACGCGCACGTGAATCTTGTATTTCTTCGTCTCCAGCCACTCGAAGAAGCCTTTGATCCCGTACCACTTGCTCCGCCCCTCATGCAGCAGCGTCCACTCCTCAGGCGTCAAATCCTTGATCGGGACGTCGAGGCGAATGCGGTACTTCGCGGCGGCCTTTTTCAGATCGTCGTAGCAATCTTCATAGCCGGCCGAGTTCCATGGCGCGATCGGCATCTCGTCGAGACGCAGATTGCGATTCGGGATGACCTTCTCCATGTCGATGCCGATGATCCGGCCGTAGCCCTGGCAGTTCGTGCACGCGCCGAGGGGCGAGTTGAAGGAGAAGAGCTGCGGCGTCGGCTCGACGAATTCGGTACCGCATTTGTTGCAGGCGAAGCGCGACGTGAAGCGATGGCTGATCCAGTTGCCATCGCCGCCATCCTCGAGCAGATTCACGTTCCCCTTCGAGATCTCGAAGGCCTGCTCGATGGCCTCGGTGATCTGACCGCTGCGCTCCGGATCGACGCGCAGACGATTGATCACCAGCTCCAACGCTGTCGATTCGCTCGTGTCGGTTTCGTTGAGGTCGCGAACCTCGCCGCCGATCCAGGCGCGGTAAAAGCCGGCCTTGACGAGCTGCGTGAGCACCTCGCCGCGGTTTTCCTTCTCGAAGAAGATCGGCGCGAGGACGACCACGCGCTTCCCTTCAAGCGACGAAGTAATGGCAGCCGTGATCGACTCCGGCGTTTCGCGGCGAACCGTGACTTGGCAATCGCGACAGATGGTCTCGCCCGCGTAGGTCATGAAGAGCCGGATGTGATCGGCGAGCTCCGTCGCCGTGGCGACCGTCGATCGCGCGTTCTTGACCGTGTTCTTCTGCTCGATAGCGATTGCCGGCAGAATTCCGTCGATCTCGTCGACGTCCGGCCGGTCGATGCGCTCCAGGAACTGCCGCACGTACGTCGACATCGACTCCACGAACCGCCGCTGCCCCTCGGCATACAGCGTGTTGAACGCGAGCGACGACTTCCCCGAACCGGACGGACCGGTCAGAACCGTAAGCTGGCGCTGCGGGATATCAACCGAAACGTTCTTGAGGTTGTGCGTCCGCGCCCCGCGAATGGAGATCGTGCGTGAGGGCATGTCGGAGTGAGAACGTGTGAGCAGGAGGTTGTCATCCCGGAGACGACTCGCTCGTGAAAGGAATGCGGAGTTGCAGGTTGGATCGCCGGATTCTTCCGGGCACCATTCGGTCAAGGGTCACAAGGCGGTGTTCCGCCGCGTGATAGGAACAGCCAAATTCACGCTGGATGTCCGTCGGCGACAGAGAGCCGATCGCGTCATGCAGCCTGAGCACTTCGTCAAACGGTGAAATGATCGCAGCCGCAAACACGTCCGCCTGCCATTCCGTGCGCCAGTACGGCGGTATGCCGTCGACCGGAGTAGGGACAGTCGGGTCGGCGTATTCAAGCGCCACCAATTCATCTCGATGAAGGATCAGATGACCGATTTCATGACAGACCGTGAAGAGTGTTCTGGGATATCCGCGTTCGATGTTGTCATAGGTTTTGGGGCTTACGGCCACCTCCAGCCGCCAGCGTTTTCGGGCGCATGTCCTTGCCTCAACGGCTGGTGCGAGCGGACGAACGGCGTAGTCGGCGCGGTACTCGTGCGCTCCGATCGACAAGACGATCTCATCGAGCCGTTCGAACAGTTCAAGCGTCCTGATCCGGCCGCGCTTCGCCATCGGTAACGAAGACCTGACTTCGATTGCAATCTGTTCGATGTCGCTTCGGGACCGCTTGAAACGGGCGCGAGGGTGAGCGAGAAAAGGATCAGTCGTGTCTTTTGCGAGACTCTCGCCGGATCGTTTGTCAGCTTGGCCATGCAAGCGTTGCGCGGTTGCCGTCAGCTCCGCGTGCGCCGCAAGACGTCTTCCGTCGGTCCCGAAGACGAGTTCGAGAACCCTGATTTCGTCAGCCGTTATCAGACGCTCGTCATGCTCGATCGCCGAGAGTTCGTCGTCGAAGACAGAGAGTTTGTGCGCGAGCGCGCCGAGCGACAGACCTGCTGCTTTTCGCCATGCGCGAACGCTCGCTCCTATCGAAAGCACGCCTCTCCCCTAGCGATTAAAAAGTCAGTTCTTGCGGTTAGGCGACGGCAGATCGAGCGAGCTTTGCTCTCCCAATGACGGTTTCAGCCGACGATCTCTGCGAATGGTGCGTCGCAACTCGAGAACGAAATCCTCTTCCTTGACAAGCTCTTCCCAGTTTTCGCTGATCCCCACATCCTCCGAGAGCCACTCGATGCTGGAGCTGAAAGGAACTTCAAGCAGAAGGTCGACGAGGGTTTCGCCCGTGTCTGCATCTGATGGAACGGACACAGTTACCGTCGAGGTGATCGTTCCATACTCCACGACCACCAGCCTACCGCTGTCGAGTCGGAGTAGCGCCGCCTTGCTTGGTTCCGCCGCCGCGAGAGGATCCACATCTTTGAATGGGACCGGAAACAGCCGCATCAGATCCGATTCGATCACGTGGGCGATGAGGGCGGGGCGAATGTCTGTCGAGAGTGTTTCAGGAGGCGCGGTTCGCATATCAGTCTTGCCTCTTCAGGATCGTAACGGCGATGACCACGAGTTCATTCGAGTCGAGCGTCAGCACTCCCGGGCGGCCCTCCGACCATGAAACCTGGCCCGGTGGACAACCGTGATCGGGTTCGACAGAGGTGGTGAACTCAATGCCGGACCGGCCCGGAGGCAGCGGTCCGATGTAGGCCTTTACCCGCGGAATCAGGCCCGCCCCGATGTTGCGCATCGGTCTTCCTCCGACCTGTTGCGTCCGTTCCATCAGTTCGTTTAGCTCTGGAGGCTGCAACCGATGATAAATCGGCTGGACGTCATCCGGCACACGTTCCCCCCTGACTGGTGCTGGGGAGCGGGAGGAATTGTAGCAGGAAGTCTTCAAATCCTAATGTTGTGTCTTTGGTAGAAGTTGTAGTCGCCCAGCCGCGTGCGCAATTTCTGCACGACATCCTCGGGGAGCCAGGCGTCGCCGGCGGTGACGTTGGTTTCGACTTGGTGGATGTTCTTGGCGCCGGGGATGGCGGTGGCGACGGCGTCGTTGGCGAGGACGAAGCGGAGGGCGCCTTCGATCAGCGTGCGGGCGGTGCCGCCGATGATCGACTTCACCTCGTCGACGCGAGGGAGCGCATCCTGGAGGCGGCGCGGCGTCAGGAAGTTCTGGCGGATGTCGTCGGCGGGGAAGACGGTGTCATTGCGGAACTTGCCGGTGAGCAGTCCCGAGGCGAGCGGGACGCGGGCGATGATTCCGTATCCTTTTTCCTTCGCGGCTGGAAAGAGCTCCTGCGCCGGCACCTGGTTGAGGATGTTGTAGAGCACCTGCAGCACGTGTCCCCAGTTCTGCTTCACGACTTCCAGGCCATCCTCGGGATTGAAAACCGACACGCCCCAGAAGCGGATTTTGCCGGCGTCCTGCAGGCGCTCCATCGCGTCCTGGATCTCTTCGCGGCGGAGGTCGTCGATGGTCGGGTTGTGAACCTGATAGACGTCGATGTAGTCGGTGCGCAGACGTTTGAGCGAGCCGTCGACGGCGACGTAAATGTGCTGCTTCGAGAAATCTTTCTTCAGCTCGCCGCTCGACGTGCGCACCACGCCGACTTTCGTGCCGATGATGACGTCCTGCCGTTTTCGGGAAAGCACGATTCCGAGGAGCGACTCACTGCGGCCGAAGCCATAGCTGTCGGCGGTGTCGAAGAAAGTAACGCCGAGATCGCGCGCGCGGCGGATCGCGGCGAGCGAGTCTTCGTCGGTCGTGCGTCCCCAGCCGAGCGGCGCACCCGAGGCTTCGGACGGACCACCGATGGCCCACGCGCCGAAGCCGATGGCGCTGACCTTGATCCCCGTTTTTCCAAGCTCGCGGTACTGCATCGCGACGGATTCTAAAGTCACTGCTGCGGTTGGAGTGTGACTTTGATGACGTTCGGGTTGTGGTCGTACATCGCGCCGGTGAAGCGGTCGACGAGGAAACCGGCTCCGCCGAGGATGCCGGCGACGAACAACGCGCCGACGGCATCATCAGAACCGTTGCCGGTAAACGCGGCGATCGTTCCGACCGGAAGACCCGCAGCGGGGATGAAATTGGCCCAGAACGAGGCATTGAATCCGCGCTCGAGTTGGATCTTCTGCGTCTTCATGCCGCTCTTCGCGACGTCAATGCTGCATCCTTCGGCTTTGCGCGGAATGGTGATCCGCGCCGGCGTCGTGCCGCTCGCCGTGATGTTGTTGGCGCACTTGATCGTCGCGTCCGCGCCGGACGGATTCGAATCGACGGAGATCACTTCATGCGTTCCGCGCGTGATCGTGGCGCAGGACGAGAGCAGACAAGCAGCCAGCAGCAACGACAGAAAACGTTTCACAATCTCACCTGCTTCACCTCTTCGACTGCTGCGATCGACCGGAGGGCCGAAAGCGGTTTTTCCCCGAGCGCGGAATCGACGGTGATGATGGCCATCGCTTTGCCTCCGGTCACGTTGCGGGCAAGGTTGTATTCGGCAATGTTGATTTCGTGATCGCCGAGCGCGGTACCGACTTTGCCGACGACGCCGGGAACGTCCTTGTTGATGATGTAGAGCACGTAGCCTTCCGGCTTGAATTCGACGCGAAAGTTGTTGACCGAAACGATGCGCTGGTTTTTCTCGCTGAACAGCGTCGCTGAAACGCACACCTCGTCGGTCGCGGACGACGCGCGCAAGGTGACCAGGTTCGCGTAGTCCAGAGGTATCGGATGCGCTGTCGGCGTGATGGCGATGCCGCGCTGCTGCGCCACCTGCTCGGCGTT
>Ga0157375_10000498_pt1 | contig 35644 bp, 31 predicted proteins | sample M35metaG_FD_115311 | JGI IMG/M metagenome (GOLD analysis project Ga0157375, IMG submission 115311) | Miscanthus rhizosphere microbial communities from Kellogg Biological Station, Michigan, USA - M3-5 metaG | ecosystem: Host-associated > Plants > Roots > Rhizosphere > Soil | place: USA: Michigan... | reverse complement strand
CGCTGAAACAGTTTTGTAACTTAATGTATTCACACGTTTTAGTTAAAGATTAAACATAATTTTCCCCTAAAAGGGTGTGCAAAGGTACAAATATTTTTCGGACTGCAAAAACTTATTTCATTTTATCACAAAACCACCCTTGGGTTAAACGGTTCAACAGAATTCATCTATAACAATTATGTCTGGCACAAATATTGTTAACAAAAATTGAGATGAAAAAGAATTTTAGAAGATTCTAAAAACACGGGTGATAAAGTAAAGAGTTTGGTTAATCCAACTCTTACTTTATTAACTTTTCTTTAATTTTTCGTTTAAAAATTTATCAATACGATTATTTTATTTGCCTAAATAATTATATTTGCGCAAAATCCTAAATAATCATGAGCCACGGAAAGATCAGAGAAGAAAAAAACTGCTTAAACTGCGGACATCACGTCGAAGAGCACTTCTGCCCCCACTGCGGACAGGAAAATACTGAACCCAGACAGCCTTTTCATTATCTCTTTACCCACTTCATTGAGGATTTCACCCACTACGACGGTCAATTCTGGAAAACCTTAAAATATCTGATGATCCGTCCCGGTCAGCTGACCAAAGAATATATTGTCGGCAAAAGGCAAATTTATGTAGCACCTGTAAAGCTTTATATTTTTATAAGTTTCATCACCTTTTTACTTCCCGCTTTTTTACCTTCAGGCGAAAATCATAAAGAAAAAGAAACAAAAGCCACAAATGTCGAGCAAAAGCAGGCCGATCAGGAAAAAGCAAAGCAAACTCTGGAACAATTACAGAAAGAAGGCATACTTTCCGTAGAAAATACTGAAAAAGCAAAAAAAGTAATTGATAAACAAGAAGCCGACTCTACTCTATCCGAAGATGGCTTATTTGACAGCACTTTTGATAAAGAGAACAATAAAGTTCTTGGAGCAAGCAATTTAAAAGAATATGATTCGCTGCACAAAACAAGCGGCAGTACACTTTACACCATTTCAAGACCATTCGCGAAAAAAACTTTCGAGTTAAAAGAGGAAGGATTAAATAAAGAAGAAATTAAAGAACGTTTCATTGAAACATTTGTTCACACATTACCGAAAGCGTTGTTTATCTACTTACCTATTTTTGCATTCTTTCTGTGGATTTTTCATAACAAGAAAAAATGGTGGTATTTTGATCACGGAATTTTTACCCTGCATTATTTTTCGTTCTTATTATTATGCATACTAATATTTATGGTAAAAGACAGTCTTATCTCTCTATTGCCGCAATATGGTATTATTAGAGTAGTAAATACATTAGCATCCGTTTTTCTTTTCTTCTACTTATGCGTTTATTTTTTTATTGCCCATCACAAGGTGTACGAAACGAGAAAAAGAACAAGCATTTTAAAAGGTATTCTATTGTTTATGATAAATTCCTTTGGACTATTTGTTATGTTATTGGTATTGCTTTATATAAGTTTCCTTATGATTCATTAATTACGTAAAGACTTGCTTGCTTTAAAGCTTGCAATCAAATAATACGCGACAAAAACCATAGAAAATTTAAGAATAGAAGGAATCGCCAGTTCAAGATTAAACAATAAAGTTCCGACTAAAACCAAAACTCCCATTGCTACAAAAGATAATCCTAATTTTTGTGGAAGGGTAATATTAGGTGTATCTAAATAATAAGCAATCCCCCACGCAATTCCAAAAGCAAGCGCATAATATATATCAAGACCCAAATTATCTGAACTATAAAAGAAATAATTGATCAGGAAACTCAGAACCGTTCCTATAGCAAAATACATCAAAGCCTTTTTCATACTCTATATAATAATGATGCAAAAATAGATAATTTAATCTGAGAATTTGAAAATGAACCCATTTGAAAATGAAATCCAACGTCTAATTTTAAACTCTCAAACAATAAAACTCTCAAACTCTCAAACCCAAAACCGGGAAAATCTATTTTATTAAAAACAAATAATGAATTAATATTCAATATTTTAAATATAAAATCAAGGTTCTTATTTTATTGTTATATTTGGAAATTCAGAAATTTTCTAGATTTTTTATGGAAACCCAAAAATATACTCCAACAAACAAAGTAAGAATTGTAACAGCAGCGTCGTTATTCGACGGCCATGATGCTGCGATTAATATCATGCGTCGTGTCATTCAGGGAACAGGATGCGAAGTTATCCACCTTGGTCACGACAAATCAGCTGAAGAAGTTGTAAACACAGCTATTCAGGAAGATGCAAACGCCATTGCATTAACTTCATATCAGGGAGGTCACAACGAATATTTTAAATATATCTACGACCTATTAAGAGAGAAAAACTCTCCACAAATCAAAATTTTCGGCGGCGGCGGCGGTGTAATTCTGCCTGAAGAAATTGAAGATATCATGTCTTACGGAATCGACAGAATTTATTCTCCGGATGACGGTCGTGAGCTTGGTTTACAAGGAATGATCGATGATCTGGTAAAAAGATCAGATTTTGCTACAGGAAAAGATGTGACGGCAAATGACTTAGATTCAATCAGTTTTGAAAACTCGACAAGCATTGCTAAAATCATTTCTGCGGTTGAAAACTTCTCAGAAGAAAAACCGGATTTGGTAAAAGCCATTGACGAAAAATCAAAAGATTTAAATATTCCTATCATCGGTATCACAGGTACAGGTGGAGCCGGAAAATCTTCATTGACAGATGAATTGGTAAGACGTTTCCTACGTTCCAATACAGATAAAAAAATTGCTATCATCTCGATTGACCCTTCAAAAAAGAAAACCGGAGGTGCATTGTTAGGAGACAGAATTCGTATGAACGCGATCAATGATCCAAGAGTTTATATGCGTTCGATGGCGACGAGAGAAAACAATGTTTCAGTTTCTCCGTTCATTCATTCAGCTTTAAATGTATTAAAATTAGCTCATCCTGATGTAATCATTCTGGAAACTTCAGGTATCGGACAATCAGGTTCGGAAGTATCTGATTTTGCGGATGTTTCCATGTACGTCATGACTCCTGAATACGGTGCTTCTACACAGTTGGAAAAAATCGATATGTTGGATTATGCAGATTTGGTTGCTTTAAATAAATCCGACAAACGTGGTGCTTTAGATGCGCTTCAAGCCGTAAGAAAACAGTTCCAGAGAAACCATTTATTGTGGGAAAGTCCGTTGGATGATATGCCGGTTTACGCGACAAAAGCATCTCAATTTAACGACCACGGAACAACTGAATTATACAATAGATTAGTTGCAAAAGTAAACGAAAAATATTCAGGTTTAAATTTACAAGGTTTTGTTGAGCAGGAGATTACAGACGAAGTAACGATCATTCCTCCAAAAAGAGTTCGTTATTTATCTGAAATCGTTGAAAACAACAGACAATATGATGCTAATGTTCAGAAACAGGCTGAATTAGCAAGAAAAATGTATCATATTGAAGGGGTTAAAAATTTCCTTTCCAATGAAACTTTAGATGCTGAATACCAAAAAGCAGAAAAAGATCTTCAACAGGAAAATATCGACTTCTTAATGAATTGGGATAATACGAAACAGGCTTTCAAAGCAGAGTTTTATTCCTATTTCGTTCGTGGAAAAGAAATTAAAGTGGAGACCTCAACAGAATCTTTATCACATTTAAGAATTCCAAAAATTTCTTTACCAAAATACAATGACTGGGGCGACTTGATCCAATGGAAAGGTCAGGAAAACCTTCCGGGAGCATTTCCTTATACAGCGGGAATTTATCCATTCAAAAGAACAGGAGAAGATCCGACAAGGATGTTTGCCGGAGAAGGTGGACCAGAAAGAACCAACAGAAGATTCCACTATGTTTCTGCGGAGATGGATGCTAAACGTTTATCAACAGCCTTTGACTCTGTAACTTTATACGGTCAGGATCCAGCTTTACCACCGGATATTTACGGCAAGATCGGAAATGCGGGAGTTTCTATCGCAACTTTGGATGACGCTAAAAAATTGTATTCAGGTTTTGATTTGGTGAATGCAATGACCTCAGTTTCAATGACGATCAACGGACCTGCGCCGATGTTATTGGCTTTCTTCATGAACGCAGCGATCGATCAGAATGTTGAAAAATATATTGCTGAACATAAATTAGAAGCTAAAGTTGAAGCTGTTTTAAAAGCAAAATTCGACGATAAAGGTTTAGAAAGACCGAAATATAACGGAGAATTACCTCCTTCAAATAACGGTTTAGGGTTGAAACTATTAGGAATCACAGGAGATGAAGTAATTCCTGCTGAAGCTTATGCTGAAATCAAAGCTAAAACGATCGCGACCGTTCGTGGTACCGTTCAGGCTGATATTTTAAAAGAAGATCAGGCTCAAAATACTTGTATTTTCTCTACTGAATTTGCCTTGAGACTAATGGGTGACGTTCAGGAATATTTTATCACAGAAAAAGTAAGAAACTTCTACTCGGTTTCTATTTCAGGATATCACATTGCAGAAGCTGGGGCAAATCCGGTTTCACAGTTGGCATTTACACTGGCAAATGGTTTCACGTATGTTGAATATTATTTGTCAAGAGGAATGGACATCAATGATTTTGCACCGAATTTATCCTTCTTCTTCTCCAACGGTATCGACCCTGAATATTCAGTGATTGGACGTGTAGCAAGAAGAATCTGGGCAAAAGCAATGAAACTGAAATACGGTGCAGACGAAAGAAGTCAGATGTTGAAATATCACATCCAAACTTCAGGACGTTCGCTTCACGCTCAGGAAATTGATTTTAATGATATTAGAACAACTTTACAGGCTCTTTATGCAATCTATGATAACTGTAATTCACTTCACACCAATGCGTATGATGAGGCGATTACAACTCCGACTGAGCAATCCGTAAGAAGAGCGATGGCGATTCAGTTGATTATCAATAAAGAATTAGGTTTAGCAAAAAACGAAAACCCGCTACAAGGTTCATTTATTATTGAAGAATTAACGGATTTGGTTGAAGAAGCTGTTTATGCAGAATTCGACAGAATTACTGAAAGAGGTGGGGTTTTGGGTGCAATGGAAACCATGTATCAACGTTCTAAAATTCAGGAAGAATCAATGCATTACGAATGGCTGAAACACACAGGAGAATATCCTATTATCGGTGTAAATACTTTCTTAGGAAAAGATGGTTCACCAACGGTTCGTCCGGGAGAAGTTATCCGTTCGACTGAGGAAGAAAAGCAGGTTCAGATTGAAACGCTTCATAATTTCCAGAAATCTAATGAAGATAAATCCGAAGCAGCCTTAAAAACTTTGCAACACGCAGCCATTAATCAGCAGAATTTATTCAATGTCATGATGGATGCCGTAAAATATTGTTCGCTTGGGCAGATTACCAATGCTTTGTTTGAAGTGGGTGGTAAGTACAGAAGAAATATGTAGGTCCTGGCAATTTTGACTACTAACTGTTTTAAAATATAAATTAAACCTCAAGGAAATTCTTTGAGGTTTTTTATTTAAAATTTTTATGTTTGCGAGATGAAACCAAAAGCCTTATTCAACTGGAGCAGCGGAAAAGATTCTGTGCTTGCTTTATATAAAATTTTAAAAGAAGACCAATTTGAAGTTACGTCACTTCTGACGAGCATTAATAAAGAATTCCAGCGAATTTCAATGCACGGGGTTCATGTTTCTCTTTTAGAAAAACAAGCCGAAAGTTTAGGTTTTCCATTAATTAAAATGGAACTTCCAAAAGAGCCATCCATGGAAGAATATCGGGATATGATGAGTACAACGATGGAGAAAATAAAATCTCAGGGCGTTACTAATTCTATTTTCGGAGATATTTTCCTGGAAGATTTAAGGAAATACAGAGAAGATCAGTTACAAACAATTGGCATGGAAGGCGTTTTTCCATTGTGGAAAATTGACACCACCGACCTCATCCATGAATTTTTAAATCTGGGTTTTAAAACCATTGTCACTTGCGTCAATGAAACCTATCTCGACAAAAGTTTCGCAGGAAGAATTATTGATCAAGACTTCATTAAAGATTTACCTAAAAATGTTGATCCTTGCGGAGAAAATGGAGAATTCCATACATTTACTTTTGACGGACCGATTTTTAAAAATTCAATTCAATTTGAAATTGGAGAAGTTGTGAAGAAAACCTATCCGAAACCAAAATCAAATCCGGAAGATCAGGATGAAGAATATGTTTTTTGGTTTTGTGATCTGATTTCAAAATAATTATCTAAAATCTTCGTTTTTGATGTAAACTAAAAACAATATGAGACCATTTTTGAGAATTAAAAAACCTTGTGAAGAATCAATATAAACACTTCACCTCTTAACCAACATTAAGAGGTTTTTTTATACTTTTGATAGTATTATTTCTCTAAAAATTTCAAACACGCTACAAATGATTAAAAACAATTATTTTATCCCGTTGCTGCTGTTCATTTTGATTAATTTTATTTCATGTAAAAATGAGGCTCCGATAAAAGTTGTTGACAGAAAAGCCATTGCGGATTCCGCGGTCGCCGTTTTTGAGCAAAAATTATTGTCAAACCAAATCGATTCTGTTTTTAAGAAATATAATTTTAATGCAAGTGTAGCAGTTTTCAAAGATACCGTTGAGATTTACAGAAAAAATAACGGTTTTACTGATTTTAAAACTCAGAAAAAAATTGATGATCATACCGTTTTTTCTATTGCATCGATCAGCAAGCAATTTACCGCCGTTTTGATTCTGCTTCAGGCTGAACAGGGAAAATTAAAAGTAGATGATAAAGTTTCAAAATACCTGAAAGAATTTCAGACTAAAGATTATCAAAACATCACGATCTATCAGCTTTTGAACCATACTTCCGGACTGAATATGCTGGGAGATAAATTAATGTTTAAAAGCGGAACCGGATTTTATTATTCCAATGACGGCTTCAATGCCTTAGGCAAAATTGTAGAAAATGTTTCCGGAAAATCCTATGATGAAAATATTCAGGAGCTTTTTAACAAAATAGGAATGAAAAGTTCTTCAACAGGAAATCTTTTTAAAGGAGAAAACTTCGCAGGAGCCTATCTCGGAACTCCTATTAATCCTGAAAGAATTGAAAATATGCCCAAAAGACTGGGAAGTAAAGAAATCGGAATTCCGGCGGGCGGTATTTTATCCACGATTGATGATCTTCATCGCTGGAATTCTATGCTCTACAACGGGAAAATTCTGAATCAGCAAATGTTTAAAAAATTTACTTCAAAAAGCTCGGAAAGACAACATCCAATTTTTGGAAAAATGGGATACGGCTACGGAATTATGATGAATATCGGCAAGCCTCTCTCCTACTTCCACAGCGGATACGTAAAAGGCGCACCTTCCCTGAATATTTATTATCCTGAAACTAAAACTTCCGTTATTATTTTATCAAATATTGCAGACGAGGAAAAAGGGAAAAGCACAGCCTTTAAACCCCATATTGAAATCAAGAAAATTACTGATATTTTTGAAAGCACTTTTGAGAGTTTAAAAAAAGATACATTGAAACCCAAGTTACTTTAATGATGAAAAAATTATATTTCATAGCTATCTATCCTCCTCAGCAGATCATTGATGAAGTAAGGGTTTTTAAGAAAGATTTTGCCTTAAACTTTAACAATTCTAAAGCATTAAAAGTCGATGCTCATATTACTTTATTTCCTCCTTTTTCAAGAGAAATCGCGTTAGAAAGTGATATTTTTGAAGCTTTTCAAAAAATTAACACTGATATTCCCTCATTCGAAATAATCTTAAACAGATTCGGGAGTTTTCCCAATCCTAAAAATCCCGTAGTTTTTGTTCAGCCTGAAGAAAATAATGATCTTAAAGAGTTACACTCAAGAGTAAGAGAGAAATTTAACTTTATTAACCGTTCCTTTCATCCACACATGACGGTGGGTTACAGAGATCTGAGCTATGAAAACTATCTTAAAGCCTGGGAAATTTATAAAAACAAAGAGTATAAAACTAAATTTTTAGTTGATCGAATATTATTACTCCGTCACGATGGAAAATGGGTTCCAATTGATGAGAAAAAATTAAATAATATTTAAACTAAAACAAAAAAACCGACCATTACAGTCGATTTTCATGTATTTAAATTTTACAATTATTCTTTTATAATCTTTTGAGAGATAATTAATTCCTTATCTTGGGTTACACTCAAAGTATAAATTCCTGCTGGTAGACTATTGATGTTAACGAAAATCGTAGACGAATCTTTTAGTTCAGATCTTACAGGAATCAATTTTCCTGAAGCATCATATAAATTTACATTGATATTTTTCGAAAAATTCTGTTTTCCTTTAATGTAAAATTCATTTGTGGCAGGATTCGGATAAATAGAATATCTTCTTTCAACAGATTTTATTTCTGACGTTCCAAGAGAAGTTTTACTCAAAGCCCACGTTACATTGGTAAAATGTAATGTGCTGTGATTATCAACTTTTAACAACGTTGTGTTATCATTGACAGAAAATAAAAGTGTATTATTTCCGTTGTTAAGCTGGGCTGGTGTGATCGTTACTGTGTTGCCTGTCGCAGCAAGAGGAGTTCCGTTTAACGTCCAAGTATTAACCAACGTATTGGGAATCGGCAAAATCTCATTTACCGTAAAAGTAACATTGGAATTCGCGTTTACCGTACTGCTGTTTGCCGGCGTGTAAGAATCGACCGGAGAAACCAACGAATGGATTTTTTCAATAATTGCCTGTTTACAAACCGAACAAAACTGCTGATTAAGGTACCTCATCTCACAACTTTGGTGCGGGCGAAACCAACTTGGGCTTTCTGTGTAGGGATAAACTCCGATGCTATTGGTACCTACCCAATTTTTCCATTTTATAGTTGCCGGATTAGACGTTTGTGTTTTATTTGGAGATTCGCCAGAGCCTGCAAACCAATATTCATCGGCTAGTTGTGCAAAAGAATGTCCCAATTCATGAACAACAATTTCATTTGAAGAAGCATTTAAAGAAGCAAAAGCATATGTTCCGCCGCAACCGCCATATTCTGTAGAGTTTCCTAAAACATATGTAATATCATAATCCGGAAGATTGGCGGCTAAAACCTGAGCTACTTTATTGGTAGAATTGCTGTAAATACACCTGTGAACACCAAAATCAAAAGAAGAACCCAAATAATTATTAGGATTTGAAACAGGAATCACAGGTTCTGTTACATCTGTAGCCGTTCCCGGATGTTTTACCCCTGTTTCGGGCGAAATGACTTTAATCGCATACGCATTAAAATAATTTTTATATTCTGTATAAGGGCTTTTTGTAAAAAGATAATTAATTGTCGATTGCGCCGAAGATACAAAATTTGTCTGTTGGGCAGCCGTAAAACCGTCTCCCATCACTGCAATATTGATGCGTTTATCATTCGTCCCATTTTGCAAAAGTGGCACGGTCTCAAAGACTTGAGAAAAGCAAAACGTACTTATCAATAAGGAAAATAAAGTTTTTTTCATAATTATAGTCTTTGGGTGAATACTAATTGGTTACCTGCAGAAGTTACTTTTTCAATCTTAACAACGCTGATATTTTCAGAATGTGAATATCTTACGCTGAATTCTGCATTTTGAAGAGAAACTTTCGTTCTGCTGATTCCGTCTTGGTAAGTTTCCATCACAGGATGTAAAGGATCTTCGATAATTTGTTTTATAACTTCTTTTCCGTTTGTATCCGTTAAAGAGATAATAAAATCACCTGTTTTAATAGATTTTTCGTCAAAAACAGGATTTGATTTTAACTTTCCTTCCGTAATTTTCTTCTCCTGTAAAGTGATTTTTTCTATGCCTGAAATGCTTTTTTCTACCTTGAAGAAAAGGTAACCTATTTTGCTTGTAGTTGGGTTTTCAGTTTCAATTCTACTCGTCTTACTATCCTTCAAATCTTTCATTGTCTGAAAGTTGCAGAATAAAAAAACAGGAAGAACGAAATAACTAACTAAGTTTTTCATAATCATTATTTTTGTTGAAGTTAAGAATATTTCATAAAATACAGATTTCTTTTAAAAATATTTTTTCTTCAAAAAACATTTCAGAAAGTCATATCTTTGGATCAATGATTTCAGAGAAGATAATTTTGGGAATAGACCCGGGAACGACAATTATGGGTTTTGGTATAATTTCCGTGAAAAAGGGCAATATGGAAATGGTATCAATTCATGAGCTTTTATTAAAAAAATACCCAAATCACGAAACGAAACTTAAACATATTTTTGATAAAACATTGGCTTTAATTGATGAATTTCACCCTGATGAAGTCGCGTTGGAGGCTCCGTTTTTTGGTAAAAATGTGCAAAGTATGTTAAAATTAGGTCGGGCTCAAGGTGTAGCGATGGCCGCAAGCTTACATAGGAATATCCCGATAACAGAATATTCTCCTAAAAAAATAAAAATGGCAATCACAGGAAACGGAAATGCCAGTAAAGAACAGGTTGCAGGAATGCTTCAGAGTCTTTTAAAATTAAAAGAATTTCCTACAAAATATCTCGATGCATCCGATGGTCTGGCCGTGGCGGTTTGTCATCATTTTAATTCAGGAACAATCAGCAGTGACAAATCTTATACAGGCTGGGACAGCTTCTTAAAACAAAATCCGGATCGTTTAAAATAATAACCCAGACAGATTTATTGAATACTTATTTACTCTTGTATTCCGATGGAGTTACTACAAAATCAGCGGTGGCTTTCCCGTTTTTATCATAATAAGAATATTTCAGTGTTACATCATTATCACGAAAATCTTTCATATCAGCCGAAGTTTTTATAGCATTTATTGCTCCTTCTTTTGCTTCTTTTTTAAAATTATTAATTTCCTCCTCACTTACATTTTCCTTCACATCTTCGGTTAAGGTATAATTGTATTTTAGCATTTTGTTTCCTGCAGAAACGCTGTCTAAACGGATTCCGTCGTTGAGAATCTGAGGCGTCATTTTATTCATGCCCGCTGCTGCTTCTTTTAATTCGTCATCAATTGTTTTTTCTTTTTTACAAGAAACTAATAACACCAGAGGAATTAGCGAAATTTTTACAATATTTTTCATGCCAGTAAATTTTGAGATTGATACTTAAAGATAGAAAAAAATCACGAATCAAATTAAACATTCTGAATATCAAATATTTATTAATGAAAATACACTTACTTGGTAAAACATATTACTATTTTTAACAATGGTACGATTTTTAATACTAATTTTGTATAAATTTTCATCATGAAAAACAACCAACAAACTATAAATCAGGCGAGTCATAAAATAAATTGGTTCCAGAAGTTTCTGATGGTATGCTCCGGAGGAAATATTCACATTTTAAGAAAGACACCAAGCGAATGGAACAAATTTGCAGGTATTGGAGGCATTGTTCTTTTCACGGCTGTTTTTGCTACACTTTCCGCGGGATATGCGATGTTTACCGTATTTGACAATATTTGGGCATCTATAGGATTCGGAATTTTATGGGGATTAATGATCTTTAACTTAGACCGTTATATCGTTTCGTCCATAAAAAAAACAGGAACCTGGTGGAATCAGATTTTGATGTCAATTCCGCGTTTGATCCTGGCGACTTTTTTAGGAATTATCATTTCTAAACCATTGGAACTAAAGATTTTTGAAAAGGAAGTAAACAAACAGTTGAACACTATTATCCAAAGAAATAAAAAACAGCTTCAAGGTGAAATGAACGGAAGAATCCTTCAGCAAAGCGGACCTTTTGAAACCGAGAAGAAACAGATTTCAGATAAAATTGCTCAATACCAAAAATCTTACGATTCTGCATCTGTAGAGCTTGAAAAAGAAATTTTAGGGAAACAATCGGGATTAACAAGCGGAAAAGAAGGTTTCGGTCCTAATGCAAAACGTAAACAAGAGCTTAAAGAACAAAGAAGGCTTGATCTGCAAAATTATCAAAAGCAGTCAGCTTCAAGATTAGAATATCTGGATAAAGAAATCTCAAAAGTGTACACCAATCTTGAAACTGAAAGAAAATCTACGGAAACAATTGAAGATAAATTCAACGGTTTTGCAGCGAGGTTACAGGCTTTGGATGAATTGGGGAGAAATTCAGCAATTATAGCTTTGGCAGCATCTTTTATTATGGGGCTTTTTATCTGTCTGGAGATTTCTCCGGTTTTAGTTAAGCTCATTTCTTCGGTAGGACCTTACGATTATCTTTTAGAAAAAACCGAAAATGATTTCCGATTATATTCAAAAGAAAAAATTGAGAAAGGAAATGCTTTGACAGATTTCCGGATCGATGATTTTAAGGATAATTTGAATAAGGAAAATTAACTTTAGAAGTTTATAAATATTTAAAAGCTTTCGGGATCTCCGGAAGCTTTTTTTAATTAAAATTTTTCACGGAATATTTTTTGATGATGAATACATATGCCTTCATCAGTTGTCAACAATTATATTTATTTTCCTGAAACTGAAATATTGCGAATAATATATCAGTCGGGAGCCGTTTATGACTACCTGAAAGTACCACAGGAAATCTTTGACAGATTCAGAACTGTGCAATCAAAAGGAAGGTTTTTAAATTATGTCATTAAACCTAAATTCAAATATAAAAAGGTCAAATAATTCTTGAGTTTTTATTATTAATTTATGTCAGTCGATTACCCGTAATTAAATTCTTATCCCTAATTTTATTCTACATTTCAGTAATTTTTATTTATAATTTTAACCAAACCACAAAATAATATGATATTAGAACAAGGAACCTCAGCACCGGAATTTGAATTACCCGCAACGCCCGATCAGAAATTGAAACGTTCTGATTTTTTAGGAAAAAATTTAATCTTGGTTTTCTATCCTGCCGACTGGAGCCCTGTTTGCGGAGATCAGGTGACTTTATATAACGAAATGTTAAGTATTTTCCATAAATACAACGCAGATATGCTCGGAATTTCGGTAGACAGCTCCTGGTGCCACGATGCTTTTATGGCAGACCGGAAATTACACTTCCCATTACTGGCAGATTTTCATCCAAAAGGTGAAGTTTCAAAAGCTTACGGAGTTTATAATGAAGAAAACGGAACCTCAAAAAGAGCGTTATTCGTGATCGATAAAGAAGGAATCATACAATGGAGCTATCTATCACCGGACGGCATAAATCCGGGAGCCGACGGAATCATTGACGCACTAGAAAATTTAAATCAAAAACAATAATTATGTCTACTTTAAGAGTACCAATAGGTCCGAACGATCAGGTTCAGGGCGACCCAAACACGGCAAAAATCGTTTTGGTGGAATATGGAGATTATCAATGTCCGTATTGCGGGCACGCTTTCCCGCTTGTGAAAAAATTTGTTGAAGAATATGGGGATGAAGTTGCTTTTGTCTTCAGAAATTTCCCTTTGACAGATTCTCATCAATATGCAATGGCGGCCGCAACGATCGCTGAAGCCGCAGGAAAACAAGGAAAATTCTGGGAAATGCACGATCTTATTTACAACAATCAGAATTTACTGAGTGAAAATATGTTGAAAGAATGTGTTGCCGCGCTGAATTTAGACATTAATAAAGTCGAAAATGATATTACCACATCAAACCTTCAGGATAAAATTGAAGCTGATTTTGAAGGCGGTGTAAGAAGTGGCGTGAATGGAACTCCGTCATTTTTTGTTAATGGTGAGAAATGGGAAGATTATGACGGGACGTATGATTCTTTTGTTGGATTAGTTTCTTAGTTGAATTTTATATTTAAGTTTTGGCTAAAGCCGTTTTTAAAATTTATGATAAAAGCGGGCTAAAGCCCGCTCCTATTGATTCGTTCTCATTAAACGATCATTGAAAATAAAAAAGCCACACAAATTGTATGGCTTTTGCTTTATCTCTTAATTATTTATTACAAAGAATAATTCGGAGCTTCCTGAGTGATGATCACATCGTGAGGGTGAGATTCTTTCAATCCGCTTCCTGTGATCATTACCATTTTAGTGTCTTTTTGTAAAGCTTCAATATCTTTAGCTCCACAATATCCCATTCCGGCTCTTAAACCTCCTGTCAACTGGAAAATTACATCTTCCAGTTTTCCTTTGTGAGGAACTCTGCCTTCAATTCCTTCCGGAACGAATTTTTTAGCTTCACTTTGGAAATATCTTTCTTTTCCGCCTCTTTTCATAGCAGAAAGACTTCCCATTCCCTGGTAAGATTTGAATTTTCTACCCTGGAAAATGATTTCTTCACCCGGAGCTTCATCAGTTCCCGCTAAAAGTGAACCCAACATTACTGCTCCTGCTCCACTTGCAATAGCTTTAACGATATCTCCTGAAAGTTTGATACCTCCGTCTGCAATTACTGCTACATTTTTAGATTTAGCATATTCGTAAACGTTGTAGATTGCAGATAATTGAGGAACCCCAACTCCCGCAACAACTCTCGTTGTACAGATAGAACCAGGACCAACACCTACTTTAAGAACGTTTGCACCAGCTTTAATTAAGTCTTTTGCAGCTTCAGCCGTTACGATATTTCCTCCAACGATATCCAAATCAGGGTATGCTTTTCTGATCTCGGCAATTTTATCTAAAACTCCTTTAGAATGACCGTGAGCAGAATCAATTCCTACAATATCAACTCCAGCCTTTACCAAAGCAGCAATTCTATCCATTGTATCTTCGCCAACGCCAACTCCGGCACCTACCATAAGGCGACCGTTCTGGTCTTTGTTTGCGTTTGGATATTCCAATTGATTGTCGATATCTTTAATTGTAATTAATCCGACTAATTTATTGTCTTTATCAACGATAGGAAGTTTTTCAACTCTGTTTTTAAGAAGAATTTCCTTGGCTGTTTCAAGGTTTGTGGTTTTATCAGAAGTGATCAGATTATCTTTCGTCATGATATCCTCAACCTTCATATCAAGATTTTCTTGATATTTTACGTCTCTGTTTGTGATAATTCCGATTAATACATTATCAGGATTTACAACTGGTAGACCCGAGATTTTATATTTAGCCATTGTTTCTTTAGCCTGAGCCAAAGTATGATCTTTTGTAAGGGTTACAGGATCAGAGATCATTCCGTTTTCCGAACGTTTTACGCGATTAACCTGTGCAGCCTGTTCCGCGATCGTCATATTTTTGTGAATGAAACCCAAACCTCCGACTCTTGCCAAAGCAATCGCCAAATCTCCTTCAGTAACTGTGTCCATTGCAGCAGATACTATCGGAACATTCAAAGTGATTTTGTCGGTAAGTCTTGATTTTAATAAAACCTGGTTAGGTAAAACTTCTGAATAAGAAGGGACTAGAAGAACGTCATCGAAAGTGATGGCTGTCTCTACAATTTTGTTATGAATAGACATCTTTACTTTCTTTGCAAAATTAGGCTATTTAAACGAGATATGAAAATCCTTTTCAATAGTTTAAATAAAAATTAATAATCAATAACTTAAATCGAAAAAACCGCCCCAAGTCGGAAACGGTTATTGTACAAAATAAAAAATTAGTATATGATTGAATATGAAGTTTATTTATCGGTCGCTGAATTGATCATTTTTGAAATATCATCTGCCGTAAAATTTCCTCTTACATCTACAAAAACCAAATCTTTATCGGAGTTTACAGTGATCAGCATATTTTTAATTTCATCTCCTTTTTGCTTTACGCGGATATTTACGTTGTCTCCATCATGTTTTATGGTTGCCCAGTCTTCGTAATTATTGTCATTTAAATAATTTGCAAAATCTTTAAGCATTGCTCTGTCCCCATTTTCGACTGTTAAGACTTTGATTTTCGAAACTTTTCTGATCATCTGAATAATTTCCTCATTGTCATTTCCATCTTCGCGCAATGCTTTTTTAATGACAGGCTTTGCTAAAAACATAGGAACATTGACGCTTGTAAATCTCGCCCCTTTAAAATCGTTTCCGGAATCTGAAAAGTAAGCCATATTTCCCTTTCCTGAAGAAACTAAGCAGGACTGCATTAGAAACATCACACAAACAATTAGAAAAATATTTTTTAAGTTTTTCATGGCAAGTCGTTTTTAGTTAATTGGTTTTAAGCTTCCGCCAGACATTTTGCTGATATCAGAAGTAATTTCAGGATTTCCTTTATATTTTACCAAACCTCCGGAAGATGCTTTTACCTTCAATTTATCAACAACATTTACAGAAAGGCTGGCTCCTGAAGAAGATTCTGCCTGTACATCATTCACTCTCAGATTATCCGCCTTACAAAGAGCGCCACTGCTGATCTCGAAATTGGCTGCTCCGGATTGTCCTTCAAAACTTGAATCAGAACCGCTTGATCCTTTGAACCCAAAAGTTTTAGAATTAATGCTTGCTTTAATGTTTGATCCTGAAGTTGCTTCCACTCTTGCATCATTCGCAATAGCAAATTTCCCTTTTAACACGGAACCTGAGGACACATCGATCGTTAAATTATCTTCTCTTACAGAATTAATCGTTGTAAAAGTTGCCCCGGATGAAGCTTTGATATTGTCCATTCTCGGCGAAGAAACATTTACGCTGATGTTTTTGAACTTTAAATTTTTCTGTCCTTTGTTATCAACATACACTTTCAGCACGCCGTTTTCAACTTTAGTGATGATGTATTGAAGTTTGTCGGCATCGGCAATCACTTTTACGCTTGTCGGGCTTTCCTGTTTGAAAACCAGATTTACGCCTGTACTCACCTGAATTCCTGAAAATTCTCCCACACTTCTGGATTCACCATTTAAATAAGTAGTTGGAGTTTCTGATGTCAGACTGCTTCTTGTACTATTGGTAATAGAATTAATTTTGGTTTCGCTGGAATTGATAATTTTATTAATATCATCCATGGAAAGTTTACCGTCTAACATCACCAAAATATTCTCTCCTTCTCCGCTGTCGATGCTTAACAGAACATCATCTAAAATACCTTCTTTCGCTTCTGATGAGAGGAATTTTATTTTTGCACCGTCGCTGTTCATCGCCATGATTTCACTGTAGTTCAACGCTTTAAGATAAGATGAAATATCCTTGTTGATCTGAAGTAATTTCTGACCTTTCCCGCTATTTCCGTTTTCCGGTCTTTCTGCGATTAGTACTTTCAAGCCATTAATTTTTGACAGTAAAGGTTTGATCTGTTCTAGTTGTGAGTCTTCAATGTTCAGGCTGTTAAGCATTCCGAACATGGGTTTTGCAATTTTAATGGAGGTTACTCCTTCCACTTCCTGATACTTATCAAAAAGCTGGTCTAGTTTGTCTTTTTGCCCGTACACATTAAAAAAGTGCGAGAAAGCAAAAGCAAATATTATGAATATTTTTTTCATGAGTCAATTTTTTTTCTTTTTTTTTGATTATTTCCTGATCAGTTGCTAATCGTTTTATTTATTACTAATCTACATTATCCATCACCTTCGGCTGCGTCAGTTTTTCACTGACATTGGCAAATACCTGGAAAGAATATTTAGTGACATTAATGGCTTCTTCCACATTCTCGATTCTTTTGCCGTTTACGATTACGTATGAGTCTTTATAACCTGTAGAATCACTATTTGCCTTATATTTTGAAGAATTATTTACAAATCTTGGTCTTGATTCTTTTTTAAGTCTTCCTCTTTTTGGTAAAATTTCATCTAAAACATCTTTTTCAGCCACTTGGTTTTCCTGAAATATGGAGTCTTTTTTGGCTTCAGAAATTGTATCATTCACATGATTGACAGCCACTTGCTCCTGATGATCATTATTCTCTTCAATGAAATCTTTTTTCTGGCTTTTAATTTGATTCTCAACAAACTGCGCCTGATCTTCGACATCAGATTTCTGATTGTAATTAAAAATCAAACCAATTCCGAAAAGCAAAACCACACTTGCCGCCATCCAGAACCATTTCGGGAAAGAAGGTTTTGCTTTTGTTTCCAGCGGAATAATCGGAGCTTCGTTATTGTCGGTTTCTCCGTCTTCAGCTTTTTTCAGGAAATCTTCAAAATCCCAATCCATTTTTTCTTCCTTTAAATCCTGGAAGATCTCGTTGTATTTATCTTGAAATTTGTCTTTGTTCATAATCCATCAGTTGTGAAATTTGTTCTTTTACTTTTTGTCTTGCCCGCATAAGATTTACTCTTACCGCATTTTCTTCCATTTCCAGCATTTCAGAAATTTCAGACACTTCGTACTCTTCTACATCTTTTAAATGGATGACCATTTTTTGTTTTTCCGGAAGCTGATTGATAAAACCAATAATATGCTCTTTTAAATTATTCACTTCCATACTGTAAAGCTCTGACCGATGAAGTTGCATATCCGCGAATCCTAGCTTTACATCGTGGTGCTTCAATCTGTTCAGACACTCATTCCGGACGGCTTTCAGCGCGTAGGATTTTAAATTTCCGAACTGCTCCAGCTCCTCTTTTTTCTGCCAAAACCTGATCATCAGATCCTGAACCACATCTTCTGCCTCATCACTGCTCATGACAAATCTTTTCGCAAAGCGATACATCTCATTTTTGAGAATAAATACCGTATTCTTGAAAGTTTCTTGGGTCATGAGCTTTGTTTCTATTAGTAAGACAATTAAAAAATTAATTCTATTACATCATAAATGAAAAAAACTTCAAAAAAATTGAAGTTTTGGTTATTAACATACTAGTACGTGTCAAAAATATGTTTTAAAATAGCTTTATCATCATCTGTCAGAGCCACTTTTCGTCTTGCCATTGCTTTTTCTGCAACTTCGTAAGCTTTATCTAATTTAAATCTTTCATCATCTTTAAATCCGCCCCACGAAAAATTCTCTATCAGATTCGGAGGAAAGCCTTCTTTAAAAATATTGGAAGCGACCCCTACAATAGTTCCTGTATTTAACTGAGTATTGATCGCGGTTTTAGAATGATCACCCATAATTAAACCAGCAAATTGCAGTCCCGTATCTTCAAAAGCTTTGGTTCTGTAGTTCCAAAGTTTTACATGTCCGTAATTATTTTTAAGATTTGATGAATTGGTATCTGCCCCGAAATTACACCATTCTCCCACAACGGAATTTCCTAAAAACCCGTCATGCCCTTTACTTGAGTATCCGAAAATAATGATGTTACTTACTTCTCCGCCTACTTTACAATGAGGTCCGATTGTAGTTGCACCGTAAATTTTTGCTCCAAGATTAAACTTAGATTCTTCGCCCAAAGAAATCGGACCACGAAGATTACAGCCTTCCATCACCTCAGCATTTTTGCCGATGTAAATTTTTCCGGTTTTTGTATTTAATGTTGAAAACTCAATTTGCGCGCCTTCTTCTATAAATAAATCTTTTTTATCTCCCAAAAACCCGTTTGTAGAAGAAAGTTCCTGTGAATCTCTTCCCTTTGTTAATAATTCAAAGTCGAAATTGATGGCTTTGTCATTATATGTGAACAGGTCGGTTGGTTTTTTAAAGAAAATAAGCTCTTCCTTAATATCAGTCATCTTTTCGATCTGATGTAAAGAAAAGTCTTTCATATGGATTTTCGCTGCAATTAATTCATCTTCATATACCAAAGCTTCACCTTGCTTCAAATCTTTTATTTGCTGAATGACATTTTCGGTTGGTAAAAAATTCGTTACCAGAAAAAGGCTTTCCTTTTCTTCCGGATTGTTGAATTTTTGCTGTAAATAATTTTCTGTGAAGTAAGAAATGTCGGTGTTTTCTAAAATTTTCTGCCATCTCTCGGAGAAAGTAAGGATTCCGCATCGCATTTCTGCAACCGGACGGGTAAAAGTAAGCGGAAGAAAATCTTCCCAATATTGCGCATCTGAAAATACTAGCTGCATTGAGTGTAATATTTAAAATTCAAAGTTTAATGTGATCACAAAAATACAAATAAAAAAGTCTCCCAAAATTTGGAAGACTTTAAATATTTTTAATCTCAAAAAATTACTTAGCGAATTTTTTGTATTTATTCATGAACTTATCAACTCTACCTGCAGTGTCAACTAATTTCACTTTACCAGTGTAGAAAGGGTGAGAAGTTGAAGAGATTTCCATTTTGATCAATGGGTACTCTTGTCCTTCGTACTCGATAGTATCTTTTGTTTCTGCTGTAGACTTGCAAAGAAACACCTCGTCGTTACTCATATCTTTGAAAACAACAAGTCTATAATTTTCTGGGTGGATTCCGTTTTTCATAATACAATTTTAAAAAATTAAAGTTTTGCTTTCGAAATAGTAATGGTATTTCTTCTGCTAAATTTTAGGTTGCAAAAATACAATTTTTTTTTAAATTTCCAAATATGCATTCAATATTTTTTTCTTGATAAGAAATTCAAAGTATTTTCGTTAAATTTGAAATCTATTTAAACTTTAATTTCGATGAAATTCAAATTATTACTGGCTTTTTCATTTTGGATACTTCTGGCAGCTGTATCATGTAATAAAGATGATATTACTTTTGATGCGCCTTCACAAGAGTTAAGCTTTTCAAAAGACACGGTTTTTTGTGACACGGTTTATCATCAGGTCCGTTCCGAGACCTACGTTGTGAAAGTATATAATAATGAAGATAAGGATATTATGATCCCCAGAATCAATCTTGAGAAAGGTGCTGCTTCCTTATATAAGATCAATGTTGACGGAAAAGCAGGATACGATTTCAAGGATGTTCCTTTAAGAAAAAAAGACAGCTTATATATTTTCGTTGAAATTGCACCGGAAGCAACAGGACCGGAAGCGATTGCAGAAGACCGAATTGTTTTCACCAGCCCTGCGGCACAGCAACATGTAACGTTGTTTTCTGTGGTTCAGGATGCTGAATTCTTTATTCAAAGTCCTTCAAATCCGAATATTATATCCAATCATACAACATGGACGAACACCAAAGCGAAAATTATTTACGGTAATTTAACGATTGATCCGAATATTACTTTAGATATTGATGCGGGAACCAAAGTATATTTCCATAAAAACAGCGGAATGAAGGTTTCGTCGGGAGCTACTTTAAATATCAACGGGACTTTAGATAATGAAGTTATTCTTCGTGGTGACAGAAATGACTCCTATCATGATACCATTCCTAAAAACTGGAACTCTATCAGAATGGAAGCCAATTCCAATCTTAATATGAATCATGCAAGACTTTTCGGTGGTACAAAAGGTTTGGATCTGAGACAGGTTACTGCAAATATCAGCAATTCATTCATCCATACTTTCCAGGAATATGGTATTTATGCCGTAGCCTCGACTGTTACTGCAAAAAATTTAGTGATGAATAATTGCGGAGAATCCTGCATCGGAATTTTTAAAGGCGGAATTCATAACTATACGCATTCAACGATTGCCAATTATTCTCAGGTTTTAGGCTCTTTCAACAGAAACGGAATTTTCGCCACCAATGAATGGAAAAATGACGCCGGACAAACTGAACAGGGAGCTCTTCAACAACTTAATATAAGGAATAGCATTGTTTATTCTGACAGAGATAATTCTGTGAATTTTGAGCAAACTCCAGGGCAACAGTTTAATTTTTTAATTCAAAATTGTCTTTTAAAATATTCTGACACTTCAGAAGCCGGATTCCCTTTTGATAACAACCCTACTTTTGTGGTTCAGAGCATCAAAAATCAAGATCCTTTGTTTGTAAATTATTTTACAGCCCATTTAAATTTAAGAGTAAAACAAAATTCTCCTGCCATCAACAAAGGAAATACAGCGGTAGCAGCGACAGTACCTACAGATATTGTCAATGTATCAAGAACTGCTACTCCAACTTTGGGAGCTTATCAGTATCAATAATGGAAATTACCAATCTGCAACAGCAAGTCGACGAATGGATCAAAACCATTGGTGTCCGTTATTTTAATGAATTGACCAATATGGCAATGTTGACGGAAGAAGTCGGCGAAGTGGCCCGAATCATCGCCAGAAGATATGGTGAGCAAAGCGAAAAAGAAAGCGATAAAAATAAAGATTTAGGTGAAGAATTAGCAGACGTGCTGTTTGTGACATTATGTTTAGCCAACCAAACCGGAGTCAATCTGCAGGAGGCTTTCGATAAAAAAATGAAGATAAAAACTGATCGCGATAAAGACCGTCATCAGAATAATGAAAAGTTAAAATAAGATATTAGATGCCAGATTTCAGACACTAGATTATTAAAAGTCTGAAATTTGATATCTTGAATCTAAAAATCTGAAGAAATAATGAAGAAGCTGGAAAAGTCAAAATTAATCGGAGATAAAACAGTTCAAATCAGCGGTTCGAAAAGTATTTCGAATCGTTTGTTGATTTTGGAAAGTCTGTTTTCAACTATAAAAATCGGAAATCTTTCCAATTCTCAGGACACGCAATTATTAAAAAAGGCACTGTCCGAAGACACGGAAACTGTAGACATTCACCATGCGGGAACAGCCATGCGTTTCCTTACGTCTTACTATTCTATCGCCGAAGGAAAAACTACAATTCTTACAGGTTCAAAAAGAATGAAAGAAAGACCGATTAAAAATTTGGTAACCGCTCTTCAGGACTTAGGTGTTGAAATTGAATATCTTGAAAATGAAGGCTTTCCACCTTTAAAAATTACTGGAAAGAAGATCACTCAAACTCAGGTTAATGTTCCGGCTAATATTTCAAGCCAGTTTATTACTTCACTTTTGCTGATCGCAGGAAAATTGGAAAACGGATTGGAAATAAATTTGGTTGGCGAAGTCACTTCAAGATCTTACATTGAAATGACCTTGAGTATTTTAACAAAATTTGGAATTAAAAATAGCTTTGTTGGCAATGTAATAAAAGTCGAGTCATTCATCAATGATCATTCATCAGTTATCAATTATGAAGTAGAAAGCGACTGGAGTTCTGCGTCTTATTTCTACTCAATCTGTGCGTTGGGAAGAAAAACCATTCACTTAAAAAGCTTTTATAAAGAATCAACACAGGGAGATTCTGCGATTGCAAAAATTTATGAAGACTTTTTTGGAATTAAAACAATTTTCTCAGAAGACGAACATAAAATAACACTACAACCAGATCCGAATTTTCAGTTTCCGGAAAAGATTGTTCTGGATATGAATAATTGTCCGGATATTGCACAAACCCTTTGTGTAACGGCTGCTGCTTTAAAAATTCCATTTGAAATTTTCGGATTGGGAACTTTAAAAGTGAAAGAAACCGACAGACTTTTAGCCTTACATATTGAATTAAAAAAACTGGGAACAGAAACAGAAATCACAGATTTAACCATCCAATCTGTCAATTTTAACGAACCCGCAGAAAATATTTCAATCAAAACATATCAGGATCACAGAATGGCGATGAGTTTTGCCCCCTTCTGCCTGATCAAAGAATTAAATATTGAAGACGAAGACGTCGTGGAAAAATCTTATCCGATGTTTTGGCAGGATCTTTCAGAGATTTTAATTACAATTTAAATGAAAAATCTCTTTTCTTTTTTAACATGTATATTTTTTACAATGTTTCACTCTCAGGAATTGAAAGATTTCGTTATTCCGAAAGGTTACACAAAAATTATTGAAGCAAAAGGAGATCTTGATAAAGATGGAAAAGATGAAACAGTATTGGTTTTTAATACTGATAAAAAAGTTGAATCTGATTTTAATCACGGTTACCAGAGAGAATTTTTTATTCTAAAAAATATCAATGGAAAACTGAAAATCTGGCGAAAAAATTCAACCATCATTTATGCTTCCGAAACAGGATTTTACCCGGAAAATAATAATTTGGATATTATAATAAAAAATAACTGTCTCATAATTTCACAATCTTTTTTCTCAAATTCTAGGCATACAGATACCAGTAAATATACTTTTCGATTTCAAAATGGAGACTTTTATCTCATCGGTGCGCTCAGCAAACTTGATGACACCTGTGAATATAATTTCTCAAATGAAGTAAATTTTTCAACAGGAAAAGTAATTATTGATGAAATATATTCTGAATGTGACGAAGATGAAAACAGAAAGATCCCAAAAGACTATCACAAAGAATTTATCCATAAATTTAACACTTTAATAAAAATGAATGATTTTAGGACGGGCGAAAACCAGTTCAAAATTCCTAATTCAAATAAATATTTCTATTACTAATGTCAAAAACTATAATCATCACAGGAACTTCATCAGGAATCGGTTTCGTTTTAGCGGAATATTTCGGAAAGAAAGGTCATAAAGTCTACGGCTTAAGCAGAAAGAACACTGAAAGTCAGCATTTTAAATCTATTCCAACAGATGTTACGAATAACGATGCCGTTCAAAATGCCATCGCCGAAGTGTTGAAAACTGAAACAAGAATCGATGTCCTGATTAACAATGCGGGAATGGGAATGGTAGGCGCTGTGGAAGATTCTACGAAACAAGATATTTTAAAATTATTCAACCTGAATTTGGTGGGATCCGTTCAGATGATGACCGCAGTTTTGCCTAAAATGCGTGAAAATAAATTCGGGCAGATCATCAATGTTTCCAGTATCGGAAGTGAAATGGGACTGCCTTTCCGCGGATTTTATTCTGCGTCAAAATCCGCTTTAGACAAAGTAACCGAAGCGATGAGATATGAAGTTTACCCTTGGAATATTAATGTTTGTTCGCTTCATTTAGGCGATATCAGAACCAATATCGCAGAAAACAGAGTAAGAACAAAAGTTTCCGAGCCTTACAAAAATGTCTTCGATAAAGTATATGCTTTGATGAATTCTCATGTAGGCGACGGAACTGAACCTTTGGAAGTTGCAGAATATGTTGATGCACTTTTAAACAAAAATAAATGGAAAGCTCATTATTATTTTGGTAAATTCGGGCAGAAAATAGGAGTTCCTCTGAAATGGATTCTTCCGCAGGGAACTTATGAGAATTTAATGAAGAAGTATAATAAACTGGCTTAGTTTCAGTTATTAAAACAAATTTTAATTATAAAATAAATATATTTTGAACCATTAAGATTTTATTTAAGAAGTTTAGATTTAATTAAGGTAATCATTCTGATTTTTTTTTAAGCAAATCCAAAGTATAGCAAACTTAATATTCTTAACCCCTTAAATAAAATCTTAATTGTTTTAATACACTAGAATTGAAGTTAATTTTAAAAATATTTTTTGTACTGTTTTGCGTTTTTGTACAAGCGCAAAAGAAACATTATTTTCTAATCGATACCGAAACAAAAGTCAAGAAAAAAGTAAAAGATTCAACTTCTGCCGTGAAATTTCTGGATTCTCTGGCTCAAAGCAATTATTTTTTCACTCAATTAAAAGCAGTAAAAGTAAAAGGAGACAGCACGGAAATTTTCTACGATAAAGGAAAAAATTATAACGAAACTTACGTTGATCTTTCCGATTCTTTAACCTTAAAATTAAAATCGAAGAAAGATTTTTTTACTAAAAATTTAGATTCTACTAAGAAAAGCATCAATAAAAAATATATAGATGACGGCTTTGCCTTCAGCAGAATAAAATCCAAATATAAAGGTCAGAAAAACGGTTATCCGATTGTAGAGCTTGACATCAATAAGAATGATAAAAGAACGATCGACGGTTTTGTCGTAAAAGGATATTCAAGAGTTCCGAAGAGATTTATGAAAAATCTCGAAAAGGAATTTAAAGGGAAAACTTATGACGAAAAGAATCTTATAGCTATTAATAAAAACTTCCAAAGTCATCAGTTTATAACGTTAGAACGGCCTCCGCAAACCTTATTTACGAAAGATTCCACGAGTATTTATCTTTTCATGGAAAAGAAAAAAACGAATACTTTCGATGGTGTGATCGGTTTCGGAAATGATAAAACAGATAAATTTACTTTAAACGGAACACTGAATGTTAATTTCAGGAATATGTTTAACGGCTTTGAAACGGTAAATTTATATTGGCAAAGAAACCCGGATAAAGGTCAGAATTTTGATTTGCAAACTGATATTCCTTATCTTTTTAAATCAAATGTAGGTTTGAATATGAAGGTCAATATCTTCAGACAGGATTCTACTTTTGCGAATGTAAAAGCCCTGCCTGCCTTATATTATCATCTGAACAGCCGAAATAAAATCGGTCTTCGAGGAACTTTTGAAAGCTCGAGCATTATTGACACACTATATGTTCAGGGGAAAGATTATAACAAAAAAGGAATTGGAGTCTGGTTTGAGATGGTAGAACCTACTGATGTTGACCTTTTCCTTTACAAAACAAAAATCACCGCCGGATACGACTATCTTACAACAACTTATACCAAAGAAAATATTAAAGCTCCGCAAAATCAGTTTTACTTTTTTGGAGAACACAATTATCATATCAACGGAAATCATTTTCTCAATATAAAAGCTGAGGGTGCCATGATGGATTCGAAAATTGAGTTTTCTGCCAACGAATTATACCGTTTTGGGGGCTGGAATTCCATGCGGGGTTTCAATGAAAATTCCCTCGCCGCAGATTTTTATTATTATGGAAGTTTGGAATATCGGTATTTAATTGGAAATCAAGCCTTTTTTGACGTCTTCGGACAGTACGGGCAGCTCAATAATAAATCTTTAAATGTAAAACCCAAGCTCTACAGTGTCGGGCTCGGTTTCAATTTCTTTATTCCGATTGGCCTGATGAGTTTCCAGCTTTCCAATGGTAATGAATTTGGAAATCCGTTTAAGTTTAACGATATCAAAATCCATTGGGGAATCTTAAGTAGATTTTAAACAAAACCCTTATTATACCTAATAATATTACTACTTAAAATAAAGTAAAAAAAGCGGAAAAGTCATCTTTTTCTACTTTATTATTTTATTAAATCTATTAATATTTCTCACTCAAATGATATATTTTTTGTAATACCTTATTAAAATTCAGGTAACAGTTGTCCGCTAAATTTGCTTACAAAAAAATGAAGAAGACTTTAGCTACCTGTGCTGTTTTTTTACTTCCCCTTTATTTGACTGCTCAGGAAATCAATATTTCCGGAAATGTAAAATCAGAAAACGGGTCCAGTGTTTCCGGCGTAAATATCACCGATAAAAACAATGGAAAATCCGCAATCACCGATGAAAATGGAAATTTCACGATTTCTGCCAATCCAAAAGATATTTTAGAATTTTTCTCTCCTGAATTTTCAACATCCACAATTGAGGTTTCGAACAGAAGAAATTATTCTATTGTTTTAAAAAAAGTAAATGAAAAACAAATTGAAGGTGTAGTAATTACCGCTTTGGGTATTGCAAAAAAGAAAGAAAAAATCGGGTATTCTACACAGGAAGTCGGGACAAAACAATTTGAAACTGTTACTACTCCAAGTATCGGGAACTTATTTTCCGGGCAGGTTGCAGGTCTGAATGTCTCAAATCCGACAGGAATGCAGCAGACGCCTCAGTTTACTTTAAGAGGAAATTCTAATCTGGTTTTTGTGGTTGACGGAGTAATTGTAGAGCCTGAAGTTTTTCAAAATCTGGACCCTAACAACATCGACAATATCAATGTCTTGAAAGGAGCTACAGCTTCTGCTCTTTATGGCTCGCGAGGAAGATACGGAGCTGTTCTAATCACAACAAAAAGTGCAAAAAAGAAAGGTTTTACCGTTGAGTTTTCACAAAATACGATGATTACTGCAGGTTTCACCAATCTTCCAAAAACTCAGACGGAATACGGAAACGGCTCGCACGGAAAATATGAATTCTGGGACGGTGCCGACGGAGGTGTGAATGACGGAGATATGATTTGGGGACCAAAATTTGTTCCGGGAACTAAAATTGCTCAATGGAACAGCCCCATCAGAGATAAGCAGACAGGACAAATTGTTCCTTGGTATGGAGCCGTAACGGGAACTCAGTATGATGATAAATCAAGATATGAAAGAGTTCCGATCGACTGGAAATATCATGATAACCTTGATACATTCCTGAAACCTGCAGTTATCAACAATAATAACTTTTCCATTAGCTATAAAAACAATAAAGACACCTACAGACTTTCCGGAAACTTTATGAATTACGATGACAGAGTTCCAGAAGCTTATTTACAACGATATGGAATTAATTTTTCTTCAGAAAATCATTTGGGAGACAAATTAACTTTTGATACGAAGTTTAATTTTAACCAAACTTTTACACCAAATATTCCAAATTACGATTACAATCCAAGTGGGCATATGTATACCATTTTGATTTGGATGGGTGGTGATGTAGACGGAAGAGATCTTAAAAATCATATGTGGATTCCCGGAAAAGAAGGTGTCGCACAAGCCAACTGGAACTACGCCTGGTACAACAATCCATGGTTTGGAGCAGAATATTACAAAAATAAAAACACAACAAATATTATCAACGCTCAAACAGGCTTAGAGTATAAAGCCACAAAGGATTTCTCTGTAAAAGGTAAAATATCAATCGTTGAAAATCATAATAAGCAGGAAATTTTAAGTCCGTATTCTTACTTCAATTACAGCGCGCCTAGAAGTGGCGGTTATATTTTGAATGACACCAAAACATGGAACCTTAATTATGATGTTTTAGCAACTTATAAGAAAAAGATTTCTGAAAACTTTGATTTTACGATCAACGCGGGAGGTTCTGCCTTTTATTATAAAAATGATATTGATAATGCATCAACAGATGGTTTGAAAATTCCTGAGCAATATACTTTAGACAATTCGATCGGGAATGTAAAATATTATGATTATTTAAAAGAAAAATTAATTTACAGTGCTTACTCTACGATTGATATCGGATTGTACAATGCTTTCTTTATCAACGTTTCAGGGCGTAACGACTGGTCTTCCACTCTTCCGAAAGCCAACAGATCATACTTCTACCCTTCCGCTTCATTAAGTGCAGTTGTGTCGAATTTAGTCAAAATGCCGGAATCAATTAACCTATTAAAACTATCTGCTTCATGGGCAAAAGTAGCGTATGATTTCCAGCCTTATTCGATCAGAAATTACTATTTAAACAACAACGGAATCACCTTTAATGGAAATCCTACATTTTATTATCCGACAACTTTGAATTATGAAAATTCATTAAAACCGGAACAGACAAAATCGTATGAACTAGGTTTAAGCGCAGGTTTATTTAATAACAGAGTTACATTGGATGCAACGTATTTCCGAACACTGGATTACAACAACATTCTTCAGTTCCCTAGCGCACAATCTTCAGGCTTTACCTCACAATATGTAAACGGTAATGAATATACAACGAAAGGTCTGGAAATTTCATTAGGATTAGTTCCTGTTAAAACCAATAATTTCACTTGGAAATCATTGATCAACTGGAGTACGTACGAACAAAAACTGACTTCCATTTATGCAGATATGCCGAATTATAATAATATTAAATTAGGCGAAAGAATGGACAGCTATTATGATTACACATGGCAAAAATCTCCGGAAGGAAAAGTAATTCTAAATGCAGAAACCGGAATGCCGACAAGAGCAACCACGCCTACCAACTTAGGACATTTTAATCCGGACTGGACTTTTGGCTTTAATAATACCTTCAAATATAAAAAGTTAAGCTTAAATATCGGAGTCGATGGAAGTGTTGGCGGTGTCATGAGATCGCAGGTCGTAGAAAAAATGTGGTGGGGCGGAAAGCATCCGAATTCTACAGCCTACAGAGATCTTGAATATGCCAATCCGGGAACTTATTACTTTGTTCCGGATGGTGTCAACTATAATCCTGCGACAGGAACGTACACTCCGCACACAAAGGCGATCAGTTTTCAGGACTGGGCACAGAATTATCCTTATCAGGCAAGAGTTACAGAAGATGAAAGTGAATTATTTGCAAACGTTTTCGACAGAACTTTCGTGAAATTAAGATCCGTAATTCTTGAATATGATTTCTCTTATTTATTGAATCCCAGAGGGATTGTAAAAAGTTTCACGGCAAATATTTCAGGATATAATCTTGCCATGTGGAAAAAATCTAAAAACCTTTACTCAGATCCTGATTACAAAATCGGAACAGGAAATGATATTCAGGATCCGTCAAGCAGATGGTTCGGAATCGGATTTAATCTTAAGTTTTAATTAAAAAGTACTATTTAAAATGAAAAATATCATAAAATCACTATTTTTTGCGGGATTATTGGCTTTGACTTCCTGTGAATCAAATTTGGATACCATCAATGAAAACCCAAATGATCAGGCAACTATTGATCCTAAATATCTTTTAACATATGTCTCAAAATCTGCTTTCCAGGTTAACGGCGACAATATGTATGCTTCCCGAATGATGATCGGAACAGATGGCGAAAATACTTACCAATATATGAAATGGAGTGATGCTTCCTTCGAAGTGTACACAACAGGTCTTCTGAATACTGTAAAAATGATGCAGGAAGCAGAAAAGATCAATAACAAAAACTATATCGCGATCGGAAAATTTTATAGAGCGTATTACTTTTTTAATTTAAGTTTAAAATTCGGAAGCATTCCTTATTCTGAAGCTGTAAAAGGCGAATCAGGAATTACCCAGCCAAAATATGACAGTCAGGAAACAGTGATGGCGGGGATTTTAACAGAATTAAAAGAAGCTAATGATTTAATCAATCAAAATGATAAAATCGAAGGCGATATCATTTATAACGGCGATGCTACAAAATGGAAAAAACTTATTAATTCTTTCCGTTTGAAAATTTTAATTACACTTTCTAAAAAAGCAACCGTTGGAAGTTATAATATAGCCACAGAATTTGCTTCAATTGCAGGAAGCCAAACGTTGATGTCATCGATTACAGACAACGGAGAATTGAAATTTGCAGATGTGGCAGACAGCAGATATACGATGTTCAATAACAGTGGATATGGCTCAAGCCTGTATATGGCAGATTATTTTATCAATATGTTTAAAGACAGGCAAGACCCGCGTTTATTCACTTTTGCAGCACAGACCACAGCAGCAAAAGAAGCAGGAAAACCGCTTACAGATTTTACAGGGTACAACGGAGGAAATCCTACCTCACCCTATTCTGACAACGCCGCACTCATCACAGCAAAAAATATTTCTAAAGTAAACGACCGTTTTTATAAAGATGCTACGAATGAACCTTCTTCCGTTTTAAGCTATTCCGAGCTGGAATTTATTTTAGCAGAAGCTACTGCGAGAGGCTGGATTTCCGGTTCGGCAAAAACTCATTACGATAATGCGATCAAAGCAAGCTTTACTTTTTATCAGACTTATGTAAAAAATCCAAACCAATATTTTGCAGGATTTGATGTGAATCAATATTTAACTAAAAACTTAGTTGTTTATGATAATTCGGCACCATTGACTACTCAGCTGGAAAAAATCATGACACAAAAATACATGACAATGTTCCATCAGGCACAATGGACCTCTTATTATGACTATCTGAGAACAGGATATCCAAATTATCCTTTACAGACAGGAGTTTCTGCTCCGTTGAGATTCAGATATCCACAGGCTGAATATAATTACAACAGTGTCAATCTTCAGGCTGCACTTGCCGCACAATACGGAGGAAGCGATAACATCAACTCTAAACCGTGGTGGTTACAATAAAAATCTAACTATTTTTTAACAACAATTAAAAGAAATCGCAAGAAAAAACAAATTAACTTGCGGTTTCTTTCTATTACGATTCAAAATGAACAGAAGAGAATTTTTAGAAAAATCAAGTCTATTATTAGCAGGACTGGGAACTTCAAGTGTTCTACATCCTTCTATATTAAAGGCTTTAACAATTGAACCTGCAACACAGTCGACATTTTATGATGCCGAACATATTGTCATATTAATGCAGGAAAACCGTTCTTTTGACCATGCTTTTGGTGCGCTGAAAGGTGTGAGAGGATTTTTAGACAAAAGAGCTTTTATGAAACAGGACGGCCATTCCGTTTTTTTTCAGAAAGGTGATAACGGTAAATATGCTTCGCCCGCCCGTTTAGACTTAAGAAATACAAAATCTACCTGGATGAGTTCTCTTCCACATTCATGGAGTGATCAGCAAAAAGCTTTAAATAAAGGAAAATACGATCAATGGCTTCAGGCAAAAGCTTCGGGAAATAAAGATTATAAAGAAATCCCGTTGACTTTGGGCTATTACAATCGCGAAGATTTACCGTTTTATTATCAGCTGGCGGATGCATTTACGATTTTCGATCAATATTTTTGTTCGTCATTAACAGGAACCACGCCAAATCGACTTTTTCATTGGTCCGGAACAATCAGAGAGCAGAAAAACGGTAAAGTAAAAGCCAATGTTTATAATGAAAATATTGACTATGATAAAGCCAGACAGGCAAGATGGAAAAGTTTTCCTGAAATTTTAGAAGAGCAAAATGTTTCATGGAAAATTTATCAAAATGAAATCAGCCTTCCAAAAGGAATGTCCGGCGAGCAGGAAGCATGGCTGAGTAATTTCACAGATAATCCGATTGAATGGTTTTCAAAATTTAATGTAAAATTTTCAAAAGGTTATTATCAGAATATTCCGAATATCATTGATTATTTAAAAAAGGAAATTGAAAAAAAACCAAATCAGAAAGAAAAACTTGAAGCCATAATTTCAGAACTTCAGGAAGATCTGATAAAATATAAGCCTGAAAATTATTCTAAACTCTCTCAAACAGAAAAAAATCTTCATGAAAAAGCTTTTACCACTAATTCTCATGATCCCGATTTTTGGAATCTGGAAATCGGACAAGACGAAAATGGTGAAAAATTGGTTGTCCCGAAAGGTGATGTTTTGCATCAGTTCAGAAAAGATGTGGAAGAGAAAAAATTACCGTTGGTTTCCTGGCTGGTTGCTCCTGAACATTTCTCCGATCATCCCGGTTCACCTTGGTATGGAGCATGGTATATTTCCGAAGTATTGAATATTTTAACCCAAGATCCTGAAACCTGGAAAAAAACAATTTTCATTATCAATTATGATGAAAATGATGGGTATTTCGATCACGTTTTACCTTTTACTCCCCCGATGAATCCTAGTCAACCTGTTGATATTAACGGAAAAGACGGAGTAGAATATGTCAGCAAAAAACAGGAATATATGTCGGCACCTGACGTCAGAGATAAAGAAAAAATCGAAGGCACAGTCGGTTTGGGGTACAGAGTCCCGATGATCATTGCTTCACCGTGGACGAAAGGTGGTTTTGTAAATTCTGAGGTTTCAGATCATACATCTGTTTTACAGTTTCTGGAGAAATTTATTCATAAAAAATTCAGTAAAGATGTAACGGTAGACAATATCAGTGATTGGAGAAGGGCAATTTGTGGAGATCTGACTTCGGCATTCAATTCTTCCAATGTGAAAGCCCCGCAAATGGATTATTTAAACCAAAAGGAATACGCTAAAACCATTAATTCAGCGAAAAACAAACCTGTTCCGAATCTAAAATGGCATTCTGAAAATGAATTGAACAACACTTTATTAGAAATTCAGGAAAAAGGAATAAAGCCTTCCCATCCGCTTCCTTATAATTACCATGTAAATTTTGAGGACGGAAAAATCAAAATGACGAATTTAAAAGAAGCCGGAATTCCTTTACTGATCTACGACAGAATAAAATTTGAAAGTGATCAATTCCTTTTTTCTTATGCTTTGTATTCAAAACAGGAATTGTTCCATGCTGTAAATTCCGGAAAATATGATTATGAAGTTTTTGGACCGAATGGTTTTTACAGAAATTTTAAAGGAGAAAATCAAACTGAACTAAATATCTCGTTGAATAATATTACTTCTAAAAATGAAGTTGAATTAATTTTTAAAAACAATAATAGAAGTGATGAAACATTGATTTTAGAAGATCTTTATGAAAAAAATCAAAAGAAAATTTCTTTACATCAAACCGAAGAAAAAATAACTCTCAATCTTAACAAAACAAAAGGCTGGTATGATCTGAAAATAACTTCTGGTAATCAGATTTGGCATTTTGCAGGAAGAATAGAGACCGGAAAAACATCTATCTCTGATCCACATTGGGCCTAATTAAAATTAATATTCATATAGAAAAGTCTTATGCATTTTGCGTAAGGCTTTTTATTTACACTTGATTTTAATCATAAAAAAATAAAATAAACTTTAATAATTTGCAAAAAAAATAAATTTCATATCAATATTAAGATATTGGTAATGAATCAACAAGCATATAAAAAAATCATAAAAATATTTCATACATTGATGAATTTCACTAACTTCACTTAACCAAATTATAAAATACCATGAAAAATTTGAAATCTTCATTAGCTTTATCTTTAATTGCTTTTGCGATCACCGCAAACGCACAAGATACAAACACAGACAATCACACAATCGGGATTACCGTTCCCGAAGTAGCACTGGTAGATATTGAACCAGCTGCAAGTAAAAACATTACATTGGGCTTTACTGCACCTACAGAAGCTGGTTTACCAATCACCCCAACAGGAACTAACAACACGCTTTGGCTGAATTATTCATCCATAAAATCGGTTACTGATGCCACAAGAAATGTTTCCGTAAGATTAAATGCATTAATCCCGGGAATTGACATCAGAGTTACAGCTGCCGCCGCTGCAGGAGCAGGTGGAGGAACCTTGGGAACACCTTCTGCTCAGCTGACATTAAGTGCTGCTGATCAAACCATCATTTCAGGAATCGGAAGTGCGTACACAGGAGACGGCGCCAATAACGGTCACAATCTTACTTATGCATTAGCTCCCGGAAGTGGTCCAGGTGCAATTGCAGCGTATGCAGATCTGGAAGCTACAACAACAGCCGTTGCGACTGTAACGTACACCATTTCGGATAATTAATTCCTAAAATTTTTAAACTTAATACGAAGAAATTGCTTGTTTTTTTCTTCTTAGATTTCTATTGCCGTTATTTTTTTAACATCGAAAACTTTACATTAAAATGATAAAGCGCATTTTCTATTGTCTTGTCTTGATTCTGTTTTTTGGATTTTCAAGAGCTAATATTGTAGTCCTTAATGGTCTGACTCATAACTATAAAGTAGAAAACGGACAAGTTTATAAAGGAAAAATTGCCATTGAAAATACAGATAACAAGCCTCAAAATGTAAAAATATTTTTGCAGGATTTTACATATCTGGCAGATGGTTCCATCAATTATACAGCTCCAAACAGCAATGATAAAACCAATGCTAACTGGATAAAATTAAACACCAATCTGATTACTCTGAAAGCGAAAGAAAAAACTGAAATTTATTATGAAATCAAGGTTCCTGATAAAATTTCTCAGGCGGGAAGCTATTGGAGTGTCATCATTGTAGAGCCGGTAGAGGATATAAAACCCAGCAATAGTCAAGATGGAATTAATATCACTTCTGTAATCAGATACGCCATTCAGGTGATTACTGATTATGATTCGGAGAAGGCAAAACCGGAATTAAAATTTGAAGGAATAAAAATTGATAAAGAAGATGGAAAAAACATGCTGAAAGTTGCAATTGCCAACAATGGGAATCTTTATTGCAAGCCTATTGCTGTCATTGAAATTTACAACCGTAAGAACGGACAGAAAATCGGGAACTTTTCAAGTCAGGCAATGGGATTGCTTCCTAAGACTTCCAAGTCTTTTTATATCGATATCAGCAAAATGCCACCCGACACTTACAATGCCGTAATCATCGCAACAGATGAAAACGAAAATGCTTTCGCAATCAATGTGGAACTAGAAATAAAAAATGATTAAAAATTGGGCTTTATATCTTACCATACTATTCCCAGTACTTTTTTTTTCTCAAAACCAACCAAAAGAGTTTGTCAGCAAAAAAGATAGTCT
>Ga0157375_10000497_pt1 | contig 35667 bp, 36 predicted proteins | sample M35metaG_FD_115311 | JGI IMG/M metagenome (GOLD analysis project Ga0157375, IMG submission 115311) | Miscanthus rhizosphere microbial communities from Kellogg Biological Station, Michigan, USA - M3-5 metaG | ecosystem: Host-associated > Plants > Roots > Rhizosphere > Soil | place: USA: Michigan... | reverse complement strand
CGACGATGTTCGCGATCACGGCCTGGTCGTCGGTTTGGCCGAGCCGTTCGTACACATCGCCATGCTGAAGCAGCGCAACGGTTCCCAACGCGATCATGTTGGCCGTGGTTTCGTGGCCGGCCTGCATCATGATCGCACCGGTGACGGCCGTGGTGGCACGGTTGAGCTGGCCGGTCAATACGTAGTCGGTGACGAGGCGGCTGATCAAATCGTCGCCGGGATCGTGCTCTTTGCGCTCGACCAACTCCTCAATGTAGGCGTACATCGCCCCGAAGGCCTGCGCCTTCACCTCCTCGGACGACCTGGTGTCCAGCCCGACGGCGGTGTTGTGCTGGAAGAACTCGAGGTCTTCGGGTGGCACACCCAGCAGGAGTGCAATCACGAGTGACGGCACCGGCAAGGCGAAGTCGCGCACGAGGTCCGCAGGCGGCCCGTCGGCGATCATCGCGGCGAGATGTTGGTCGACGAGTTCCTGAATCTGGGGGCGCATCGCGTCGGTCCGCCTGAAGGTGAAGACGCTGGTCATCATGCGCCGCAATCGATGGTGCTCGGGATCGTCGGTGCGGGCGAACACCACAGGCGTGTTGTCGTCTGCCCCCGCCGGCATGATGGCTCCCGGAATGGTCTCCGCGGACAGACGTGGATCGACGAGCGCTGCCCTGATGTCCTGGTAGCGGCTCACCACCCAGGTCGGCTTGCCGTGGTACATCGCCTGCCGCAGACCGGGCTCGCTGCGCCACGTTGCGAACTCAGCCGGGGGATGCAGCGGGCAGTCGGCACCGCGGGGGACGGGGATGGCGGGTAGCTCGGTCCCTGGGCTCACATCCGAAGTTGGTTGTATCACCGGCGTTTCCCGTTAAGTGTCAGTTGGCTGCCAATTATCCAGAGCGTATGGCCCATCGAATTGACAGTCAACTGTCAGTTACGCTGTGGGGGTGACAGCGATTGCAGACCGGCCGTTGCGGGCTGACGCGGCGCGCAATGCCGAGCGGATTCTGCGTGCCGCGCGGGACGTCTACGGCGAACTGGGGCCGGACGCACCGATGGAGGCCATCGCTCGTCGCGCCGGTGTCGGCGAACGAACGCTGTACCGCAGGTTCCCAACCAAAGGTGACCTGATCAGCGCCGCCCTGGATCAGAGCATCGCGGAGGATCTCACGCCTGCCATCGAGGAGGCGCGTCACGCCGACGACCCGATGCACGGGCTCACCCAGCTGATCGAGGCGGCGATCTCACTCGGTGCCCGCGAACACAACCTTCTGACGGCCGCCCGCAGGGCGGGGTCACTGACTCCTGACATCTCGACCTCGCTGTATGAGGCGCTCAACGATCTTGCCTGGCGAGGGCAGCAGGCCGGGCTCGTGCGTGCCGACCTCGTCGCCGACGACCTGCCACGACTCATCGCGATGCTGCACAGCGTGCTGTTCACGATGGAATCCGGCAGCGACGGCTGGCGACGCTACGTCGCGCTCATTCTCGACGCGATAACGGCCAGTGACCGGGAGCCGCTACCCCCTGCGGCTGCCCTTCATTTGGCACCACCGTCGAGCAGCTGGATGTAACCGGTTTAACCGTGCGCAAACCGGGCGACACCGAAGGATGCGCACAAGGCGCGGCACCAGTCGAGAGAGCAGGTCGCCGACGAAACGTAAGTTGCGGTTCATTCAACGTCATCTCTCCACCGCTGACGAGCACTTCGGGCTGCGACTCGGCGCTGGTCTGTTCGGCACACTCATCGCGGCGGTGACGTTCGCGCTACTCCTGTTGCTCGTCCGTGACGGCTGGGCACCGCTCCGCGGCCTCGACACGGGCGTCGCGGACATGTTCAACCGGATCGACGCCGATCATCCGGAATTGGTGCGCGCGGCCGAGGCCGTCAGCGAAGCCTTTGATCCGAACGTATTTCGCGTCGTGCTCGCATTGGTTGCGTTGGTGTATCTGATCCGAGGCGAACGACACCACGCGACGTGGCTCGTCGTGACGGTCTTCGGCGGCGCCGGCCTCGGCTTCGCATTGAAGGAAATCGTCGGGCGAGCCCGCCCGGCGTTGCCCGATCCCGTCTCTGCGGCGCCCGGTTTGTCGTTCCCTTCCGGCCACGCGCTGGGCGCGACGATCGGCTGCTGCCTGCTGCTGTTGGTCACCCTGCGCTTCCTTGGAAGGCGCGGCCGCGTTGCTGCTGCCGTCGCTGCCGCACTGATCGTGAGCACCGTCGCGCTGGCGCGCGTCGTGCTCGGCGTCCATTTCGTCAGCGATGTGCTGGCAGGCATCGCCCTCGGTGTCGTCTGGGTGGCCGTGACGACGTGGGCGTATGTCGCATGGCGGCGGGACACCCGGCAGCCGGTAGAACGGCCGGCCGAAGTAGGCACCCCTGAGCTCGGCGTCAGCTGAAATTGACGCGACGGTTAGCGACCTGCGGTTACGGGTATCTCGACACGGTGTGGTCGCGCATTGGTTGGGTCGTCCGTGACGTTCGGTGGCTGCTCGTCCCTGCCGTCTGTCTCGTTGTGCTGATGGTGGCGTTGGGGTATCTCGTCACCGAGGTCCTGCCGTCTTCTTCGCTCGGCCAGTGGGATGCGGAGGTGCCGCGGCGGCTGGTGGAATATCGCCAGCAAGAGGGCGTTTCGGAAAGCAAGATCATCACGATGCTGTCGGAGACGACGACGATCACCGCTCTGACGGCGCTTGCCGCGGCAGCTTTTCGGTGGAAGTTCGGCCGCTGGCGCGAGTCGCTCCTTGTCATCTACGCGGTAATTGGTGAAACAGCCATATTCGTTGCGACGACACTGCTTATCGACCGTCCGCGGCCCGACGTGCCGCACCTCGACGAAGCACCACCCACGTCGTCGTTTCCTTCTGGCCACACTGCTGCTGCCGTGTGCTTCTACGGCTCGCTCGCCGCAATCATCCTCTGGCACAACCGACATCGTTGGATCAACGTCGTCACTGTTGTTGTCTGCGGAGCCGTGCCGCTGATGATTGCGAGCAGCCGGGTTTACCGCGGTATGCATTACCCGACCGACGTGCTCGCGGGCCTGTTGCTCGGGGCGATCTGGCTGAGCGTCGTCATCTTCTACGTCCGTACCCATCATGCTGGCGGCCCGCGTCACGCTGCCGTTGACGCCGATAAGCGGTTGGTCAGCGGATAGTGCGCGCCGCGGTCATTGTCAACCCAGTGAAGGCGGAGGTGCCGGAGCTGCGGCGGAAAGTGGACGAGACGCTCACTGCCGCCGGCTGGTCAATGTCGTTGTGGCTGGAGACGACTCCGGAGGATCCGGGTACCGGCATGGCGAAGACTGCAGTTGCGGCGGACGTCCAACTCGTCGTGATCTGCGGCGGCGATGGCACCGTGATGGCTTGTCTCGCAGCCCTTGCCGGTGCGGACATTCCAATCGCGATCGTTCCGTTGGGAAGCGGCAACCTGCTGGCACGAAACCTGGGCGTGCCGATCGGACTAATCGACGGGCTGGCGGTGGCATTGTCCGGTGTCGACCGCCGCATCGATGTGGGTCGGGTCGACGATAAGCCGTTCGCCGTTATGGCCGGCATGGGCTTCGACGCGGCAATGATGGCGGACACCACCGAAGAAATGAAGCGATTCGCAGGCTGGCCCGCCTATGTGTCCAGCGGCTTTCGGCACCTGCGTGACCCGGTGATGCGTGTGCGGGTGACCATCGACGACGACCCACCGGTACTGCTGCCGGCCCGCACGGTGCTGGTCGGCAACGTCGGGCGGCTGCAGGGCGGACTCGAACTGCTGCCCGACGCAGAGGCGGATGATGGCCTTCTCGACGTGGTCGTCGTTGCGCCGCGGACGCTGTGGGACTGGATTCGGTTGGTGTGGCGGGTGTTTCGCCGTAGCCGCACGCCCCACGCGCACCTGCAGCGCTACCGTGGCCGCTCGATCAGCATCGTGGCCGACCGCGTTGTGCCGCGGCAGATGGACGGCGAGGTCATCGACGAAGGGGACCGTCTCAACGCACAGATCGACCCCGGCGCATTGGTCATCCGTGTGCCGCTGCAGGCGGCGGCAGCCGCTTGATCGACTAAGGAGTCTCAGATGGGCACCTCGACCCGCGTGCCGGAGACGATCACCATCGCCGGCGACGAACTCTCCGCCGATGACGCTGTCACAACGCTGCGGCGTTACGGCCGTTGGAATTTGGTCAAGGACTCGTTCGTCCGATTCAGATACGCCGACGGATTCACCAACGCACGGGCCGTGGCGCTGCAGGTATGCCTGGCGTTCATCCCGTTTGTCATCGCTGCTGTCGGCCTGTCGAGCGCGCTACACCATGAGAAGGCCGGACAGGTCATCATTCAGACCCTGGCTCGCGTCCTGCCTGGCGGCGAAAAGGGCGACATGGTGCAGGAGGCCGCCCAGCGCACCCAAAACCTCGGAGCGACCGGCGGTCGGCTCGCGTTGTGGCTCGGACTGATGGCCGCGATCGTCGCGCTGACCACGGCCATGGGTCAGATCGAGCGTGGCGCCAATCGAATCTACGGCATCGAACGCGACCGGCCCGCAGTGCAGAAATATAGTGCGGCGCTGCTGATGGCGCTCACCGCCGGGCTGCTCTCGTTGTTGGGCTTTCTCGTCATCATCGCGGGTGATGCGCTAGGCGACTCGCTGGCGGCGACCTACGGCTGGGGTGAGACGAGGCACAACCTGTGGTCAATTGGCAGGTGGCCCATCGGAGTTCTCCTTGCCTGGGGATCGTTCACGGTTGTCGTAGAGCGCGCCCCGCGCAGGCGTCAGCCGGGGTACTCCTGGCTCGCGTTCGGATCCGGTGTGTCGCTTGCGTTGTGGCTGCTGCTGACCGGCCTGCTCGCGCTCTACGTCGATCGAAGCGAATCGTTCGGCACCACATACGGCCCGCTGACTGGAATCTTCGCGTTCCTGCTCTGGGCGAACCTGTCCTCGGTGGCGCTCTTTCTCGGTATCGCGTTCGGTGCGCAGCTCGAAGCCATTCGCGCCGGCTCGCCTGCCCCGGCATCGGCCGATCCGCTGGCGGGGCCACGACCGGATAGCGAATCTAGTGGGGTGAGTGCTCCCGGAAGGCGATCGTCAGCTGCACCCGCGACTTGACGTCGAGCTTTCGGAACACCGCCCGCAGATGCGTGTTGACAGTGTTCGGTGAGACGCCCAATTCCACTGCGGCAGAACGGTTCGAGTGCCCGGCGCCGATCAGTTCGACGACTCGGGACTCAGTCGGCGTCAGCGCCGCCCAGCCGGTAGGCGGCCGCGGCGTCGGTGAGTTGACCCGAACCCCGCGGATGCCGTGGCCGCGAAGAAGTTTCAACACCGAACGGCTGCCGGCAACGGCGCCGACCCGTTGATAGATCTCGGCTGCCTCAACCAGCGCGTGGACACCCTCGTCGAGCCGGTGCGCAACCAGCAGTGTCGAACCGTGGTCCTTGAGCGCATCGGCGAGTAGGAGTGGCCGGGGCGATCGTCGGAGAGTATCCACCGCGTTGCCGAGAGAGTCCGGGTCGTCGGTCAACAACCCGTGAACGTGCAGCGCAGTTCCATCCAAGGTCGCCACCCCTGGATTGCGTTGTGCGACAAGGTCGGCGATGCGAGCGGCCTTGCGCGCGAATTCCCGATTCCCGGCGTCGAGGCCGATTCGGGTCAGTATCCGCATCCACGGCGGCGACCATGGCCACGGATCGCGAAACTCGTCGCCCCCGTCGAGCAGCGGGCTCAGAATCGCCAGACTTGCGTCGAAATCGCGGCTGCCGGCTTTCAACCAGCCCTGCATCAGACGTAATCGCGGGACACTGTCGTCGTCCTCGACAGGCGCCAACAGCTCTGTTGCCTTGACGAGTTCGCCGCGATACGTGGCCACGGCGCCGAGCACCATGCGGGCGTTCAGCCGAAACCCGTAGTTGCCGGTTTCGTCGGCAAGCGTCAACAGCGTGCGCGCACCCGCTTCGGCGGCATCCAACCGGGCGAGGTTGTGGTCTTGCCACATCTGCGCATACAGCATCGAGGGCAGTTGGTGGTCGAGCTCGTCGTGGGCCTCGCGGATCTTGGCCAGCGTGGCTTCGGCGTCGTCGTACCGATCCAGATGCTGAAGCGTCCGGATCTCCTCGGCCTCGTACGCCGTGTCCGAGAGCCGGCGCAGGTCGGTGAAGTGGTCAAGGGCGAGGCGGTGACGGCCCTCATTGCGGGCGGCCTCGATCATCGCCACGACAGCCAGCCGCTGAGAGTACATATCGTCGAGTCGGTGTCCCTCTGCAAGCGCGGCCTGCGCCATCGCCTTGGTGCGCGCCGCTGACAGCGTCCGGGACGCGGCGAGCGCCTGTGCCGCCGACAGCTGAGCGCGCAGCACGGGGGAGACACCGTCTCGAGCCAAGGCGCCTGCCGCGCGCCGTTCCATCTGAACGTATTCACCGGCACACCAGAGCCCCCGGCACGCCTGCAGCTCGATGCGGGCGACGATCTCCGGCTCGTCCGCAACCGCGAGCAGCCGTTCCGCCACGGCCAGAGCGTCGGCGTCCCGCTGAACATTCACCAGCGCCTCGACCGTCCGTTCGCCGGCCAGCAACCACAACGGATGCGTCTCTGTCGTCAGCGCGAACGCCTGCTGCGCCAGTTCGGCCGCCTGATCTGGCATCGAGACCATGCATTCGCGCGCCGCCCGTTCCAGCGCGAGGACGGCTTCTTCGTCGTCCCGCACAGCGCACGCGCGAAAGTGCGTCGACGCCGCCAATGCCGATCTGCCGTCGCCGACGATGTAGCGGGCACACGCACGGTGAAGCGCCCGACGGTCCCCAGGTGGGATGTCGGCGTACACGGCTTCGCGCACCAAGTCGTGTGGGAAGAACACTTCGCCGTCGGCGCTGCCAAGCAGTCCGTTGTCGACGCCCTCTCGGGCCAGCATGCCGACCTGGGCTTCTGAAATGCTCCCGAGGAGCGCTCCCGCGTCGGCCACGCTCAATGCGCGGCCCCACACAGCGGCCAGCCGTATTAGGGCGCTCGCCGGACCCGACAGACCGCCGACTCGCGCGCGAACGCCGACCGACAAGTCGGTGTGCAGGTCGCCTGCGTCCTGTCCCCGCTCGTGTCTGCGAGCGAGACCCTCAATCACCTGAACCGCCCAGAACGGGTTACCCCCAACCCTGCCAAGGAGATTCCGCATCTCCGCGGACGGTTCGGCGCCCAGCAGATCCGCAGCAATGTCATCGATGTCATTGAGAGCCAGCGGGCCGAGCTCGATGCGTGTGATCGCCGTGGCGCCGCCCGTGCCCGCGATCAACTCATCAAGAGGGTCGCTGGGCACCCACCGGCTGGTGACGGCCCACACGACAGGAAACCCCGCCAGCCGGGCCGGCAGAACCCGCAGCGCGAACCCCGTCAGCCGGTCGGCCCACTGCACGTCGTCGATTGCGATCAGCACCGGCGTGTGAACGGCCAGCTCTTCGAGCAACGCGCTGATCCGGTCGACGAGCCACAGCGGTTTGTCGTACAGCGGGGCCAGGCTGGCGAACGCGTCGCCCGGTAACAACGGGTGCGGGCCGGACCGCAGTGACACCAACAGTGGTGCGCCGGGGGCGATCTGGTCACCCTGTTCGGCCTTTCCGCTGCCGACATTGAAACCCGCACGTGACGCTTGTTCGACGACCTCACGAAGCACCGCCGACTTGCCGATGCCGGGCTCGCCGCTGATCACCACGAGGGCGCCCTGTCCGGTACGTGCGGCGCGATCCAGTGCGGACAACGCTCGCGACATCGCGCCGCTGCGTCCTCTGAGCGCGACCCGAGCCATCAGCCTTCCATCCCGTCAAGCCCCGAACCGATATCACTGAGGCCGCGCACCCCCGACGGGCCGAACTGCGTTACGTAGTACCTAACGCCGTGGAATGGGAATGATTCCGTCCGCACGAGCGGCGAGATAGCGCGAATGGATGACATTGACGTCAAGGTCACTCGTTGTGGCACGCATCACAGGCCAGGGCTGGTACGAACGCGTGATACCGCACCCCGCTGGGCCGGCGTGACTATGTCGAGATGCCCAAGCGCGACTGACCTCGCGGGGCCGGCAACGCGGCGGAAGCAGCAAGAACGGTCCGCTGCGATCTTTTTCGGCGAACATCTGATCCTTGGCTCCTGAAAGATCGTCAATTCGTGCGATGGGCACGCGACGGCTTTGGTGATTAAGTCATCGCTGCTTGTGACATTACTCGCAAGTAAGTTTCGCCGTGCAGGCGCTCACATACAGCCAAGGGGTTTCCATGCAAGTTGCCAGTCGTCCACGCTTCGCGGCAGGCGTCGCGCTCGTTGGAGCCAGTGTCGTCGTCGCCTCGACCGTGTCACCTGTACGGGATATCCACCTGCCGGACATCCACCTACCGGCGCTCCGCACGGCGGAGATCAACCTCGCCGCGGCTACCTACGCGGAGGTTTTTCAGGAAGCCGCTGCCAATGCACAAGCCCTGCTGACCACGTTCAAGGCAAACCCGACACCGATTCTGTCGCAGATCGCGAAGAACCAGGTCACCACGTTGGAAAACCTGATGGCGGGGCTTCAAACGACTGGCGGAGCCATTTCCACTGCACTGACGACGACGGTGCCGCCACTGCTCCAAGCCGCTCGCACTGACCTTACAAGCGGCAACGTCGAGGGTGCGATCAACAACGTGCTGAACGCCACTCTTGCGACAGTGTTTCCGATCACTGGGTTCATCCCGACCCTCTCAGCCGCCTTCACGCAGCCGTTGACAAACCTGGTGAACGCGATCAATGCCGTCCAGGTGGGTGGCGTCCTGTCACCCCTCTCCCTGGCCGTCATTGGACTTCTCGGTCCGGTGCTCAGCGGCGCAGGCGCGTTCGGCGTGGCGGTCGACAACGTCGGCAGCGCCATCCCCGAGGGCCCGGCGGCCGTTGTGCACGCCATTGCCAATGGCCCCGCTGTGGTCTTGGACGGGGTGCTCAACGGCGGGTATGGACCCAACCTGGCAGCCCTTGCGGGCCTGCCACCAGACTTGATCACCGTCTTGGCCGGCGGCCTTCTCAGCGGCGGACTCCATGCTTCGCCGGCGGGTGCCCTCGTCCTTCCCGGTACCATCAACTCGCTGCAGGCGCTGGGGCAGGCGATTGCGACAGCGATCGCTCCGAAAGCCACGGCCACGGTCGACGTGAAGAGTTCCACGCTGGCCTCGCCGGCTGCGCTACCGGCCGCGGCGGCTAAGACGATCACCCTGAAGATTGGCAGCACGGCGGCGGCCATCCGGGCCAAGGCAGCCGAGACGCCTGCGGGTTCATCGACCAGCACTTCGGATAAGTCCACGAATGGAGCCGAATCCACCGGCACTACAAACGATTTGACATCGAAGTCGGATTCGACCAACGCCTCGACCGTCAAGACGCCGACGGACAAGGGCACCGATGTGACGACCGGCAACAAGGCGGAGCCCGGGAGTACGGCGGGTTCCGACGCCCCCAAGTCGGGTGACAACGGCTCCGCCGCCAGTCACGAAACGGCGACGGAGAACGCGGGCACAACCAAGGCGTCGTCCAACGGCGCCGCCAAGGGTGCGGGCAATGGCGCCCACGCCGCGTCGCATGGACGCCACGCCAAGTAGCGGCGTTTTCTGACGAGAGGTAGGCCTCCTCCATCAAACAAGATGGGGGAGGCCTGCTTTCGTTGGTCTGCTAGGGTTCGGCGGCTTCCGCGGCCCGTGCCGTGTAGCACAGCGAAACGCCATGATGACGGTTCGTCTCACAGCGTTTGCGCGCGATGCACGTACGTCACAATGGCGTTGGTCAGGCCACGCCTTGCCATATCGAGGTCGTAATAGGAGCCGAGTTGGCGCTCGGAGGCGAGGCCCCGCATCGCGCCCGGGATGAACGAGGCGACCTCGCCCACCCGTTCGGGATCGACGTCGACGTCACTGAAAGCCTGTTGGCACGCCTCGATCCAGCTTCGTCCCCATGATTGGAGCTCCGCGGCCGTCTTCGGATAGAGCCGTTCCAACTCCGCGCCGTCGCGGGGCAGGGCGGCGCGCAGTGTCTCGATCGCGCGCGAATCCGGTGCCGACAGTCCGTCGAAGAGGAGGTCGATGATCGCCGCCACCCGCTCGCACAGGGGTGCATCGGGATTGGCATGCGACGGCAGTTGCCCGCGTCGCTCCGCGGTGCGGCGTAACACGGCGGCCCACAAGCCGTCGATGTCGCCGAACTGATACTTGACCGCGCCCCAGGTGGCGCCCGCGTCCTTCGCGATGCGGTTGGCGGAAGCCGCGGCGACATCACCGGTCGCCAGCGCGCGTAGCGCCGCGTCGAGCATGGCGTCGCGCGTCGCCTGACCGCGACGGTTGCTCCGTCGTGCACTGGTGGCCGACTCTGACACTTGACGAATCATAGAGCCCTCTGTGATTCTTGTCGATATGGCCAAGCCGCCACTATCGATGAAGCCGACGGGTTGGTTCCAGGTTGCGTGGTCGGACGAGGTTGGCATCGGTGATGTGCACGCGATGAAGTACTTCGGCGAGGAGCTGATCGCGTGGCGGTCCGAGTCCGGTCAGGTCACTGTCATGAACGCCTATTGCGAACATCTCGGTGCGCACCTCGGATTCGGTGGCCACGTGGTCGGCGAGGTGATCCAGTGCCCGTTCCACGGCTGGCAGTGGAACCAGCAGGGTCGCAACGTCTGCGTCCCCTACGAGAGCAGACCAAACCGCGGTCGCCGGATGAAGACTTATCCCGTGGTCGAGCGCAACGAGTCGATCTACATGTGGCACGACATCGAGGGTCGCGAGCCCTTTTTCGACGCACCGGACGTATTCACCGACTTTCGTGACGGCAGCAGCGCCGCCGACTACTACCCGCAGCAGCGGCTCTTCGAGCAGGGCCACGAACTGCATCCGCAGTACGTGCTGGAAAACGGTGTCGATTTCGCCCACTTCAAATACGTGCATCACACGCCGATCAACCCGATCTTCACCCGCCATGACTTCGCCGAACCGGTGTCCTACGTCGACTTCACCATCACCTTCGAGGGCGACGATCAACAGACCATCGACGACGTCCGCAGCGGGGTCGAGGCGATCAACGGCGGACTCGGTGTCGCGGTGACGAAGAGCTGGGGCATGATCGACAATCGCACCATCTCCGCGATCACTCCCGTCGACGAGTCGACCTCCGACGTCCGGTTCATGGCCTACATCGGCAGGACGCCTGACAAGGACACGGAGCGGGCGGCACAGAAGGCCGCCGAGTTCGGCGAGGAGATCATCCGCCAGTTCCGCCAGGACATCCACATCTGGTCCCACCAGCGCTATTCCGATCAGCCCGCGCTGGCCAGTTCTGAGTACGAGGGGTTCACGGCGATTCGCAAATGGGCCCTGCAGTTTTATCCCGACGGCCGCGGCGGCAGCGCCGCGGACCTTGCTTCCGCGAACCAGAAGGGTTGATCCTGTTGTCCAACAAGCCGATTCGAGTATTCCAGGTCGCCACCGGCAACGTGGGCTCCGAAATGATCAAGCGCTATGGCGCCCAGTCCGAACTCGAATTGGTCGGGGTGCACTGCTACTCGCCGGAGAAGATCGGCAAGGACGCCGGCGAGATCGCAGGCATCGAGCCGAACGGCGTGACCGCCACCGGCACAGTCGAAGAGATCCTCGCGGCCAAGCCCGACGTCTTGACCTTCCACGGGGTGTTCCCCGACGAGGACCTCTACGTCAAGGTGCTTGAGGCGGGCATCGACGTCGTCACGACGGCAGACTGGATCACCGGCTGGCACCGTGACACCAACCATCCGCACCCGTCGGGCAAGCCGGTCAGCCAGCTGTTGGCCGAGGCGTGTGAGAAGGGTGGTTCCACCTTCTACGGCACCGGCATGAACCCCGGCGTCAACCAGATCCTCGGCGTGGTCTGCTCGGCCGACGTCGCCGAGATCGAGAACGTCACGACGATCGAGTCCGTCGACGTGTCGTGCCACCACAGCAAGGACACCTGGATCGAAGTGGGATACGGCCTGCCCGTTGATGATCCGAGCATCCCGGCCAAGCTGGAGAAGTACACCCGTGTCTTCGCCGACAGCGTGCTGATGATGGCCGACTGCTTCGGCCTGGAGCTCGACGAGGTCACGTTCAGCTACGAACTGGGCGCATGCACCAAGGACGTCGACCTCGGCTGGTACGTGCTGCCGAAGGGTTCGCTGGGCGGCAACTACATCAAGTATCAGGGCATGGTCGACGGAGTGCCGCGGGTGGAGACCCACCTGGAGTGGCAGATGACGCCGCACACCGATCCAAGCTGGGATATCAAGGGCTGCTACATCACTCAGATCAAGGGCGATCCCTGCGTGTACAACAAGCTCATGATCTTCCCGAAGCCGGGTGTTGATCTCTCCGACCCCGCGAACTTCGCGTCGATTGGTATGACGGTGACCGGGATGCCCGCCCTGCATGCGATCAAGTCGGTCATCGCCGCACCACCTGGACTGCTCACCAGTGCCGATCTACCGCTGCGAGGGTTCGCCGGCCGGTTCAAGAGCTGACCGGCCGCCAACGATCAGGCGCTTACTCACACCTGAAAGCGATTGCCAAGTGGGCGAGTGGGGGTGAACGCGACCTGCATCGCCTGGACGGTGGCGCCCATCGCGCATGGGTGCGCGCCTCCCGGCGGCCACGCGAACCTGTTCGGGTCGGCGACTACGAACAAGTCGCAGATGCTCACGGCGCCAGACCGCTTCCAGTGGTCTAGTGCTTCACCGATCCGGGCGGTAGGTCAACGCCGATCTCGTCGCAGATCGGCGGGATGATGATCAAGGCTCCGCGCGGGCTGCAAAACGGCGTACCCGGCGGCAGTTGGGGCGGCGGAGGCGGTGGGGTCAGCATCGGGGCCGGAATGTCCGCCGAGATGAAGCTGTCAAGCGGATTCCCCTTGAGATCGACCATCCGCACATTGCCCTGGCCGAATGGAACGGTGAACCACCGTAGTCACAGGTGCTGACCCACACGTCGAAGTGTCGGCCGCGCCGGGCATGGACGCGTAAGTACTGCGGCACTGCAAAAAGTCGCGGCCATCGGTACTGCGCTACTGCAAGCGGCGACCTGGAGAACACTGGCTACGGACTTGAACTCGGCCGCGAGGGCCTCGACGGCTATGTCGTCACAAAGTCCATCTCGGGCGTCTGACACGTTCGCGCCGCGCGGTGCCCCTTGAGATTGAGACCCCGTCAGCCGCTCAGGCCGAGTATGCGCCGGGCTGTATGGAGTAGCCGGGCCCGCAGCGTCTCTTCATCGATGTCAGCGGCGAGCGGGTGCACGACTGTCCCACCGATGGTGCTCGACAGGATCGCGACGTCCAGTCTTGCTTCCGGCCCGGTGTCGTCGCCGATGAGCGCACGGTATAGGCGTTCCACGAATAGTTGAAAAGGTTTGTGCGCGGCCAGCAACCGGACGATGACCGGATCGAACTGCAGCGTGCTGGCGGCGCGGCGGTGCTCCACCGCATGATCCACGACCGCGTTGAGCAAGAGCTCGCGGGCCTTGGTGTGTGATTTCTCGGCCTCTGCGGCTGCCAGGGCGTCGCCGAGCTTCGACAGTTCCCTCTCGGTGACCGCGATCACGATGTCGTCTTTGGTCTTGAACTGGTGGTAGATCGCGGCCTTGGTGACGCCAAGAGTGTCTGCGACCATCTGGTACGAGGTGCCGTTGACGCCGTGCTCACCGAACAACTCGAGCGCGGCAGACAGGATGCGATCCTGCGTCGCACTGAGCGGAGTTTCGCCCAATTCGCCGGTGCTGGGTTCGGGGGAGGCCATTCACCAAGCCTAGACGATCGTCTATTGACATCCCTAGACGATCGTCTATCGTTCCCCGGTAGACGATCGTCTAGCGTGCGGATTGGCTGATTGGAACGGGATCTCAATGGGTTGGTGTGAAGATTTCATCGCCGCGTTCAATACGCACGCGGTCGAACCGATGCTGGCCATCTGCGCGCCGGACATCAAGTGGGAAGACGTGTCCGGCCACATCGACTACGAGGGCCACGACGGCGTCAAGAACATGGTCGAACTCACGCTGATGGCGATCCCGGATTGCAAGTTCACCTACCACGGCGGGCTGAAGGACAAGAACTCCTACATGGTCGAGTGGACGATGTCGGGAACTGCGTTCGGAATCGAATTCGCCTGCCGTGGCGCATCTGTCGGCGAAACCGACGACCAGGACCGCATCATCCACAACCGGGATTACTGGGATTCCCGCTCATTCCCGATGATGTCCGGCGGCCCGGAGAACCCTTCACTCGAGGACCTCCAGACCGAACACTCGTAAGCCGAAGGAGCAAGGCATGGTGCCTGAAAGGCTCATCACGGGGGACTGCCATATCGCGCCGCCCTACGAACTCATCAACGAGCTTCCCGAGCATTACCGCGAGTTCTTCCCACGCATCGAGAAGGACGAGAACGGTAGGGATGTTTTCAAGGCCGGACACATCGTGACGATGGCGATGATGACCGGTGAGGGTGCGGAGTCCGACATCACCGCGGATGCGACGGGCGCGGTGGGAAACGTTGTGGCCGAGGCTCATCCGAGCTTCGACGCCGCTGAACAGCTCGCCGACCTCGAACGTGACGGGGTGTACGGGGCGGTCCTTATCGGCCGCATCACTGACATGCCCAACGCCATTCCCGCCGACGCGGACACCACCTACTGCAAGGTGGTCAACGACTGGCTGGCCGAGACGTGGGGCCCCTATCTCGACCGAGTGGCGCCCGGTATCCACTTGCCGTTCAAGGACGTTGCCGCCTCGGTGGCCGAGCTCGAGCGCGCCGCGGGTATGGGTCTTCGTCCGGCATTGCTGCCGGACGGGATCTTCGAGCGTCCCTACTACATGGCGGAGTGGGAGCCGCTCTGGGAGGCCGCGGACAGCTTGCGGATTCCGATCACGATGCACGTCGGCGGGCTGCGCAGCCCGCTGGTCGGGCCCGGCCTGATGGCGTATCCGGGGCGACAGGACATCGGCTGGTACATGCAGTGCTGCGGCATGGGCGAAACGCTGGGCTGGATGACGTACAGCGGTGTGTTCGAGCGCTATCCCAACCTGCATGTCGTCATGACGGAGGGGTATGCAGGCTGGCTCGCCTTCGCAATGCAGTTCTACGACCATCACTTCAGCCAGAGCCGGTTGCACGACCTTGGAATCGACCACATCATGGGGCCTGCCAAGATCGACGTGCATCCGAGCTATTACCTGAAGCGGCAGGCGCATGCCACGTTCATGTGGGATCCGCTGGCAATTCGATCGCGTGACATCACCGGACTCGACTCCCTGCTGTGGGGCAACGACTATCCGCATCACGAGGGCTCGTTCCCGTTCTCCGCGGAGTGGATCGAGAAGCAGTTCGACGGGGTGCCGGCAACCGAGGTCGATCAGATCTGTCGCGGCAATGCGGCCGAGATATTCGGCATCAAGGTGTGACCGTTGGCCGACACCGCGGACATCTCGGATCAGTTCCGGCTCGACGGAAAAGCTGCTCTGGTAACCGGAGCAGGAAAAGGCATCGGCAGAGGCATCGCGCTGACATTCGCCAAGGCGGGAGCCGACCTGGCGCTCGTCGCTCGGACCAAGGAAGATCTCGACACGGTCGCCGAGGAGATCCGGTCGTTGGGACGCAACGCGGCGGCCATTCCTGCCGACGTCACCGATATCGAGGGGCTTGGCGACGTCGTCGAACGCGCTGCCGGTGCACTGGGCGGCCTGGACATCCTGGTGAACAACGCCGGCGGTGTGGAACAGCTCGGCACCTACATGGACATGACGGTCGCGATCCTGGAGAACGCGTTCCGGTTCAATGTGTCGGCGCCGTTCGAGCTCGGACGACATGCGGTGCCGCACATGCTCGCTCGCGGTGGCGGAGCGATCGTGAACATCGGGTCGATGTCCGGCATGCAGAACGAGCGGGGATTTCTTCCGTACAGTCTCGCCAAATCAGCGCTCGCCAAGTTCACCCAACTGGCGGCCGTCGAACTCGCGCCGAGGGTGCGGGTGAATGCGATCCTGCCCGGATGCGTCGAAACGGAGGCGCTGCGCGGGTTCATGGATGCCATGCCCGACGTCCGGGCCGGCCTGGAATCCAAGACCCCGATGCGCAGAAACGGCACGCCGGACGACATTGGCTCTGCCGCTTTGTTTTTCGCATCTCCAGCGTCGTCGTGGATCACGGGAAAGCTGCTCGAGGTCGACGGCGCCGCCCCGGCGGGACTGTTCCCCAACGAGGAACCCGACCTCTAGAGAGGAGTTCCCGTGAGCGGGGAGCTGCGCTTCGACGGTGACGTGGTCATCGTCACCGGCGGAGCGGGCGGCATCGGCCGCTCGCAAGCCATCGAACTGGCTCGGCGCGGCGCGCGCGTCGTCGTCAACGATCTGGGCGGCAGCCCACGCGGCGGAGGGTCCGATCCCACGATGGCTCGGGCCGTGGTCGACGAGATCGTCTCAGCCGGAGGCGAAGCCGTCGCCAGCGGAGCCAGCGTCTCGTCCGACGACGGACCCGCGCAGATCGTCGCGGCTGCAATGGACACCTGGGGCCGCATCGACGGGCTGATACACAACGCCGCGATCGTCCTGGACGATCACTTCGAAGACGTCACCGACGACGACCTCGACAACGTCCTGGCCGTGAATCTGCGCGGCACCTTCCGCACCGTCCGCGCCGTCTACAAGGTGATGAAGGACAACGGTGGCGGCCGGATAGTGACGCTGACATCGGCGTCCGGGCTGTCTGGCGCGTTCGGGCAGGCCGCTTATGCGACAACGAAGATGGGCGTCCTTGGGATGACGCGCTCAATTGCCTGGGAGGGCATCCGATTCGGGATCAAGGTCAACGCCCTGGCTCCCGCCGCATTCGACACCAGGCTGTACTCCGTCTTCACGCCCGACGAGGACGCGGCGTTGCGCGGGCGACCGCCTGAACTCGAGATCTCCTTGGAGTCAGCCGAATACGTGGCGTTACTGACCGCGAGCCGCGTGACACCCATGGCGTTGGCCCTGGTCCACAGCAGCTGTCCCGCCACAGCACAGATCTTCGGCGCGACCGGCGGCTACTACTGCCGGTACGCAATCTCGCATACCGAAGGGGCGACCTTTGGTCCGTTCCCGACCGTCGAAGACATTGCCCGCAACTGGGACCGCATCCGTGATAGTTCGATACCCAATGAGCTCGATGGCGAAGCGATGGCGTGGGGAGTGAAAGCGTATTCGGCGTGCCTACACGACCTGGCGGCGCAACTAGGGGTGGCGGAGGCGACCGCGTAGCCAGCGGAAGGCGTGGACCGCATGTCGGGATTGACTTCGTCTGGCTGTGCTTAGGCGCAGGGCTAACGCCTTCATGACAGCGAAAGTTCATTGCCCGAGGTCGACGGTGGGCAAATCGTGGGCAACGTGTGGGCGCCACGAAGTACATTTCGCGGGTGAGCTTGGTGATCTACGCGGCCGATGTCGTCAAACGCGATAGTGGGACCACCGCGATGAGGAAGAAGAATCAGAGTTGATGCGTCGGCATCGCAATGGTGCGCCGCGGCGCAACGCAAACTGGCGGAACGTTTCACGTCGGTGGGGGTCCGTGTTGTTTGGCGGCGGCGTCGTCATCGTGGTGTCAGCGGGAGCCACATTCAGCACGCCAACGTCCGCCTACACCGCGGCGGTCCGACTACTCGGAACTTCGATAGGCGTGGGAGGGTCATTCGACGGATTGGGACTGACCATCCCGCTGTTCTTCTACGGGACCGTCGTCCCGCAAGGCGATTCCTTCCACACCGTCCCCTACCCTGCGCAGATCAACCTGAACTACCCGATCATCTCGGATCTACCGGTGCTGTCCGACCTTCCATATTGGCCGCAAACACTCAAGCGGTCCGAAGCGGTCGGAGCCGGGTATCTCGAGCAGGACATCGCCGCCACACAGGCCGGTGAAAAGGTGACGATCATCGGCATGTCGCAGGGCGCTCAGGTCGCCGAAATCGCGCGCGCCGATATGGTTAAGGACCCGAACTACGTCGCCAACGCACAGAGCTACAAATTCGTTCTCGTGGGTGACCCGTATCAACCCAACGGCGGCATTCTCGCGCGTTTCACGTCGTGGAGTGATCTGCGCGTCCTGGGCAATTTGTTCCCGTTCGGCCGGCCAGGCCCCTCTGACAGTCCCTTCCAAACCACCCTCTACCAGAACCAGTACGACGGGTTTGCCGACTTTCCTGCGTATTTCAATGTGCTGGCGATCGCGAACGCTGTCGTCGGCATCGTGTTCGAACACATCCTGCCCGGTTACGTACTGGAGTCATCCGACAGCCCCAACGCGGTATCCACCACCGTGGGCAACACCACGTACGTGACGATCCCGCAGTATCTGCCCCTGCTGGCGCCGTTGCGTGCGGTGGCGTCGCTGATCGGCGCGCAGCGATTCGTCGACGCCCTTGACCCGGTCCTGCGGGTCTTCGTCGAGATGGGGTACGACCGCACCGCTGATCCCAGCCAGGTCAAGGAGTTCAGCTGGATTACCCCTCCACAGAAGGTCCGCGAAGCTCTCGAAGAACTGCCGAGCGCGATCGAGCAGTCATTAGCGATCCTGGGCGGCGCAACCTACACCCCGACCATGCCCCAGCCCGTTGTCTCTGCCACCGAACCCCCGACGCCTGTGACTGAACATCCTGCCCAACAGCCGGACACCTCGCCGGTCGCACAGCGGGTGCGCCAAGCGGTGGTCAACTTGTCAGGGGCTTTGTCGAACTTGACCCAGCCGGTAGCCGAGCTGCTGCAGACACTCGGCGGTCAAGCGTCGTCTCAGACCGACATCCAGTCCGTTGCTCTCACTGCGCCGGCACTTGACTCGAGGCTCACCCCGCAAGTCCGGCCGGAGCAAGGCGGACAGCCAATTGCAGCCACTGACGGCTCGAGCCAGGTTCTTGTGGATGGTAAGGAAGTCCCTGCGCGCCAATGGCCGAAGGCCGTCCGGTCCGACGCGCCGACCGCCGCCAATCCGTCGAGCACGAACGGTGTGTCGCACACGGCGGGCAATGCAGAGAAGTCGACGCAACCCTCGACGGTCGAGCGTCTCATCCGTGAGCGATCGGACGCCGCGCGCACCGGGTTGATGGAGCGGCGGCTGATCGCGATCTCGGGTTCGGGAAATACCGGCGGGAGCGAGCGGGATGCCCCGCGGGCCGCCGCCGCGGCCACGGGAGCGCGTGCCCTGGGCCGGAGTCCTTTGTCGGGAATTGAGCACTCCGGCCGGGCCGCCAATCGCTCCCCTGAGTCGGCGGACGACGGGCCCGGCCGGTCCGAGCGACAGAGCAGCAATTGATGCGCGACCGTCGTCCTGCAGTTCGCCCAAGCCTAGGCAGTGCGGATCCGGTCACCTACTTGGTTGCCTGGGTTTGGCTCAGCCGGCCTCGAAAAGGGCTTCGGCTCTTAGCGGTCCCGGACAGGCGACACGCAATCCGCGCGTACGGATGAGAACCATTGACCCCGATTGGACGATGCCGATCGGCCCCGAACCGGCGAAGCGCGCGATTGCCGTTGTGCGCAATTCCACCGCCGCTTTGGCTTGGCGGTAGCCGATGCGGACTCCGGCCAGGGTAACGATCACAAGCCCGCCTAACCCTGACAGAGCGACGGCGGCCAGCGCCCACATTGAAGCGGCTCGCGGGATGTCGCTGACGGTTTGCGGGACAAACGACCGCAAACCCATTGCAAGGGGGTTGTCATTGGGCGTTGGCGATGCCATGCCGGGCAGCCATGGCGCCCGTGCTAACTCGCTCGTCACGGTCAAAATCGATGCCGCAACGCGGCCTAACGTTGCAGCCTCGGCGCTGCCGGCCGCAGGCACGCCCGGGACACGGACACCGGCAAGTAGTAGGACCAACCGCAATTGCGAAGCCACCGATGCATTCGCGACCGCCGACCGCCCGGCCCCGCCGGTGTCTTCTGATCGCTTGTCTATTGGCACCCCGTCCGCGAGGCCCATCAAGAACGAATAAAGGTCGGACTGCAATTGTGTGAGCGGAATGAATGCGCCGAAGACAGAAGTGAGCATGCTCTGAACCCACGCAACCACTTGAGGAACTGGAGCGATCACGCCGGAAGCTGGAGCGACCACGACAGAAGTCGTTGCCGTGCCGGAGGCAGCTGACGGGGTGGAGGCCGGAGCGGGGTTCGACGCCGGTGCCGGGATGGAGGCCGGAGCGGGGTTCGACGCGGGTGCCGAATTAGACGCCGGTGCCGTGCTGGAGGCCGTTGCTGGGTCAGGCGCAGCCGTGCTGGAGGCCGTTGCTGGGTCAGGCGCAGCCGTGCTGGACGTCGTTGCCGTGCTGGAGCCCGTTGCTGGGTCAGGCGCAGCCGTGCTGGACGCCGTTGCCGTGCTGGACGTCGTTGCCGTGCTGGAGCCCGTTGCCGGGTCAGGCGCAGGGGCTGAGGTTGACGCCAGTGCCGAGTCGGAGGCGGAGGCCGTATCGAGCGCCGGTGCTGGCTCAGACGTGGGTGGAGGGTCGGAGGCCGGTTGCAGGTCGGAGGCCGGTTGCGGGTCGGAGGCCGGTGGCGGTGCCGGGTCGGAGGCCGGCGGAGGGCCAGACGCCGCGCCTACGCGCGGAATTGCATCGAAGCGTTTCGAGAATTTCATCCCTTGTTTGGTGCCAGCGCCGCGCAGCTCCTGCTTCAGCCTTTTCGTGGCGGGCGAACGCCGTTCGCCTGTTTGCTGCCAGGAACCAAGCATGCGTGCTCGGCGATGCATGTCCGTCTGTACAGCTTTAGTTACGCCGCGGACCGGACCGCTGACCGTTGTGCTGCCGTGTCCTGAAGAATCTATGCCGACATCAGCGTGCGCCGCGGCATTGCTGGAATCGGCATGGGCTACGGCGATTGCAGCCCAAGAACTACCGATCAACAGGCAGGCAGCAACGATGCAGACACCTGCAGCAAAGCGCAAACGCGCCGCAACCACGATCACGCCCCCAACAAAAACCGCTACCAGCCAAACCTTTGCCACATTGTTGCATATTCCAGCGGAGATAGGGCCTGCAAGGTTGTCCACGCGCGCGACGGTCGCCGGCAAATCACCATTTACGACACGGAGGCTCAACTTAACAAGATCAGGCAGCACGACTGCTTTCCTGCGGACGTCACCGATATCGCGGGGCTTGGCGACGTGGTCGAACGCGCTGCCGGTGCACTGGGCCGCCCAGACATCCTGGTGAACAGCAGAATCAGGCCGTCACCGCCTCGTCGTGATTGAGCCTGCGGGAGTTGATATCTGCGGCGATGGCACCGGTAAGACCCGACAACTCCACGGCCGCAGCCTTCAACGGTGCCGCCAACTCGTTCATTCGATCGTTGGTGAGCTGCAGGCTCGGGCCGGCAATGCTGACCACACCGACGGCGCTTCGGCCGTCGACTCCGAGGACCGCCGTGGCCATCGCCGAGATTCCTTCCTCGAAGCTGTCATGCACGTACGCCCAGCCGCGGGTCCTGGCGGCGTGCGAGCGTTCAAGGACCTCGGTCAGGCTGGCGGGCGTGCCGGGCCCCATGGGATGTCGCACCTCGGGATCCTGCCGCGCGACCAGACGCACCGCTGCTTCGTCGGTCAGCTGCGACAACCACGCCAGACCGGTTGCCGGGGCCTGCTCGCCGTCTGGTCAATATGGAAGTCCCGCGCCATAGGGGCACGGCCGGTCCTCGACCGTCTTCCCGCAGGTGCGGCCAGGGCCAGCCCACTAGGAGTGGGGCAGACCGTCAGACTTGTAAGCCCCTGTCGATCTATTGCGCGGGCTCGTCAGCTGGCATACGCGAGGCCGTCCCGGTGACACGCGGCGGTTGGCGTCCTCGCTCAACCGTGCGGCCAACGCCGCGCCCGCTGAACCGCCGCCCACGATGAGGACGTCGGGCTGGGTTGACTCAGCGACTGGACTGCTCATCGCTCATCCTTTACCGGGTGCGGGGTGATGAGGGCTTTCATGATTCGGCCCGAGCGAAGCGCGTCGAAGGCAGTCAGCGCATCGGCCAGTGGGCTGACCACCGTAGTGAGGTCTGCGACCGTGACTTGTTGGGTGGCCAGCAGGTCGATGGCACGGTCGAATTCGTCGATATAGATGTACGACCCCCGCACCGTGATTTCTTTGAGGAGGATCGTCGGCGAATCAAGGCCCGGTTCTGGGCCCGCTCCGACCACCACGAGAATGCCGCCGGGGACCAGTAGTTTCAGCGCGGCGGAGGTGGCGGCGGCGCTGCCGGAGCATTCGAGGACGACGTCGACCTCGACGCCGCCGGTTTCGTCGGTGGCAATCGGCACCGCATGGGAGTCTGCTGCGAACCGCGCACGCTGTGGGGCGGGCTCCATGAGGTAGATCCGTGCGGGCGACCTGAGATGAGCGAGCCTGCACGCAAGCTGGCCGATGGGGCCACCGCCGGTCACCAACACCGTCCGCCCCGCGAGATCGCCTGCGAGTTCCACGGCCCGCAGCGCCGTTGCCGTCGGCTCGACTCAGGCCGCCTCCAAAGTGCCCAGCTCATCGGGGATTCGGCGCAGATGGCCAGGGAACGCGGCCATCAGCGGCGCCAGCGCTCCGTCCGCCTGCAGACCCAGTGCAGTCTCCAACGTGGCCCGCCGGCAGAAGTTGGGCCGCCCCGACCTGCAGTACACGCAGGTGCCGTCCACGTTGCCGTTGGGGTTGACCGAAACCCGCTGACCCACCGCCCAGTCTGAGACTTCGTCGCCGACAGCCGCGACCCGGCCGGTGGATTCGTGTCCGAGGATGCAGTCCCCGCGGTACACCTGCGGCAGCTGGGAGGCATGTAGATCGCTACCGCAGATGCCACACATGTCGACTTCGACGAGGACCTGATCGGGTCGTACCGTCGGGCGCGGCCGGTTTTGTAGTGCGATCCGTCCATCACCGGTAAGGACCACCGCGGGCATCGTCAACTCCATGAGTACGGCCCCAGGCGCCCCCACACGACGACCACGGCGAGCACGAGAAGGACCGCGTTCATCGCGACCATCGGCATCTCTTTGCGCCGGGCGTGCACCGCGGCCGCACCGACCATCACCAGGGCGAGCCCGACAGCAGCCAGCGGTACGAGTACGGGTGCGATATGCAGCGCGGCCGGCAGAACAAGCCCGATCGCACCAAGGATTTCAGCAAGTCCGATCAGTCGGATAGTAGTCGGGCTGAAGTCCTCTGCCCAGCCCTGGCCAGCCGTGACCAACTTGTCTTTGGGCACAACCTGTTTCATCAGCCCGCTTGCGGCGAAGGCGACTGCAAGCACGATCGCGATGATCCACAGCGCCAGGTTCATTCGGATGTCCTAACCGTCGTGATTTGTTGCTTGCAGTTCAAATGCGCCATTGAGAACGCTGATGTCGTGGTCGCTCAACCACAGTTCGCCGGCGCCAAGGTTCTCGGCGAGGTGATCGCGGGCGCGCGTCCCCGGAATCAGCAGCACGTTCGGCGCGACGGATAGCAGCCACGCCAGGGCGATCTGAGCGGCGGTAGCGTCGTGGCGACGGGCGACGTCCGCAACCACGCGGTTGGACAGAATTGTGTCACGTTGCGCTCGGGGAAAACCCAAGGGGCAGAACGGCACGAACGCGATCTCCCGTGCATTGCACTCGTCCAAGACAGGCATGCTGTCACGCGCCGCGAGATTGAAGTAGTTCTGCACGCAGACGATTTCGGTGACCTCAAGCGCCCGCATCAGGTGGTCGCGGCTGACATTGCTGATTCCGATTCCGGCGATGAGCCCCTCGTCTCGCGCAGTCGCCAGCGCGCCGAGCTGATCAACGAACCGGGCATCGGGTGCGGCGTTATCCATCACGCGGAAGTTGAGTGCGGCGAGTTGCTCGACGCCGAGCGTCGTCAGGTTGTCCTGGATGCCGGCTCGCAGTTGGTCGGGGTCGTCGTATGGCAACACGGCTCCGGATTCGTCGCGGCGCGCCGCCACCTTGCTTACCAGTGCCAAACCCTTTGGGTAGGGATAAAGCGCTTCCCGGATCAATTCGTTGACAACCCCCGGCCCGTAATACTGGGCGGTGTCGATGTGATCTACTCCTGCGTCCACCGCTGCCCGTAGCACCGCGATCGCTTCGTCCCGATCACGTGGCGGGCCGAAGACGCCGTCTCCGGCCAGCTGCATAGCGCCGTACCCGACTCGCCAAACCGCCTTGTCGGCAAGGCGATAGCGTGGTCGAGAATGTGCCCGAGGGTCAGGCATAGATGGGCGCCACGTCGAAGTACACGCGGTAGTCGTCGATCCTGCCGGTGGCGTCGGTATGGAAAATCGTCACGCACGGGATGGTCACCTGCTGGCCATCCTTGCGGTCGTAGGTCACCTTCAACTCGATGATGGTGTCAGCGCCAAAGCTCCATTCCGTCGCAATCGTGTGATGCAGGCCCGCGATGGTGTCGAAGAAAGCGGTTATGCCCGAGCGGATCTCGTCGAGTCCGACCAGCGGTTGGTTGTTACCGAAGACCAGCCGAGCGTCCTCCGCGAACACCGACAGCAGTGCATCGACGTCCATCGAGTCGGTCATCGCGAAGAGTTCGCGTGATTGGGGGCGCGTCGTTGCAGTCATGGGATCCTTCTCTCAGGTTCTGCTGTGTGGCTCACAGTAGGTGACATATCATGCTTATTGCAAGCGGTTGGGATGCTGGAATATTCCGACAACGTGTAGCGAGAATGGATGTGAGCGTGCTCACCGGGCCGGGGTCAGGTAGGTGTCAGCCGCCCAGGCTGGTGGGTGATAAATCACTCTGACGTTCGCACCTGCTCACCATGGAGCTGGCGGCAACGAGCTGTTGAGGTTGATGTTCACCTGGATGTGTTCCAGCGCTGCAGTGAGGGGTGGGAGGAGTTCGTCGGGCAACGGGTCGAAGAACATTCGCCGGACCAAGGCCACGTGACCGGGCGCCGCTGCCCTGATCGCTTCCCGACCTGCCTTTGTGAGAGTCGCGTCGGTTGCCCTGCCGTCATCGTCTGATGGAATCCGCTCAGCTAGGCCGCGCTCACATAACCGGCGCAGCTGATGCGACGCGCGGCTTCGTTCCCACCCAATCAGCGCCGCCAGGTCAGAGACCTGCATACGTCCGCCGGGTGCGTCAGTTAACGCGTTCAGAACGTGGTAGTCGGCGAGCGACAGATCGGTGTCGCTTTGAAGCTGCCGATTCATCTCATAGTTCAGCCGCATCTGCACGCTCATGAACGCACGGAAGGCACGCAGCTCGGACGCTGACAGCCAACGATCTTGAGCCGTCTTCCGGCGCTGACTACGTGACACTACGGCTATTCCTTTTCAGACGATTCGCCCAGGATATCGCGTTGGTGGGCCGTTGTTAGCCCGACGCGTCGATGGACTAGCGCGGTCGCCAGCGCCTTGACGCACCCGCAGAGGGCACCATTACTTGATCTATCACGTATATTCGACGGTCAGGGCAGGCGACGTCGGAGGATTATCGTGACGGAGAGCAACGTCGACCGCGAAGCATTACAAGGCGGCGGTCCATCACAGCTTCTAGAGGCGTTCGTCAGCTATCTCCGGGTGCCGTCGACACGGGGCGATGACGGTTCCCCTCGATTCGAAGGCGTGTCACTGCAAAGCGGTGAGCTAGGGGGTGTCTCCGTCATCACCCTGAAACCACTGGCTGGCCGCCCCGAGCGCACCGTCCTTTACTTCCACGGGGGCGGATACGTCAGCGGCTCTCCGCCGGACCGCTATCTTCCATTGGCGGCCGCGGTTGCCCTGGCCGCCAACGCTCGAGTGCACGTGGTGGACTATCGGCTTGCCCCAGAAACCCCCTTTCCTGGGGCCTTCGACGACTGCCTGCGCGCCTATCACTTTCTTGTCACGCGCAGCGGAGCGGACATGGAAACGGTCGTCCTGCTGGGGGATTCGGCCGGCGGCAATCTAGCCGTCGCCGTCACTGCCGCGGCACGGGACCAAGGCTTGCCGCTTCCCGCCCGCATCGCGGTCCTGTCGCCGTTCGCGGACCTGACGTTGAGTGGCGCCTCGATCGAAGAGCGCAAGCATCTGGATCCGTTGGTCACGCGGGAGATGCTCGACGCGACCGTGAGGGATTACCTTGCCGGTGGCGATCCGCGCGACCCGAGGTGCTCTGCCATCTTCGCTGACATGCGCCGTCTTCCGCCAATGCTCATCCAGGTCGGCGAGAACGAGATCCTCTACGACGATGCCCCCCGGCTCAGGGACGCAGCCCAGGCCGCTGGCGTCGACGCGGCCTTCGAGCCCTGGCGTCACGGATTCCACATCTGGCCCGTCTTTATCTCCGCCGGATTGCCGGAGTCGGCCGCCGCCGTCGAACGCGTCGCAGCCTTCTTCAAGGCCGTTGCGTGTTGAGCCCCCTGCGCCCGTTAGCCTTTCGTTAGCCGCGACGATGCTCGGGCCAGGTCTGGTCTTCACTACGTTGCTGGCTTGGGGATGAGGGCCACGACGGGGATGGCGCGTGTCGTCATGCGCTGGTATTCGGCGTATTGCGGATACCGTTGGGCCTGATCGGCGTACTTCGCATCGCGCTCTGCGCCGCTCAGTTCAATGGCGTCTACGTTGAGGTGCTCGTCGTCGATTTCGATGCTGGCGTCGGGGTTGGCGATGAGGTTCCAGTACCACGCGGGGCTGCGGTCAGCACCGGCGGCGGAGGCGAACAACAGGTAGCGACCGTCGTCGGCCAGATACATCAGTGGGTGCACCCGTTCTTGGCCGCTTCGTACGCCGATCGTGTGTAGCAGCAAGACCGGTGCGCCCTCGAACGGTCCACCGAGGCGGCCGTGATTCCTGCGGAACTCTTCGATGTTTCGGCGGTTGAACTCGTTGACCTCTGTCATGATGCCTCCTCGTTCGTGTGGGTCAGGACGCGTTATCCGTAAGCACGGTGTAGAACTCGACGATGACGCCGTCTCGCACGATTGCGACATCGAATCCCGAGCCCACCGGTGCCGAGCTTCCGGGTTTGACCAACTGAAACGCTAAGTAGCCCAAACCCAATGTCTGATAGACGGGACCCGCGGCGATGAACTGAAGATCGCCGAGCTTGGCTTGCAGCTCGGCGGCTTTGGCATCCAGCGCGTCGCGACCTGTGGTCACGCCGTCGTCGTCGGTCCATCGGATGTCGTCGGCGTAGGTGCGCTCGATTGTGGCACGCCTGCGCACGGAGTCTCGCTCGTTGAAGACTTCGAGGAGATTGTCGTGCATCTGTTCAGCGATCGTGGCGCGCATCCGGAGACCTCCCATTGCACTGTCTTGTCTTCGCAATATTGCGTGACATATCATTCAATGTCAAGTAGGTTGATTCACATGAAGCGGGAATCACGTGGAGAGTCCATTGCTGATCGATGGATGATGCGCGGTACGGAGTTCGAGAACTGCAACTGCGCCTGGGGCTGTCCGTGCCAATTCGGTGCGAAGTCAACACAGGGGCACTGCGAGGCGTTCATGGCCGGCCACATCGAGGAGGGATACATCAACGACACCAGTGTCGACGGCCTGAATTACGCAGCGCTCATGTACTGGCCGGGTGAGGTCCACGAGGGCAACGGCACGCAGCAGGTCATCATCGACGAACGGGCGGATCCGACTCAGCGAGAAGCACTGCGAAAGGTCCTTCACGGCGAGTCGACCACCCCTGGAGCGACTCATTTCTTCGTGTACAACGCCATGATGTCGACCGTGCTTGCCACGCTCTACGCGCCGATCGACCTGTCGATCGATGTCGATGCGCGAATGGCCAGCCTCACGATCGACGGGCTGGTCGAGTCGCGTGGGACGCCGCTCCCCAAGACGGGGAGCACAGCATTGTCGAACAAGATACGCCTCAATACGCCGGATGGGCCGCGCTACATCTATGCCGAGATGGGCAGCGGCAACACCACAGCCCGGGCGGGAATCGAGCTGGACTTCAGGGATAGCTACTGCCAGTTCAACGTTCTGCACATGGACCAGAACGGACTCATCCGCTGACCACGTCCTGGGTCTGGCGCCACCGAGACTGTCTGGCCGTACTGAGCGGTCTGGGTGGCATCACCGCCGCAGCCTGGGTTTACCTCGTGGTGACAGCGCACCGAATGGCGACCGGGTCTGCGGGTATGACGGGTCAGTCGATGGATTCGATGATGGGTGCCGTGACCGGGCTATTGCCGTGGACGGCAACCGAGTTCGGCCTGCGACTGGCGATGTGGGCTGTGATGATGGTTGCCATGATGGTGCCCACCACGGCACCGATGACCCTGATGTATGCCGCGGTCGCCCGCAAGGCCGCCGCCCAGCACACCCCGCTGGCCCCGACGTTCGTCTTCGTCAGCGGCTACCTCGCGATGTGGACGGTCTTCAGTCTCGTGGCCACCCTCGCTCAGTACACGCTTGATCGGGCCGCGTTGCTCTCCCCGATGATGGTCTCCAGCAGCGCTGCATTTGGCGCCGCCCTGTTGATCGCGGCCGGCATCTACCAGTTCACCCCACTCAAGAATGCCTGTCTGCGCAACTGCCGGACCCCGGCGCATTTCCTGTCGCGCTACTGGCGCACCGGGGGCCTGGGCGCCTTCCGCATGGGACTGAGGCTCGGCGCCGTTTGCGTGGGCTGCTGCTGGATCCTAATGGGACTGCTGTTCGTCGGCGGCGTGATGAACCTCCTGTGGATCGCAGCCATCGCCATCTTCGTGTTGCTGGAGAAGACGATCCCATTCGGTGACGTGGCTGGAAGGTTCGCGGGTGCCGCGATGATTCTGGTTGGCGCGTTGAGCCTGGCCCTGTGAGCCGTGCGGCACACACCGTGTGGGCCTGTATGTGAGACGCTAGCGCCGTTGCGCCCGCATGTACCAGAACGCCATTTCGACTGGTGCGCCGCCCAATTCGCCGTGCAGGGTGGCAGGCTCCAGTGACACGATGTCCCAGCCGGCGCCGCCGAGGATGTCACGTAGGGTCGCTTCGGACACCGCCGGTCGCGGCTCCTCGCCTGCCGGGTTGGCGTCGGAGAAGCAGCTGAGCAACAGGGTGGCACCCGACCGGGTGGCCCGGTGCACCGCGGCCGCGTAATTCCGTCTGCCGTCGTCATCGAGGCAGTGGAACATGCCGTTGTCGATCACGGTGTCGAACGCGTCGGTGTAGCCGTCGAGTTTAGTGGAGTCGGCCACCGCGAACGTGACGTCGACTCCGGCGTCGCTGGCCCGCTGCTCGGCGGTGACCAGAGCGGTGGGGGAGATATCCAGTCCGGTCACCGGGTGACCGTTTTCGGCCAGATAGATGGAGTTGTCGCCGAGCCCGCAGCCGACGTCGAGTACGTCGCCGTGGACCCAGCCGCGGGTCTGCCACGCAATGACATTGTCGTTGGGCGCCTGGTTATCCCACGGCGGTGTGGTCATCGATGGCAGTCCTTCGCCGGGGCTTTCGCCACGGTAGAGGGCCTCGTAATCGAGCTGAGGCGGCCCCGAGGGTTCGTGGGCGGAACTCCGGCCAGTGGTAGTCATAGACACCACGGTAGTAGATATGCGTGACGTGTCAATCAAATCGGTGCGCGCAGCCCGCGATGCTTCTGTCGCGCTCATGGTCGCAGCACCAGCTTGCCGCGGGTGTGTCGCTGTTCGACCTGCCGGAACGCGTCGCGCACATCGTCGAGGGCGAAGACTCCGGCGATCGGCACTTCCAGCTCACCCCGTGCGACGAGGTCGGCCAACTCGGCCACCACAGCCGCAGTGGCGGCATCGGCGCCCCCTGCGGACAAGACCCCGAACTCCTCCACGGCAGCGAAATCGGCGATGGTGTCGACCCTGTCACGCGGCAGTTTGAGGTCCTCGACCGCCATCGCGACATAGCCACCACCGAAGAAGTCCAGTAGGGCGTCGATGTGTCCGGACGGTGCTGCGGCGCGCAGCCGGGCCGGCAGGTCGTCACCGTAGTTGACTGGGATCGCGCCATGATCGGCGAGCCAGGCGTCGTTGGACGGACCGGCGATGCCCAGGACGGTGGCGCCAGCGCGGCGGGCGAGTTGAACCGCGATCGAACCGACGCCGCCGGCCGCACCAGCGATCGCCACCGTCTCGCCGGGTACGAGGCGCATCGCCGCCACTGCGGCATAGGCCGTGGCGCCCACGACGAACAGCGAGCCGGCCACCTCCCAGGGAATGTCCGACGGCTTGGGGGTCAATTGGGTGGCCGGCACTGTCACGTATTCGGCGTGGCTGGACCGGCGCATGGAGAACCCGATCACCTCATCGCCCACAGCGAAATCGCCGACGCCGGAGCCGAGTTCGGCCACCACGCCCGCCAGGTCGCTGCCTTGGCCGGAGGGGAACGTGGCCGGGAACTGGTCGGCCAGCGCGCCACTTCGGATCACCGCCTCGCTCGGATTGATGCCTGCTGCCCTGACCTCAACCAGCACCTCACCGGCCTCGGGGACAGGACGGGGCACGTCGCGCACCTCGAGCACGTCGACGCCGCCGTAGGAATCAAATTGCACAGCTTTACTCATGAGTTGGTACCTCCTTCGGTGTTCCCAGTTCCATCACTTAAATGTTTAAGTGATGATCTGCCAATTACAAGTGGGTGGCTGGATCTGCGATTCCGGGAAACCTAGTGATCTACGCCACGTGCGGTAGGGCCGACCGTGGTGCAGCGCGCAATAGATCAACGGCCGGCAATGGTCTTGGGGACTCATTGCCGGCCGTTGGTCGGTGTCGTTCAGTTGCCTTGCGGTGGCTCAAGCTCGGAAGCAGGTGCTGCGGCAGGCTGATCGGTGCGCTGGCTGGCGCCCACCTCACCTGCGGTCTGCTGCACCGCCGCCGACCGGGGCCGGGGCGCCGAGCTCGCGGGCGGCGAAATCGGCCGCTTGGTCAGCCATTCCGTTGCTCTTGTAGGAACTGTGCGCGGACCGGTCCAGACCACCAGGGAAGCAGATGGGATCACCGGGGACACACAGTTGCAATGTCTTGGCGGCGTAGAGCTGACCGATGTTGATCGCCGGGGCGTTACCGTCGAGCAAGTGCAGTATGCCAGGGGTCGGCGTACCGAACAGCACCACTGCGGACACGTGCGAAGCGATCGATGCTGGCATCGGCCCAGACAGCCCGTCGGGAAGCGTGAAACCCTCCGGAACGGCGTCGGCGGTCGTGTAGCCGGCCACCGCCGCACCCTGCGAGTAACCGCCGAGCACGATCTTGGTGGTCGGGCAGCTTGCCGCAATCGACTGAATCTTGTTGCCGGCGTCGACGATGCCGTCGGCGGCTCGGCCGAAGTCCAACGAGGCAGGATAGTTCACCGCATACACGTCGACCGTTTTTCCTGGCAGGCGGGCGCTGAGCGCGTCGACGAACGCTTGCCCGGTCGCGCCGACACCAGGCGCCTCGAACGTTCCGCGGGCGAACACGACTTCGATGCTGGGACACGAGTCGTCGGCGGCATTCGCCGACGGCGGGGCTGCAAACGAGCCGATGAGGATCGCAGCGACGGCGACCGCGACGAAAATCGTGGACAGCGCCGCTCGGACGGTCAACGTACCCATCCTGACGACCAGGGGTCTGACGGTGCTCATGAGATGGTGCCTCTTCCTTGATCCCTTTCCATTACTTAACTGTTTAAGTGATGGCATGCCACCTACAAGTCGGGGCACCCGTCTGCAATTCCCGGCAGGCCAGGTGATCCGCGCCACTTAGCTTAGGGCGGCGAGGTCAAACCAGGAGCGCGTCTAGAACGACGCAAGGCGTAAGCCCTGCGCGCTTCAAGCCGAGCCAGTGGACAACAACCAACTGTCCACTGAGATGAAAAGGCGAACGCGGGCTTCGTCTTTGGCGATTCTGCACGGGGCTCATCTGTCACGGTCAGCGGACGAGGACAACTCGTCCGGAGTCGTCGCCACCCGAACTCAACGCATCGCCAACTTGATCGAAGGATACGGTTGCGCTCACATGGCTGTGAAGACGTCGGGCTGCGACTTTGAACAACAGATCCGCCAGCTTGTGCCCATTTGGGGCTGCCACCGTCGGGACGAACTCGGGGCGCAAGTGCTTGACCGCCGCGGTGGCGCCGGAGACAGAGGTGAACTTGCCTCCAGGGCGCAGGATCGCAGCGGCGATCGACAGGTCGCCGGCGACGTGTATTGCGCTGTCGACGCCGCCACCGAATAAGCTGCGCACCCTTTCCAGTGCCTGTTTGTGGTTTGCGCCCGCCGGGACGACAACATCGGCGCCGAGCTTCCATGCGAGATCCGTCTGCTCGGGGAGCGTCAACGCGGCGACGACGGCGCCGCGAGCCTTCGCCAGCTGCAGGGCGAATCCGCCGGCCCCGCTGACGGGGCCCTGGATCATCACGATTTCCAGACCTGTGATTCCGAGTGCGTCGACGGCGTCGAGCGCGGAGACCCCGGCCAGGCCAACACCGGCGACTTGGGCGAGGTCGATGCCGTCCGGGACCGGAGCAAGCGACTCCGCTGCAACCGCGACCTCGTCGGTGAACGTGCCCGCCTGTCCCGATTGGGGCGCTAGGGCGCCGGCCACATACATGCCGACGTCGATGTAGTCCACGTTCTCGCCAACGGCCGCCACCCGCCCAACGAAGTCTCGCCCCAGCAGAACGGGAGCCTGCCAGTCCTCGTGTCTGTGGTGATGCCCGCGAACCGCGGCCCGGTCGAATTCGTTGACGGAAGAGGCCAGTACCTTGACGACGATTCCGTCGCGCGCCGGGGTCGGTTCGTCGATGTCGAACAGGCGCGGCTCGAAATCCGGTCCGATCACTCCCACTGCCTTCATCGCTCGATCCCTTCCGGTTGGCTGCGGTCGGCTACCGAGTTAAACAATTAAGTGAATCGAATATTTCCGGTTCAGCGATTAAGTACAGTGGGACCGTGAGTACCGCGCGTGAGACTCGGTGGCTGGACTCAGACGAACAGCGCACCTGGGCACAGCTGTCGACGATGATCCTGCGGCTGCAGCCGGTGTTGAGCGCTCAGTTGCAGCGCGACTTCGGGATCAGCCACTTCGAGTACCTGATCATGGCGCGGCTGTCTGAGGCGTCGGGGTCGAAACTGCGGATGAGCGTGCTCGCGACGATTTCAGGCAGCTCGTTGCCACGGCTGTCCCAGGCCGTCGCCCGCCTGGAAAAGCAAGGCTGGCTGTCGCGGCAGCCCGACCCCGAGGACGGCCGTTACACCCTCGCGGTGTTGACCCGCGCGGGACGCCGGCGACTGCAGGAGGTCGCCCCCGCCCACGTCGACACCGTGCGGGAGTTCGTCTTCGATCGATTGACGCGAAACCAGTCGCGTCAGCTGGGCGCGATTTGCCAGCGGATTCTCGATGGGCTGCCGCCGGATGACAGCTGGCCGAGCACGGCATCGCGCTGATCGCGTCCGATCCGCGGCGCACTGGGAGTCCCACGCCGCTCCGCATACGTGTTCGTCTCAAGACCGCGACTAAGTACTACCGGCCGAAACCGGGCGAGATCGCAGTAGTGCACTACCGATATAGTCCCGCCCCATACGCGCGACGATCATGTATCGAAGTTTGGGGGGACCGCATGACCGATACGGCCATGGCCAATCCGTGCGAAACATCGCCACCGAACAGGTTGCACCCGCCGCCAGTGCGCTTACCCAAGCTCGTGCAGGGTGTTCTATTCGCTGTATGTCGCCGCAGCGCGATGCGGAATTGGATCAAGCGGCACGGACACATCTTCGAAATCAACGTCCCATTCTTCGGTCGATCCGTCGTGGTTTCTGACCCGGCTCTGGTGAGGTCGGTGTGTACGGCGAGCGCCGACCAGCTGATCAACGTGCAGCCGAATCTCAGCAATTGGTTCGGGCCCGGGTCGATGTTTGGGCTTGACGGCAGTCGGCATCGCGATCGGCGCCGGCTGCTCGCACCGGCGTTTCACGGTCAGAGCCTCAAGAACCACGAAAGGGTCATCGAGGACGAGACACTGCGGGAAGGCGCGAATTGGCCTGTGGGCAAAGAGTTCCGGATTCTCGAACCGATGAACAGGATCACGTTGAACGTGATCTTGCGGACCCTCTTCGGCGCGGACGGGGCGGAACGCGACGAACTAGAACAACTCAGTGAGATCGTCCCGCCTTATATGAGACTCGGACAGCTCATGGCTTTTGTGCCTGCGCCGCCATTCTGGGCCCGACGCCAAGGTCCGTGGCGCACAATGGACGAGTTCCGCAACGCATTCGACCGGATCGTATTCACGCTGATCGACAGGGCCGATGTCGATCCGAATCTCGGTGAGCGGACCGACATCCTGGCATTGTTACTGCGATCCGGGACGTCGCGGTCGGAGATCTGCGACGAACTGTTGACCTTCATCGGCGCGGGCCACGAAACAACAGCGACAGCACTCAGCTGGGCATTTGAGCGGTTGCGGCGCCACCCGGACGTGCTGGCTGAACTTGTCAGAGAGGTCGATGAGGGGGGCGGCGCGTTCCGTCGGGCCACAATTTGTGAGGTGCTGCGGGTACGCCCCGTCATCGATGTCGCGGGCCGCCGGGTCAGTACGCCGAACTTCGACCTCGGCGACTGGCGGATTCCGCGCGATCGCACGGTGCTCGTCCGCATTGCCGATCTTCACGAGAATCCCGAGATCTACCCTCAACCCGAACGATTCGATCCGCATCGCTACCGCGGCACCAGGCCGGCGGCACCAGCATGGCTGGCGTTCGGTGGCGGAGGACGACGATGCATCGGCGCAGACTTCGCGATCGCGGAAATGGATGTCGTGCTACGAACGGTGCTGCAGAATTTCCAGATCCATACCGATGCGGCCGCCGATGAGAAGTCGTACTTCCGGGGAGTCGCCCATAGCCCGAAACTCGGCGGCCGCGTAACAGTGAGCCGGCGAACGTAGCCACTATGTCGACCCAGCTGATCAGACCATCGCACGCGCAGCGGCTCGAAATCCGTTGCAATGCAGGCGACGCCATCGTCGCGAACTTGGCGATCCACTTTGTCTTCTTCTTCGAGCGGCATCTCGACACGAGGGCGCTCGGCCGTGCGTTTGCGCAGGCGCTGACGAATCTTCCGATCTTCGCGGGGCGAATTGGCATCGACAACGGCAGGATGCGGATCCGATGTGAAGGGCAGGGTGTGCCATTCACGTCTGTGTCGTCCAACCGCACGTTCCGTGAAGCGATCCGATCGGCGTCAGAGGACACCGGGCTGTGGCTCGTCGACCCGGTGAACGGCGCCACGGCTCGATGGGGATTGGGTCCGGTGTGCAAGGTACGTGTCACGCATCTTGCGGACGATGCGACCGCGATCGGTTTCTCGTGGCACCACGCCGTCGGCGATATGCAGACGTTCATGCACTTCATGAACGCGTGGTCCGCCGCCGCTGCCGACAAGCCGCTCGCTGAGCCGTTGATCGTCGAAGACCGCGCTGGCTACCTCGACGAGCATCTCCCCGCCGATGGCGCTCGGGACCCCGGGGTGCGTTGCCTCGGGTTTGGCGAACTTGCACGTAGTGCGCTGTACCTGGCGAAGGATGCGCGGAAGCAGCGAACGCTGAGTCTCTACTTCGGAGAATGCGAAATCGCGCGCATGCGCGACGCCTACGGAACCCGGATGTGGTTGTCTGCGAACGACGTTGTGTGCGCACATGCTTCGGAAGCGCTGATGAAGGCGGATCCCGCGGTGGACCGTCGCACCCTCGCCATCGCCGTGAATGCGCGGAATCGTTG
>Ga0157375_10000494_pt1 | contig 35751 bp, 35 predicted proteins | sample M35metaG_FD_115311 | JGI IMG/M metagenome (GOLD analysis project Ga0157375, IMG submission 115311) | Miscanthus rhizosphere microbial communities from Kellogg Biological Station, Michigan, USA - M3-5 metaG | ecosystem: Host-associated > Plants > Roots > Rhizosphere > Soil | place: USA: Michigan... | reverse complement strand
TTTCAGTTCTTTGCTCATGTTCATCTACACCGATCCCCGGTGTCTTTTTTCCATGAGTCAACGACCCTTTCTTGCCTCCCCTCAACTTCTCCTCCCGGTGTCTTTTAATTTGAGTCAACTCGGCACCTGTTGCGACGTTTGGAAGGCGTTTGACTTGGTTCCGCTGCGCCCTTAGATTCTTTCGCACATGTTAGCGGCTGATTCCAAAGCGGCGCCTGCTCCCGCCCCAGACACCATTACTGCCGATTTGGCTCATTCCTGGAAACATTTCATTGAACCAGTCGAGCCGTTTCTTCTGGCAGTCAATCAGCGCCTGGCCGAGCAGGTAGATTCGTTCGATCCAGCGATCGTTCCCTATGCAGACTATGCCCTCAACGGGCAGGGCAAGCATCTGCGTCCGGCCCTGGTCGCGCTTACAGCGAATGCTTTGGGCAAGATTACTGACTCGCATATCACGATCGCGGTAATCATTGAAATGGTTCACCTGGCAACGCTGGTTCACGATGACGTGATGGACGAGGCAGAAATCCGGCGGCGCCGTCCGACCCTCGCAGCCAATTGGGGCAACGAGATAGCTGTTTTGTTTGGGGATTGCTTATTCGCACAGGCCCTCAAGCTTGCGGCGAGTTTTCCCACGCCTGAAGTTTGTCGCGCCGTGGCTATGGCGACTAATACAGTTTGCGCCGGCGAGATACTCCAAACTCAGCACCGGCGTGATTTTAAATTTACACGCAAGGATTATTTCAAAGTGCTCGAGATGAAAACCGCCGAATTATTCGCGCTTTCATGTGAATTGAGCGCATTTCTGAGCGGTACCCAGATGGAGTTGCGGCACGCATTGCGCCGCTTTGGCCTGGCTTTTGGCACAGCTTACCAGGTGTATGACGACTGTGTCGATCTATTCGGATCCGAAGCTGCGGCGGGTAAATCGCTGGGAACGGATCTGGCGAAAGGCAAGCTCACGCTGCCGGTGTTGCTCCTCTGGGAGCGAGCGGACGAGGCGGATCGCCATCGCCTGCTCGAATTGGTTCAAAACTGGGAAAAGGGATCTATGAAGACGATAGGGCAATTGCTTGCCCAATATGAGACGCTGCATTCGTCTTTGAATACGATTCATCAGTATCTCGATAGTGCCCGTCAACGTTTGAGTTCGTTGCCAGCTTTTGATGGTGCATCGGGATTGTTTGGTTTGACCGGCTATCTGGCCAACCAAACCAACGCCTTGGGGGTTTGCGGCTAAATGCGCCTATGATTATGGCCGAACCAATGAGTCGCAAGGCATTGAAAGCAGCGGAACCTCCCGCAATTGCGACACCTGAGCCAATTGCTGAAACGGAGTTAGTCAAGCGTGCCAGGCGAGGGGATCTCTCTGCCTATGACGATTTAGTGCGCCGCTACCAGGAGCGGATTTACGCGACTATTTATCATATGACCTCCAACCATGAGGATGCAAATGATTTGGCCCAGGAGGCGTTTATTAAGGGATTTCATGCCCTCAAATCCTTCAAAGGTGGGTCCAGTTTTTACACCTGGGTTTACCGAATCGCCGTTAATAAAACCATCAATTTCCTGAAGCAGCGCAAGAATAAGCTGCAAATGAGTTTGGACGATTTGGATTTTAATGTCGAGCATGACCCTGACCTGGTCGCTCTGGTTTCGGACAAAACCCCTCGGCGGGACATCAGCATGACCGAGTTGCAGGAAAAATTGAACGAGGCCATGCAGAAGCTGTCAGAATCACATAGATTAGTAGTGACATTGCACGATGTGCAGGGTTTATCTCACGAAGAAATTGCGAAAATTATGGACTGCAATATCGGTACCGTTCGCTCGCGGCTTTTTTACGCCCGCCAGCAAATGCAGGGGTACTTGTCTGACTATCTAAAATGAGTATGAATCAGGATTCAGAAAACTTTGAGGATCTGCGTCGTCTGCTGGCGGTTAAACGCCATGAACAGCCTCCTCCCGGCTATTTTCATAATTTCTCCAGGAAGGTTTGTGCCCGGATCGAGGCGGGCGAGCGCGCCGCCGATTTTACCCTGGGCAGTCTCTTTCCGGGTTTCTCCTGGCTGCAGCAGTCCTGGGCATCTTTCCAATCCAAGCCAGTTTTTGCCGGAGTGATGGGGGCGGTAGCCTGCACTTTTCTGCTGGTAGGGATTGTTTATTCCACCGAAAACGCGGACAGCTCGCCCGAGGCAAATCTGCCTTCGTCGACGATGGAGGCCAGCCTTGGTCTATCGAGCCGCCCTTCTCGTAAGTCGGTGTTCGAAACTACTACGCTGTCCGATTTTCAATTGAGCAACACCTTTGGCGGTTTTGCCTCACAAAGTTCGTTGTTCCCGGTTCAGCAAGTGAATTTTCTCGAGGGAAATTAAATCCATTTGATTTCCAGTCCCGGACGCCGGAGAGCTTGCTCAATCTTCGCGAATCAATACCAATTCTGTTCCTTCGTTGTTTAATGTCAGTCGGTCGCCCTCAATAGTGGCGGGCACTTGCTGTTCGCGCCCCTCCAACGAAAAAGTAAACTGATATTTCCCGTCCTGCTTCGCCCATTGGCCCTGCGCTGTCTGACCGACAGCCGGCGGGGCTGAGGGGACCACCTTTAGCTGGGCAAGATTTTTCAACAAAGCATGTTGATCAGGCATGGCGACAATACTGGCTTTCGCGAAATTTGCCTCGATTAACCTCCTCATCCGCTGCATTTCCGTGGACGCTATGTTTGGTTTGGCCTTCCGATAGGCAGTAATAGCGGCGCGGACATCAAAATTCCACCGGCCCAGGATTCGTTCCGAATCGTATGTTGGCGATCGCAGTGTTACTAAAAAGCCTTGTAAGTCCTTTAAATTGGGTGTCAGGGTTGTCCAAATCAGTCTCATCAAATCCGGGTTATTGAGGATGGCCCGAGTTTTGGGGTAATCCAGCACCTCGCGAAGAGGTTTGCGTTGCAGCCGCATCTCTGAAAATTCCTTATCATTGGCTAAATCCTGAAACTCTGGCCGCTCGGCAATTCCCAATAAGGCCGGGTACCGTGCCAGCCTGGCTTCCAGTAATGGTGTGTTATAGAGTAATCCAGCCACATCTGCGGCGTCATAGTATGCATCGGGAAGCTTATCGATCGATTTTGCTACCTTTGAAAACCCTGTACTTTGCAGGTCCTGTCCCAACCGGTTAAGCATCCTGACTGGAGCTGGCTCGGAGTCAGATGTGGTCATTTGCACCGTCCAATAACTGAACGCGTAGATAATGAACGAGATGAGAACCAGGTACGCCACGCCATTTAGAATTCCTAAACACAACCCTACGCGATGATTCAACCGTTCCCAAAGCGCCAGCCGCAAATCACCTGCCTTGTACTTGTAGAAGACGTCCACTTTTTGATGCACGGCCAGGGCTGCAATCTTGAACAGCGCGGAGATCAGCACAAAAATGATAAGTAATCCCAGCAACCAGAGCAAAATCGGATTTTTTACCCCAACGGCCATCAGGACAGGTCTGAGTAACCTGCCCAAAGGCGGCGCCAGCAGGGCTCCCAAAAGAATTCCAATGAAAGAAATACCAACCCGAATCGCTCCTTGCCGGAATCCCAGTCCTGCCAGGGACGCCAGCAAGAGTATAGCCAGCAACCAAATCATCATGCTTTCAATTAAGGAACTTTCGGCGCAAAAGCACGAACAAACTTTTTACTGAGCGTAGATAGCTTGTGTCCTTGCTTTCCTGGGAACAGTTTCTAATTCTAATCCCTCTTAATAAACATGAAGAGCGTCGTTAAACTCACGGAAACCGATTCGCGTCGGGGATTTTTAAAGGAATTGCTCTCAGGCGTTATCGGCGGTCTGATAACTTTGGTTCCCTTCGCGGCTGGCCTGGCAGTTTACCTTGACCCATTGCGCCATAAATCTTCGGGCAAAGGCTCGGTCCGGGTGGCTTCGCTTGATGCCTTGCCGAGCGATGGCATCCCGCGCAAATTTCCCGTCCTGGCAACCCGGGTGGATGCGTGGAATAAATTCCGCGAAGTGCCCATAGGCGCTGTCTATCTCCGCCGAACTGGAGACCAAATCGAGGCATTGAACGTGGTATGTCCCCATGCCGGGTGCTTCGTGGATTTTGATTCGGAAAAGGGACGTTACCATTGCCCCTGCCACAACAGCAGTTTTACGGTCGCCGGCAAAATTTACGACCCTTCCAGTCCCTCGCCACGAGCCTTGGACTCGCTCGGGGTGCAGGTCCGCGACGGTAAAGACATTTGGGTCGACTTTCGGAACTTCCAGGCTGGCCGTGCAGAAAAAGTTCCGGTGGCATGATACTTCCAAAACTGCAGTCTTCAACAACACCAGGCGGTGAAGGATAGTGATAGGGGATCGAGCGTTATGATCGAAAAACCGCCAAAAGCCTCTCGAATAGCCGTGCTAGCCAATTGGCTGGACAATCGCAGCGGGTTTCGCAGTATCCTGCATTCCGCCTTGTATGAGAATGTGCCCGGCGGAGCGCGCTGGCGCTACGTTTGGGGCAGCACGCTCACGTTCGCCCTTGCGGTGCAGTTTATTACGGGGGTCTTTCTATGGATGGCCTATAGCCCCAGCTCTCAGACTGCATGGGAGAGCGTTTATTACATTCAGGAGGTAATGGCGGGCGGATGGTTGTTGCGCGGGTTGCACCATTACACAGCCCAACTCATGATCATTTTGCTGGCCCTGCACCTGATGCAGGTGGTCATTGACGGAGCGTACAAGGCGCCACGCGAGGTGAATTTTTGGTTTGGTATCATCCTGCTCCAACTTGTGCTGGCGCTTTCGCTCACCGGTTATCTTCTGCCATGGGATCAAAAAGGGTTTTGGGCCACTAAAGTCGCCACGAATCTCCTTGCCGCAGTGCCCGCAGTGGGCCCGGCTCTCCAACAAATCATCATTGGCGGCCCTGATTACGGGCACCACACTTTGACACGATTTTTTGCCCTGCACGCCGGGGTAATTCCAGGCTTAATCGTCCTTCTCCTGGTCGGACATATTTACCTTTTTCGCCGGCATGGATTGACTGCCAAGCAGCCGATCACAAAGCCCGATGCGGCTTTCTGGCCCGACCAGGTGCTCCGCGACACAGTCGCCTGTCTGGCGGTTCTGGCGACTGTGCTGTTCTTGATTCTCCGACAACGGCTATTCTCTTCATCAGCCCCGTTGGGCGCAGAGTTGGGTGCTCCCGCCAACCCTACTGAACCGTTCTCCGCCGCACGACCGGAATGGTATTTTTTATTCCTCTTTCAATTCCTGAAGTTTTTTCCGGGAGGCACCGAAATTTTGGGCGCATTCATCATACCGGGGTTTGTAATGCTGCTCATTTTTCTGATGCCATTTATAGGTGGCTGGCGTCTGGGGCATCGGTTCAATCTGGGGCTGCTCGGTTGCCTGTTGGTTGGAGCCGGCTTGCTCACTTACCTGGCCGTGGCTGAGGATCGGCACAATACCGATTACCAAATTGCAGTCCGAGACGCTGAACACGAAGCCGAACGCGTGCGAGTTTTAGCTCAATCTCCGGATGGTATCCCAGCGGCCGGTGCGGGGTCGTTGCTCAACAATGATCCGTTGACACAAGGCCCGAAGCTGTTCGCCCGACACTGTTCTAGCTGTCACCGCTACGATGGTCACGATGGAACTGGGGTAGTTCCGAAAGATCTTCAGGCGGGTTCTGATCTGAAAGGCTTCGGCTCGCGCACCTGGCTTGCTGGGTTGCTCGATCCTGAAAAAGTCAGCACAACCAATTATTTTGGAGCGACAGCGTTTAAGGAAGGAAAGATGGCGAGGTTTGTTAAAAAAAGGGTCGCTGCTTATTCCCCGGAGCAAAAAGTGATGCTCGGCAAAGTGATTGCCGCGGTTTCGGCCGAAGCCCAACTGGACGGCCAGCAATTGATCGACAAGCGGGACGAAAGTCTTATCCAGGAGGGCAGAACATTGCTGCAGTCCGAAACAAAATGCACTGAATGCCACCAATTCCACAACACTGACGAAGACGCCACTGGGCCGGATTTAACCGGTTACGGCTCCCGGCCGTGGCTGACTAACTTTATAACCAACCCTGCGCACCCGGGGCTTTATGGCGAACGCAATGATCGAATGCCATTATTTGGAACAAACCAAATCCTTACCCAACGCGAAATTGGGCTCATTGCGGATTGGCTGAGGGGACACTGGTATCAGCCAGAGACGTCGAAAGCCGAATAGTAATTGATTGATCGCATGCTTCAGAGCGAACTCATCCGCAGCCAGGATCCAAAATCGAACCGATTGCTTGTCATGCTGCATGGTTTGGGCGATAGCATTGCTGGATATGCCTGGATGCCTCAGGCTCTAAATCTGCCCTGGCTGAATTATTTGTTAGTCAATGCGCCTGATTCTTATTACGGCGGCTATTCATGGTACGATTTCGCCGGCGACATAAACCCGGGAGTTCGGCGCAGCCGAAAAATGCTGATCGAGGTGCTCGAAGCTCAGCATCAAGACGGCTTTACTGCGGCGGAAACCATGTTGGGTGGTTTCTCCCAGGGTTGTCTGATGGCTCTGGATGCCGGTCTGAGATATCCACAACGACTCGCTGGGATCATCGGAATCAGCGGATACGTTTGCGACCCTGAGCGGTTGCTTCAGGAACTGTCACCCGCAGCCATGCAAGAACCAATTCTGATGACCCATGGAACGCTCGACCCACTCATTCCGATCAAACTGGTCCGCGAACAGGTCAATCAACTCAAGGGACGTGGTTTGCTCATTGAATGGCACGAATTCGTCAAAGAACACACAATTGCTGGCGAAGCGGAATTAAAAGTCATTCGCGATTTCATCAAGCGCTCGTATGGCAATCCCTGATGCATTTGGGATCCAGCGGCATTTCGCCAGCGACAACTATGCCGGCATATGTCCTGAGGCCCTTGCCGCTATGCTCGAGGCAAATGCCGGCCATGAAGTCAGCTATGGCGCCGATACCTGGACCAGTCGAGCTTCGGATTTGATCCGGGATGTTTTTGAAACAAACTGCGAAGTATTCTTCGTGTTCAACGGCACTTCGGCCAATTCACTGTCTCTGGCTTCTCTCTGCCAATCCTACCACAGCATTCTCTGTCACGAGCTCGCCCATTTGGAGGTGGCTGAATGTGGCGCGCCCGAGTTTTTCTCCAACGGCGCCAAGGTTCTGCTTCTCGAAGGAAAGGATGGGAAAATTGAGCCTGCGTCGATCGAGCGCGCAGTTAAGAAGCGCACCGATCTTCATTACCCCAAACCTCGAGCGCTGAGTCTTACCCAGGCTACCGAAACGGGCACAGTTTATAGCATTGCCGAACTCCACGTCCTCACCGAGAGCGCCAGGAAGTTGCAACTGCACGTGCACATGGATGGCGCGCGCTTTGCCAATGCGGTGGTGGCTCTTGGAGCTAAGCCAAAAGAAATGACCTGGCAACTGGGGGTGGATGTTCTCTGCCTGGGAGGCACAAAGAATGGAATCGCCGTTGGGGAAGCAGTGGTTTTTTTCAATACCGAACTCGCCCGTGAATTTGAATATCGATGCAAACAGGGCGGGCAGCTTGCCTCGAAGATGCGCTTTCTGTCCGCTCCTTGGGTGGGAATGCTGAAAGACGGGGCGTGGCTTCGTCATGCAGCGCATGCCAACGCCATGGCTCGACGTCTTGAAAAGGCCCTCCAGGAATGGCCACAGATTAAAGTTGGCTATCCCGTTCAAAGCAACGGCGTCTTTGCGAAAATGTCTCCTGAAATTGTTCAGGGGCTTCATGATCGAGGCTGGAAATTCTACACTGGTGTCGTGACACCGGACGAATCGCGCCTCATGTGCAGTTGGGATACCACCCCGGAGGATGTGGATGCGTTTGCCGCAGATATTCGCATGCTCGCCTAGGCTCGGTCTTATGCTCACCGCGTTTCGCTTCGTTCAAATTTACTTACTACGTAACCAGGCTTTGGCTGCGCCTCTCATTTGCCTGCTCACATTCCAGGTATTTAGGTCAGTTGCTGAAGAAGGGGTGCCATATCCTCGGGTGAGCGAAGAAGCTTTCAAAGCACGGCTGCCTTTCTTCGATTATGACAAGAACATCCCGCTTGAGGGTCGGGTCGTGCAGGAGAGGGATGGCGGCAGACGTCAAAAGATTGTCTTTCGCGGCGCCCAAGGGTTTCTGGTTCCGGGATATATCGAGTTCCCGGTTTCCAGTGTAAAGCCTTACCCGCTGGTGCTACTCTTGCACGGCTGGTCCGGTTCGAAGGAGGATTGGTATAAGGACGACAATTATATTAGCGGCGGTGTGATGCGCAAAGCACTCTTGGAGGCTGGTTTCGCTATCATGGCGTTGGATGCCGCAACTCATGGCGAGCGCAGCAATGAAATCGATTATCAGCATGTAAATCCTTTTGACGATCCGAAAGCTCCGGCCCGCCGCAACTATTTCACCTATGCGGAAATCTCGGTGCAAACGGTAAAGGATTATCGGCGTGCTCTGGATTTCATCATCGAACGGGGTGAGGTGGCGACCAATCGCATCGGCCTGGTGGGCTATAGCATGGGTGGCATGGATTCCTTTTACCTGCTTTCCGTCGAGCCGCGCATTAGGATGGCAGTGGCATGCGTTCCGCCCTTGCTTAGCGCCAGCTACGGCCCGGCATCGCCCATTGATTACAGTTGGGGTGTGCGCGATAGGCCATTTCTACTTCTAATGGGCCGCAAGGATGGACCGACCAATTACGTGGCGACGATCGAAGCGTCGTACCGCCAATACATCGAAAATCCGCAATCAAAGCTCATCTGGTATGATCAGGATCACAAGCTGACGGCGATTTACGTGCCGGACGCTTTGGCTTGGGTGAAGAAGCATTTGTGACGCTTAGCTGGGCAAATTGTGCAGGTTGGCCGAATAGCATTCGGTTTTTATTTACTTGGCATACCGCTGCTTCAGGGACTTCCCGGCGCATTTGGGCGGCAGCATAATGCTCGGCGAAAATGGGTAATCGGGCCAAAGCGCGGACTTTGCTCCTAAAACAGCCAAATCCTCGTTGACAGATCTCCCTCCATTCATAGCTTACTCCATGAAGTCCTCCGTGAGATAATCAATCTGCGCGGGGTGAGCTTTCAGGCCAAACAAACGCGCGACATGAAGCTATAACAGTCCATGCTGAACATGGTCAATTCGTGAATCAGCCCTGTGTTTCGCCACAGGTATCCTACGGGAGCAGGCGTAAGAACGCGCCGCGTTTTTGGGTCTGAAGCCTCCCGGACAATGTAGCCCAACCCGTAGTCTCATCGGGGTAAGCGCTAGAATAGAATGACACGGTCAAAATAAATGAACGCTCAGAAGCATCGTGAGAGCTAATAAGCCAAAGAGACTGACAGGCTTGAGCCAAAAGGCACGCAGATAGGGCGAGGCTCTGTATGTTAGCCCGCCGCGAACAATAGTCTGCCGGTGTAAAGAGCGGACCTAAATCATTCACTTGGGACTGTTATGGAACATGGAAACGCTGTCCGTCCGCCCGGTTCGCGCTGGGCAGGCCTCACCGTAAGGCGGGTCAGGGACGACAGCAGTAGGATGACCGAAAAAGCCAAAGCCGGTGGTAATGCACCGGATATGCCCACGTCGGTCGTGGTCTCTCCTGGCAAAAGAACAAGCAGAACCATCGTGAAGAGGGAAAAGCAAATGACAGTTCCGCCCGGAACTGATGCGTCTCTCAACCGGCCAAGGCTATGGAAGGCAGTCCCCTGGAAGGCCCTCCAAGAACAGGTTCGACGGCTGCAAGTGCGTATTGCCAAGGCGATTCAACTCGGCAAATACCGTAGAGCTTCGGCTCTGCAGTGGCTGCTGACGCACTCGCATGCGGCCAGACTGTTGGCCGTAAGACGAGTGACAACCAACCGGGGTGCAAACACCCCGGGGATAGATAACGTAAGATGGCAAACGGATCGACAGAAACTCCAAGCCGCAGATAACCTCAGACGACACGGATACAAACCTAAACCCCTCCGCCGAATCTATATACCGAAGAAAAATGGCACGCTTCGCCCCCTGAGCATCCCCACCCTGCACGACCGCGCCATGCAAGCGCTCCACGCGCTGGCCCTCGCACCCGTAGCCGAGACAAGGGCTGACCCCTACTCCTACGGCTTTCGCGAAGGTCGCTGTTGTGCTGATGCTCTAAGGCACGTTCACACCGTGCTTTCACGCCAGTGCTCACCTCAATGGGTGCTGGAAGGCGACATCCGCGCCTGCTTCGATGAAATCAGCCACACCTGGCTCTTGCAAAATGTCCCGATGGATAAGCAAGTCCTGCGTAAATGGCTGGGAGTCGGCTACTGGGAAAAGGACAGACTGTTTCCGACCCGCAAAGGCACACCCCAAGGTGGCATCATCTCGCCCCTCCTCGCCAACGTGGTGCTGGATGGGATGCAGAATGCCATCGCTCAGGCGGTGAGCAAAAGGGACGATAAAGTCAACTTCGTACGCTACGCCGACGACTTTATCGTGACGGGCGCAACACAGCAATTACTCGAACAGAAAGCCAAACCCGCATTGGCGGTCTTCCTCACACCACGAGGTCTGGAACTCTCAGAGCAAAAGACCGTCATCACCCATATCTCCAAAGGGTTCAACTTTCTGGGGCACACTGTGCGCAAGTTTGGGGACACCCTCCTGACCACCCCCGCAAAGAGTAACGTCAAAGCCTTGCGGGAAAAAGTCAGGCTCTGCATTCAATCCGCTTTGGGACAATCACAAGAAAAGCTCCTGTACAGACTCAATCCGGTTATTCGGGGTTGGGCCAATTACTTCCGACACGGAGCCTCCAAGCGGACTTTTGACCGGCTGGACTATGACATCTATTGGCAACTTTGGCGCTGGGCCAAACGACGCCATCCCAATAAACCTGCCAGATGGTTAGTACGCAAGTATTTCACCGCGACGGGTAAATCGGGACATTTCAGCGTCCGGCTCACCAAGGATAAGGATACCAGCCGCGTGCTGGCCCTATATCGAGCCGCCAGCACCAAAATACAACGCCATGTTAAAATCAAAGGGGCTGCCAACCCCTACGACTTACGTTATGCTAATTACTTCGAGCAACGCCGACAGCTCAGCCGTCTTCAGGGGTTAAGATATCGGATTGTTGATAGGCTTTGCGCCATTTGAACAAGGCATCGCCGTGGCCAAAGCGCTTATGCGGTCGGCGAAAATCGATCTTCCGCGCGCCATGCATTCGCGCAACTACGTCCACGCCCCGCTGGGGAAGCATGGCCAGGTTGACATAATCGCCGAAGGCCCGATCCACTAGGAGCACGTCCCCTTGCCGCAGCGCGTCCCAAGCTTCTTTCACAGCCGCACGTCATGGGTCTTCCAAGTGTCGGTAACCACGTGGCTGATGGCACCACTACTCAAACTGAAGATCGGCAAGAACTTCATCAAGGGAAAGCCACACCCGGCTTTCTGGCCCGGGGCTTGCGGGTAGACCAGCTGATTGCTGGCGGTATCGGGTAACTGCACGGTCGAACTGTCCGCGACCTTGACGGGACGTCCGTGAACAAAGCCCTGAGAACCACCCGGCGATTGGCCGTTTTGGCCGTAGCCACCAGGGCCTGACGCAGGTGCTCCTCCGGCAGACGCTGACGCGCTTGGACATAGGCGGAGTTGCCCTCGGCCACCTCGCCCCAGCTTTGTGATTGGAAGAGGGCCTGCACGGCTCGGGCCACATCGCGGCAGGAAGTGTTGGGCTTGAGGAATTGCCAGATGAAGCACTCAAAGGTCAGGCGGAGGCTGAAGATGCGATCCCGGCTGCCTGGCCCCTCGTCCTCGGAGGCCAATAAATGAGCGGGCAGAAGGCGGCGCAGGCGCTCGCCTAAGGGCAGAAAATCAAGTTGGCGGAGTGACTCAGCGGTGCGGGAGCCAAGGGCGGCGAGCCGAGCGCGCAGAGCGGGGAAGAAAGGGGTGGTACTGGTCATAGGGCGGTATATATACCGCCTTATTGACGCGTCTGCTATTCTAATCGGCATGAAAAACGACTTTTCTTTGGACCGAGCTCAAAAGGAGTATGCCCGCCTGGCACAGCAGTTGGCCGCCCTGGGCTGGATCAGCGAGGGCTACGCGCAGGACCGAGGTCCGGGCGCGGGAGGTCCGTGTTACCAATGGACGCGCAAGGTGCGCAAGAAGACCGTCAGCGTGGCCTTGTCCAAAGAGCAATATGAATGGCTCACCGAGGCGATTGCCAACTGGCGAATGGCCCAAACCATACTCAAGGAAATGCAACGGTTATCACGCCGCGTTCTGTTCGAGACAGTGCCTAACCCGCCCCGGCGGAAACGCTTGGGCAAGAAAGTTTTAGGCCTTGTCTAAGCGCCATTCGTGTCGGTCCTCACTATTGAAACAAGGGCTACGAACTCATGACGCGGCTCCTGCAGTGTTTGAGTCATTTTTCCCTCACAATACTCCTTGACAGGAATGGTGCCCCCACTCCACTAAAGCTAATGAGAACTGGAGCGCACCAGATTACCATCCAGCGGCTCATTCGCAACGTTGTCGGAGGTAAACCGCAAACATCACTAATCTGTCCATGAAAAGTCGCAGAACATTCCAGGTATTTTGCTTTGCCTTTGGGGTACTCATCGGCGGAAGCCTGCATGCGTCGGATCAGGAACTGGTGGTTCGGTACTACACAATGGAGTATCCAACAGACCGGCTAGTGCTCAAAGCTAACGAAACCGCCATATTAGATGGGACCAGCGGGTTTGACGTTTCGTATAATTGGATGAATCTTTTATATAAACAAGGCACGAACCTTCCCGTTGATCTGTATGTGCCATTAGGCTTGGGTCTGGGAGAATTGATTGACCCAGATCCAATAATGCCTTTGCCCGGTCCTGCTGTCATCACGCTTAATACGAACCTACCGTACGATGGCCCTCCGTACACGGGCGTAGCCGGACTAAAGGTTCTCCGTAAGGTTCCCATCAGGCGGCATACGGAAGCAGGACGCCCCAACCCGTCCTCATTTGAGCGCTATTCCACATTAACGGAACCTACCGACAAGGTAATCTTGCGCGCCAACGAGACAGCCATAATTGTCGGAACGACTAATATTTGCGACCACTGCAATTACATGAATATTCTATACAGGAAAAAGGCCAACGATTTCCTTAACATCATTTTACCGCTGGGTTTTGCCGAGGGCACGATGCCTCTGTCCGGTCCAGGTGTGGTGATGCTCAATACGAACGACGCGAGCTTTTATGGCGCTTTGTACACAGGCGCCCTCCAGCTTAAAATTATCCAAACCAAGGATCAAAGGCTGTCGGCACGCTACCATATCAATCCGGCTCTCAAGGACCCAGGCCCGGTAGGACCTTACTATACCCTGGCCTATCCAGATGATCGGCTAGTCCTCAAAGCTAACGAGACTGCAATAATAGACAGCACGGTTGGCTATGACTGGCCATATAATTGGGTGAATATCCTATACAAACGAGACACCAATGCTTTCAGCAATATGGCACTGCCACTGGGACTGACGGGTGGCACGATGCCGTTGTCCGGTCCAGGTGTGGTGATGCTCAATACGAACGATGCGAACATGTTCGGCGCTTTGTACACGGGTGCAGTCGGGCTCAGGATTGTTCGCACTATTGATCGTAACGAGTCGAAGTGATCCAGCCATCCCCAACCCTCCACGCTCCAGACGCTTCGCTCGATGCGGCCGCATTCGCTTCGCTTCTGACAAAGGCAAATGGTGTGTTGGACCGCTAATGCCACGTCGCACGCTCACAATTCCTGCTCCGGGAAATTCGAACGTCCAACCGCTTCGTGTTCATCGCACTCCTAGCTCCATCATATGTTCGGTTTTGCTCGCGCTCGCCGCTTCTGACATGAACAAGAGCCGCGGCCAAGATCACCAAAATACCGAGAGCAAGCAACAGCAGGAGCAGAGCAGTCAAGGGGTCCAAGCGCCGCCACCAATTCTTGTTTTTATGCGGGTGCATCTGCGCCTCTTTTCAGCTTACGTGGGAGCCGGCTGCCATGGGCTTCCGAGTTCTGATTGGGCTGAACGGCTGGCTCCCATTCTCCAATGAGAACGGGGTCGATCAGATCGAACCTGGTTTGGGCCTCGTTGCGGGGCATTCCGGGCTTTTTAGCAAAAACATCAAGGAAAGGCTAGAGAAGTTCTGGTTCGGCTCAATTCAACGTTCTGGCGCGGTCCTGGCGTGACAGCTTGCGCAGGAGGGATTCCGGAGGAAAGCTTCGGGCGGACTGGAGGGAGATCATTTTAGAAGGCTTGAAAAAAATTGGATTAGATGGAAAATCCTCATCCATGCAATCCTCGGATTCCGATCGAAATGATGAGCCCGACCTTTTTTAGTTTTCGCTTATGGATCTTGTCCATCTTGATATGTTCATCGCCGCTGTTCCTCATGGCTGACACGAACGATAGCGACGCCGCTCGCTGGCTGGCGAAGGCTGAACTGGCACCCGCGTTCACCGCGCCTGAATCACTTCAGGAATGGGAAACCAAACGCCAGGACGTGCGCTCCCGGGTTTGGCAATTGCTCGGCAAATTGCCGGCGCGTCCTCAAAAGCTTAAGGTCCAGAATCTCTCGCGCGAGGATCGAGGGCAGTACGTTCTCGAAAAATTTCAATTCGACAATGAAGCTGGAGCGACTGTGCCAGGGTATTTGTTGTTGCCGAAGAATTCAACAGGACCGGCGCCCACGCTTCTTTATTGTCATTGGCATGGCGGACAGTATGACATCGGCAAGGAAGAGCTTTTTCGCGCTTCCCATACTCCTGAAGCGCCCGGGCCGGCATTTGCTCAGCGTGGTTTTGTTGTTCTCGGGATAGACTCGTATTGTTTTGGTGAACGCAATGGTCGAGGCCCCGGAGGTCCGGACGAAAGGGGAGGGGCCGGAGAAATGTCTGCCAGCAAATTCAATCTATGGGTGGGACGCACATTGTGGGGAATGATTTTGCGGGATGATTTAATCGCGTTGGATTATTTGGCATCTCGCCCGGAAGTGGACTCGAAGCGGATTGGTGTCATGGGTATGAGCATGGGCGCGACACGGGCCTGGTGGCTGATGGCGCTGGACGAACGGCTCAAGACGGGAGTGCCGATCTGCTGTCTCACGCGTTATCAGAATCTGATCCAGCACGAATGGCTGAAGGCTCATGGGATCTATTACTACGTGCCCCAAATTCTGAATTATTTCGACACGGAAGCGATTGTTTCCCTCATAGCCCCGAGGCCGGTCCTGTTCCTGGATGGTGACCAGGACCAAACTTCACCCGTGGATGGAATTCATGCCATCGAAGCGGCCGTGCGCCCCATTTATCGTTTATATGGCAAAGATTCTGAATTCCAAAGCATCGTTTACCCGGGCCAGGGACATATCTACACGCCCGCGATGTGGACAAATACGTTGGAGTGGATGGATCGGTATTTGTCGCGAACCAAAAAATAAGTAGTTGACCCTACGAAAGGCTTTTTGGGCATGGAAAATGATGTCTCTTTATCGTCATCTCATTTCTGATTGGTAGCATTTGTGCTATCTTGTAATTAAGTATGTCGAAAGCAAAGTTGGTGAAACAGGTCTGCCAATCTCGCTCCAAAAAATCGAAGGTCTCACCTCGCGAGCATTCCGTGACTTCCTCGGAAGTTAAGGTTTCGTCCGATTCGGAAGGGACCCGCCATTCCCCCTGGGATAAAGAAGGCACTTTGAACCCGGCTCATGAGAATCTTCAAACTGTTCCGGGTGTAGATATCACAGCAAAGGTCAAAGAACTGTTGAGATTAGCGCAGGAGCAGGGTCGCTTGACTTACAACGACATCCATGAAGCGTTGCCGGAAACCGACGTTTCGGCGGATGCAATGGACGAGATATATACGAAATTGCGCAACCTGGAGGTTGAAATCGTCGACGCGGCCGAAGTGGACCAGATCCGGATGCCCGAAAAGGAAGACGACGAGGAGAAGGTGAGGCTTGATGTCCTGGACGATCCGGTGCGCATGTATTTAAGACAAATGGGACAGGTGCCCTTGCTCAGCCGCGAGCAAGAGGTGGAGATTTCCAAACGCATTGAAATTGCCGACAATGAAATCAAGAGCCTAATCTATGCCTTCGGTTATACAGGGAAAGAACACATCGCATTGGCTGAGAAACTGATCTCAGAACCGCCGAAAGAACGATTTGATAGGGTCATCCACGATAAAACGGTCGAAGGCCGGGATGCTCATCTGAAAACGCTAAGCCAGTTGGTGAAGAAGGTTCGAGAGTTGGACATGGAGGTGGATGAGAGTTATGCCGAATGCCAATTGAGCAGTTCGGACTCGCACCGGGTGGAGCACGAGGCTGAATTTAAAAGACGCGACCAAGACCTGCAGGCTACCTTCAGCAAGTTTTGTTTTAAGCAAAAGGTCATCGAAGAGATGGCTTTAGTAGCCGAAAACATCCATTCCAAGCTGGAAAGCAGCCTTCGTGTCTTGAGAGAGTTACAAGAGATGGAGCAGACCTTAGCCTCTAGGCATTTGATGGAATCGGAACGGAGAAAAATACAATTGCTGGAGGAGTTCGTGCGCATGCCGTGCGCGGATTTTCTGAATTCTTACCGGAAATTAAGGCATTATACTTCTGAGTCCGTGCAGGCAAAGACCGAGATGGTTGAAGCCAATCTCCGGCTGGTGATCTCCATCGCCAAAAAGTACATCAATCGAGGTCTTTCCTTCCTGGATCTCATCCAGGAGGGAAATATGGGTTTGATGAAAGCGGTCGAGAAGTTTGAGTACAGGCGCGGATTTAAATTCTCTACTTACGCCACCTGGTGGATTCGCCAGGCGATCACCCGCTCGATTGCCGACCAGGCGCGCACGATCCGCATCCCGGTGCACATGATTGACACAATCAACAAGCTGATGCGCCTGCAAAAGCGGCTGCTGCAGGATTTTGGCCGCGAACCCACCGCCGAGGAAATTGCCGACGAAATGGAACTTCCAGTCGATCGCGTCCGCGGTGTTTTGACCATGGCGCAACAATCGATTTCGTTGCATTCGCCGGTGGGCGATGGCGATGAAACCAGTTTTGGAGATTTCATCGAAGACAAGGCGATCGAAAGCCCGTCGGAGATAACAAGCTTCAGTTTTCTAAAGGATAAACTGGGCGATGTGCTGGGAAGCCTTAACGAGCGTGAACGGAAAGTCCTGGAATTGCGTTTTGGGTTGGGGGATGGGTTTGCGCGCACGCTGGAAGAGGTCGGCAGCCACTTCCGCGTCACGCGCGAACGGATTCGGCAAATCGAAGCCAAAGCACTCAGGAAAATGCGCCACCCCACAAGGCTCCGCCAATTGAACGGGTTTTTGGAAGAAAAGCAAAGAGTCGAGTGAGTTGGGACCTTCTCTCTTTGCTGTCCCATAATAAGCCAGCATCATTGTCGCGGGTATTGGTCGCTGCCAGTCCTCAGGTTACCACCTGAGAATAGCCGCTCGGGATCCGTTTCCATCGCATTGTTTTATTTGAATTACGGTTCGGAGGTTTCTCTTGCTAATTGCAGGGGCATGTCTAAATTGTGCGGCTAATTTGCTCAACATGAGTCAATCAGAACTGATATCGCTGCTTGCGATGGCCTCGCCGCCACAGCCGGGCCAGCCGCAACCGCCTTTTTGGACCAACCTGGTTGTGCCGGGATTGCTCATGGTGGTCTTTTACTTTGTGCTTATCCGGCCTCAGCAACGCAAAGCGAAAGAACATGCGATGTTGCTTAAGGCTGTCCGAGCGGGTGATCGCGTTATAACCACGAGCGGCATCGTTGGAGTTGTGTTGTCGGTGAAAGAAAAAACTCTCTCCATTCGTTCGGCGGATTCGAAATTTGAAATTACGAAAAGTGCAATCGCCGAAATCAGTGAACGGACCGGAGAACCGACTGAATCTTAGTTTGCTTTGTCATGAATCGAAATAATGTTTGGCGCTTTGTTCTGGTGATAGGGGTGCTGGTCTGGTCTCTCTACGAGATCTATCCACCCACGGATCGTGACCTGGTGGAGGTTTTTCGGGACCGGGCGGTCAATCGTGGGGACACCAATTTCACCGCCATTGTCCAAAAAGCTGCCGCGTTGCAAAAGGTGGCTCCCGACAAAGCTTATGAGAACTTGCGAGAAGCCATTGGCACGAATGAGATCAACAAGTATTTCCCATTTTACGACGCCAAGAATGAGGTGCAGCCCACCCGTTATATTCTTAATCGGTTGCAACGGGAGGCGGCTGGACGAATCAAACGCGGCTTGGATTTACAGGGGGGAACTTCGTTCCTCATGGAAATGGATACGACCCGGCTGACGAACGTGACGGATGCCAGTTCGGCGCTTTCTCAGGCGGTTGAAGTGCTGCGCAAACGCGTGGATCGGTTTGGCGTGGCCGAACCCACAATCCAGCCGGAAGGAAACGACGCTATTTTGGTGCAGCTTCCCGGTTTGTCCGCCGCCGATCAAGAGGTTGCTATCAACACGCTTCAACAGGCTGCCTTTCTCGAATTCCGGCTGGTTCATCCGCAAAGCGACCAACTGATCAAGGCCGGCCAAATCGAGCCCGGCTATGAAATCAAGCGGCGCAAAGAGCACACCCGGGATGGCCGTGAACGTCTGGAAGAGGTGATGGTTAAAAAGCGCTCCGAGATGACGGGCAGCAGCATTAGAAATGCAATGGTTGTGCGCGGAAATATGGGTGAACCCGAGATTGATTTTACCCTTAATGATGAAGGTGCTGTGCGCTTCGGTGAGATCACACGGGAAAACGTTGACCATCGCCTCGCCATTATATTGGACGGTCAGCTTATTTCAGCACCGGTAATTCGTTCACCCATTGAAACGGGTCGCGGCCAGATCACCGGGCAATTTGATCAAAAAGAAGCGTCCGAATTGGCCAACGCGCTGGAAAATCCACTGCGCGCGCCGCTTCATCTTAAGGCGTCCCATCGCGTTGACCCCACGTTAGGCAAAGAATCGATTCGGAGCGGCATTAAAGCGGCAATTGTCGGGACATTGGCGGTTTCGATTTTCATGCTGGTTTACTACATGTTTGCCGGAATGGTAGCCAACATCGCTCTGCTGGCGAACATCATCATACTTTTGGGCGTGATGTGCTCGATTGGCACAACACTCACGCTCCCCGGTATCGCAGGCATCGTATTGACCGTCGGCATGGCTGTGGACGCCAACGTCTTGATTTACGAGCGTATTCGCGAGGAATTGGGCAAAGGAAAATCCCTCCGGGGCGCCATCAGCGCGGGTTACAGTCGAGCTTTTGGCACGATCTTCGACTCACACGTCACTACTTTGATTTCTTCTATCATTCTGATCTTTTTGGGAACAGGTTCTATCAAGGGCTTTGGTGTCGCGCTGACGATCGGCGTGGCGGCGAGCTTGTTCACCGCTCTGGTCGTTACCCGGTTGATTTTCGACTGGGTGCTGGATCGTGGCTGGCTTAAATCCATTCGAATGTTGCATGTTATTCGCGCGACGAAGCTCGACTTCATGAAAGTGGCAAAACCCGCGTTTATCACCTCCTGGCTGTTGATTCTTATTGGAATTGGCTTTGGCATTAGCCGCGGTAAAAGTGCTTTTGGCGTGGATTTCCTTGGCGGCGACACGACCACCTTTAAGTTTGAGCAACGAGTTCCAGAGGATCAGCTTCGCTCGGCGCTGACCCGCTCAGGAATTAAGGATCCCCGGATACAATACCAAAGGGATTTGGGGGGCGGTCCCGAAACGTTGCGAGTGGATTCGGCGACGGGCACCGGGTCAAAAGTGCGGGAGACGCTGGGGCAATTTTCTGCGGCGAAGTTTAGTTTCAGCAGCGAAGACCGTATCGGTGCGACGGTAGGACAAGAAATTCAGCGATCGGCCCTTATCGCGTCGTTATTATCACTTTTCGGGATTTTGGTTTACGTCGCTTTTCGGTACGAGTTTTCTTTCGCGGTCGGGGCGGTCCTGGCTGTCATTCACGACGTGCTTATGACTATTGGTTGGTATTGCCTCGCCGGCCGTGAATTCAATGCCACCACCGTTGCTGCGATTCTAACGATCATTGGTTTTTCGACTAATGATACCATTGTAATTTTTGACCGTATTCGGGAGGATTTGAAATTGGGAGTTCGCGGGACGTTTCGAGAAGTCGTGAACCAGGCGTTAAATCAGACCTTGAGCCGCACAATTATTACCTCGGGCACGGTGTTCCTCGCGACGCTTTCCCTCTATGTGTTCGGAGGTGGCGCAATCAATGATTTCGCCTTCACCTTCCTGGTGGGTATCATTACCGGGACGTACTCCAGCATTTACATCGCCAGCGCCATGGTCCTTTGGTGGCATAAAGGCCAGCGGCCTCACATTGGAAGCGGGCCGTTGCCGGTCGAGGCAGCGGCAGTCGCCCGCGCTTAACCTGCGAGGCTATGCGCTCCCTGAGCCTGCCAAGGTTCAAGGCTGAATGGTGGCTCCCTGCCTTTAAAAGGCATGAAAACAAAAGCAAAGGCTTTCAAACGTGGGGCGATCAATTCCCCGCGAAGAAGATCTTCAGGCTTTCTAAAGGTTGCAGCATTAGGCTATTCCCAGTTAAAACTTCAACGTGAGCATGCTAGCTGTCGTTGAAATCACGTGGTGGCATTGGGTCGGTTTCATCTCTTGCGTACTGGTTTTTCTGGCGCTCGACCTGGGAGTATTTCACCGCAAATCGCATGCAGTCCGGTTTGGCGAAGCCCTGATTTGGACGGTTATTTGGTGCGCGCTCGCAATGTTATTTGCACTGGGTATCAGGCATTTTCGGACCGAAAAGGAATCGTTGGAATTTGTTACTGGATATTTGATCGAGCTATCGCTCTCGATGGATAATGTTTTTGTTATCGCGCTCATTTTCGGCTATTTTCGCATACCTGCCGAGCGCCAGCACCGGGTATTGTTCTGGGGAATTTTGGGCGCCCTGTTGATGCGCGGCATAATGATCGGCGCGGGGGTGGTGTTGATCACGTGGTTGCATTGGCTGCTCTGGGTCTTTGGAGCGTTCCTTGTTTTTAGCGGTATCAAAATGCTCCTGGTCGATACCGAAATGGATCCGGAACAGACGAGGGTCGTGCGTCTGGCGCGGAAAATCTATCCTGTGGCCCCGAATCTTGACGGCGATAAATTCCTGACCGTCTGGAATGGGAAATCGGCGCTCACTCCGCTTTCACTCGTGCTCTTGTTAGTGGAAACTACTGATCTTGTATTCGCGATCGATTCCATCCCGGCGATTTTTGCTGTGACCACAAAACCATTCATCGTGTTCACTTCCAATGTATTTGCGATTCTGGGGCTGCGCTCGCTTTACTTCGTTCTCGCTGGAGCAATTAGTTATTTTCGTTATTTGAAAGCAGGCTTATCGATCGTGCTGGTTTCCATCGGAGTAAAAATGTTATTGGATCCTCACGACCGTGAACCGCCGCTTTGGTTTCAAGTCGATATTCCGATTTCGGTTTCCTTGCTGGTGATCGCCGCCATCATTCTTATTTCCATTGCGCTGTCCGTCTTCGCAGCGTGGCGTGAGAGGAAGCAGAAGAGCCGGCAGACCCAAGAGCAACGGAAAAAAGCATGATGAGATTTCGTTGGTCGATCCTGCCGTCGCAACCCCTGCTTGCAGGCCAGTTGGCGCGTGGGTTGAACATCTCACCGCTTTTGGCTCAATGCCTTCTTAATCGAGGATTTAGCGAACCGGAATCGATCGGCTATTTCCTCGAGCCACGCCTCAAGCAACTCGCGGATCCTTTTCTCCTGCCGGACATGGAGAAAGCGGTAGATCGTTTGTTAATCGCCCACGAACGCCATGAATCGATTGTCGTCTTTGGGGATTATGATGTGGATGGGGTGACATCAACCGCTTTGTTGCTGGAAGTATTGAATCATCTCGGGTGGAAGGTGGACTATTACTTGCCGCATCGCATGGATGAGGGTTACGGGCTCAGCGAGGACGCCGTGCAAAATTGCCTCAAAAAAGTGCCTTCCACCCTGTTGCTGGCCGTGGATTGCGGTTCAGCCTCGGCGGTCCCAATCAGCCAACTCCAGCAACGTGGCATTGATGTCATTGTGCTCGACCATCATCAGGTCTCGTCGCCGCCACCTCCAGCGGTAGCGCTTGTAAACCCGCAATTAACCAACCTGGGCTCGACGAGCGCTCCATCGCTTGACCATCCGATAGAAAACTCGGCCAAAAGGAGAGATTTCCGAGAGCTTTGCTCTGTCGGTTTAGCGTTCAAACTCGCACATGCTTTGCTAAAACGCGGGCGCGCGATTGGATTGGCGGGCGCAATGGGTTTCGATTTGCGCCCATTGCTGGATTTAGTGGCTCTGGGCACCATCGCGGACATTGTCCCTCTGACCGGCGAAAACCGGATTTTGACTTCCGCCGGCCTGGAGAGGCTGAACACGACTCAACGTCCTGGTCTTGTAGCGTTAAAACGTGTCGCGCAATGTCCTGCGAACATTGGCGTGCATGAGGTTGGGTTCCAATTGGCTCCGCGCCTGAATGCATCCGGCCGGTTGGAGACAGCCGAGGAGGCTTTGCGGTTATTACGGGCGACTGACCTAGACGAGGCGTTTTCGCTTGCTCAAAAAATGGACGCGCGAAATACCGAGCGGCAAAAAATTGAGCGTGCGATTTCCGAAAACGTGATTCGTCTGGTCGGCGCGAAATTCAAACCCGAAAACGACTTTGTCATCGTCGAGGCACAGACCGAGTGGCACATCGGTGTGGTCGGGATTGTTGCCGCCCGAGTGCTGCAGCAGTTTTATCGGCCTACCATCATTGTGGGAGGAGATGGCCGGCATTGGCGTGGGTCCGGCCGCAGTGTTGCCGGATTTGATTTGGCGGCGGCATTAAGGGAATGCACTCATTTGCTCGTCCGCCACGGCGGGCATGCGATGGCAGCCGGAGTGACGTTGGACCCGGCTAACCTGGATTCTTTGCGAACAAGGCTCAATGAACTGGCCAAGGTTGCGCTGAATGCCGAACAACTGCAGCCTCCGTTGCAGCTTGATGCCGAAGTTGGACTTGATGAAATGACATTCGAATGCCTGGACTTGTTGCAAAAACTGCGGCCGATGGGGCAGGGGAATCCAGCGGTGAATCTGGTATCCAGAAATGTCACCCATCAGCGCCCCCTCCAAAGAGTTGGCGCTGAGAAACAGCATGTGAAAATGTGGCTGACAGACGGAATGAGCACGCAAGAAGCGGTCTGGTGGCGGGCAGGTCAGGAGTCGTTGCCGGTGGGAAAATTCGACGTGGCCTTTGTCCCCCAAATCGATCGATACAATGGCCAATCCCGCGTGCAACTTAAAATGCTGGATTGGAGAGCTGCCTCCCCCTGAACACGAGCGTTTCCAAGCTCATTCCAAACACATGGTTTCAGCTATCATCGTTGCAGCGGGCAAGGGCACCCGAATGGGCCCTGGAGTGGACAAACTTTTCCTGGAACTGAAGGGTTGCCCGGTAGTAGCTTACACTTGGAGGAAATTCGAACGAGCCGAGGACGTAAATCAAATCATCATTGTCCTGCGAGATGGGTTGCAAAGTGCCTTCGCAGAATTGGCTGATAAACACGGTTTTAAAAAGCCTTTCCGGCTGGTGATTGGCGGCCCGCAGCGGCAGGATTCCGTCTGGAACGGCCTGCAGGCCCTACCAGCCGAAACTCAGATAGTGGTGATTCAGGACGGCGCGCGCCCGTGCACCTCCGGTGAGTTGATTACCGCTACGATCGCGGCAGCGCGCGAGACCGGGGCTGCTGTCGCCGCCCAACCGGTAACCGATACAATCAAAGAATCTGCGGATGGGAAGTTTATCTCACGCACGCTGGATCGTTCGAAACTTTGGGCAGTTCAAACGCCCCAAACGTTTCGCGTTGAAGTCATTCGCCGCGCCATGGCTGAAGTGCAAAGGCGCGGACTGCAAGTGACCGACGATACCGCAGCCTGCGAACTCATCGGTCACCCAGTCCAACTCGTTTTTGGAACACATCCAAATCCAAAAGTAACTCGACCCGAAGACCTGGCCATGGTGGAACTGTTAGTGGGGGCCAGTCTCTAGTGACTGTCATTGACCATCTTGCAAGTTTGGTTGAAGAAACATCACAAGTTTTTGCACGGTCAACGGATTTATCCTTTATTCTGGAAACACACTTCCTTGCCAATACCTCATTCGCCTCTTATGTTGGCGCAATAGTTGATTAAGATATGAAACGACGAGTGATTTACGGCGTGCTGACGATAGCGCTGAGCGTGAATTTGTTCATTGGGGCGCGGATATTTCTCACATCGGCACAAGCAGCGGAAGACAAACCATATCCCAGCCTCGAGTTGTTTACTTATGTCATGGAACGCGTCCGAAAGGATTACGTCGATGGCAAGAAATTGACCTATCAGGATCTGGTTTACGGCGCGCTCAAGGGAATGCTTAACACGCTCGATCCGCACAGTGAGTTCATGGAACCGGAGAAGTACAAGGAACTCCAGGGGGATACGCAGGGAGTTTTTGGGGGACTGGGCATCGTCATCTCGATGAAAGACAATTATATCACCGTCGTCGCGCCGATGGAGGACACCCCTGGCTTCAAGGCGGGTATATTATCAGGTGATCGGATTCTTAAAATTGATGGCCGAAGCACCGAAAAAATGAGCTTGCCCGATGCGGTGAAAACGCTGCGCGGTGAACCCGGCACGGATGTGACCATTACCGTTTTCCGTCCTTTATCGAGCCAATTGCGCGATTACAAACTCACCCGTTCGATCATCAATGTCGATATGGTGAAAGATATCCATGGAAAAAAAGAATTTCCAATTGGCGACAACAAAATAGGTTATGTGAGACTGGTTCAGTTTGGTGAAAAAACCAGCGATGATTTGGAAACGGCGCTGATGAAGCTCCACGGGCAAGGAATGAAAGCCCTGATTTTGGATTTGCGCTGGAACCCGGGTGGTTTGCTCGAACAAGCCGTCGATGTGTGCGAGAAGTTTCTTCCAAAGGGTGAGTTGGTGGTTACCACCGAGGGGCGTAATTCAAGCCAGAACTCAACGCGTCGCGCAATGGGCCGGCGTGACGAGTTCCGGCACATCCCCATGGTGGTATTGGTTAATCTGGGGAGCGCTAGCGCGTCCGAGATCGTTGCCGGTTGTCTGCAGGATCTGAAGAGGGCGATCATTTTAGGTGAGAAAACCTTCGGCAAAGGTTCTGTGCAAAGCATTTTGCCGCTCAATGATGGATCAGCGCTCCGGCTCACAACCGCAAAATATTATACACCCAGCCATAAAGTAATTCACGAAGAGGGTATCACGCCGGATATCCTGGTACCGATATCCGATGACGAAGAACGGGACATTCTTTTTCAGCGCACGCCAGGCGGAATCGAAAGTCTCGATGAAAAAGAGCGGGCCCGAGTTGGTAGCGCTCATGATCCTCAATTGGAACGCGCGATGGATCTCCTGAAAGGCATCAATCTCTACACTCAACGCGCTCCCTTGCCAGAGAAACGCGTAGCCAAGGGCCAGAAAATGGCTGACGCCAAGTAGAGTCAGCCGCCCAAATGGCAGTTCTGGCGTTTGAAACTTCTTGCGACGAGACCAGCGTCGCTGTGGTCCACCAGGGCCGCATTCTTTCGAACATCGTTTCATCCCAGGCGGAACTTCACGCCGAGTATGGCGGGGTCGTGCCAGAATTGGCTGCCCGGAGCCACTTGCGAAACCTGATGCCGGTTGCGCGAAAAGCGCTAAGCGATGCCGCAATTCCTATCGAACTGATCGATGCTATTGCAGCGACGCAGGGTCCGGGTTTGCCGGGCGCGCTCATGATGGGCTTGAAGGCGGCGCAAGCCATGGCTTATGTCCTTCGCCGACCCTTCTTTGGAATTCATCACCATGAAGCTCATCTTTATTCTCCATGGACTCAGGGTGTTCCACCCTGCGCTGACTTTGCCGCTTTTCAGCCCAACGTTGCGCTCGTCGTGAGCGGCGGCCATACGATGCTGGTAAAGGTCTCTGCTGAGCTTGAACATCAACTGCTCGGTACCACCCTGGACGACGCTGCCGGCGAGTGTTTTGATAAGATCGGCAAGTTAATCGGGCTGGCATACCCTGCCGGGCCTGAGATCGATCGGATGGCTGAAGGAGGAAACCCTGCCGCGTTTAACTTTCCCAGGCCAATGATTCATGAGCCGCACGATGATTTCAGCTTTAGCGGCCTGAAAACTTCGGTGCGGTATTTTCTTCGCGATCATCCCGACTTGCTGAAGCATGATCAACAAGTGCGCGATTTATGCGCAAGTGTTCAGGTGGCAATTGTCGAAGTGCTGGTTACCAAAACGATTCGCGCGGCCAGGCGGGCAGGTGTCCGGTGTGTCACTGCTTCCGGAGGAGTCACTTGCAACCGGGCGCTTCGGCGTTCGCTGGCAACTGCGTGTCAGCAGCACCAGTTCGAATTGCGGCTGGCACAACACGCGCTCTGCACCGATAACGCCGGGATGATCGGGCTGCTCGCCGAACGCAAACTTTTGCGTCGTGCAGAACCAACCCATTTGGATGCGGACATCTTGCCTTCATGGACCTTGGAGATTCTATAACACACTCGAAAAACGAGTGGTTTGAATAAAATCAGGGGAGGAAACACGGTCTTGACGCCGGTAATCGGGGTCTAATGGACGACGCGGCATGCCACTGGTGATTTAAGAGGCTCCTCGAGCAACTTCTCGATTGTTCCAAGCAACCTGAACAGGTCGAGGGGCTTTTCCACCAACGCTTCAGTCTGAGAATTCCAACGTTGGAGTGGTTGGTTGTCTCCCGAGGAAATAAGGATGAGCGGCAACGAGGTTTTTTTTCTGATTTGTTCAAACGCCTGGCTACAAGTCAGTGGCAAGGCCAGATCAAGCAGGATCAAATCAATTTGGGCATCACTTAACCTCTTCAGCGCTTCTTCCAGATTCTTCGTCTGGATGACGTGGTAATTCTCTTCAACCAGGACGCGACAGAGCATTCTTTGCACACCGGGATCGTCCTCTGCCAGAAGAATGGTCTTGAACATTTAAAAATTAACCCTGTGGCTTGGTCGCGGGCGTGAGCCAAACCACAGGGAGCGGTGGGTCGCCGCTAAATTGTTTTCTGTGGGCCAATCGAATCACAGCTCGTACTTGTTGCTGTCAGTTCTGCCCGCAGAAAATCGCTCAGGTTGTCACCAACTTAAACGGATGCATGTGTAGAGCCAGAATTGTGCCAACCAGAGCAACAACGATTTTGTTCGGTTTTCATAAGTTTTTTTGCCAAACTCGATCGCAGAGTGATAAGCTGCCGCCCAGCGATGGATAAGTTGCTTATCACATTGATAACTGCGGCTCGGCACCCGTGGCTCGGTTTTTAAGCTTAGCGCCATGTATCTCAATTCCATCAGGGAAGGCTGTATTCTGTGGGCGATAGCGACCTGCGCGACAGTTGCATCGGTTGCTACGAATGAGAGTTCTCCTTTGCCCAACGGCTCTTTCGAGATTGGTACAGCGGGGCCCGAAGGTTGGAAATTGTCTTCGGGAGCATTATGGACCATGGGTCCGTCACATAGCGGCACACGGTCAGTTGAAGGAGTAACCACGCGAGAGGAAAATATTTGTGAGAGCCAAGCGGTTTGGCTCAAGGCCGGGGCGGATTACCGTTTGTCCGGGTGGGTGAATTGCACCTCGGGCTCGGCGCGTCTGGGAGTGGATCTGCTGGATGAACAGAAGCGCGTTATTTCCCAATATGTTTCGCCGCGCGCGGCGTTGTCGTCGGGCTGGGTCTATGTCGCAACAGAATTTGCCGTAGCAGATATTAAGAGCTCGCCTCGAAAACTCCACGCCGGCCAATCTTCAATCACCAATGGCTATCGTGCGCGCGTTTGGTTTCATTTGAAAGGGCAGGCCAAACTCGATGACGTCAGCCTGACGCCCTTAGCCACTTCGTTCATGGGCAACAAAGGGTTTGAAGCCGACCAGCGAGGGCGGATCGGTTTTTGGAGCGAAGAAAAAGATGACGCTTTATTGGAGGGCCGTCGCGGGGGAGTGATCCGACCGGATCCGGACAATAAGCGTGAAGGCAAATCCAGCGTTCTTCTCAATCCCTCAGCCGATTGGATCGCGCTTTCCTCGATCAACTATGGTCTCGCACCGTGGACCGAGTGCTATGAATTTTCCACCTGGGCGCGGTGCGATGCGGCCGGGATCGCCCAAATGCTGGCCTGCTGGATTGATGATGAACAAAAGGTGGTGCGCCTCGATCGGTGCGTTCCGGTTCGTGGGGACACCTGGCAGCATCTCTCATTATCGGTCACGGCACCTGCGAATGCCTCGTCGGTGCGGCTGGTTGCGACAGCGCGCGGAGGCCGCGTGTGGTTCGATGAAGCTGATCTGGTTCGGCTTCGTCCTCGCCAACCGCGCGTGCGCGTCTTTGCTAACCAAGTGGGTTACGAAAAGACAGGCCCTAAAAATGCCGTGATTGCGGCAAATTTCTTTCCGTCGGACGGCGCAGCCTCCATCAAGCTTGTTGGCCCACGGGGCAAGACAATCCTGGAACAGAAAGTTGCTCCTGCCGGTCGCATTTACGAAGGCACGGATGATGATTGGGGTTGGTATTTTTGGCGGGCGGACTTCTCTTCTTGCCACGAAGCCGGGCAATTCAAGATCCGAGCGCAACTGGGTAAAGCCAGGGGAGAATCGCCCCCATTTCTAATAGGACGGGGAACAGTGCTGGAGGAAACCGCTCAAAGCGCCGTCGATTTTTTCTTCATCCAGCGCTGCGGCTTCGAAGTGCCGGGCTGGCACAAACCGTGTCATCTAGATGACGCGAAGCTGCCGGATGGAACTCATATTGACGCTACGGGCGGCTGGCATAGCGCTGGTGATTACAACAAGCTGATGTACGAACATGGCGACGGTGGTGTCGTCTTCGCTTTGCTCAAATCGCTCAATAATGCGCCCGAATGTTTTGGCCGCTATGACCGCAACAATGATGGAACGATAGATGCGTTCGATGAGGCATTGTGGGGAGCGCAATTTGTCGCCAAAATGCAGACCCCTGAGACGGGAGCTTTGCGGAACACGATTTCGCAAGGCCCTGGCCGCCAGTGGACCAAATGGTCTGCGCCCGAAGTGCATACCGATAATCTGGTTGGCACTGCGGACGACCCTATCATCCAGGCCGGTGAAGGCAACTCACCCCTGGTTATTGGCGGTTGGGCACGCCTCAGCGCTCTGCTGGATAAACGAGGCGCCAGAAATGAATATTTGAAAGCCGCTGTGCGGCTGTGGAACCATGCAACCAAAGGCGGAACCAACGTGGGCAATCCCTATCTTTTGTTGAGCGCACTGGAACTTCATTCAGTGACCGGTCAGGAGGAGTATTTGGAATATGCCCACCGAAGTGTCGGGGTCTTGCTTGCGCAACAAATCACGACAGGCCAACTTCAGGGCGCGTTTGGCAATTACGGGGAATCTATTGCGGCGAGCCTTGCCTCGTTCGGCTTGGCCTATAAACACGATCCCCTGAATCCCAGGATCGCCCAAGCCCTCTCTGAGTACATCCGGTTTTGTTCCCGTGAAGCAAGCAATCCATTTGGTCTGAGCCAGCAACTGATCGGCGAAAAAATGCAGTTTTTCCCCCCAGACCTTGGAAATAACTTCCAAGTCCTGGGTCGGGCATGGGCGGCTGCTTTGGTTTACCAGTTCAATCGCGAACCTGCAGCGTTGGTTTTCGCTGTGGACCAGATGGATTGGGTGCTAGGAAAAAATCCTTATGATTTATGTCTGTTTGAAGGGAAGGGAATTAACAACCCACCACGATACCATCACCGATACAACCAAATTCCAGGTCACGAACGCGGCGCAGTTCCAGGGACGGTTCCCAACGGTTTTGTTCGCGAACTCGGCATGGCCGATCGGCCTGGATTTGATCTGAGCCGAGGTGGCAACCGTTCGCCCTCGTTTCGCACGAGCGAGCCATGGCTGGTGCACAATCTCTTTTATCTGCTTGCCGCTGGTGAGTTGCACCAAGCTATGCGGGCAGGCGCGCCGCAAGGGGGCCAGGGCCGCTAGCAACCCGCGTTTTCACTTACCCCGTTTGCCGAGAGGATCGAATGTTACCTCAACAGTCTTGCCATTCTTCGGGCCTTCGATCTCGTAATGTGTCTCTCCGTATTCCACGCCTTTCATGGCTTTCAGTCCCGAGGCCGCGCCGAAGTATTTTTGGGCTGCCGCGCGAACAGCTTCGGGCAACTGGCTGAACTCGATTTCATTCTCAGTACCCAATAGCTCGCCGTTCGAATCAGCAATCAAATACTCGACGTGCTTGCCGCCAACGGTTGCTTCTGCGTCATAGACCACTTTGCCGCGCTCTACTTCCCGGTCTATTTTATCGATCGTCCCCCCGGTCGTCATTTTTTCGAGCGTGGCGCGCGCTGGCGGCGATAACTGCGCCAGAGAAATGCGGACTTCTTTGCCCGACTTGTCGGAAGCACAACCAACTACCATTCCGATGGTCAGCCCGAGTGCGACTAGGAGTGTTTCTTTCTGAGCTTTCATAAGTATGTTTTTTTTGTTTTGGTTTACTCACTCGAAAGTGGAAGATTCAAATCTCGAGCACTTTTTCGAATCGGGTCATATTGCGTGGCCCTCTCTCGCTTAAGAAGGCAACGTCCTCCAGGCGAACACCACCCAGACCGGGATAGTAAAGACCTGGTTCAACAGTGATTACCTGTCCGGCCTTCAGCATGCCTGCGGAATTGGAACCCATACGCGGAGATTCGTGGATTTCGAGCCCCAATCCATGTCCAGTGCCATGAAAAAATCCTTGCATCCGGCCTTTGAATTTACCGGTTTTGTATCCTTCCCGCGCGAATAGCTCTTCCACTGATTTGTGGACTTCGGCGGTCGGGACTCCAACCCGCATTTGTTTGAAAGCGATTTCCTGGCCGCGCAAAACCGTGGCATACATTTGTTTAATGGCATCACTGGCCTGACCGCGCACAACCGTCCGTGTGATATCACCGAAATAGCCGGTGTTTTGGGAGCGCGGAAAGATATCGATGATAATCGGCTCGTTGGCTCTCAACGGTCCAAAACCTTTCTCGTGCGGGTCACAGGCCTGGTTTCCACCCGCAACGATAGTATGGCTGGCCAGACCGCCGGCCCGGACAATTTCGGTATCAATGATGGCCCGCAAGACTTCGGAGGTCAGCGGCGCATTGTGATAAAACAGTTTGCGCGCCCGGTCCGTTTTGCTCGCGCGCAAAGCTTTCATAGCGGCAGCCATTCCTGATTCAGCTATCGCGAGTGCCGCGCGCAAATCCCTCAATTCGGCGGTGGTCTTGAACTCTCGCTCTGGAAAAAAGTTGCCTGGCCTCGATTTGACCGTGATTCGATTTTTTGCCAGAAGGACAGCGAGTCCGTGTGGAAAATCGAACGGCACCGTCACGCGCCGGATGCGCTTTTCTCGCAAAACAAACGGAAGGACTTCCGCAACTCCTGGATTCTTTACTCCGGCCCGCCTGAGCTTCTTTTGGTAAGACCCAAGAGCGAGAATGGTGCATCCGGCGGCTTGTTTGCGGGCTCGGTCAATCTCTAAATCGCTCATTACGACATACTTTCTGCCGCGATGGCATAGGAAGATGAACGGATCAGGAACAAACATGCCCACCGCATAGAGCATATTTGCGTTGTGATCGCTATCAGCGACGAGCAGCAATGTCTCGGATGTATTCATGTGTGCTCGTGCGGATTTGACGCAACCGGTCTCGAATTTTTGCCGCCCGGCCGGAAAAGATGCCGGAAATCACGCGCTGCGGGGGGATTGGGAATATTGATCAAATGATGACACGTTGGGCACTGCGTTTGTAACCCGGCGAATTGCACCTCACACTGCAAGTTTTGTTTGCAGTGTGGACACGCGAATTTGAAATCAGTTCTGGTCATGGTCGATCGACTTCATTTCGACAGCTTTTATTAGGCATTAACATTCTATGCTGCAGTGTAGGAAATCTAAATGGAAAATCTCATACGCCAAACAGCCTGTCCCCCGCGTCACCCAATCCGGGAATAATGTATCCACGTGCATTGAGACGTTCATCGACGGCGGCTGTAAAAATCGGAACCTTTGGGTAATGCCGTCGAACGCGGCGAATTCCTTCAGGTGCTGCGACCAAATTGACGATGCGGACATTACTGGATTTGAGATTGGCCAGAAGATCAAGCGCGGCTACGGCGCTGCCGCCGGTGGCCAGCATAGGATCGATCAAGATTACCTCAAACTGGCTTAGATTGTTCGGAAGGCTTTGATGATAGAAGAGCGCTTCCAGTGTGGTTTCTTCGCGTTTCAAGCCTATGAAACCGACTCGCGCATGAGGAATGAGCTGAAGAATCGTATCCAGCATGCCCAACCCGGCTCGCAAGATGGGGACGAGCACTATCTCGCGCTTCAATTGAAAGCCGCGAGATTGCGCGAGCGGAGTCCTGATCGTTCGCGGATTCAGAGCCAGGGACCTGGTCGCTTCATACAACAACAAAGCCGCGACTTCTCCGAGCACCCGGCGAAATTCCTGCGGCCTGGTGCGTTTATCCCGCAGCCGCGTCAGATTGTGTTGAACCAGCGGGTGCGTGATGAGGGTCACGCCTTTCACTTCAGTGAGCAAACGAGGGGGCCAGAAAATACAACTGCCCCACTTGCAACTTCGGCGGTTCGAATCCCCAATCCACTTTTACGACCCGGCTTTCGGACTGGCCGAATAAACGAAACAAGTCTGAAATCTCAAAGCGCTGCTGAAACTCAACAAGGTTGGCAGAACTGATTCCAGCAATCGTCTTTGCACGATTGATGGCGTCTTCGAAATTTCCCTTTTGATCTACAAAACCTAATTTAAATGCCTCGTTGCCGGATAGGACGCGTCCATCTGCGTACTGCTCCCAATCGCGCGCCAGCGTGCGGCCTTGTTCCTCCCCGCCATTCCGCTTGTTCTTTTCATGGGCATCCGCGCGGCCTTTGGCGACAATGCCTTTGAACTTATTATAAGTTTCGTCGATGAGCGACTGCACCATGGCGCGTTCCTCTGGTGAAATCTCCTCGGGATTGCGTTCTCCGCTCATCATATCTTTAAATTTGCCGCTCTTGTAGGTCTCGGGCTGCAACCCCACCTTGTTCATGAGCCCACGATAGTTCCAACTGTGCATAATAACCCCGATGCTGCCGGTTATGGTTAATTCATTGGCCACAATCCATTGGCATGGAGCCGAAACATAGTAACCGCCCGAAGCAGCCAAATTACCCATCGAGGCCACGACTGGTTTGCGCGCCGTCTTTTGGAAGTCCGCAATTGCCCGATAAATCTCATCTGACGCGAGCACCTCGCCACCCGGAGAATCCACCTTAATGATTACCGCTTTGACCTTGTTGTCTTCCTCGGATCGTTTGAGTTGGGCCTTGATGAGCTCTACCATGCTATAGCCGCTTTGATCAAGTCCGCGGCTGGTAATGATTCCCTGAACCTCGATCACAGCGATTTTATCAACTGCATCGTTGTCTTCCGTGATAACTTCTTCAAGTTTCGGTCCGACGGCCCGGATGTGCTTGCCTTTTGACGAGACCAGGTTACCCATCATGCCGCTTAAGTTACCCAGCAGGCTGAGCAGAAGCAGGCCTAGAAGAATCAGCGCAAAGACCATCCAACCCCGACCTCTGCGAGGTGGCACGGACGCCGGCGCTACGATCACGGGTGGAGGCGGATTCAGCGGCGGCGGCGGTGGCGAAACCGGCGGCTGCTGCGGAGTGGAATCGTCCATCATTTGCAGGCAAAGTATCCCAAACCACCCCTGCGGGCAAGATTTTTGCGAACTCTGCGATTCGGGTGTTGCTTCTTCGATTGGCAGATTTCCGGACTTTTTTCTTAGCCTCTCTTGACATCTCCTGACCTCTCCTGGGCAGGACAAAGCAGAAAGTAGAAAGTTGAAAGCAGAAATCCCGTCACGACCACGGACCACGGACCACGGACCAAAAGACCAAAGGACCCAGACAAAAAGCTGAAACGCTGACATCCTGAAATGCTGAAATTTAAAGGGAGAGGGAAAAAGACAAAGCAGAAAGTTGAAATTTGAAATCTGAAAGCGACCTCAGAAATATTGCGCTTGCCCGATGATGAAAATCGATGGCTGCGTTAAGTCAAAATAGGTCCCGACAGCACCTAAACGCACCAAAACGCACTTAAACGCACCGACTAAGGGATTTAGGACCACTGACCATGGACCAGGGACCAAAAGACCAAAAGGACCAAGGGACCAAAAGACCAAAGGACCACAGACTACGGGACCACCAGAAGCGACAAAGCAGAAAGTAGAAAGTTGAAAGCTGAAATCCGCGGACCACGGACCACGGACCAAAGGACCAAAAGACTAAAAGACCAAAGGACCCAGAAAAAAAGCTGAAATGCTGACATCATCCAAGGCAAAGCAGAAAGCAGAAAGTTGAAAGCAGAAATCCGGACCACGGACCACTGGGCTGGCCAGGAGAAAGGAGAAAGAAGATAGGAGAATGTGATATTTTTAGGAGCGAGTTCGGGCGAATTCGGGCGGATTGCCAAAGGAAAAAGCAGAAAGTAGAAATTTGACATTTGAAATCCGACCGCACTGGCCCAATCATTAAAATCGATGGTTGGGTTAAGTTGGGATAGGTTGGGATAGCCTGGCTTAAGCTGAGATAAGCTGTGCAAGGGACCACGAGACCACGGACCACGGACTAAAGGACCAAGGGACCAAAAGACCAAGAGACCAAGACAAAGCAGAAAGTAGGAATTTGAAAGCAGAAATCCGACCTGCGAAGAGCAGGACCACGGACATGGGGCCAGAGCCGTTACACCGTTACAACCCGTATCAACATTGGGTTTTTGCACTTCTGACCCGTTACATTTGCCGTTACAACCCGTAACAGGGGAGCGGGGAGTGTGGGAACGTGGGACTTTGGACTTTATGCGGCAGCGGATTGGGATCCGTCGTTCGGATCGTCATTCTTGGAACCAGGGTTGTTTTCGAGCTCCGGTGTATTTTCGGACAAGAGAGCTTTCAGGTCAGACTTCGGGACGTAACGGTGAAAGGTTTCCAACATATCAGCGTAGAGGTATCCTTTAAGGATTTTGTCGCCGATGCGAAGGGTCTTTGGTTTGATGCCGTAGGGCCGCAACTGCTGGGCGGGCCACAAATCTGTGGCTTCTTTCCCCTTTAGCGGCTCTTTCCAGGGGCGGCTGCCCAAAACATTGAGACCTGCCACCAATGTGTGGGAGAACATGCGATCGACTTTGTCGATTGTGAAAAGGAAAAAAATGTCCAGTAGCAGGGAGCCTATGGGACTGCTCTCCTGGGCGCTGGCGCTCAGGCCTATGGCAGCCTGTCGAGCCAATTTGGGCCAGTCGCCCCCGGCAAGATCGGCAAGAACCAGCAGCGGTTCCCAGATGTCTGCGGCTCGATCGTTGAGTTCGGGCGGCAGTTGTGGTTTTGCTGTGGCGATTTCGGCAGCGTGGTCAGCCACAAAACGGAGGCACTGCTGTTTGAGCGGCACGGCATCCAGATCCCTGGAGCGGTCGCATTTCTCGGCTGAGGTTTTGCGTTGCATGCGAATGATAATGCAACGGTCGGCAAGGGTATCGGGAAAGCGGCCAATCTTGGCCAGGGCTTTGGGGCACCAACAGGAA
>Ga0157375_10000493_pt1 | contig 35812 bp, 33 predicted proteins | sample M35metaG_FD_115311 | JGI IMG/M metagenome (GOLD analysis project Ga0157375, IMG submission 115311) | Miscanthus rhizosphere microbial communities from Kellogg Biological Station, Michigan, USA - M3-5 metaG | ecosystem: Host-associated > Plants > Roots > Rhizosphere > Soil | place: USA: Michigan... | reverse complement strand
TCCGGTAGGACTCAACGGCACCTCGATACCGCCAGTTCAAATCATCGAGGACCTGAATGAAATCGGAGGAACCAACGGCATCGGTCGCGTCGATCTGGTTGAAGACTGCAACGAGGACGTCAAATCGCGTGGCATCTATGAAACTCCAGGCGGCACATTGATTACGACGGCACACCGAGAACTCGAATCTCTCGTCCTCGATCGGCGAACACGGCATCAGAAGGAAATCCTTGCCATCAACTATGCCCAGCTGGTGTACGACGGGCATTGGTTCAGTCCCCTTCGGGAAGCCCTCGACGCGTTTTTTGCGAAGACGAATGAAAAGATAAAAGGTTCGATCACATTGAGCCTGTATAAGGGAAATATCGTGGTGAAAAGCAGGAAGTCTCCAAACAGTCTCTATCGCGCCGACGTCGCTTCGCTCGCCGCGCAGGCCCATCTATGAAACTTTGGAAAGGCCGGTTCGAGGAGGAACAGGACCCCGTATTCGAGAAAATGAATCGGTCCCTTCCCATCGATGCGGTTCTGCTCGAAGTGGATATCCGCGCCAGCAGAGCTCATGCCAAGGGGCTCCACGACGCCGGCATTCTGAATGAGGATGAATGGAAGACGGTAGACCACGGCCTCGAAGGCATACTGAGTCAGTACTCTACCGATGAAGTCAAGGCGACGGCATATGAGGATATCCACACCTTTGTCGAAGCGACCCTTGCCGAAAAGATTGGAGCTGTCGCACTCAAGCTTCACACAGGCCGCAGCCGAAACGACCAGGTGGCCACGGACTTCCGCATGTACGTCCGCAAGGCCGTCGAATTGGTTGTCACGGATCTTGAAGCGCTGATGATGGAGTTGAGCGAATGCGCGGGCCGTCATCCTCATGTCTTGCTCCCCGCCTATACGCACATGAGACGCGCGCAGCCGATTCGCTGGTGCGACTATTGTCTCGCGTACTTCGAAATGTTCAGCCGCGATCGCGAACGGTTTGAGGGCTCACTCGCGCGCATCAACGTCATGCCGCTGGGCTCAGGCGCCGTCGCCGGGTCGAATTTCGCCCTGGATCGCCAGGCCATCGCAAAGGATCTCGGATTCGTACGCGTTTCGGCCAATGCCCTGGATGCCACTTCCGACCGGGATTTCGTCCTGGAGTTTCTTTCGAACGCGGCCATCGCCATGGCGCATGCGAGCCGGCTCGCGGAGGACTGGATAATTTATTCGTCCACTGAATTTGGCTTTCTCGAGCTTTCCGAAAAGGTCACTACCGGCAGCAGCCTGATGCCGCAGAAGAAAAATCCGGATGGATTGGAGCTCATTCGCGCAAAGGCCGCAATGACGGCTGGCTTGCTGAGCGGATTTCTTTCGGTCGTCAAAGGATTGCCGACCGGCTACAACAAAGATCTTCAGGAAGACAAGGAAGCGATGCTGACGGCGTTCGAAAATATCTGGCTGACACTCAGCGTGCTGCGTCTCACTATTCGAACTGTAGTTCTGAACGAATCGAGGATGCAGGATGCGGCTTCCGATTCCTTCATGGGCGCAACGGATCTGGCAGACTATCTTGTCCTGAAGGGCGTTCCGTTTCGTACAGCCCACGATACCGTTGCGCGCGCCGTCCGCGCCGCGCTAACGGAAGGGAAACAACTGTCGGAGGTCGACTTGAAGACTTTTTCAGCGGAGTTTGGGGACCTTCCTGCGGATTACCTTCAGCCAGCGAACATCGTTGGCCGCAAAGACAAGTCGTTCACTCGCCCGAAGGGACTGTAGATTCGGGCGGCGAATATTTTCATGCGGTACACCTGACCTGGTGCTTCGCACCGCCTTCTCCCGTCTGGAGAGGGATTGGTCCGAAACGTTTTCACGAGCCAATCAGTGGGGATCTCCAAAAACAGTGCGGCCCACCGTAACACTGGCGACGCCGCCGGCAAGGGCGGCTTCTACGGCCCGAATCTTCGGTTTCATTCCGCCACTGACGAACGAAGCATTCGCCAGAGAAACTTCCCGCGGGACACGCTCGATCACTGTACGTTCGGCATCCATCACTCCCTCGACATCCGTTACAAAAATCAACCGATGAGCCTTTAGAGCGAGTGCGACCGCGGCAGCGGTTTCATCGCCATTGACGTTCAGCAAAGCGGAATCACCAATCCCCAAAGTCGGAATGACCGGAACGTGACCATTTTCGAGCAGGTGATTTAGCGCCTTGGAATCCGCGCGAACATTGGTTCCCACCAGTCCCCACGGTCCGCTCTTCTTCTCCGCATGAACTGCGCCAAACACGCCTACCGCGGATATGCCCGCCTTCTGCAGCGCGACTACAAGCCCGGTATGAACTTCGCCAAGCAACGCCGCAGCGACGGCGGCCAGCGCGACGGTGTCGGTAACCCGAAGTCCGTCGATGAATTCCGACTTCACGTTCATCTTACCCAACATGCGCGTGATTTGTATTCCGCCGCCATGGACCACAGCGAGCTTCGCTGCTCCGAATGCCAGAATTCGCGCCACAGCGGCATCTGGTTTTTCCAGCAGGGCGCCACCGATTTTGATTACCGTTACCTCCGTCATTGAGCCAGTCTCGGATGCAACCCGGCTTTTGTCTCACATCCCAGCATCAGATTGAGATTCTGAATGGCCTGGCCCGCGGCGCCCTTTACCAGGTTGTCTATCGCCGACACGATAACAGTTGTTCTTCCCGCCGTCGCAATTCCGATCTGACAGTCGTTCGTGTGAACGACTCCCTGAATGTCCGGCAAAATGCCTTCCGGCGTAATTTTGACGAACGGTGAATTTGCATACGCCGAGGCAAGAACAGAACGTGCCGAAGTGCCTTCCCCGTGCTGAAATACAATCGTTGACAGAATCCCGCGCGTAATCGGAATCAAATGGGGCGTGAACACGAAATTGTCGGCCAGCGCCTGGGGCAGGAAGGCCAGCATCTCCGGGGTGTGCCGGTGGCGCAGAACCGCATACGCTCTCAGGTTTTCGTTCACTTCGCAGAAATGGGTTTCAAGCTTCGGATGGCGGCCGGCTCCGGAGACACCGGACTTTCCATCCACAACCACAAGGGAACTCGGCGAAATCACACCCGTCGAATACAGAGGAGACAACGGCAGTATGACCGATGTCGCATAACAGCCGGGATTCGCCACAACCTGTGCGGTACGTATCGTGTCTGCAAACAGCTCGGGCATGCCATAGACGGCCTGCTGCAGAATACCGGGCGCTGTATGTTCGAATCCATACCATTTCGGGTAGAGAGCGGTGTCTTTCATTCGAAAGGCGCCGCTCATGTCGATGACGCGAAATCCATCGGCAGCAAGCTCCGGGACAATGCGAAGCGACACTTCGTGTTCCGTTGCGGTAATGACAACGTCCGGACGGGACCGCTGGACTGCGGCGAGACTGTATGCCTGTACTCCGCCGCCATCACCTTTTGAGGTGAAACGTCCGTTGACATGAATGGAAGGATGAGATTTCAACAGGCGGTCGACTTCTCGGCCCGAATACCCTGTGACGCCGATGACGGCGACCGAATAATTATGCATCGCAGTGAATATTTATACAGACGCGGCATTCGCCGGTCAAGTGGTTCTTGCGGATAAGGTTGCGGGAGTTGTGGCCACGGACTATGAGGGCCCCTGCAGCTAGAGTTACCGTGTCAGGTCCGAACGAATATGGCAGCGAAAAACCACGCCTGCACCAGCGCGGTGAACACGGCGGTGGCCGTGGGATCCTGTGTACGACGGCGAACCAGTTCGCCCAGAAACCATAACGCGATCCATAGCAGGACGATGAAATGAGTGATCAACACCAGAAACGCATCATCACGATTCATCGTCGTGACTCCCCATACGACATAAGCCCAAATAAGAATTCGAGTGAGTGTCGAAATTCCTGCGGCTTTCCACCATGGACGTAGCGGTCGCAACAGGACTTCGTCCGCAACGCACAGGGGCAGCACCGCAAGTGTGATTGCGGCAAACCGCCACCATTGTCCGCCAGATAGCGTGAGGTGCACGAATTGAGAACCGATAAAAACCGCAGCGGCTATGACCGATACTGCCCCGAAAAGCCCGACATGAATTTGAGAAAATCGGAGATGCACCCGGCGGGCGTAGAAAGGCAGAAGTGCCAATCCCATCACCAAAATGAAGCTGACGAGGTAGTCCGTCGAAAATAGATGCAACCATTTCAGTAGATCCACGCCACCACATATCCACAGTGCCGCCATGCAAGCTGCAACATAGGAGAGTATTCTCGGTGGCAGAGCCGCTTGTTTTGCAGAGATTGGCTTGCCGCGCAGCCACAGAGCGGCGATCGAAACGGCTGAAAGGATTTCCAGCACGTACAGGAAGAGCCGACGCTCCGAATGCACTCGCGACGGCTCTCCCCCAAGCCACGTGACTACATCGCGGATGAATCCCGGCTGAAGCAGGTAGCCGGAATGTCCGGACCACGGAACACTCCGCAGTGTGACTCCTTCCCTCCCCGAGATTTCAAGCTGAGGAACCCATACCTGGATCCTTGGCAGTTCGAACTGTCCGGTCAGCACGAGCATTCTGTCGGCGCGAATTTTATCGACTGGAGTCGGTGCGGGGGACAACAACACCATCGTCCCGTATGAACGCACACTGGCGAGATCCAGCAACAATGCGCCGCCAAGGGAGTGGCCGATCACAATCGTATCCGGTGCCAGTTTATCCAGAATCGCACTTACAGCCTGGCGAGCGACCACTGCATTGAATCCGACTTTTGAATCTCCGTGTCCCGGCAGGTCGATCGAAAAGGTTTCAAACCCCGCTTCAGACAATCCCAGGCAGAGAAGATTCATCATCTCCTTATTCGCATTGAGACCGTGCACGACAAGTACCCCACCGCGTCTTTGTCCCTGTGGAGTGTAGTGAAAGTACGGCGTTGGAGGATCTCCGTCGAAAACGCCGAACTGGCGAAATCCGGATGGTTCGGAACTCCATCCAGCCAGTATCAGCAGGGAAAGGAGGAACGCGGTGAGCCACAGACGCACAGACGGCGATGCTATACTACCCGACCAAAGGTTTCAAACGTGGTTTCCATCCAGACTCGAGACTCCATAGGACAGGACGTACGCAGGCTGCAAAGTTCAGGAAAGCGGGTTGTCTTTACCAACGGCTGTTTCGATATCATTCATCCCGGTCACCTGGACCTGCTGAGCCGCGCACGTCAGCTTGGCGATGTGTTGGTCGTTGCGATCAACAGCGACAACTCCGTCCGCCGTCTCAAAGGCCCCGAACGTCCTGTTTTTCCCGAGAGTGAGCGCGCTGAGATTCTCAAGGCCCTGGACGTAGTTGACTTTGTCTGCACCTTCGATGAAGACACACCGCTGGAGACCATTCTCACGATTCGGCCCGATGTGCTGGTTAAAGGATCAGACTGGGCTGCCAATATCGTGGGACAGAGCGAAGTCGAAGGCTGGGGCGGCAAAGTTGAAGCCTTGCCTCTTGTTGCCGGGCAATCGACTACCGGAGTGATTGAACGCGTGCTGCATGGATTGGATTCCAAGAAATCCTGATGGCTGGCCAATCCGAAATGGACGTTCTCGAAAAACGAATTCCGAAGCTGCTCTCTCGTATCTCCGACATTGCGGACTTCCGCCGTATTGCTGCCGATTCTCTTCGTGGAGAGAATGACGTCTTCGTCTCCGGACTTGGCGGGAGCGCACGTTCGCTTTTCATCGCGGGACTCTGGCATGCGGTGCGTCGTCCCATAATCGTGATCACTCCGCATGATCGCGATATCCCGGATCTGGTTACCGATCTGGAATATTTTCACGCCTCAATCAATCTTTCAGGGAATTCCAGTTCCAATATTTCCGTCAGCCGGATAGCGCCGTTCCCAGCCTGGGAAGCTGATCCTTATGCTGGTCTGCCTCCGCATGCGGATATTCAGCAGGCCCGTGCAACGGCGCTGTGGCAGTTGCGCCACAAGCAGGCGGACATCGTTGTGGCATCGATGCGGTCCATTTGTGCGAGGCTGACCGGCCCCACGCAATTCGACAGCTTCAGCCTGCACATTGCCATGGGAGACGAGTTGTCGCAGGAACTGCTCATCGAACACCTTGCGAACGCGGGCTATCTTCGTCAGGAACCTGTGGCCGGACCGGGAGAGTTTTCGGTTCGCGGCGGAATCGTGGATGTCTTTTCTCCATTGATGCGCAGTCCGGTACGCATCGAGTTTTTTGGAGACACCGTCGACTCACTTCGAGAGTTTGATCTTGAGGACCAGCGATCCAGCGGTCCGGTCCAGCGCATCGACATCCTTCCCATGCGCGACACCATTGTCGATCGTGGCCTTCTTCGCCAGTGGGGGGCGCTCGCACGCCAACGCTGGAGCGACGAGAAGTTCGAAAGAGACCTTTCTGAAAAAGTGGATCTCGCCGATGGCGGCGCCATGTTTCCCGGAGCAGAGTTCCTGCTCTCGCTGGGCGCTCCGCTTGAATCGACCATCTTTGACTACATGGATGGCTGCGTTCTTGTGCTGGATGAACCGGAACTTCTTCGAGAAGAACACGACAAGTTTTTGGCGCTGATGCAGCGTCGCTTTGAGCAGACCATGGCGAGCGGTAATCTGGCTCTGTCGCCGGAGGCTTTGTTCCTTACGCCGGACGAATTTGCAAAGCCGAATCCTCAACACCGCCGAGTCCACATCGAACAGCTTGGAGCCGAAGACCCCGGAAGCTTCTCCCGTTTCTTTATACGCTCACAACCCGTCACAAAATGGCACGGCCGGGTAAAAGACATGGCGGAAGGCATAAGGACTTCATTCGGAAATGCGAATCAGGTTGTTCTTCTGGCCAGCACCCTTGGCATGGCCGAACGGCTGCGTGATTTGCTTCATGAATACGATGTTCCATTTCGACTGGAATTCGGCGAACAGCCTCTGAAGGCATTGAAGGTATCAGAAGATATTTCCGCACCTGTCATCGGAATTGGTCGCATATCCACCGGCATGCGTCTGCCGGACATTTCGTTGGAGATTTACGCGGAGGCCGATATCTTCGACGAAACCGAACGTCAGGTAACTCCGCATCGGCGCCGCCAGAAGATTTCCGCGTTTATCTCCGATCTTCAGGACTTGAAACCTGGCGACTACGTGGTTCACATCGATCACGGTATCGGCACGTATCACGGCATCACGCTGGTCCACGACAGGGAGTGCATGGTCATTCTCTATCAGGGAGACGACCGGCTTTACGTTCCGCTCGAGCGCCTGGATCTCGTCCAGAAGTATTCCTCTTCCGAAGGTGCTAAACCATTACTGGACAAACTTGGCGGCACGACATGGGTCGCGCGTAAGACTCGAGTTCGGAAAGCGATTCGCGATATGGCGCAGGAACTGTTGAAGCTGTACGCGCAGCGGAAGGTCGCCAATGGATACGCATTTTCCGAAGACACCGAATGGCAGAAGGAATTCGAAGAAGCGTTTCAATACGATGAGACTCCCGACCAGCTGACGGCCATTGCCGACATCAAAAAGGACATGGAAAATCCGATACCCATGGACCGACTGGTCTGCGGGGATGTCGGCTATGGCAAGACTGAAGTCGCAATGCGGGCCGCTTTCAAAGCTGTATCCGACGGGAAACAGGTGGCGGTACTGGCTCCGACGACCATCCTGTGTTTCCAGCATTTCGAAACGTTCAAGGAACGTTTCGCGGCATTTCCGGTGAAGATCGCCATGCTCAGCCGATTCGTCGGGCCGAAGGAGCAAAAGGCGATTCTGGCTGAGGTCGAGGCCGGAAAAATTCACATCGTCGTGGGCACCCATCGATTGCTTTCGAAGGACATCCACTTCCAGGATCTCGGCCTGATGATTGTCGATGAAGAGCAGCGATTTGGTGTGGCGCACAAAGAACGGCTCAAGCAGATCAAAACACAGGTCGACGTCCTGACGATGACCGCAACGCCGATTCCTCGAACCTTGAATATGGCGCTTAGTGGTTTGCGTGACATGTCGGTAATTGAGACACCGCCGCGGGATCGACTGGCAATTCAGACAGTGGTCGTCAAGTTCCGTCCCCTGGTGATAGAGAATGCCGTCAATTTCGAGCTGGAGCGCGGTGGCCAGGTTTATGTGGTGCATAACCGCGTCGAATCGATTTACTCGCTGGCGGACCTGATCCGCAAGCTTTGTCCGAAGGCACGCGTGGGCGTCGGGCACGCGCAGATGGGCGAGAAGGAACTCGAATCCATCATGACCCGTTTCATGCATCATGAATTTGATGTGCTTGTCGCGACGACGATCATCGAGAATGGTCTGGATATACCACTGGCCAATACGCTTGTTGTCAACCGCGCCGACAAATTTGGACTGTCCCAGCTTTATCAGCTGCGTGGTCGAGTCGGCCGATCCAATCGGCGTGCTTACGCCTACCTTTTGATTCCGTCAGATGATTCTCTAACTCCTATTGCGCGCCGCCGTCTTGCAGCAATCCAGGAATTCAGCGAGCTGGGAGCCGGTTTTAGAATTGCCGCTCTCGATCTGGAGTTGAGGGGGGCTGGTAACTTATTGGGAGGACAGCAACACGGGCATATCGAAGCGATCGGATTCGACTTATATTGTCAATTGCTCGAACGAACCGTCGAAGAGCTCCGCACCGGCATGGAATTGCCGGACGTCGAGACCGCCATCAGCTTGAAAGTCGATTTGAAGATTCCATCGGACTTTATCGATGACGAACTTCAACGATTGCGCATCTACAAACAAATTGCCTCGGCTCGCTCCGAGCCCGAAGTGGATGATTTGTACCGCGCATTGGAAGACCGGCTCGGGGAACTGCCGCTGCCCGTTCGCAATCTGCTGGAGTATGCAAGGCTTCGGATCCTGGGGCGCGCAAGGGGAGTTATCGCCATTGAACGAACGGTTCATGGCATTGATATTCGATTTCATGAGTCGGCTCGCATCGATCCGGAACGCGTGATTGAACTCGTCGGGCGCGGCGAAGGGCTATCGTTTGCGCCACCGACAACGCTTCGGCTTGGCCGTACGGGTTCGCGGTCCGATCTCTTTGCCAATATCGGTGACATCTTGCGCGAGATCGCTTAGCGAAATAAGATGCACGAAGGAGTTGTGATGAAAAAATTCGCCGTCGCGATTGCATTGACGATAGCCGTATCGGTACCCGCGGTTGCGCAAAAGGTTATTTCCCAGATTGCTGCGAAGGTGAATAAGGACATTATTCTGGCTTCCGAGCTCAAGCGGGCTGAAGACGATATTCGTTCCGAACTGGTCGAGCAGCAGAAACTTAAAGGTCCGCAGTTGCAGCAGGCCATGGAAGCACGCTCGAAGGACATACTGCGGGATCTCATCGACAAGTACCTCATTTTGCAGGAAGCTGCCGATCTGGGCCTGGATGCCAACCTCGAAGTGCTCAAACAAATCGAACAGCTCAGGATCGATAACAATTTTCCGACTCAGGAAGCCATGGAAGCGGCGATGATCCGGCAGGGAATTTCAATCGATGAAGTAAAGGACAGCATTCGATACCGAAACCTGCGGTCACAGGTTCTTCATCACGAAGTGACCGGGAAGATTGTTATCACGACAGAAGAATCAAGGGCTTACTACGAAGCCCATAAGAAGGACTTCGATCGCCCGCCCGGAGTTGCCCTTGGAATGATCCGCGTATCGATAGACGGCTTGTCGCCCGCTGAGATCGAAGCAAAGAACAAGACCATGGCGGACGCCCTGGCTGCTCTCAAAAAGGGCGACGAATTTGGAGAAGTCGCACGGAAATATTCTGAAGATCCAACCGGCCAGGACGGTGGAAACCTGGGCTTCTTCGAACGCGATGATGACGGGAATTATGGGCTAGCCTCCCCGGAGATGGAAGAAACCGTTCGGAAAATGACGAAGGGCCAGACTACAGAGATCATTTCAAATCCTGAGACTCACAGCCTGATGATTCTGAAATTGCTGGACAAGCACGACGGCGGAATCCTCTCGTTCGAGACAGCGCAGACCGAAATCTTCAATATTCTAATGGACCAGCGCGCCGAGCCCAAAGTGCGCGCATATCTTACGAGACTCCGCGCCCAGGGCTATGTTGAGGTGTATCCGGGTTTCACGGATACGGGCGCCGCAACAAAGCCGATCCGGGCTTCCGATACCGCACCTCCCAGAGAAAAGTAAATGCCGGCGTTCCAAACCGGTTGGACCTGATGCGTCTCGATTTGTTTCTAAAGTGGAGTCGGGTCATTCTACGCCGGACCCTCGCAAAGGAAGTGTGTGACGCCGGGCGCGTTACCGTGAATGACAACGTATCCCGGGCCGGACGCGAAATGCGTGTCGGTGATATCGTCGAAATTGAATTTCCGCGTCGCCGGATGAAATTTCGCATTCATTCAATTCCTTCACATGCCCCCGGAAAAGAAGGCGCAAGGGAGATGATCGAATTACTTGAAGAGCGAAGGACAGCGACGGAATCGGAATAACTCTCTGGTGTTGACGCCGCTGGAGCTCGACATCATGAAAGCGGTATGGCAGCGCTATCCCATCACGGTCAAAGACGTTCAGACCGCAATTCATCCTCAGCGCAAGCTTGCCTATACCACCGTCATGACGATCATGCATCGGCTTTTTCTCAAAGGGTTTCTTCATCGTGCGCTCAAGTCCCGTACTCACTACTACGAACCCACCGTCGGGTTTGCGGATGTCCGGGATGCCGCGGTGAATGGCATGATTGATCATTTCTTTCAAGGCTCCCGTGCCAAGTTCCTGAGTTTCATGGGAAATGACGGCGAGGCGGAACAGGAGGACCTTCCGGATCGCGAATCCGTTCGCGAAATCGCCGCTCCCTCTTCGTTCGACGAAACGCTCCTTTAGAAAAGTACCGGGTTTGGGTGTTTCGATTTAGAAAGAGGTGTCAGACCCCGTCAGAACCTTTTCCCCTATTTTATTTTTTGAAGAAGAGATCGTAGAGCTGGTTTCGTGAGATTCCCAGCGTCTTGAGAACTGCTTCACGCGTCAGTGGAAGTTCAGGCGGATTATCGGTTCCGGTCAATCCTGCGACGACGACAACGAATTCTCCAAGTTCCCTGGTCCGATCACGCACCTTCGAAAGCTTTCCGAAAAGATACTCCTCGTGGAGCTTGGTTAGCTCGCGGCCGATACAGGCTTCCCGATCGCCTAAGACTTCCTGCATATCTTCGAGCGCGGCCAGAATGCGATGTGGTCCTTCATAAAAGATCAACGTGCCACGATAGGTTCGCAGCGATTCGAGATGTTCGCGCCGGGCTGTCTTTCTGGGCGGCAGGAATCCGACGAACAAAAACTGGTCCGACGGAAGACCGGATGCAGACAGCGCGGTGATGGCAGCATTGGCTCCAGGAATGGAGACCACTGGAATCCCACGGTCGCGACAGAGCCTCACTATCCGGAATCCAGGATCGGATATCGCTGGCGTTCCTGCATCAGAAACCAATGCGATGTTTTCCCCGGTCTCGATTCTGCCGGCGAGTTCCATCGCCTTTTCACGTTCGTTAAAGTCGTGATAACTGGTGAGTGGCTTGTGTATTCCGAAGTGCGAGAGAAGCTTCAGTGTTTGCCGCGTGTCTTCACAGGCGATCAGGTCCGCATTTCGCAAAGTATCGAGTGCGCGGGCGCTGATATCGTTAAGATTCCCGATGGGGGTGGCAACCAGGAACAAGGTGCCCATCAGGAGATTCCGATTGACAGAAACTGCGTGGTCTCTACAATAAGGGCTGCAAATGCATTCGTCTTTCCAATTAAAGCCACTTCATATTCACCACTGTTCGTTTTCGTTCAGTCCAGCCGATTATAATTTTTCTTCCTAATTTTAAGCTTCCATTGAAATAAATGCCCTGGTTCGTCAAGAGCCAGGGCACCCGCATTTCCGGAAGCTCGGTGACTTTGATCTCAGCGGATCATGGTTCCGAATCGAAACCACCGGGTCTTGCTGAAGAAATGAAGCGCAATGGATGTGTATCCTTCCAGCCGTTCCCGGTAAGACGCCGCTGCACCGGTCCAGGGGTCGCTTTCGTAGGACCAGTAGACAAACAGGGGCTTGCCAATAATCGAGTTGCGGTCCACGACCCCCCAATAGCGGCTGTCGTTGCTGTTGTCACGATTGTCGCCCATGACAAAGAAGCTGTCCGGCGGAACAATCTGCGGTTCAAAGTTATCGCGGCTGCTATCGGCCGAATAGTCGGCGTAAATCTTGTACTCTTCGTCCAGTTTTCTTCCGTTCACATAGACGTTTCTGCTCCGCATTTCAATGGTGTCTCCACCTATGGCGATGACGCGCTTGACGAACGGGATGTTGTCCGTGGAGGCGCTGGCAGGAGGCTTGAACGCGATGATATCTCCACGTCGAACTGAACGTTGCGGCAACAACGGACGCAAGGGCTCCGGATAGTTTCCCGGAAAAGCGATCTTATCCAGAAAGAAATGATCTCCAACCAGGATCGTTGGTTTCATGGATTCGGTCGGGACCTGGGTTGCCTGGGCAATCAGTGTGGTGAATGCAAGGACGAAAACGATCGTACCCACAAGGCTCTCCGTCCATTCCCGGAACTGGCCCTTCTGAGGAGGCCCACCTGTTGAATAATGAGTGAGCTCGTCCAGGCGGACATCGGGAGATGCGAAAACGACAAGATTGCGAAGTTGAACCTGCGGCGTTTCAAAAACCACGAGGTCGCGAACCGAAACATCAGGTTTGACGCCCTCCACATCCGTCACGCCAGCTTTTCCTTAACCAACTGGCTGACCCGGCTGCCATCCGCGGATTTGCCGGCGAGCAGAACCAGAGTCGCCTTCATGACCTTTCCCATATCCTTCAGCGACGTCGCTCCTGTTTGCTGGACGGCGACGTCAATTGCGCTTCGAATATCGTCTTCCGAGGCTGAGGCCGGAAGGTATTGTTCCAGAACTTTGATCTCCGCTTCTTCTTTCTGTGCCAGTTCCTCGCGGCCGCCGCTTCGGAACTGCTCCACTGAATCTCGCCGCTGCTTCACCAGCGAGTTCAGAACCGCAAGAACTTCGGCCTCATCGAGCGTTTTCATCTTTTCGACTTCCTTGTTCTTGACGGCGGTCTTCATCATACGCAGCACACTGAGACGGAGCGAATCTTTGCTCCGCATGGCGTCAGCCATGTGCGATTGAATTGTTTCCTGCAGGGTCATCTTATATATCGAGCTCGATGTTCCAATAGAGGTAGTCACGCCAACTCTCCGGCGGTGACTTGAGCTTGAAGGTAACATGAATCGCCGGCAGCCAGTGTGGCTCCGTCGGAGGACGGATCAGCCGCATGCCTGCTTCCTCTGGCGATCGTCCGCCCTTTTTGTGATTGCAGCGGAAACACGCCGCGACGATGTTATCCCAGCGTTTGAGTCCACCCCTTGCGACGGGCACCACATGATCGAAAGTGAGATCTTCGGACGGAAACTTTTTCCCGCAGTATTGACACGAATAGTCGTCTCTGGCGTAGATATTCGCTCTCGAAAATTTCACCTTGTTCTGGTTCTTCACCCGCACATATTTCAGAAGACGAATGATCGATGGAAGCTTGATCGCAAACGTGATGGCATGAATTTCGCGGTCGTGTTCTTCTATGATTTCAACTTTGCCGGCAAAAAACAGGGTGAGGGCTTTCTTCCAGGATATGATCCGGAGTGGTTCGTACGACGCGTTTAGCAGCAGTGTCGCATGCATACTCAAACCTTATATTTCGAATTCGCCGTTCCTTTGTCAAGCGATACAATTGGTGCATGCCGCAGAATAAGGAACGAGAACTGGTTTCAATTCTTCGAAGTATGGGCTCCTGCATCGTTGCTTTCAGCGGTGGTGTCGACAGCGCCTACCTCGCCTTTGTCGCAAATCGGGAACTTGGAAATGCTGCTTTGGCAGTGACCGCTGAAAGCCCCAGTTACCCCACTCACCAGAGAAATGTCGCACTGGGACTCGTCAAAAAGTACGGATTTCACCACGAGTCCATCGATTCCGGCGAAATGGCCGATGTGAATTACACCGCAAATCCAACTAACCGCTGTTACTTTTGCAAACACGATCTCTACTCCAGGCTTCAAACCCTTGCCACCCGACGCGGCTTTCGATTTGTCGTCGATGGCAACAATCTCGACGACACCGGCGACTACCGTCCGGGCCGCAAAGCCGGATCTGAACTGGAAATCCGAAGTCCTCTCATTGAAGCTCGAATGACGAAGGCGGATATTCGGGAGCTTTCGCGACAACATGGCCTGCCCACCTGGGATCAGCCGGCTTCGGCCTGTCTCTCTTCGAGAATTCCATATGGATCCGAAGTGACCGTGGACAAGCTGAGAATGATCGATCAGGGCGAAGAGGTGTTGAGAAAAGCGGGCTTCCGCCAGAGCCGCGTCCGGCATCACGGTGATGTTGCCCGCATTGAAATCGCCCGGGAAGAAATGGCGAAAGCTTTCGATCTGGAATTGCTCGACCGGATTGGCAGCGAATTCAAACAAATCGGTTTTCAGTATGTGGCGCTTGATGTGAACGGTTATCGCACCGGCGCGTTAAACGAAACCCTCACGCAGATAAAACTTTCCTCCAGATGAAAATACTTGTTATCGGATCGGGTGGACGCGAGCACGCCGTCGTGGATGCGCTCGCGCAGAATTCCAGGGTGAAGCAGATCTTTGTCGCGCCGGGCAACGGGGGGACCGCAGGTCAGGCGACAAATATCCCAATCGCCGCGGATAATGTAGCCGCGTTGCGAGATTTCGGTCGCGATCAAAAAATCGATCTCACGTTCGTTGGGCCGGAAGTGCCGCTCAGTCTCGGCGTTGTCGATCTTTTTCGCACCGGCGGAATGAAAATTGTCGGCCCGAATGCGGAGAACGCGCAGTTGGAGTCCAGCAAAACGTACTCCAAGAAATTCTTCAAGACCCACAGGATCCCAACCGCCGATTTCTGGTCATGCGCAACGGCTGCTGAAGCATATGCCCGTCTGGAAATGGTTCAGTATCCGACAGTGGTAAAGGCGGATGGCCTCGCCGCAGGGAAAGGCGTCGTGATTGCAGAGACGAAGGAACACGCCAGAGCCGCAGTCCATGAATTCATGGAAGCGAAAAGCCTCGGAGCCGCAGGCGCAAAGCTCGTGATCGAAGAATTCCTGACGGGGGAAGAAGCATCGTTTCACGTGTTCGCCGATGACAAGGTCGCCCAGCCTATGGTTGCAGCGCAGGATCACAAGCGACGGTTCGACGGGGATCAGGGGCCAAACACCGGAGGGATGGGCGCGTACTCCGTCGACACCATCCTCACGCCGGAAGAGCGCGATGTCGTCATGCGAACTATCATTCGTCCAACGCTCGATAATGCGCCAGGATTCACCGGCATTCTGTACGCCGGATTGATGATGACAGCGGCTGGTCCAAAACTGCTTGAATACAACACGAGGTTCGGCGATCCGGAAACGCAGGTGATACTGCCAAGGCTCAAAACGGATTTGCTGGAGGTGCTCGTCGATATGGCTGAGCATCGACTGGCATTACGGACTCTGGAATGGACCAGCGAACCGACTGCTTCAGTCGTGCTGGTTGCGAGTGGATATCCCGGAAAGGTGGAAAACGGGAAGCGCATTCGTGGCGTGCAAGAGGCGGCCCGGCTCGAAGGAGTGAAGATCTATCACGCCGGCACACGGATGGAAGATGGACACGTCGTGACTGCGGGCGGACGTATTCTGAATGTCACCGCGCGCGGAGCGACATTGTCGCAGGCTCTCGATCGGGCCTACGCCGCTTGCGAAATGATAAGCTTCGATGGCAAAGATTACCGCAGAGACATTGGAAAGAAGGGGTTGGCAAAGCAGAAATGACAGATAAGGCAAAGGCACTTGTTGGAATTATCATGGGCAGCGATTCAGATGCCGGGGTGATGGCAGAGGCGACGAAGGTGTTGCAGCAGTTCGGCGTGCCTTACGAAATCGGGGTGTACAGCGCCCATCGCTCACCTCACCGCACGCTGGAGTACGTCAGTAGTGCGCGGGACCGCGGACTGAAGGTGATCATCGCCGGAGCAGGAAGTTCTGCGCATCTGGCGGGAGTTACGGCGGCCGAGACGATTCTTCCCGTCATTGGCGTCCCGATTGACAGCTCGCCACTGTCTGGCCTCGATGCGCTGATGGCTACGGTCCAGATGCCGCCGGGCGTGCCCGTTTCCACGATGGGGGTCGGCAAATCCGGCGCGACGAACGCCGGAATTCTTGCGGTGCAGATTATCGCGCTGGCCGACGCTGCACTCGCAACGAAGCTGACGGAGTACAAGGCGAAACTCGAAGTGACAGTGGCGGAGAAAAGCAAGAAGGTGAGTGCGGACCTCGGAGCGCAGTAGATCGATTTGGACGAGAGGAAAACTGTCCTCCTGAGTCAGGAGGGCAGCGGGATCGCGAAGCGGATCCCGCGAGGGGTGGTTCCAAAGCCGTCAACTTTCAAGATTGCGTGCTTTGGAACCACCCGGCGCTCCGCGCCACCCCTCCTGACTCAGGAGGGGAGTTTTCCCTTTTTCCCGTCTGATCCGTCTTGTGAACGATATGTCTAATAAGAGTTTCCACATCGCAAACTTCGGTTGCCGCGCTTCTCAATCCGAAGGCGCTGCGATTCAAGACGAGCTCCTCGACGCAGGTGTGAGCGTTGCCGCAACGCCCTTTGACGCCAGTGTCGTTGTTGTCAATTCCTGCACGGTTACCGACGAAGCCGACCGCGATGTTCGTCAGCTGATTCGCCGTATTGCAAGCAGGAGTCCGGCAACTCGCGTCATCGTTACCGGCTGCTATGCCCAGCGGGCGCCTGACGAACTTGCCGGCATGCCCGGTGTCGAATACGTTGTCGGAAACTCTCACAAGCCACTTGTGGGTCGCCTTACGCTTAACGCTCTCGATAAGGCCTTCACGTCAACGGGTCGCGCCGAAGTCTTCTGCAGCGATATCTTTCTCGAACACGAGCTCCGGCCTCGCACCCACTCCGGATCCGGCGGCCGCACTCGTGCCATCGTCAAGGTGCAGGACGGATGCAACGCCAACTGTTCGTTCTGCATTATCCCGTCTGTTCGGGGCCGAAGCCGCAGCATGGCTCCCGACCTGGTGCTTGCTGAAGTTCGGAGTCTGGTGGAACGCGGATACAAAGAAATCATTCTTTCGGGCATCCATCTTGGAACCTACGGCCGCGATCTGGATTTCCCTACATCCCTTGTCGACCTGATTCATCGCCTGCTGGACGATATTCCGCAACTCGCGCGCATTCGACTGAGTTCCATCGAACCGCTGGAAGTCACGCCGGATATCATTTCTCTGGTCACAGAGGAATCACGATTGGCGCACCACTTCCATATTCCTCTTCAGAGCGGATCGCGCCGCATTCTGCGCGAAATGCGCCGGCCATACACGCCTTCCTACTACGCGGAGCTAGCGCATACGATTCGCGAGCGAATTGAGGATGCCGCGATCGGGGCAGACGTCATGGTCGGATTTCCGGGTGAATCCGACAACGAGTTTTCCGAAACTTTCAGGCTGATTGAATCATCGCCGCTGACATATCTTCACGTGTTTCCCTATTCGTCGCGCCCGGGAACTGCCGCCGCAGACTTGCCCGCTCCCGTTCCGTCACATGTCGCGCAGTTTCGTGCGAAGACTCTGCGCCGGCTCATTGCGAGTAAGAATGAAGCGTTTCGATCGAGATTGATTGGAAGGGATCTTGACGTACTGGTATTGAACTCCGGAGATGCCATCAGCAACAATTTCATACGTGTCTACCCTGAAGCAGACATGCCGCGCAATACCTGGATATCCGTCCGAGCCACGGCTCTGGAGGGGGACGGCCTGGCAGCCCGTTAATCGAAGATCACCACGGCACAGGAAACCAGCTGATCGTGCGTCAGCGAAACGTGGAAGCGAGTGGCTCCCATGGAAGTGGCGCGTTCGAGGGCCTCACCATAAAGGTGCAGCTCTGGCTTACCTGAAGGAAGTTTCTGCACTTCGATGTCTTTCCACTTCACACCGGCGGCCCACCCCGTGCCCAGGGCTTTGAATCCCGCTTCCTTTGCCGCGAAGCGCGCGGCGTAGTGAATCCCGGGGTCGGCGCAGTTGGCACAGTATGCAATCTCGGTTTCCGTATATATTCGATTGATGAATCGAGTTCCAAACCGCGTCACCGAATCGCGGATGCGCTCGTTCTGAATGACATCGATGCCCAGTCCAACAACCATGAACGCATGTTACAGGTAAAACGTGTTTCTCAGATAACGCTGCTTCACGCCCCGGCTCTGGATCAGATCGAAGGCGTCGCTCACGCGTTTTCCACTCGGCGCGCTGAACACACCAGCCTGACACTGGGTCCAACGTCTTCCGACAATCCCATGATTCCCATCAATCGTTCACGGTTTCTGGCGGCGGCCGGTGTTCCGGGCTGGCCCGTGTTGAAACTCAGGCAGACGCATTCGAGTATCGTTAACGACATGATCGACACATGGTCTTCCAATGAACCGCTGGAAGGCGATGCCGCGGTGACGGCGGTTCGAGGAGCTGTTCTGTCCGTTCAGACCGCGGACTGCGTTCCTATTTTGATCGCCGACCGTAAAGCCCGAGTTGTCGCGGCCATTCATGCCGGCTGGCGGGGTACGGCTGCGCATATCGCAAGACGTACCGTGGAGTTCATCGCGAAACAGTATTCGATTCCGCCGTCGGATTTGACAGCGGTGATCGGACCTCATAATGCGGTCTGTTGCTACGAAGTGGGTGAAGAGGTTGTCGAAGCCATCCAGGACCCCACTGCTTTCATACGCCGTCCCGATCGGGCAAAACCTCATTTGAACCAGGCACTCGCAAATCAAAACCAGCTCATCGCGGCTGGAATTACGGAAGCTCGCATTGTGACCTCCACTCTGTGCACCCAGTGTCGTGCCGACCTTTTCTTTTCCTTCAGACGTGAAGGGAAACACGCAGGCCGAATGCTATCGATTATCGGCCTGGCTCCATGAAGTGGAGATACCACCGACGGAATCGAATTCCATAAATATCGCACTGCGATATATAATTGCTCGTTATGAATTCGAAGGACTATCGGACGCTCGCCGAGTTCCGGTATCAGATCCGCACATTCCTCGCATTCAGCGAAGAGGCTGCCGGGGAAAATGGTTTGAACGGCCAGCAGCATCAGCTGCTTCTTGCGATCAAAGGCCTTCCGCCGGACGTTGAGCCAACAATTGGTGTCCTTGCGGAGAGGATGAAGCTCCGTCACCATACGACCGTTGAACTGGTGGACCGATTGTGCGACCGGGGTTATATCAAACGGGAGCCCGGCAAAACCGATCGACGTCAGGTACATCCGCGGATAACTGCAAGTGGACAGAGGCTTCTCCGCCGGCTGACTTCCATCCATCGCAAAGAACTCCGGTCTTCCGGACCGATTCTCCTGGCCACACTCCAAAAATTAATAGATGACAAAACATAAGAGCCACATTTCCCCTGAACTGGGCGACTTCACCGCAGGCCGCCGCACCGTAATGATCTCCCTTCTGGCCATCATTACCGGCACTGTCAGCTGTGTCGTCGCTCTCGGATTAATGAAGCTGATCGCTTTCTTTACCAATGTTTTCTTCTTCCAGAAATTGGATTTCGCCGGCCGGAATCCGGCCGAACACACACTGGGCCTGCTTTCTATTGCGGTGCCTGTTGTCGGCGCCCTCGTTATCGGTTTGATGGCGCGTTACGGCTCCGAACGCATTCGCGGGCATGGAATCCCGGAAGCCATTGAAGCCATCCTGATGAATGGAAGCCGTGTCGAGCCGAAGCTCGCTATCCTGAAGCCCCTTTCGTCTGCGATCTCGATCGGCTCCGGTGGTCCGTTCGGCGCAGAAGGGCCCATCATCATGACAGGAGGCGCCTTCGGCTCACTGACGGCCCAGCTGTTTCGGCTGACCAGTGCCGAACGTAAGACTCTTCTTGTTGCCGGTGCCGCCGCGGGGATGTCCGCAACGTTCGCTGCGCCGCTCGCGTCGGTATTGCTGGCCTTTGAGCTTCTTCTATTCGAATGGAAGCCTCGAAGCCTGGTCCCTGTTGCGCTCTCCAGTGCAACCGCCGCTCTGCTTCGTCACTACTGGATCGGGCCTGCCGGTCTGTTCCCGACTCCATCTCATGCCGAATTCATCGGCGCCAAAGGGCTTCTCTTCTGTGCATTGGCTGGACTTCTGGGCGGTGTCCTATCCGCCGGTCTAACCGCGTCGGTCTATTTTTTTGAAGACGCATTTCAGAAATTGCCAATCCACTGGATGTGGTGGCCTGCGATCGGTGGCCTGGGAATCGGACTTGGAGGGCTGCTGTTTCCGCAAGCTCTCGGAGTCGGATACGACACTATCGGCCGACTGCTCCAGGGAGACTTCACATTGCGCCTCGTACTCGGCGTCCTCATTGTGAAGTGGGGAATCTGGGCCTTCGCTCTCGGGTCCGGTACATCCGGCGGCGTGCTTGCACCGCTGCTGATGATGGGTGGCGCACTTGGGGGCGTGGAATCCCAGGTGTTTCCGGACTACGGCCCCGGCTTCTGGCCGATGCTGAGCATGGCTGCCACTTTGGGCGGCACCATGCGCTGCCCTCTCACGGCGATCGTATTCGCACTTGAACTCACGCAGGAGTACCACATGATATTTCCGCTGATGGTGGGCGCGTTTATCGCCTACGGCTTCACCGTGCTGACCATGAAGCGATCCATTCTGACTGAAAAAATCAGCCGCCGAGGTTTTCATCTCAGTCGTGAATATGCGGTTGATCCTCTGGAAATTCTGTTCGTGCGCGATGTGATGAGGACCAATGTCAGAACATTCACGACCACAACCACCGCGGCCGATTTGGCCGACTTTGTTCATCGACACGAGAATATGTCCCAGCGCCTGTTTCCCGTTCTTGATTCCAGTTCTCGCCTGATTGGTGTCATCACGTACAAGCAGATCCTCGATTCACTGAAGAGTTCTCTCGGCGGTACCATTTCAGACTGGATGAATCACGATCCTTTGACGGCCTTTCCTTCGGACTCCCTCCGAGTCGTCGCCAACCGCATGGCAGAATATCGGCTGACGCGTCTTCCGGTTGTGGATCCGAGCGAACCGTCGACGCTTCTCGGTCTGGTCTCGTTGCGCGATCTGCTTCGTGCCCGAGCCCAGAACATCAAGGACGAGGTCCACCTCGAACGGACTCTGGGTCCGAATCTCACTGCACAGGTCGAGTGAGTCCTCATTCATGGACGCCAGCAGATTAGCGCCCTAAGTTAGGAAGGATTTTCAGCCACTCCGTCCTATAATTCCCCGCGAGAGGCCATCCAATGACTCGACAGATGACGAAAACGATTGCGGCAGCTTTTGTAATTACCATTCTGACTTTTGCACTTACCGGCACGGCGCAACGCGGTTCTGCCGCGGGAGAATGGCGGCACTATGGCGGAGATGCGGGCGGGACCAAGTATTCGCCCCTGGATCAGATCAACGCATCGAATGTCAGCAAGCTGCAAATCGCCTGGCGATGGCAGACCTCCAGCCTCGGGCCGCCGGTGGACTCCAACTGGGAAGTAACGCCGTTGATGGTCGGTACGACGTTGTACTTCACAGCTGGGAGTTTCCGCGCGGCAGTGGCGCTGGATGCCGCCTCCGGAGATACAAAATGGACTTATCGTCTCGATGAAGGTATTCGCGGCGCGCGCGCGCCTCGAGCCAACAACAGGGGACTCGCGTATTGGTCCGACAACGCTGGAAGCGAACGCATTCTATTGATCACTCCCGGATATCAACTGGTGGAATTGGACGCGAAGAGCGGGAAACCTGTTCCGGGATTCGGGTCCAACGGCATCGTGGATCTTTGGGATGGACTCGATTACAAAGTGGAGCCGGGACAGATTGGAGCTTCATCACCTGCGATGATCGTCGGAGACGTCGCGGTGATCGGCGCCGCATTGCAGGGCGGAACGGCGCCGCCAACGATGCACAATGTCCCCGCGTATATTCGCGGTTACGACGTGCGCAGCGGCAAACTGTTATGGACGTTCCATACGGTTCCAAAACCGGGCGAGTTCGGTTACGAAACCTGGGAGAATAAATCCGCGGAACAAAACGGCAATACTGCGGCGTGGGCTCCAATCAGTGCGGATCTCGAACTGGGATATGTCTATCTGCCTATCGAAACGCCGACAGGTGATTACTACGGCGGACATCGGCCGGGGGATGGTCTTTTCGGAGACAGCATCGTGTGCCTCGATGCCAGGACTGGAAAACGGATCTGGCACTATCAACTCGTTCATCATGACATCTGGGATTGGGATACCGCGTCGGCTCCAGTTCTGCTCGACGTGTCAGTTGAAGGGAAACCGGTCAAGATCGTCGCGCAGGTGAGTAAACAGGGATTCACCTACGTCTTCAATCGCGTCACGGGCGATCCGATCTGGCCTATCGTCGAACGACCGGTGCCGCAGTCGGATGTCCCCATGGAAAAGACGTCTGCCACTCAGCCGTTTCCCACGAAACCGAAACCGTTCGATCGCCAGGGTGTGACCGAAGATGATCTGATTGATTTCACGCCGGCAATCAAGGCCGAAGCGCTGCGCATCGCATCTCAATTCAAAATTGGTCCGCTATTCACCCCTCCAATCGTAGCCAATTCGGGAGGTAAACTGGGAACCCTCACGGTTCCACACAATCAGGGCGCAGCAAATTGGCAGAGCGCTGCCGCAGATCCGGAAACCGGCATTCTTTATATTCCTTCTGTTACAAACTGGTGGGCAAGCGCTCTGGCGCCGCCGGCATCCACGACTCCGGGTGCACGTGGCGCATCGGATATGGCGTATGTGGGGCGAAATGCCAGAGTCGAAGCGCCCTTTGGTCTGCCATTAATCAAACCGCCATGGGGACGAATCACGGCCATTGACATGAATACCGGTGAACATGTGTGGATGGTTCCCAATGGAAGTGCGACTGATGCTGTGAAAAATAATCCGGCACTGGCGGGCATTGACCTCAGTGGTGTCGGCAATCCCGAACGTGCTCCGCTGCTGGTTACAAAGACTCTCCTTTTTTCAGGAGATGGCGCCGGTTTGTTCTCCAGCGGCCCGGGCGGTGGTGGAAAGAAATTTCGCGCTCTCGACAAAAAAACCGGAAAGACCATTTTCGAAATGGAACTTCCTGCAAACGAAACAGGCTTGCCAATGACTTTCATGGCCGGAGGCAAGCAATACATCGTTGTCGCTGTTGGAGCACGAAATGTGCCGGCGGAGTTGGTTGCTCTCGCATTGCCGTAATTTCGATCGAAAGTCCACGACGGTCACGCCACTCAAGAGCCATGTGCCGATCACCCGTCCTGGCCAGGAAGGGTGACTGTGTCAAAGGCGCAGACGGGGTGGTGGCTCAGTTTCAAGATAAATCTGTTCGACCAGCAACCGCCTCTTCTAAACCGTCATGATGGCTGTGACCGTCGTTCGGTAAGCGACCTGTTCATAGGCATCAATCATTCCTTGAAGCGGCACGACCGTTGTTGCGAGCGATTTGGCGTCGTACTGCTTTTTGTCCAGCAACTCGACCATTCGAGGAATATCCCGCATTGGATTGGCTCCGCCAGCTTGACCGGCATGATGCGTCTTTCCGCCAATGGCAAACGTCACGGCCGAAAGGGTGATGTTACCCCGCGGCAAACTGGTGGTCACAATGTGTCCGCCAGGGGCGCACATATCGTACGCCGTCTGCAGCGCCAGTATTCCTGTTGGATCGGGACTGGGTTCAGCGCGAGGAGTGACAGCATCGGCGCCTGCGGCTTCGATGACGAAATCTGCGCCGGCTCCTCCAAGAAGGCCTCCCGAATCGCGACCGCCCGACCACAACCGATTGTTTGGTCCGCTGGAAAGCGCCCGCACGCGTTGGACAATTCCATTGCGATCGGCGCCGGGATCCAGTGCATGAGTCGCGCCAACCTTAAGCGCCACTTCCCGGCGCTTTGAAATCGGATCGATGGCGATGATCGTCGACGCTCCTGCGATTCGCGCTCCCTGTATCGCACTTAGTCCGAGTGGACCGCATCCGACAACGGCAACGATCGATGCCGGCTGAACAAGAGCCAGCGTCGGAGATGTAGTAGCGCCGAGGCCGGCAACGCTGACACAACTGCAAACCATCCCCAGATCTGCTGCTGTGGCTTTGGTAAAGATGGGTACGACCCATTCTTCATTGGTCACCATCACTTCCGCCAGACCGCCAATCAGCGAGTTCGCATATACCGCGGTGCCATCCGGCATGTCCGCAATCGCGAACAAATCATTCCCGCCCTGTCGACCAAGGAACTGGCACATGTCGGCTCTTCCTCGCAGGCACTGATAACAGTTTCCACATTGCGGAGTGCCCGACACACAAACCCGATCGCCCACCTGAACTCGCCGCACCTCGGATCCCACGGCTTCGACCACACCAACGCCCCCATGTCCCTGAATCAATGCTCGACCGCCGCCGGGCCCGCCGCCTCGTGGCGCCGCGGGAGCAGCCCCTGCAGCGGGGGATTGTGGAGCTGGTGGAGCAGGAGCTTGTCCGCGAGCGCCTGCACCCGGCGGTGCAGCGTTGGCCTGGAGTCCGAGAACAGCGCCGACATTCGAATAGCAAAGATTCGTCGCTTCCGTTCGAACGACGATCTGCCTGCCCGTGACCGGACGCAACGTCAATTCCTGAAGTGTCGTTCGATTGGTTCCACCTCCGCGGGTGACCCATCCGCGAAAGCGCCGGGCCGTGACGACGGCCGGGGCCTGGCCCATCAGTGATCCACCGCCGGCCACAATTGCCGCAAGAGCGGTTGATTTCAGCAATCCACGTCGCGAAACTTCGCCCTGTTCCTTTTTCATACTTCACTTCCTGTCGAATGTTTGATTTTCCCGTTATCTTCTACCACAGCTTTCGTCCGCCGGTTTCGATCAATCCGATATCCCTAATCGGCAGAAAGCCACACCGCATGGCACTGGCGTGCGCACCTGATTCGACTCGAGTCGACTATCCTTGCTAAGAGTGGGATGTACGTCCGCTGTTGCGGAGCGTGAACTACTTTTCCAGCAACGAATCCCAGTTCACCATCACCGTGAATGGAATGTAAGCCGTATTTGCAGCAGGTACCGATATTAGAAAGCTGCCATTAGGTGCGACGTCGTACTGCCGGTCGCGGGTGGGTGACCGGCGGTTCACTGTTAGCGGAGTCTGGAAGAGAACCAAAGGGCGTCCCGCGGTAAAAGAAGGGCCCGTGCCGACTGGCACCGACATCATCTTTCCGTCAAGCGACAGGTAATAAAGTTCACGTCCATCTCGACGCCATTTGGGCTGGACTCCGCCTTCGGCGCTGATTTGCCACTTTCCGCCGTTGGGATCGGGGAAAGTTTGAACGACGATTTGAAAGGTGCCGGATTCGTTGGTGGTGTACGCGAGATATCGGCTGTCGGGCGATACACGAGACTGTATCCGGTCGAAGGTCGATTCCAGATAAGGTTTTGGCATACGATCACCAAATAGCGGCAATAACCAATTGTCGAAACCATTGCCGCCGGACCGCTGACGTGAGAAGACGATGTACTTTCCATCCTGTGACCAGTGCACCGGGATTGAAGCAACGCCGCCAGTCTCCACTTTGGTTTCCATGCCGGCGCCAGTAGCGGATTTCTCCATGATCACATTTATATTCTTGTATTCACCGCGGTTGGAAACGTACGCCAGCCGTTGACCGTCCGGAGACCAGGCCGGTGACCACTCCTGCCCCGGATTGAATGTGATTCGCGATGGAACGGATCGCGCAAGATCAATCACCCAGATATCCCGGTTGTTTTCGAAGATCATATCCACCGCGGCGCGATCCCCTGTAGGTGAAAGATCGACATTGCCGTAGTTGCGGACCGGGCCGACGTCGGCACCCTGTTTGCCGTTGCGATCGAACCACCGCAGTTGCCTTCCGGCTTCCGGAGCCGCCTTGTGATAGACCATCAAACCTGTATTGGAAACACTGAAGTTGCCGTCCACATCTTCGCCAATAACAGTAGGGCTTCCCTGTACCTTGCTCCCACTCTTATCCAAACGTTGGGCGATGATTTTTCCTTCATTCGAATAGATCAGAATGCCGGGCGATGCATAGGACATGCCATTGAACCGGTTTGGCTGAAGCGCAATGACGCGGGTTGATTTTTCACTCGCATTCAGCGATGAAACGAAAATTCCAGAATCTTCCGGCTTACCTCCGACGGAGACGTACAGGAAGTGATTTCCGTCGGGCAGAAATACGGGTAAAGCCTGCAGGGCCTCCTGACGTGAGGTATCCAGTTTTGTAACCGGAGTAATCGGACCACCCGATTCCGTTATTCGTTCGATGACGTTACTACTGGTACGGGCCAGAAGAATAATGCCGGAGCTATTCCAATCGGCCCCACGAAGCGAACCGACTTCCGTTAGCAGGTTTGGGTTTCCGCCTGCAAGGTCGATCTTCTTCAGTTTTCCTTCTGCGATGAATGCTATTTTTCTGCTGTCCGGAGACCAGAGGATACCGCTGGCTTCTTCGGTGCCAGGCAGTTGCTGCGCGGCGTCTGCGCCGATCGGCCGAATCCACAACATGCGCTTCGCGTCGGCAGGCTGGGCTACATAGGCGATCGTCCGGCCATTCGGAGATAGAGCAAGTCCGCCCAGGATTCCCGGGATGGAAAGGTCGAAGCGCATTGACGGTGCAGGTTTCGGTGTGTTGAGAATGTAAAGCACCGCTGGCACGGAGACGATCGCGAGAAACGCAGCAAGTAGCACCATCACCAGCTTCCCACTCGTGCTGCGGATTGCAGGAACAGCTTCAGACTTTGCCGGCGCGGTGGTGAGAGTTCCATCCAGGAACAACCGCGCGTCCCCGATATGCTGCAGCCTCTGAGTGGAGTTCTTGTTGAGTACCGACGAAAGAAGCATTCGAATCGATGGAGGCGTGTCCTTCGGCAGCAGATTCAAATCGGGCGGGGCCGTGACAATCTTCGCAATGATGTCGGTGGCCGTTTCACCTTCGAATGCCCGATGCGCCGTCAGCATTTCAAATAACACGCAACCGAATGCCCAGATGTCGGTGCGTGCATCCACTTCCTTGCCCCGGGCCTGCTCCGGAGACATGTATCCCGGCGTTCCGACGATAGTTCCGATGGCGGAACCGTCGGCGACAGTTGGCATGGACGTCAGGCTCGGATTGGACGCTTTCGGTCCAACGGCTTTGGCCAATCCGAAGTCGAGCACTTTTACCGTGCCGTTCGGCGTCAGCTTGATGTTCGCCGGTTTCAAATCACGATGAACGACGCCGCGTTCATGTGCGGCGGCGAGGGCGTCGGCGATCTGACTGGCGACTTCGATTGCTTCGTGGGAGGAAAACGGTCCCCTCTTCAGCCTGTCGGCGATGGTCTCGCCTTCCACGAGTTCCATGACGATGCACGCAGAACCGTCCGCGTTTTCGAGACCGTAGACCTGCGCGATGTTGGGGTGATTCAATGAAGCCAGAACCTGGGCTTCGCGTTGAAATCGCGCCAGCCGTTCGGGATCGGATGCAAAGGTGTCCGGAAGCAGTTTGAGTGCGACGTCCCGCTGCAATCTTGAATCGCGTCCGCGAAATACAACGCCCATTCCACCCTCGCCCAGTGGCGCGGTGACCGCGTAAGGACCAAAGCGTGAACCTGGTGCGATCGCCATAGACGGGGGATTATACCGGCGGATCTATCCGCTTGTGTCGCAAAAGGTAGCAAGCATTGAATATCCGGCGCAGGGTCGGGCAGAACCGAGAACCAGCTAGATCGTCCGGAGTACGTTCACCAGTTTGGAACTGATTTCAATTTTTGGAATTACTGCAAAGGCGCCATGTTCCTTCAACTGGTCCGGCGACGGAAACTTTTCGTCGAAATCTCCGGAAATGATAATGACTCTGGTGTTGGAAAATCGTGTCCGGACCCGCTTCAGAAACTGGAATCCATCCATTTCCGGCATACTCAAATCCGAAATCACCACATCGATGGGAAGCACCTCAAGAACTTCGAGCGCATTTTTCCCGCTGGATGCCAGCGTCGGCGTGACTCCCAACTCCAATTCCAGAATGAATTTCAAGATATATCGCCACTGCTGGTTGTCGTCCAGTACGAGGATATTTAAGCTTTTACCCGATTTGCGGGAAGGCCATACCATGATTGAGCTCCTTTGAGCTTAAACATGGATGAATACCGGGCATTCGTCGTCCGTCGGAGACGATTCAGGCGTCCGAATGGCGTGATTCGGTCATCTTTCCGCTTCGGAACTGTGAGGGCGTCATCCCAGTCGACTTCTTGAACACCTCGTTAAAGACCGACTTGGATTTAAACCCACTTTCCATGGCGATCCCCAGCAGATTGAATTGTGCCGAATCGGGCGCCAGCAAAAGTTCCCGGGCTTTGGAAACGCGGTAGCTGTTGATCAGGTCATAGAAAGTGGTCTGCAATCCACGGTTCAGGATCTCGGAAACTCGATATGGACGAATATCGAGCGCTTCGGCCAGATCCGAAAGTCGAAGTTCGTGGTTGAGATATAGTTGTTTCTCTTCCAACACTTCAATGAGGCGCTCTTTTTGCCGTTCCAGCTGGTCTTCCGGAAGACGGTTTGTCTCCTTTTTTTGTTCTAAGGCCGGTGAGCGGTACCGCGTTTCATGGGCAAATACCGGCGAAACCCGCAGCGAAAAATACGCAAGAGCGAGCATTCCAATCAAACCGACCGAGGGGACCAGGATCCATACCTGAACTGCAGGCCCGGTAACGACGTCCAGGGCGTCAACCGCGAGCATCGCGTAAACACCGGTAAGCAAGGTGCGCAACCAGTTCAAATGAAGTAGCGTGATATCGGACATGAAGTCTTTCGATTGAACTGCGAAGGCACGTACTTGAATATGGGCCAGGATCAGGTAGGGCAGCACGACGATGACCTTGACCGCAATTTGAAACAACGGCGGCTGAGAAAGAAGAGCGAAACCGATGACGAGTGGAAGCAAATGAATTGCATGTCTTCGTTCGATACGAAAATCCGGGGTTGTAAGCGCTGTCACATAAAGTGAAAACGTAGGAATTCCCACCATTTGAACCGGGAAAGATGCTCCAGATAGTATCGGAAAGTTCTCCAGTGTTCCGGACAACTGTAATGTCAGTATTGCCTGGCGAAATACGGCGCAGGATAAGCCGAAGGCGAGCAGCCGATTCGCCGTGGAATATTCACGTCGCGATAGCAACGCCGCGACGAGGAGAAGGCCGAGGATCTGCGCCATCCAACCTTCGATGATGAGAGCTTGAACCATAAATGACGTGCTAGTTCGCGATAATTCACTTATTCGCGAAGTGGATCAACTGTACTACGTGACAGGACGGCATTGAAAATGACAGGTAGAAACGTACCCCCTGTGCATGCCTTTGTTAATCACCTGCCAACTCTTACAGTATGGTTCGGTTTCACAATCATGGAAAATGAGTTTCCACGATTTAACATTAGAAGGAGCAAATTCCGTGAAACTCATTAGTGCAGCGATTCTTTGTACGACCATGATGGTGATTCCCGCTCTCGCGCAGACAAAAGCTCCGGCCGCACCGGCGACCAAAGCTCCCGCTGCGACACCGAGCACAGCAACCAAGGCTCCCGCTGCCAACTCGGCCGCGGCGGCCAAGACTGCCGACACCAATATGGAAATTTTCATGGAGAAGGTGAGAGCAGACAAGAAACTGCTGGTGGCTGCGAACATGGGTCTGTCCGATGCAGAAGGAAAAGCATTCTGGCCGATCTATGACATGTATCAGGCCGACTTGAAAGCCCTCAACGACCGGCTGACAGCAGCCATTCAAAGCTACGCCGACGGGTATACCAAAAACACCCTGACGGATGCCCAGGCAACAAAGCTGTTCAACGATATTCTGGCCATCGACCAGGATGAAGTTGCCATGCGCAAGAAGTATGTGACATCGCTGGCGGCTGTTCTGCCAGGAAAGAAAGCGGCGCGATACCTGCAAATTGAAAGCAAAATCCGTGCCGGTATTCGCAGCGAGATGGCCGACGCTATCCCGCTGGTCCCGTAATTCCGGTAGTCGATCCATTCGAAATAACGAGCGGTCATGGTCTATCCCAGGCAGGAAGGCCATGGCCGCTTTATATTTGGAGCCCTGCGCCTAAGAGGAAGGTCCTTCTCATTTGTCAGATGCCCTACTTTGTTTGAGGCGGACGGCTGCTTTTCCCCTAAGTGGCCGACGGTAAATGGCAAACGCAAAGTCCCCCGCCTCTCCGTCCTTAAAAACCTGCAGGTAGTACCCGTTTCCTTGCTCTTTCGTCGGGGTTTTGGCTTGCATAAAGTTAGACCCGACATTCCAATGGCCTCATTTATCAATTCCGAAGCCAAAGGAGAACAAGATGTTCAGCCAACTTTTACGACCCATGGAAGGGTCGGCCCGTTCGTTACGCATCATCGCGATTGCGCTTTCGTTCTCGTGCTTTCTGAGCGTTTCTACAAGAGCTGTCATGGCGCAGGGGTTCAGTACGGATGCCCGCATGATCGGCATGGGAGGCTCGGATCAGTCGAGTGATTCGACAAGTCTTTCGGATGTTACAAAGGGGTACTCGTCGTTCGGTCTGCCACTGGGTTTGATTCAACTCTATCAACATCGCGACGCTTTCAACCCCAATGACAAAGTGAATTTTAATCCTCTGCTTGCGATAGAAGACCTGTCCAATCCGATGCACATCACGTTCGGACGCGAATCGGAAACTCAGGGAGAGCACATTGTCCGGGATCTGGTTACCGGAAATCTCAACCGCGATCTGAGTGCGTACAAGGGATTTGTTCCCAAGTCGCCGATGACAATGAGTGGCATGTTCACGCCGGATTACGGCAAAACAATTCGTCTCGTGAAGGTGGGCAAGCTGTATCAGGGCATCTTCGTCGGCGCCGGACCGTATCTGACAGCGAGCACAAACCTCGCTATCGATCCTTCATTGCTTGCCAACTGGAGTGGTGCTTCGAATTCAATTCCAACCAGCGCTTCCTTGTACTTCGACAATCTAACCGAGAGTCAGGCCGCTGTTTCCATCACAGGAGGATATCGAGGACGGTATGGGTCGCCGAAGGTGCTGAAGTCGAAGGATGGGGGCGACAACGACGGTGTATACGTTTCGGTGAATTATCACTACATTCACGGCCTTCACTACGACAGCGATATCAGCAACGCACGATTCGACACCGATACCGATGGCCTGATCGCTCTGACCGTCCCAGCACAGCCGCCTGTCGTCGTGGATCGGACGTGGTCCAACTCCGGCACGGGCCGCGCCTTGGATTTTGGAACCAATGTGGTGACCGGTCCCTGGGATTTCCACGTCACCGCAAACGGCGTCGGGAACCAGATCACCTGGGACAATCCGGTGCATTCGCAATATACGCTGAGCTTTCTACTCGATGGGTTAAGCAGTGGACTCGATTTCGTCAAAACTTCACTGCCGCCAACTTCGTCAACGATCACGGTCAAACTGCCGGTGCAATATGCCGGTGGCGCGGAGTACCGCGCCAGGAAATGGACCGGACGCGGACAGCTCGCACGCGGCGTCAACGGACGCGAATATCATTTCGGCGGGGAGTACCGTTTGGGTCCTCTCGATTTTCGCGGCGGCGGACGAGTTGTTCATCAGGTGTTTAATCCAATGGGAGGAGTTGGACTGAACATCACCAAACATCTGGGGTTCGACACTGCAGTTTTCAGCACGATCAGCAATGCACAGCAGGATCGACGCGCGTCGCTTGCCTTCTCGATTCGTGTTCAGTAAAGCAAACATCATCCGCAGCGGCCCGCTATGGTATCTGCAAACGGCGGGCCGCGCTCTCCCATCAAATCCGCTCTCCGCGACCTGTTGAAGTTTACAGGTTGGACCGCGCGCAATTGTTCCACTTGAATGTGGTAAAAGATCATGTATGTCCAAAACGGAACACTTCACCACAATCCGCGTGCGAAGTTCGGCACGATCTCTTGTCATCGCAGTTGCGCTTTCCATCTTCCCGTTGTCTGCATTTGCGCAGTCCTCTGATGTTTTAACATCGCCGCCCAACATAGTCGTGCCCAACTACGAAGGAATTCCAGTTGGACCGTTCGCGGGACTTGAAGCGAGTGCATACGTGGCGCGTACCGAAGACCCTTCGGCTGCATGGTTCAATCCTGCCGGATTGTCTCGCGCGAAGGGCGCACAGATTTCCGGTAGTGCCGGTTTGTATCAATACACGAAGCTCTCGCCCAGTATTTATCCCGGTGCCGGCAGCTCTGTTGAACACGTGCCTAACCTGGTCGGCTTTACGATGCAAAAAGGTCAGCTCACCGGAGGACTGGCGATCCTGACTCCGGTGTCATGGTCCCAGACAACCAACCTGGAAGTCTTTGTACCTTCGGGAGCAAACCTGGAGCGCTTCTCTTTTAACGCCGATTCGGATTTCTATCGCAGGGTGATTGCGGCCTCGGCCGGCTACGACAGCAAAAAAAACTGGCGGGTCGGCGGTGGACTGACGTTCATGTATACCAGCCTCAGGATGGCGCAGACGATCAGTGATCGGATTGCGGAGCCGACCGGCCTTCGCACGCTCCTGGTTTCGTCGATTGTCCGGGGTTCGGATATGAAGATCGGTGTTGTCGGGGGATTTCAGGCGGATTTCAAGTCGCATATCCGTGTCGGTGCAGTGCTCCGGACATCGGGGTTTTCGATTTACCGAAGCGGTACCGCCACGCTCGATGGGACGGACAAGAATGGTGCTGCGTCAGAGGGCGCATCGTTTTTCGATCCCTCCGCCGAGTTTCATTACAAGTTGCCTTTCGAAATGACAGGCGCCATCGCATGGGTTGGAAGCCGAGGCGAGGTCGAAACCGCCGTGCACGGTTACACGTCGGTGTCGCCCTACTCGCTGGTTTCCAGCCCGGTACAAGTGATTCTCTACCACGATGATGGCCTCGGTGGTCCTCCAACTTTCACCCAGCAGCCTTTTGCGGGTCTGACTTCAGCCTCGCGATCGATCGCGAACGTGTCCGTCGGGGGGCACTACAAGCTTTATGCCGACAGGGAATTGCGACTGCATTTTGGCGTCACTACGGATCTGTCTCCCGTTGCGCCAGAGGACCAGGTTTTCGATAAGGTCGACCTCCTCGCCTGGACTGTCGGTCTCAGCGGACGGTTAAACAAGCTGACCTACGCCGCGGGCTTCAACTACCGAAGTGGCACGTCCGACAACATCACCGTCAGGAATCTGATCAGCCGGCAGCCCGTGACGACGGATATCGGCATCCGGACAATGGGGATGATCTATTCCGTTTCTTATCAATTCTAGCTGTCGCCCCAGCGCCGGTCGAACCCATGGCTAAACCTCGCGTGACGCTGGACCGCATTTTATCGCGCGCAGGGATCGCATCCCGTACAACAACAAAAGTTTGGATTACCGCTGGCCGCGTCAAGGTGAACGGCAAAGTCGTCAGAGATCCCAATCATTGGGTTGAAACCGGCAAGGATATTGTTCATTTCGACGGTATGAAGCTTCGCGCGGAAAAGAAAGTCTATATCGCGCTGAACAAGCCGACGGGTGTGGTGACATCCCACGGCGACAGCCAGGGCCGGCCCACGGTTTACGACTATCTGCAAAAGCTCGACCGCTGGGTGTTCCCGGTTGGAAGGCTGGATATGGATACGTCCGGGTTGTTGATTCTTACCAACGATACTGAATTTGGCGATCAACTTCTGAATCCCGAATCGAAAATTCCGAAGACCTATTACGTGAAAGCGGCGGGAAACGTCAACCCGGATGAATATGCCCGCCTCACGCAAGGGATCGATATCGGAGGTGGAGAATTCACGGGGCTCGCCGTCGTTAAAGAAGTCCGGCGATCGGAGAAGTACACCTGGTTCGAACTCACAATAACGGAAGGCAAGAACCGGCAGGTACGTCGCATGTGTAAAGCCATCGGTCATCCCGTTCTGAAGCTTGTTCGGATTCGAATTGGAAACTACGAACTCGGCACGCTGCCGGTCGGAACATTCGTGAAACTGGATGGAGCCGACCTGGCAAGGTTGCTGGGGAAAGTCAAAGGCAAATCAACCCGGCCGTCATTGGTGCAGGGCGGTCTATGACCGCCCTGCACGTCCCTAATCCAAATCCGTCATCATCGACATATTGAAGCGGTTTGTGAGATTGGCCAATCCAATCGTAACGGTCAGTTCCACAATATCCGCTTCCGAAAGATTCTTCTTCAATTCAGCCATGACGGCATCGCTGGTTCTTACGGTGCGAGTCAGTTCTTCCGCATAGCGAAGGACCAGTTTCTCCAGTTCTGAAAACGAGGCGCTTTCGGACGAATTTGCAATCTCCTCCATCTGCTGATCGGTCACTCCTGCTCGCCGCGCCGGTCCTTTGTGTCCTTCGGTGCAATAGGCACAGCCATTGGTCAGTGAGGTTTTCAGGTACGCCAGTTCGCGCAGCTTCGGGTCGAGAGTGCCCTTTACCAGCGATTTGGAAAAAACCATATAGGCTTCCAACGTGAGAGGGCTGTGGCCCCACAACTTCCACATATTGGCAATCTTTCCGGACTTTTGAGTGAGCTGTGCGAGTATTTTTTCCTGCTCCGGTCCTGCAGTTTCTTTCTCGACGTACCGTAATCGCGCCATGAAGACTCCTTGGTGATTCGAAATAAGCGGCAAGTATAAGCCGTAATTGAAATACCATAATTTCATGGGCGGCACGAATCCTTACATTCCGAAGAACGAACCAACTCCGGCCGATCAGAAATTCAAGATCACGTTTCAACCGATGAACGTGACCGTTGAGGTGGATCCGGAGCAGATCCCTTATGGAGTGACGGGGCTTCCCGGCAGCATTCTCGATATCGCGCTGTCACACGGAATTGCAATCGATCATTCCTGCGGCGGCGTGTGCGCTTGTTCCACATGTCACGTCATTGTGAGGCAGGGCGGGAACAGTTTGTCGGAGATGATTGAAGCGGAGGAGGATCAGCTGTCATTTGCTCCGGGACTGACACCGTCGAGCCGCCTGTCCTGTCAGAGTGTTCCCGATGGAACGAGCGACCTGGTCGTGGAAGTTCCGGAGTGGAACCGAAACGCTGTTCGTGAAGGACATTAGGAAATTTGTCCGGTCCGCTATACAATCGGCATCTCAATTTCCACCGCGAATCCGGGAGTGTAGACATTATGAGAAAAGTAAAGCTTCATTGGCTCGCCCCAATTGCTGCATTTGCTCTTTGCACCGGTCTGCTCGTCGCTCAAGTGCCGGCCCGACAGGCTGCGCCGGTATTGCCGACGCAGGCGGAAACTGTCTCGCAGGATCCCAATTTCAAACTTTCGTCCGATGTAAATCTGGTCAACATCACCGCCACAGTGCTCGACGAACGCGGAACCTACATTGACGGCCTGAAGCAGGAAGATTTTCAGATTTTCGAAGATGGCGTCCAACAGAAGATTTCGTTTTTCTCCCACGATCGCAAGATACCGGTAAGCGTTGGCGTCATGGTGGATATCAGCGGCAGCATGCGTCATAAACTGCAGCAGGCCCTGCAAACCGCGCGCGAAATATCGCTGGCCTTGTCGGAGCAGGACGAGATGTTCCTGCTGACGTTCAACACGGACGTCGAAATGCGGCAGCGTCTCACAAGCAACAAGGCACTCGTCGAGCGCTCGCTCCAGGGCATTCGTACCAGCGGCGATACTTCCGTTTACGATGCAATTGAAGTCGGACTGAACGAAATGAAATCGGCAC
>Ga0157375_10000492_pt1 | contig 35821 bp, 39 predicted proteins | sample M35metaG_FD_115311 | JGI IMG/M metagenome (GOLD analysis project Ga0157375, IMG submission 115311) | Miscanthus rhizosphere microbial communities from Kellogg Biological Station, Michigan, USA - M3-5 metaG | ecosystem: Host-associated > Plants > Roots > Rhizosphere > Soil | place: USA: Michigan... | reverse complement strand
CGGAAGGCGATCTGCCCGCCCGGGGAGTGGCCGGAGGACAGGGTGGCCGTGTCGGTGACCGTTTCGCCGAGGGTGATGCCGGGCGAGGCCACGGTGGCGAGCGTCGGGGTGGCCTTGGCGACGGTGTATTCAATCGACGCCTTCCCGACTTGCCCGCCTCCGGAGGTCGCAGTCACCACATAGCGGTGGTTGCCCCCCGTCGAGGTGTCAAGCTTGCCGGGGCTTTCCGAGCCGTTGGAGTCAAGGCAGGAAACTATCCCCGGGCCTTCCGGCGCCTCCGCACAGCTGAAGTCCGTCGCGACCAGCTGATCGAGGACGTAGGTCTGGTGGTTGGCGGGGCTGTTGATCGTCGCGGTTGGCGACGGAAACAGCGGCATCACCCATTCCTGGATCCGGTGGTTGTTGACGTCGGTAACCCAGATGTGGCCGTCAGAGGCGGTCACGCCCATCGGGTAGGTGAAGCTGAACTGGCCTTCGCCGGAGCCTCCTTCTCCAAACTGGTCGACGTACTGGCCAGCGAGATCAAAGCGCTGGATGCGGTCGTTGCCCTGGTCGCCGACCCAGACGTTGCCTGCCTCGTCGATACCGAGGGCGTCGGGGTGGTTGAACTGACCGGCGCCGGCGCCCTGCGAGCCGAACTGGTCGAGGAAGACACCTTCTTCGTCGAAGACCTCGACACGGTTGTTCTGCCAGTCGGCGATCCAGAGGTTGCCGCCTTCGTCGAGGTCGATGCCGGTCGGTTCGCCGATCTGGCCTTCGCCGGAGCCTTTGGAGCCGATCGATTCGATGAATTCGCCGGCGGCGCTGAACTTCTGCACGCGCCCGGCATAGGTGTCCGAGACGTATATCTCGCCTTCGGCGCCGATCGCGATGCCTTCTGGTCCGGCGCCGGAGAACTGGCCATTCCCGCTGCCTTTGGAGCCGAATTGGGAGATGTAGGCGCCCGCTGAGCTGAAGCGCTGCACACGGGCGTTGCCGGCGTCGGTGACGAGCAGGTCGCCGCTTGCGGCGATCGCGATCGAGGTCGGTCGGTTGAACTGGCCATTGCCCGTGCCGGAGGAGCCGAACTTGGCCAGGAACTGGCCTTCGGGACCGAACTCTTGGATGCGGTTGTTGGATTTGTCGACGACCCAGAGGTTGTCGTGAGCGACGGCGATGTCGGCAGGGGAAATGAACTGGCCGTCGGCCGAACCCTTGGAGCCGAAGGACGATGAGTAGACGGGCGTCCCGATTTCTTCTTCTGGTTCTTCTTCGCGCACCAGCGGGCTGCTCGCCGGGGACTGCTCGGTCCAGGTCGGTTCAGGCGTCAGCGACGACGCAAGGGAGACGGTCGGAACGGCACTCGCAGCCGCCATGGCCGCCAGCACAACGAGCAACGCCACAGGAACCTCGGGCCACCGGCCAGTACGGCGACAACGAGACCGCACTGATGTCACAGCGGTACCTGCCATTGCCTGATCGAATCCTAATCGTGTTTATTTGGAAACTCCAACCGGATGGCGCAGAGTCTGCCACATCTTTCGATCCCCACTGACCACCGGTGCGGTCAGTGCTCCAGCCAAACATCAGCGGCTTGGCCATGTCAGCGCGCACTGCGGCAAGCGCTACCTGAGCGCCTCGGCGAATGGCAACGGCGGGCGCTACCGCTACTACGTCTGACTAGCGCCAGCGCTACGGCTAGAAGGCGTGCGAGGGAGAACGCTTGCCAGCCGATCAGCTCGAGGAGACGATCCTCGAACAGCTTCAGCGCGCTCTTGGAGCTGGGCCGCTCGCCCGCGGCGCAACGGAGGCGGAGACCGCCGCCCACGACACCAGGGCCGCCGAGCTGGTCCAAACGTGAAGATGAGTGGAGGTCAAAGGTGAAGACCTCTCAGTACCCCCGGCAGGATTCGAACCTGCGACCCGCTGCTTAGAAGGCAGCCGCTCTGTCCACTGAGCTACGGGGGCGGGTCCGCCTAGGTTACGGCCCTGACTGGCGTCGCGGCCGAGATGGTGGGCGCCGACCAGGCCGGCTTCGGTGGGCGAGGTCGCCACGAAGCACCCGCCATCTCCGTAGGATCGGGGCTCGATGCCGAAGGTGGACGCCGGGGGGACCGAGCTTTACTTCGAGCGCTCCGGCCGGGGTGAGCCGCTGCTGCTGATCCAGGGGATGAGCGCGACCCACATGACCTGGGGCCGGTCCTTCCTGGCCCCACTCGAGAAAAGCTTCGAGTGCATCGTCTTCGACAACCGCGGGATGGGCCATTCGGGGCCGGCGCGGACGCCTTTCACGACCGCCGACCTCGCCGGCGATGCGCTCGCGCTGCTGGACGCGCTCGACGTCGAGCATGCCCACGTCGCCGGCATCTCGATGGGCGGGATGATCGCCCAGGAGCTGGCCCTCGCCCACCCCGAGCGGATCCGCAGCCTGACCCTCGGCGCAACCTACTGCGGCGGCCCGGAGGGCACCCTGATGTCTGCGGACGACCTGCAGCTGCTCGCCGCGGCGATGGCGACGGGCGAACGCGAGCCGGTCTTTCGGGCGATGTGGGAGATCAACCTCTCCCCCGGCTTCCGCGCCGACGGGGTGCGCTTCGAGGAGTTCTGCGATATGGCGAGCGCCTTGCCCGCGCCCAAGCTGGTGATCCACCACCAGATGCAGGCCTGCGCCGCCCACGACACCAGCACCCGGCTCGCCGGACTCGAGGTTCCCACCCAGGTCATCCACGGCACTGTCGACCGACTGCTCGGGGTCAACAACGGCATCCAGATCGCGTCACTGCTCTCGGTCGAGCCACGGCTGCTCGAGGACGTCGGCCACATGTTCTGGTGGGAGCAGCCCGAGCGCTCCGCGGCGCTGGTTCGCGAGCACGCCCTGGCCCCGGCCTGACGTGCCGTCGCTCAGATACCCATACCGACCTCTTGGCGACGGCACATCCTGCAAGGTCAGCCTGCAGCTGCGCCGACATCCGCGCAGCTGGTGTCGAGCTTGCCCTTGACCTTGAACACGTAGTCGGGCTCGGGCGTGATTTCCGGCTCTTCGATCACCAGTTCCAGCGCCTTGGCGCTCTTCAGCCAGGCGTAGATCGGGTACCAGTATTCGGCCTCCCGGGAGTCTTGCGTGAATTTGCTGACGATCAGGAAGTCGTAGTCGCCTTCGTTGATCGCCTGACGGAAACGGTGGCAGGTGGTCGCCAGGCGGTAGGCGCCATCCGGTCCTTCGACGCCGATGTACTGCACGTAGTTGTCGAGGTTGGCGCCGTAGAAGCCGTACTGGCCGAAGAAGATCTCGCCCGAGCCGGCGATCCCGATCCTCGCGCCGTGCCGTTCGCGGGCGAAGGTGTAGGCCTTGCGCGGGCCGCCGTCCTGCAGGAACGGGGTCGTGCGCGTGTAGTGCTGGTTGTAGTACTGGACCTCCTGCGCGCGGCCGAGCACCACGGCGAGCAGCAGCACGCCCCCGGCGGCGACGGCGACGTAGGTGCGGCTGACCGCCCGCCGGCCACGCAATAGCGCCAGCGCCGACGGCGCCCAGACGAGCGCCAGGGTGAGGAAGACGGTGCCGACGATGTAGCCGGGGTACCAGCGCGGCGTGGTCAGGACCGTGATCGCATACCGCGACGAGGAAGTACAGCGTCAGCCGCGCGCGCGAATCGGGGGCGCGCAGCGGCCGGGCGATCGGCAGCAGCGTCATCGCCAGGACGAGGCCCGGGGCGAGATAGCGGGTGTTGGTGAAGAACCCCGTCGGCGACCCCTCCTGCCCGGCGGCGGTGAGCGGGGTGAAGACGTAGACGAGGGCGGTGAGCAGCGCCGCGGCCGCGATCACCCGCAGGATCCGGTTGCGCGAGCGCACCGCGATGAAGACGGCGGCGACGACGGCGACGATCAGGATCAGCGGCCAGAGCGGGCCGAAGGCGTTGTCGAGCTGGGGAAAGAACCAGCGCCGGTAGATGGTCGGATCGGTGAGGTAATGGGAGACGGCGAAGCGCGGCCGCGGATCGAGCGGCATCTGGTCGGGCTTCGGCAGGTGGAGCGGCCCGAAGCTGAACGACGGAATCGGATTGCCGCCGGTCTTGATCATCGCCCGCACGTACCAGTAGCCGCCGATCAGGAAGGTGGTGAGGCCGAGCACCCAGGCGGTCGTGAGGCGTCGTCCCCGGCCGCTGAAGACGACGACGCCGAGCCAGATCGCCACGACCGGGACGAGGAAGGTGAGCTTGACCGAGGCGGCGAGCCCTGCCGCGACGCCTGCCAGGACCAGCGGACCCTTGTCGAGCAGGGGCGCATCCTGCTCAGGCGCGTCCTGGACAGCCCCCTCCTTCGGCGCCCGCCGCTGGTGCCCGTTGATCAGGAAGGCGGCGAAGGCGATCAGGAAGGCGAGACCCATGATGTCGTTGCGCCCCTCCCCGGGCTGGGTTTCGATCATCACCCCGGCGTCGAGCACGATCGCCCCGGCGACCAGCGTCGCCGGCCCGACCTTGTACGGGCGGCCGACGCACCAGGCGGCGAGCAGGGCGATCGCCAGCCAGATCAGGTTGATCAGCGGCGAGAGCCAGTCGGTCTTGAAGACGACGATTCCGGCGGCGTGGATCAGCTCCGAGCTCTGGGGGTAGAACCAGGCAACGAGGCGCAGCGGGTCGGTGTAGTGCAGGTGGACCGTCGATGCTTCCTGCGCGATCCTGGCGGCGAAGGGCATGTGGTACCAGGTGGTGTCGCCGCCGAACATGCCGTAGTCGAGGCTGAGCTGCGAGGGGAAGGTCCACTCGGCGACGGTGAAGGAGGCGACGCCGAGCGCGATCAGGAGGGCGACCGTCTGCACCCGCGGCGCCGCGATTTCGCCCGCGACCCGCGGCGCCATGCGCCGACCGAGCCAGGCGGCGGCGAGGCCGACGGCGACGCAGACGACGACGATCCAGCCGAGCCGCAGGATGCTCAGCGTGCCGAGCAGCTCGAGCGAGACGACCAGCAGCGCGACCGCGAGCGTCGCGTCACCCAGCCGGGCGAGCGCGCCGGAGAACTCCGGCACGATCCAGCGCCGCAGCCAGTAGCCGCCGAGGCCGAGCGCCGAGACGATGCCGATCGTCGCCAGGCAGCCGCCGATATAGGAGCCGAAGGAGGGCGTCACGAGCGGCGGATGCTATTCGGCGCGCCGGGCGCGGGGACTACTCGGCGGCGGCGGCCGGGATGCGACAGGAGACGCCGGTGCCGGCGAGCCCGCAGTAGCCGTTCGGCACCTTGTGCAGGTACTGCTGGTGGTAGTCCTCGGCGTAGTAGAAGGGCCCTGCCGGCTCGACCTCGGTCGTGATCGGCTCGTGGCCGGCGGCGCGCAGCGCCTCGTCATAGGCCGCCAGCGCCATCTTCGCCGTTGCCTCCTGCGCGTCGTCGGCGAAGTAGATGCCGGAGCGGTACTGGGTGCCGACGTCGTTGCCCTGGCGCATCCCCTGCGTCGGGTCGTGCTCCTCGAAGAAGACCTTGAGCAGATCGGCGTAGGAGATCCGCTGCGGGTCGAAGGCGACGAGGACGGCCTCGGCGTGCCCGGTCCTGCCCGAGCAGACCTCCTCGTAGGTCGGGTTCGGCGTGGTCCCGTTCATGTAGCCGACGGCCGTCGTGAAGACGCCGTCGAGCGCCCAGAACAGCCGCTCCGCTCCCCAGAAACAGCCGAGCGCGAAGTAGGCGGTCTCGATCCCGTCGGGAAACGGCGGTTTCAGCGGCGCGTCGAGCACGGCGTGGCGCTCAGGCGCCTCGAAGGTGGGCTCGCTGCGCCCCGGCAGCGCGTCCTCGGGAGCCGGCATCTGCGCCTTCCGGCGGTTGAACAGCATCGACACACGGTAGCGTTCAGGCATCGGCTGCCTCGTCCTTCTCTTCGCGCTGATCTCACCGCGCCTCGCGCTGTTCCTCCTCTTCCTGTTCAGCGACCTGCTCAGCCGCGCCTTCGACAGCTGGATCGTCCCCCTCCTCGGCTTCTTCCTGCTGCCCTGGACGACGCTCGCCTACGCGGCGATGTGGGCGTCCTCGAACGGGGTCAACGGCTTCGAGTGGTTCATCGTCGTGCTCGCCTTCCTGATCGACATCGGCGCCTTCGCCGGTGGTGGGCGACGCCGGGCGGAAGCCCGCTGAGCGGTCAGGCCTCGTCCAGCGGGTAGGCGAGCCTGATGTGCTCCTTGGCGAGCACGATGAAGGGGCGCCGCACGGCCTCGCCGCCGGCAAGCGGAGTGATCTCGACCTCGAGCAGCGGGATGAAGGCGACGTCGGCCCGGTTGACCGCGTCTGAAAAGCGGCTCTGGTAACCCTCGGGGGGCAGCGTCACGTTGCCGACGACCAGATGCCTGTCGGTTTCGAAGACGACCCGTTCCCGGCGTCGCGGACTGCCATGTTGGCCCTCCATCGCGGCGCTTATCGGCATTTCCAGGCATTTCGCGACCCGGATAAGCGTCCATGCATCCCGTCCGTCGTGGAATCAACCGAGTTGCTACTCCAATCGGGGCGACTGGATTTGAACCAGCGACCTTCCCGACCCAAACGGGATGCGCTACCAGGCTGCGCCACGCCCCGATACAACGATTCTAGGGCCACTCTCCACGGACGGCGTCCATCCATGCGTCGATCCGAGCTCGCAGGTACGTATCCGACGTCCGGACTTGCAAGACGCCGTACCTCGACCGCCAACTACGTCCGCCCAGCTGGCCGCTGTTCGACTTGCGCTGAAATTTCAGCTCAGATGGCTTGACGTCGAGCAACTCACCCCAGAACGCAAAGAGTTTTCGGGGGTCCTGATCGGCGTGGTGCTGAAACGAGAGTTCAATGGGGTGCTCGGTCAGTTTGCGCACCCAAAAGGCACCAAGCCGGACTACGGCTGGATCCGAGTTGCCGATCGAGACGACGTTGCGGTCGCGCTTAAAGCCCTCGCCGATGTACATGCAGACGAAGTCACGAAAGGTCGGCTGTGCGCAGAGAATCCGGAATTCGTTCCGGCCCTGCTTATAGGCGAGCTCTCGCCTGACGCGGTACCTGGCCTGCATCGTCGCCGTGCCCTTTTTCTGCGCGGCAGTTGGCCAGCCCGTGTTGGGCTTCCTCGGGATCTCCAGGTCGCGCACCCAGCCAAAGACTGTCGTGCGGGGAATCCCGAGTCGCTCCGCGAGCTCGTCGATCGTCAGCTTCTTCTCCTGTCGAAGCTCCCTTGCTTTCTCCCTGATGTAACTCGGGTAGGCCATCTCGATACGAACGTATGTTCCCAAATACGGCGGACGCCCAGAACCGCTAGGTTCCGCCCGTGGCCGACGTGCGCCCGATCCATGCGACCCGGTACGACCTCGACGTGGTCGGGTCCTTGCAGAACGTGGCCGCGCCGCCTTACGACGTGATCGATACCGGCATGCGGGCGGAGCTGCTCGGGCGCTCCCCTTACAACGCGGTCGCGATCGATCTGCCCAAACCCTACGGCGAGAGCGGGCCCCAGCAGACCGAGGACGACCCCTACGAGCGCGCCGCGCGGACGATGGAGGAGTGGCGACAGGCCGGGGCCCTGGTCGCCGACCCGGAGCCGGCGATCTGGGCGATGACCCAGGACTACACCGGTCCCGACGGCACGCCGCGAACCCGTCACGGCATCCTCGCCCGGGTCCGGGTCGAGGACTTCTCCACCGGCCAGGTCCTGCCCCACGAGCGCACCCTGCCGGGTCCGAAGAAGGACCGTCTCGACCTCACCCGCGCCACCCGCCACAACCTCTCGCCGATCTTCTCGCTCGCGACCAGGGACCCCTGGCCGCTGGTCGCGCCGGCGATCGAGGGCGTGGACCCATGGGGCGAAGCCACCGACGAAGGCGGCACGGTCACCAGGCTCTGGCGGGTCGGCGCCCCCGAGATCCTCGGCGAGGTCACCGAGCTGCTCGCCGGCGCCCAGCTGCTGATCGCCGACGGCCACCACCGCTACGAGACGGCGATCGCCTACCGCGACGAGGTCGGCGGCGAGGGCGATCACGAGTTCACCCTGATGGCGCTGACCGGGCTGGACGATCCCGGCCTCACCGTCTTCCCCACCCACCGGCTGCTCTCCGGCCTGGGCGACGACCCCGAGCGCCAGCGCCGCCTCGGCGAGGGCCTGCGCGGGCTCTTCGAGGCCACCGAGGCGCCGATCGAGCAGCTCGACCCGCTCGGTGAGGAGGGCGTCGGCGTCTTCGGCCTCTACGACTCCTTCCACGAGAAGGGATTCCGCCTGCGGCTCAAGGACAGCGCGATCGCCGCGCTCGACAAGCAGCTGGCCGGCAAGCCCGAGGCCTATCGCCGGCTCGACGCGGCGATCCTCGAGACGCTCGTGCTCAAGGGGATCGCGGGTTTGAGCGAAGACGACATCCTGGCCAAGCGCGGGCTCGGCTACTCCAAGAGCGTCGAGGACTCGCTGGCGCTGCTGGCGGACGGCGCCTACGACGTCGCCTTCATCCTCCGCCCGATCCCCGTCGACCAGGTCAAGGCGATCTGCGAGAGCGACGAGAACATGCCGCCCAAGTCGACCTACTTCTTCCCGAAGGTGTTGACCGGGCTGGTCTTCAACCCCGTCGGCTGACGGCCACGCGGCGTAGGATCACGCCGTGGTCAAGATCTACACGAAGAAGGGCGACGACGGGACGACCTCGCTCTGGTACGGCGGCCGGGTGCCCAAGCACCACGGCCGCACCGAGGCCTACGGGGCGCTCGACGAAGCCTGCTCGCAGCTGGGCGTCGCTCGGGCTCTCTGCGGCCCCGAGCAGGCCGAGCTGGCCGCCGACCTGCTCCGCCTCCAGGACGACATCTTCGTCGCCGGCGCCGAGCTGGCGACCGCGCCCGAGGCCGCCGAGCGGCTCGAGGATGGGGTCAGCCGCACCACCGAGGAGATGGTCGCCGAGCTGGAGGAGGGGATCGACCGCTACATGGACCGGGTCGAGTTGCCACCGCAGTTCGTGATTCCCGGCGGCAACCAGCTCTCCGCCCAGCTCGACGTCGCCCGCACGACGATCCGCCGCGCCGAGCGCCGGATCAGCGCCCTCGCCGCAGATGGCGAGCTGACCGGCGAGACGGTGATCCATTTCGTCAACCGCGCCTCCGACTTCGCCTACGCGATGGCCCGCTTCGCCGACGTCGCCGACCCGGCCCTCTTCGAGGGCCGGCGCAAGGCCTGAACGTGAAGGTCGTCGCTCGCCGCCGTGACGGCTATGTCCACGACGTGGAGATAGAAGGCGGGCACACGCTCGTCGTCGACGAGCCCGCCTTCGTCGAGGGCGGGAGGGATGCCGGGCCCTCCCCCACCCGGCTGGTCGCCGCCGGCCTCGCCGGCTGTACGGCGGTGACGATGGAGATGTACGCGGCGCGCAAGGGGTGGGACGTCGGCGCGGTCGAGGTCGACGTCGACGTCGAGTACGAAGACTTCGCGCCGCTCTCGTTCGCTGTGACGCTGCGCCTGCCGGCCGGCCTCAGCGAGGAGCAGCGGCAGCGGCTGCTCGCGGTTGCCGCCAAATGCCCGGTCCATAAGCTATTGGCGGGCGAGACCGAAGTTGTCATCTCCGACCAGATCGAGGAGTTGCCAGATGCCTGACTACGTGATCGTCGGCGCCGGCTCCGCCGGCTGCGTGCTCGCCGCCCGGCTGAGCGAGGACCCGAGCGTCGAGGTGTTGCTGATCGAGGCCGGCGGCAGCGATCGCCATCCCAACGTCAAGATCCCGGCGGCGTTCCAGAAGCAGTTCAAGTCGCGGCGCGACTGGGACCTCGCGACCGAGCCCGAGCCCCACTGCGCCGGCCGCTCCCTCTACGTGCCGCGTGGCAAGGGCCTGGGGGGATCGAGCTCGATGAACGCGATGCTCTACGTCCGCGGACATCCGCTCGACTACGAGAAGTGGGCGGCGAGCGGCGCCGAGGGCTGGGACTGGGACGGAATGCGGCCCTACTTCCTGCGCGCCGAGGACAACGCGCGGGGGGACTCCGAGCATCACGCGACCGGCGGGCCGCTGCGGGTCGAGGACGAGCGCTCGCCGCGCAGGCTGACCGGGGACTTCCTCGAGTCCTGCGTCACCGTCGGCATACCGCGCAGCCCCGACTACAACGGCACCGAGCAGGACGGCGCTGCGCTCGTCCAGGTGACGCAACGCAAAGGCCGCCGCTGGAGCACGGCCGACGCCTACCTGCGGCCGGCCGGCAAGCGGCGCAACCTCACCGTGATCTCAGGGGCCCAGGTGCTCGGCCTGGAGATCGCGAACGGCCGGGCGACCGGCGTGAGCTACCGTCGCCGCGGCCGCAAGCACGTGGCCGCCGCCGGCCGTGACGTGATCCTGTCCGCCGGCGCGATCGGCTCGCCGCAGCTGCTGATGCTCTCCGGCATCGGTCCCGCCGAGCAGCTCAGCGACCTGGGCATATCCGCGGTACAGGACCTTCCCGGCGTCGGCGAGAACCTCCAGGACCATCCCTACCAGACCTCCGTATGGGACGTTCCGGGGGGCGGCTCGCTTGCCGACGCCGAAAGGCCAAAGGCGGTGCTCGAGTACCTGCTGCGGCGCAGCGGTCCGCTTTCGTCCTCCGTGGCCGAGGCATTTGCCTTCGTGCGCAGCAAGCCAGGGCTCGCCCAGCCCGACCTGCAGTTCCACTTCGCCCCGGCCTACTTCGTCAACAACGGCTTCGAGGAATACGACGGGCACGCGATCACGATGGGCCCGGCGCTGGTCTCCCCCCGCAGCCGCGGCTGGGTGAGGCTGCGCTCGGCCGACCCATCTGACAAGCCGCGCATCCAGACCAACTCTCTGGCCGAGCCGGAGGACGTCGCGGCGCTGGTCGCCGGGGCGCGACTGGCCCGGGAGATCGCCGCCGCCGAGCCCTTTGGGTCGCGACTCGGGCGCGAGCTGCTCCCGGGGCCGGACGTGGCAACCGATCAGGACCTCGCCGACGATCTGCGCGCGCGGGTCGAGCTCCTCTATCACCCGGTCGGCACCTGCCGCATGGGCTCCGACGAGGATGCGGTCGTCGACCCGGAGCTGCGCGTGCGCGGGGTGGACGGTCTGCGCGTCGCCGACGCCTCGGCCTTCCCGCTGATCCCCAGCGGCAACACCAATGCGCCGACGATCGCGGTCGCCGAGCGCGCCGCCGACGTGATCGCCGGCAAGCCGCTGCTGCGCGAGGACACGACCGGCGGCACCGCGGCAGGCGAGTAGCCGCGTGGACCTCGGGCTGAGGGGACGTTCCTGCGTCGTCACCGGCGCCAGCCGCGGGATCGGCCGCGAGACGGCGCGCCTGCTCTGCGCGGAGGGGGCAGCCGTCCTGCTGATCGGCCGCGACGAGGGGAGGCTGGCAGCCGCCCGGGAGGAGGCGCAGCGTGCCGGCTCCGCCGTCGGCGGGCGGGCCGAGGTCCTCGCCCTGGACGTTACCGGCGGCGACGCCGCCGAGCGGATGATGGCTTCTGCCGAGGAGCGCTTCGGCGGCGTCGACGTGCTCGTCAACAACGCCGGAGCCGCCCAGTGGCGGCGGATCGAGGACGTCCCCGAGCGGGACTGGTACGCCCAGTACGAGCTCAACGTGATGGCGCCGCTGCGGGCGATGCGCGCTGCCGCGCCGGCGATGGCCCAGCGAGGATGGGGGCGGATCGTCAACGTCTGCTCGACCGCCGGCAAGCGGCCCTCGGCGGCAATGCCCGAGTACTCCGTCGCCAAGGCGGCCGAGCTCTCCCTCTCTCGCCTCTTCGCCGACCGCTACGCCAAGCGGGGCGTCCTCGTCAACGCGATCTGCCCCGGTCCGGTCGAGGCCGAGATGTGGATGGAGCCGGGTGGCCTGCTCGACCAGTCGCACCGGATGTCGGGCGCCGAGAGTCGCGAGGCGGCGCTGGCAGAAGCGGGCGCCAAGCGCCCGATCGGTCGCCTCGCCGAGGTCGGCGAGATCGCCGCCGCGATCGTCTTCCTCTGCTCCGAGCGGGCCTCCTACGTGGCCGGCGCCGCCTGGTCGGTGGATGGCGGCACCGTGCAAGTGATCATTTGAGGCGCGAGGTCGACGCCGCCGTCCTGCTGCCGCTCTACGGCTGGCCCGACGAGCCGGGTCTCGTCTTCACCGAGCGCCGCGCCGACATGCGCCGGCACGCCGGGGAGATCTCCTTTCCCGGCGGCCGCAAGGACGACGCCGACGCTGACCTGGCCGCCACGGCGCTGCGCGAGGCCCACGAGGAGATCGGCCTCGACCCAGCCCACGTCGAGCTTGGCGAGGAGCTGCCCGCCACCGGCACCTTCGTCACCGGTTACCGCATCCACCCCTTCGTCGGCCGCATCCCCCACCCAGCCGAGCTGGGCCTGGAGCCCAACCCGGCGGAGGTCGAGACCGTCCTCACCTTCTCACTCGACCTCCTCCGCGAGGGCTACGAGGTGCGCCGCCTGGTCCGCCGCGGCGTCCCAATCCACACCCCCACCTACGAGGTGGAGGGCCACCTGATCTGGGGAGCGACCGCACGGATCCTCGGCGATCTCCTCGAGCGTCTCGCCTAGAGCCCATCCGGTAGGGGTGGAACGTCTTGCACTTTTTCGGTGTGGCCATCGGGCGTCAGCCCGCCGAGCGACCCGCCGAAAAAGTTAAGTGGAACCCCTGCCGGATGGGCTCTATGAGGACTTTCCGGGTTGAGGAACGATGCGGATGTACGGCCGAGGCTCTTGCCAACCGTCGGGGTAGGTCTCCTTCGCTTCGTCGTTGGAGACAGAGCCGGCGATGATCACGTCGTCGCCCTGCTGCCACTGGGCCGGCGTCGCGACTTTGTGCTCGGCGGTGAGCTGCAGCGAGTCGATCACGCGCAGGACCTCGTCGAAGTTGCGCCCCGTCGTCATCGGGTAGACGAGGATCAGCTTGATCTTCTTGTCGGGACCGATGACGAAGACGTTGCGCACGGTCTGGTTGTCGATGGGCGTGCGGTCCTCGACGTTGCCGGAGACGTCGCCCGGCAGCATCCCGTAGAGCCTGGCGACGTTGAAGTCGGTGTCGCCGATGATCGGGTAGTTGGGCGCCGTCCCCTGCGTGTCCTCGATGTCCTTCGCCCACTCCTCGTGCCGGTCGAGCGGATCGATTGAGAGGCCGATGATCTTCACGCCCCGCTTGGCGAACTCGGGCTCGATGCTCGCCATGTAGCCGAGCTCGGTCGTGCAGACCGGGGTGAAGTCCTTCGGGTGTGAGAACAGCACCGCCCAGGAGTCGCCGATCCAGTCGTGGAACTTGATCCGGCCCTCGGTCGTCTCGGCCTCGAAATCGGGTGCTACGTCGCCAAGTTGCAGCGCCATCGGACCAGCTCCTTTCGCTTTCGGCGTATCGCCTTAATTCCCATCCGAGTTTAGAGATATGGCTGGGCCCGTCACTCGAGCAGGCTCTGGATCCCGTGGGTGATGGAGTCGCTCCAGATTTCCGTCGGGTTGTCCCAGGTCTCGTCGTCGTCCGGATCGACGCAGACATAGACGTAGGGCAACTGCCAGGTCGCGGATGCCGCTTCGACTGCCTCCTTGCCGCGCGCGAGAAGGATCGGATCGACGGTTCCTACCCCGTCGTAGAGGAAGCCCCGAACGGGCGTTTCCACGAGTCGCTCGAGCAGCCGGTCCAGCCGGGGCCCGTGAATCGCGGCGAGCTCTTCGTCGGTTCCCTGGGCGGAGCCGAGCAGCCAGGCGACCACGGCGACGTCGCCGACCAGATCGAGAACCGAGGCCGGATCGGCGGGATCGGCAAGCGCGGGCTCGATGCCGACATCCTCGATCAGGCTCAGGCCTTCTCTACGTCGGCTCGTCCCCCGAACCTCCCAGCCCGCGGCAAGCAGGCGTCTGCCGACCCAGCGCCCGCGGCAGCCGCAACCGACGATCAGCGCCCGCGCCATACCCCGGTCGACCTCAGGCCTCGAAGGGATCGCCGCGGCGGAGCCGCTCCAGCTCCTCCTCTTCGACCTCGGCCCGAAGCGCGTGCTCGTCGACCTCGGCGGCGCCGCGGCGCCGCCGCATCTCGTTCTGCGCCTCCAGCATCTGCCGCACGTCGTCGATTTCGTTCTGCGCCTCGACTTCGGGGCTGCGCGTCGGCTTCCAGTCGACGAGGTCGGCGCTGCTGCCTTTGTAGAAGTGGCCGATCAGCACCAGAACGCCGACGATCGCCGCCAGCATGCCCACGGTGAGCAGGACGAAACCCATGGCGCCGAGGATACGCCGCCTCGCCGTGTCGCATTGGGTCGCCGCGTCGCATTTAATGGGGTGCGATGACTGACGCCTACATAGTCGACGCCGTCCGTACGCCGATGGGCGCCTACCGCGGCGCGCTGGCCACCGTGCGCCCCGACGACCTCGCCGCCCACGTCGTCCGCGCCGTGGTCGAGCGCAGCGGCGCCGACCCAGCCGAGATCACGGACGTCTATTTCGGCGCCGCCAACCAGTCGGGCGAGGACAACCGCGACGTGGCGCGGATGGCGGCGCTGCTCGCCGGCCTCCCCGACAGCATTCCCGGCGCTACGGTCAACCGCCTCTGCGCTTCGGGACTCGAGGCGGTCAACTGCGCGGCGCGTGCGGTCAAGCTCGGCGAGGGCGACCTCTACCTCGCCGGCGGGGTCGAGTCGATGAGCCGGGCGCCGTGGGTCGTCGGCAAGCCCGAGCGGGGCCTGCCCCGGGGTCCGCAGACGATGCACGACACGACGCTCGGCTGGCGCTTCGTCAACCCACGCATGGCCGAGCTGGGCGTCTCGACCGAGTCGATGGGCGAGACCGGCGAGAACGTCGCCGAGCGCTACGGAATCAGCCGCGAGGACCAGGACGCCTTCGCCCTGAGCAGCCACCAGCGCGCCGTCGCGGCCGCCGAAGCCGGCCTCTTCGCCGAGGAGATCGTGCCGGTCGAGGCGCCGAAGGGGCGACGCGAGACGGTCCTGGTCGAGGCGGACGAGGGGCCGCGCCCCGACGCCTCGCTGGAGAAGATGGCGGCGCTGAAGCCCGCCTTCCGCAAGGGCGGGACGGTCACCGCCGGCAACGCCTCGACCCTCAACGACGGCGCCGCCTGCCTGCTGGTCGCCTCCGAGATCGGGGTCGAGAAGCTCGGCGTCGAGCCGCTGGCGCGAGTCCTGACCAGCGGCGTCGGCGGCGTCGATCCCGCCTACATGGGAATCGGCCCGGCCGTAGCCGTCCCCCGCGCCCTGAGCGCCGCCGGCCTCGACCTCGAGCAGATCGACCTGATCGAGCTGAACGAGGCATTTGCCTCACAGGTGCTCGCCTGCGCCCGCGAGCTCGGCATCGAAGAGGACCGCCTCAACGTCAACGGCGGCGCGATCGCGCTCGGCCACCCGCTCGGCTGCTCGGGAGCCCGACTCGCCGGCACGCTCGTGCGCGAGCTGCGCCGCCGCAAGGGCCGCTATGGCATCGCGACGATGTGCGTCGGTGTCGGCCAGGGCCTTGCGACGGTCTTCGAGGCGGTCTGACGGTGTCGATTGCAGCTTTTTCCACACGATGGGGTGGACAATGCTTCAGGTAGCCTCGCGCGGGCGATGACGGGACTCGAAGAGCTGGCGAGCGTGGACGGGCGGGTGATGCCCAGCGCCGAGGCGACTGTGCCGATGAAGGACGACGGCCTCTACCGCGGCGACGGGGCCTTCGAGGTGATCCGGCTCTACTCTGGGCGCCCGTTCGCGCTCGGCGATCACCTCGACCGGCTGGAGCGCTCCGCCGCCGCGATCCGGCTCGAATTCGACCGCGCGGCGCTGGCGCGGGAGATCGACGCGCTGCTCGCCGAAGCGGGCGGCCCCGACGGCCAGCTGCGCCTCATCGTCACCCGCGGCGGCCGCCGCATCGCCGCGATCGAGCCGATCCCCGCGCACGCCGAGACGCTCGCCCTCGCAATCGTCGCCTACTGCCCGTCCGTGATCCTCGACGGCGTCAAGTCGCTCTCCTACGCGGCCAACATGCAGGCGACGCGGCTGGCCAAAGAGCAGGGAGCCGAAGAGGCCGTCCTGGTCAAGCCCGACGGGACGGTGCTCGAGCCACCGACCTCCGCGATCTTCTGGGTCTCCCCGGAGGGCGGCCTGCGCACGCCCGCGCTCGACGTCGGGGTGCTCGAGTCGATCACCCGCGACCGCCTGGTCAAGGCCCTACACGTCGAGGAGGGCGCCTGGCCGGTGACCGACTTGCGCGCCGCCCGCGAGGCCTTTCTCGCCTCGACCACGCGGGAGATCCAGGCCGTCTCCGCGATCGACGGCAACCCCCTGGCCGAGGCTCCCGGCCCTCGCACCCGCGAGGCGCAGGAGGCGTTCGCGGCAACCCTGCGGGATGAGCTTTCGAAAGACGACTGACGAGAAGGAGCGAGATGGACTTCCAGCTGACCGACGAGCAGCGCCTGATCTCCGAAACCGCGCGTGAATTCGCCGACAAGGAGATCGTCCCGCGGGTCAAGGAGAACGACCGCGCGGCCCGCTTCGACCGCGAGCTGGCGAGCAAGCTGGGCGAGGTCGGCTACCTCGGCGCCCCGGTTGCCGAGCAGTATGGCGGCCGCGGCCTCGACTACGTCGGCTACGGCCTGATCGTCGAGCAGGTCGGCCGTGCCGACTCCTCGGCCCGCACCGTCGTCTCGGTCCAGACCTCGCTCGTCGCCGGCTCGATCGAGAGGTGGGGCACGGAGGAGCAGAAGCAGAGGTGGCTGCCGCGGCTCTGCTCGGGCGAGGCGCTCGGCTGCTTCGGCCTGACCGAGCCCGACACCGGCTCCGACGCCGCCAACCTGCGCACGCGGGCGACCAGGACCGACTCGGGCTGGTCGATCAGCGGCCAGAAGATGTGGATCTCGCTCGCCAACTTCTCCGAGGTGGCGCTGATCTTCGCCCAGACCGACCCGGCGAAGAAGCACCGCGGGCTCGCCTGCTTCCTCGTGCCGACCGCGAGCGATGGCTTCACCACCCAGGAGATCCACGGCAAGCTCGGGCTGCGCTCCTCCGACACGGGCGAGATCTCGCTCGACGGCGTCGAGGTCGGCGAGGACGCGATGCTGGGCGAGATCGGCGACGGCTTCAAGGTCGCGATGAGCGCGCTCGACAACGGCCGCTACAGCGTCGCCGCCGGCTGCGTCGGCATCTGCGACGGCTGCGTCGACGCCTCGGTCGCCTACGCCAAGGAGCGCAAGCAGTTCGGCGTCCCCCTCGCCCGCTTCCAGCTGGTCCAGGAGATGATCGCCGACATGATCGTCAAGCGCGACGCCTCGCGGATGCTGGTCTACCGCGCGGGGATGCTCAAGGACGAAGGCAAGCCGAACACGATGGAGACCTCGGTGGCGAAGCTGCACGCGACCGAGGCGGCGGTCGAATGCGCCAACCTGGCGATCCAGGTGCACGGCGGCGCCGGCTACGTCGATGACTACCCGGTCGAGCGCTACCTGCGCGACGCCCGCGTGACGACCCTCTACGAGGGGACGTCGCAGATCCAGAAGCTGATCATCGGCCGCGCGGCCACGGGGATCAACGCGATGACCCCGCTCGAGGCCGAGTAGGGTCGCCGTGGGCGATCTGGTCGAGAGCACGCGCGAGGGCCACGTCGCCCTCCTGCGCCTCAACCGCCCCGAGGCGCGCAATGCGCTCTCACCGGAGGTCATGGAGGAGCTGGCGGCGGAGCTCGAGCGGCTCGACCCCGATCCCGAGGTGCGCTGCGTCGTCATCGCCGGCTCCGAGAAGGTCTTCGCCGCCGGCGCCGACATCAGGGCGATGGCCGAGCGCAGCTTCGAGGAGGCGCTGCGACACCCGGCCGCTTCGTTCTGGCGACGGCTCGCCGCGATCAGGACGCCACTGGTCGCCGCCGTCTCCGGCTACGCCCTCGGCGGGGGCTGCGAGCTGGCCCTGGCCTGCGACATGATCGTCGCCTCCGAGTCCGCGGTCTTCGGCCAGCCGGAGATCCTGCTCGGGATCATCCCCGGCGGCGGCGGGACGCAGCGCCTGGCCCGGGTCCTGGGCAAGCAGCGGGCGATGGAGTACGTACTGACCGGGCAACGATTCGATGCCGCTACGGCGCAGCGGCTCGGCCTCGTCAACAAGGTCGTCGGGAAAGACCGCTGGCTGGAGGAGGCGATGGCGCTCGCCGCCACGGTCGCCGAGCGTCCACCGATCGCCGCCCGGCTCGGCAAGCAGGCCGTGCTGGCGGCCGAGGAGACCGGCCTGTCCGCCGGACTCGATAGCGAGCGCCGCCTCTACGAGTTGGCGATGGCCACCGAAGACCGGGTCGAGGGGATGAAGGCCTTCCTCGAGAAGCGCCAGCCCAGGTTCGAGGGCAGATGAGCGCCAGGCGCGAGGTCGAGCGGGTCGGCGTCGTCGGCGCCGGCACGATGGGCGCGGGGATCGCCCAGATCGCGGCGCTCGGCGGCTATGAGACTCGCCTGCACGACCCGGTCTCCGCTGCACTGGAGGCGGGCATCGAGCGGCTGCGCGGCGACCTGACAAAAGGCGCCCAGCGAGGCCGCTGGAACGAAGACGACGCCGAAGCGGCCAGCAGCCGGGTCGGCGGCGCCGCGAGTCTCGGCGATCTCGCCGGCTGCGACCTGGTCGTCGAGGCGGCGCCGGAGGAGCTGGAACTGAAGCGCGAGCTGTTCGCCGCGCTCGCGGAGGCATGCGGTCCCAAGACCATCCTCGCGACCAACACCTCCTCGCTGCCGGTCACCGCGATCGCCGCGGAGACTCCTCACCCCGAGCGCGTCGTCGGCATGCACTTCTTCAACCCGCCGGCGTTGATGCAGCTGGTCGAGGTCGTCGCCACCGCGGACTCCGCCGGCAAGGCCCTGGAGGCGACCGCCGAAGTCGGCAGGCGCATGGGCCGCACGCCGATCCGCGCCAAGGACAGCCCGGGGTTCATCGCCAACCGTCTCGCCCGTCCCTTCAGCCTCGAGTCGCTGCGGATGCTCGCCGAGGGGATCGCCGACGCGCCGACGATCGACCGCGTCGTCCGGCTCGGCGGCGGCTTCCGCATGGGGCCCTTCGAGCTGATCGACCTGATCGGCCTCGACGTCAACCTCAGCGTCGCGCGCTCCTTCTACGCCCAGGGCGGCGAGCCCGAGCGCTGGCGCCCGAGCCCGATCCAGGCGCGGATGGTCGACGAAGGCCTGCTCGGCCGCAAGGGCAACAGGGGCTTCTACGAGCACGGCGACGGCCCCCACCGGCCCGGCGACCCCGACCTCTGCCTCGACGCTCCGACGCTTGACCCGGCCAAGCTGGCGAAGATCGACCCGGCCGCCGCGGCGATCCTCCCCCGCCTCTTCGCCCAGATCGCCAACGAGGCAGCCTTCGCGCTCGAAGAGGAGGTCGGCTCCCCCGAGGACATGGATACCGCGATGCGGCTCGGCTTCAACTGGCCGCGCGGGCCGCTGGAGCTGACCGACCTGATCGGCGCCGGGCGAGCCGCCGCGCTGCTGGAGGGCCTGCGCGAGGAGCATGGCGACGCCTACGCCCCCGCGCCGCGGCTCCTCGCCGCCGCCAGGCGGTAGCAGTGAGCGAGCAGGACTTCGAGGAAGCGCGTCGCGGCCTGGTCGCCCCCTTCGACCCGCCGGTGGTCGAAGACGAGCGCGGGCGGGTGGTCTGGGACCTGCGCGCCTACGACTTCCTCGACGGAGAGCCGGCGGAGACCGCCGACGAGAACCTCTGGCGGCAGAGCCGGCTGACCAGGATCGCCGGCCTCTTCGAGCTGGCGCCGGGCTTCTACCAGCTGCGCGGCTTCGACCTCTCCAACATGCACGTGGTCGAGGGCGACGAGGGGGTCGTCGTGATCGACCCGCTGGTCTCGGCCGAGACGGCGGCGGCCGCCCTCGCCCTCTACCGCGAGCACCGCGGCGAGCGCCCGGTCACCGGCCTGATCTACACCCACAGCCACGTCGACCACTTCGGCGGTGCGCGGGGCGTCGTCTCCGCCGGGGAGATCGAGGCTCGGGGCATCCCCGTGCTCGCCCCCACGGGATTCCTCCACCACGCGGTCGGCGAGAACGTCTTCGCCGGCGCCGCGATGGGCCGCCGCGCGGGCTACATGTACGGGGCGCTGCTCGCGCGCGGCCCGGCCGGGCAGCTTGGCTCAGGCCTCGGCCAGACGACTTCGCTGGGCTCGATCACGCTCGTCCCCCCCAACGTCGAGATCACCGAGACCGGGCAGACCGAGATCGTCGACGGAATCGAGATGGCCTTCCAGCTGACCCCCGGAACCGAGGCGCCGGCGGAGATGAACATGCACTTTCCGCGGGCGCGGGTGCTCTGCGTCGCCGACAACGTCGCCCGCTCGATGCACAACATCCTCACCCCGCGCGGCGCCCTGGTGCGCGACCCCCGCATCTGGGCCCGCTACCTCGACGAGGCCGTGTCGCTCTTCGGCGAGGACTCGGAGGTGCTGTTCAGCGGCCATCACTGGGCCTGCTGGGGGCGGGAGCGAATCGTCGACCTGCTGGAGAAGCAGCGTGACCTCTACACCTACCTGCACGACCAGACCCTGCGCCTGCTGAACAAGGGCTACACCGGCGCGGAGATCGCCGAGCTGGTCGAGCTGCCGCCGAGCCTCGCCGAGGAGTGGCACTGCCGCGAGTTCTACGGCTCGATCAGCCACAACACCAAGGCGATCTACCAGCGCTACATGGGCTGGTTCGACGGCAACCCGGCGCACCTGTGGGAGCACCCGCCGGTGGAGGGGGCACGCCGCTACGTCGAGTTCATGGGCGGTTCCGAGGCGGTGCTGGAGAAAGCGCGCCACTCCCTCGAGGACGGCGACTACCGCTGGGTCGCCGAGGTCGTCAACCACGTCGTCTTCGCCGAGCCGCAGAACGAGGCGGCCCGGGAGCTGCAGGCGAGCGCCCTCGAGCAGCTCGGCTACGGGGCCGAAAACGCGACCTGGCGGAACTTCTTCCTGATGGGGGCCAGGGAGCTGCGCGAGGGCGTCGCGGGAACGCCGACGGCGGCCGCGCCGCCCGACATCGTCGCCAACCTATCCGTCGCGCAGCTGCTCGACGCGATGGCGATCCGGCTCGACGGTCCGCGCGCCTGGGACCTCGGCCTGCGAATCGACTGGGTGATCTCCGACCCCGACGAGGAGCACGCGCTGACGGTCCGCAACGGCGTGCTGCGCCACCGTGCCGGTCGCCATGACCCTCCCGCCGAAGCGACTTTGCTTGTCGACCGCGAAGCGCTCGACCAGTTGATGCTGAAAACCGCCGACATCGCTGCCCTGGCCGAGGCCGGCCGCCTGCGGGTCGAGGGCGGCGGAGCGAAGATAGGCGAGCTGCTCGGCCTGCTCGACGAACCCGACCCGGCCTTCCCGATCGTCACTCCGAGGAATCCTCCGACGCGCTGAAGCGCCGCTCCCGGCGTCAGGGATGCCTGATGCGGAACATCGCCTCGTCCACGTAGCACCAGCTCCAGTCCTCGCCAGGCTCGGCCGAGCGGATCAGCGGGTGCCCGGTCTCGTGGAAATGCGCCGTGGCGTGCTTGCCTTCGGAGTTGTCGCAGCAGCCGACATGGCCGCACTCCTGGCACATGCGCAGGTGCACCCAGCTCATCCCGAGCTTCAGGCACTCCTCGCAGCCGGCGATCTCTCCCGGTGGATCGAAGTACTCGATCGAGTCGAGGTGCGAGCAAGTCGGGGCGATGCTCCGACCTTAGAGCATGACGCCTGGAGGCCGGCGAGTCTCAGACATCCGTCTACTGTGACAAAGAGTTACAATCTGCGCGCCACGCGTCACACCTGACTCCCTAGCCTGGAGATATGGAGGCAATGCGACAGAGCTGGACAGACGACCGTCTCGACGATCTATCCCACCGGATGGACGAACGCTTCGACCAGGTCGAAGGGCAGATCGCCGACACCCGCATGGAGATGCGAACCAGCGCGAACGGCCTGCGGTCGGAAGTCCAAGAGCTGCGCGGCGAGCTCAAGGCGAGCGCAGAAGGGATGCGCGGCGAGATCAAGACGAGCGCCGGAGAGCTACGCGGTGAGCTCAAGACCAGCGTCGATGAGCTGCGCAGGGAAATCAAGACGAGCGCCGATGAGCTGCGCGGCGAGATCAAAGACCAGGGCAAGGAACTTCGGGGGGAGATCACAGGCGCCGAGGCGCGGCTTCGCCAGGAGATCGCCGACACGGGCACGGCGTTGCGCCAGGAGATCGCAGGCGTCGAAGCGCGTCTCCGCACCCAGGCAAGCGAACACCGCGCCGAGAGCCGGGAACGGTTTGACAGGGTCCATCGGGACATGCGGCAGATGCGCGAGGACATGCGGCAGATGCGCGAGGACATGCGGCGGACGAATGCAGCGACCAATGCCGCGATTCTCGGGCTCCATCAGACGATGACCCGGATTGCCTGGTCCGCGGCAATCACGGTGCTCGCGGGGGTGATCGGCGTGCTGCTCGCCAACCTCTGACCCGATCGACCACCGGCCTCGATCGCGGCCCGGCGGCCCATCTGCAATGGTGCCCGCGATGAGCGGCGCCAATGGAGGCGGGGAGCCGATCACCGAGGAGGGGATCGCCGCCCTGCGCGAGGAAATCGAGCAGTTGGAGGGCCCTGGCCGGTCCGCGATGGCGGCCCGGATCAAGGTCGCGCGTGAGGAAGGCGATCTCAAGGAGAACGCCGAGTATCACATCGCCAAGGAAGACCAGGCGCACCTCGAGACCAAGATCAAGCGCCTGCGCGAGCGGCTCAGGACCGCCGTCGTCGTCGAGGTCGACGGCGCCGGCGACCGCTTCAGCTTCGGCCGCACCGCCGAGGTCCTCGACGAAGAGAAGGGTGCGGTCAACACCTGGACCCTGGTCGGCTCGACCGAAGCCGACCTGGCCGCCGGCCGCCTCTCAGCCGAGTCGCCGATCGGCCAGGCGCTGATGGATGCGGAGCCCGGCAAGCCGGTCGAGGTGCAGACCCCGCGCGGCAGCAAGACCTTCGTAGTTCAGAAGCTACTGGGCTGACCTAAGGCGTCGGCGCGATCTCCGTTGGCTCGCCGCCCGGAACCCAGTGGGCCTCGGGCATCGGCGGCGTGTCGCGCAGGTACCACTCGGCGTCGAGGGCGCCCATGCAGCCGGTGCCGGCGGCGGTGACGGCCTGGCGGTAGGTGTGGTCGACGACGTCGCCGACGGCGAAGACGCCGGGCAGGTTCGTCCTGGTCGAGCCGGGCTCGGTGCGGATGTAGCCGTCCTCGTCGGTATCGACCTGACCGACGACGACCTCCGATTTCGGGATGTGGCCGATCGCGACGAAGGCGCCTTCGGCGCCGAAGTCCTCGGTCTCCCCCGTCTCGGCGTTGCGCAACCGCACGTGATCGAGGTTGCCGCCGTCGCCGCCGACGAACTCCTCCGGGACGAAGGGGGTCTTGAACTCGATGTTGGGCCGCTCGGCGGCGCGCTCGCGCATGATGCTGGAGGCGCGGAACTCGTCGCGGCGATTGACGATGGTCAGCTCGCTGGCGAACTTGGAGACGAAGATCGCATCCTCCATCGCCGAGTCGCCGCCGCCGATCACGATCACCTTTTTGCCCTTGAAGAAGGCGCCGTCGCAGACGCCGCAGGTGGACACGCCGCAGCCGCTCAGCTCCATCTCGCCGGGAATGCCGAGCCGGCGCGGCTCCGCCCCCATGGCGAGGATCACGGTCTTGGCGACGTGCTCCTCGTCGCCGAGGAAGACGCGGTGGACGCCGCCGTCGGGGCTGAGCTCGACCCGGTCGACGTCGTCGGTGACGAAGCGGGTGCCGAAGCGCTCCGCCTGGGCGCGGAACTGGTTCATCATCTCCGGCCCCATGATCCCTTCGGGGTAACCGGGGTAGTTCTCGACGTCGGTCGTGTTCTGCAGCTGGCCGCCCCACTGGAAGCCCTCGAAGACGAGCGGCTCGAGGTTGGCGCGCGCGGTGTAGAGGGCGGCGGTGTAGCCGGCCGGCCCGCCGCCGACGATGATCACGTTCTCGATCTTCTTCTCACTCATATCTGCCGCCTGAGAGTCTAATACTTTACTTTTTATAGTACCACTGGGTCAGGCGGCTTCGCCCGTCTCGGCGGGCGACGGGGCCTCCTCCAGATGCCGCCCGCGGTTGATCGGCAGACCCTCCACTTCCCACTGGGCGACGCGTTTGCGCAGCTGGAAGAAGGCGACGATGCCGGGGGGGATCGGCAGCCAGAAGGCGACCAGGCGGTAGATCAGGATCGCCGGGAAGACGGTCTCCTCGGGGATGCCGAAGAGGACGAAGGCGCCGATCATGCCGGCGTCCACCGCCCCCACACCCGCCGGGGCGAGGGGAAAGAGGTTGGCGACCATGCCGAGGAAGAAGCCCTGGACGACGACGGCGATCGGCACTTCCACGCCGAAGGCCTGGAAGGAGGCCCAGAGGATGCCGATGTTCGCCGCCCAGAAGCCCGCCGCGCCGATCACCGCGAGGCCGCCGCGCGAGGGATGGGCGAAGAGGCTGAGCGCGAAGCGGAACCCTTCGGCGGCGATCGCCGGAACTTTGGCGATGTTGGCGGCGATCGACTGGGCCCGCTCACCCCGCGCGTGAGCGGCCACACGCTTCCCGAGATCCGAGGGTATGAGCGCCAGCAGCACGCCGAGGACCAGCAGCACGCCGGCGACCGCGGCCGGCACCACGGTCAGCTCGACCGAGTGCTTGCCGGGAAGGACCCCGGTCCGCAGCAGGACGCCGAAGACGATCAGCGCCACCGGGTAGAAGACGTAGTGCAGGGCGAGGAAGGCGACCATCCGCCGCCCGACGTCGCGCCGCCGCATCCCGGCCTTGCGCAGCGCCCAGTAGGTGAGGGCGATGCCGCCGGCGCCGGCCGCCGAGAAGAGCAGCGTCGCCGCCAGCCCCGCCATGTTGATCTCGTACGTCTCCGACCAGCGCAGGCGCAGCGCGTCGCCCCCGACCACCGCCTTGAAGAGGGCGATGTAGGTGGCGATCGCGACGACGTTGAAGCCGATCGCGACGGCGATCCATCCCAGGTCCGCTTCGCTGAGCTTGCTCAGCGCGTCCCCCAGCCCGACCAGCTTCGGAAAGAGGAAGTAGATGCAGATCAGCAGCGCGAGGACGACGAGCAGCGTCTGCGCCACCCGCCGCCGCGTGAACAGCGGCAGCTCGTAGCCGCCGTTTCCGTTCGCCGGCTGCTCGGGAGACACACCCGGGACGCTACCCGTTGGCGAGGCGCTCCAGACTCTGCAGGCGTCGATTCACCGCTACGACGGCCGGCTCGGCGAGGTGCTCGCCGCCGCGCACCGAGGCGACCAGCCCGGCCCCGGCGACGAGGTCGGTGACGTAGTGCTCGCCGAGGTAGACGAGGGCGAAGCCGAGCGTCAGCGCGTAGGCCCAGCCGACGGCGCCGGCCATCCGCCCGGTCTCGGCCAGTGAGATCGCCGCCGTCACCGAGGTGGCGAAGTGCAGCGAGGGCATCGCCGCCCAGGGGTTGCCACCGAGCGCCGAGTACATCCCCGGCCAGGCCGACTTCCAGGTTTCCTCGCCGACCTCGACCATGATCCGCCGCACCTCCTCGCCGGTGTGGCCCTGCTCGGAGGCCCACCAGGGCGGCGCGGTCGGAACGGCGAAGTAGACCGCGCAGCCGATGTCGAAGACCGCGGCGAGCCGACGGGCGGCGCGGGGGAACCGATCTGGATGGCGGAGCAGGATGAACGCCAGCGCCACGTAGGGCTCGAGGAACCAGAGCCAGTGCGCCCAGGTGAGGAAGCGGTTGAGCGTCCCCACCCGGGGCAGGCGGGCGAGGCCTCGTTGCAGGCGCACGTTGGGCAGCCGGCCGAGACCGATGACGCGGTCGGTGACGATCGGGTAGCGGACCCGGAGCCGGGCGCGAAGCCGGTCGGGATTGTCGTAGGGCAGCTCGTGGACCATCGTGAAGGCCCACATCTGCAGCGCGTACATCGCGACGTCGCGCTTGTGGGAGCGCGGGTACAGGACGGCCAGCCCAAGCGGCCCACCGGCGCAGGCCGCGACCGTCACCGGGGCGGGGACGCGCGCCCGGCGGCGCAGCAGCGGCACGGCGACCGCGGCGCCGATCGCGGCGGCTGCTCCGGCACGCACCGCCTTGCGCAGCGCCGGAGATGGCGAGGTCCCTTTCATGAGGGCGGCGAGTATAGGATGGCCGCGCTTTGACGCCTCACAGCCCTGGCACCGACCAGATCGACACCCTGCTTTGGATCGGCTTCATCGCCGCGGCGATCCTCATCGTCGCGGTCGTCGCCGGCTTGCTCTACGTGCTGCGCCGCTACCGCGCCGAGCGTGGCGCCGAGCCGCGCCAGGTCACCGGCGGCCGGCGCATCCAGCTCCGCGTCGGCGCGGCGCTGGGAGCCTTTGCCGCGGTCCTGCTCATCCTCAGCATCGTCTACACCGACAAGGCGCGTGAGACGCCGCTCACCGGGACCGCCGGCCTTCAGGTCGCCCACTCCGAGCCGCTGAAGATCCAGGCGACCGGGCAGCAGTGGCTGTGGCGCTACGACTACCCCAACGAATCCTTCTCCTATTACAAGCTCGTCGTCCCCGTCGACACCACCGTCGAGCTCGATCTGGTCTCGACCGACGTCGTCCACACCTGGGACGTCCCCGACCTGGCCGGCAAGCGTGACGCCGTGCCGGGCAAGACCAACCGCGTCATCTTCCGGGCCGACGAAGAAGGCGCCTACGACGGCCAGGCCGCGACGCTGTCCGGCCAGGCCTACGCGGCGATGCGGACCGAGGTCGAAGTCGTCTCGCCAGAGGAATACGAAGCCTTCGTCGAAAGCCAGAAGAAGGAGATCCAGGCCGCCCAGGACCGGGTCGTCGGCCTGATCGAAAACGGAGAAACGCCGTGAGCGCGCCCGCGCGCAATCCCGAGCTCGTCGTCGGCGGCTTCCCGCCGCGCCGCGCCCGCTGGGTCGAGATCGCGACCAGCGCCGACCACAAGGACCTCGGCCGTGTCCTGATCACCGGCGCCCTCGGCTTCCTCTTCATCGCCGCGGTCGAGCTGTTGCTGATGCGCCTGCAGCTGGCGGTCCCGGAGAACACCTTCCTCAGCCCCGTCACCTTCAACCGCATGCTCTCGCTCTACGGCGCGACCGCGATCTTCCTCTTCGCCGTTCCCTTCGCGCTCGGCTTCTTCTACTACGTGGCGCCGCTGCAGATCGGCGCCCGCGGTACGGCGCTGCCCCGCCTCGGCCAGATCGGCGCCTGGCTCTTCATCGCCGGCGCAACCGTCCTCTACGCGGGCTTCCTCTTCACCCCGACCGAGGCCGGCGTCAACCCGCTGGCGCCGCTGTCGGAAATCGCCTTCCTGCCCAACAACGGAGTCGACGCCTGGGCCGCCGCAACCGGCCTGGCGACGCTGGGCTTCGTCCTGGTCGCGGTCGATCTGGCCGCCACCCTGCGCCGCCTGCGCGCGCCGGGGATGGCCTGGCGGCGGCTCCCCGTCTTCTCCTGGGCGGCGGCGATCTGCTCGTGGCTGCTGCTCGTGATCGGCCCGGTGATGCTGGCGGCGATCACGATGCTGCTGATCGACCGCAACTTCGAAGGGATCTTCTTCGCCGGGGACGCCGGCGGCTCACCGCTGCTCTGGCAGCACCTCAGCTGGATCTTCTTCACCGGCGCCTACATGCTGATCCTGATCTTCGCCCTCGGTGCGATCGCCGAGATCGTCCCGGCTCTGGTCCGCCGCCCCCTCTTCAACCGCGGCGCCGTGATCGGCTCGCTGGCGGCGATCGCTGTCGTCGGCACCCTCGCCTGGATGCAGAACATGTACACGGCGCCGATCGGGATCGGCTGGATGTACTTCGCGATGATCATGTCGCTGGCGCTGATCGTGCCCTTCGGCCTGATCTTCTTCAACCTGATCGCCACGATCGCCGGCGGCACGGTGAAGATGCGGGCGCCGCTGCTCTTCGCCGCCGGCGCGCTCGTCGCGATCGCGGTCGGCCTGGCCAGCGAGATGAATCACTCGATGGTCGCGCTCGGGTGGCGCCTGCAGCACACCACCGACAGCACTGCGGCAACCCACTTCGCCCTCGTCGGCGGCGCCGTCTTCGGCGGCTTCGCCGCCCTGCACTGGTGGTTCCCGAAGATGACCGGCCGCACGATGGGCGAGACCCTTGCCCGCCTCTCCTTCTGGACGATGCTGCTGGGAACTCTCGTCGCCTTCGTGCCCCTGATGCTCGCCGGCGCCGAAGACGGGCAGGTCGCCGACGCCTACAAGTTCTTTGGCAACACCGGCGTCGACGCCTACAACCTGATCGCCACGATCGGCGCCTTCATCCTGGTGGCCGGGATCGTGATGACGCTGGTCAACGCGATCCTCAGCCGCGAGGGCGGCGCCCCGGCCGGACACGACGCCTGGGGCGGCGATTCGCTCGAGTGGTTCGCGCTCTCACCCCCGGAGCCGCACAACTTCGACGTCCTGCCAGACGTGCGCAGCGCCCGGCCGATGCGCGACATCCGCGAGGCGATCGCCCATCGCAGCGCCCGCGCGGAGCAGCCGGCCGCCGAGCGCCAGCCGGTAGCCTAGCCGGCCATGTCCGGCGCTCAGACGGCTGCCATCCCGCAGCAACCGGCCGTGCCTTCGCTGCTGCGCGACTTCCTCACGCTGACCAAGCCGAAGGTGCAGTCCCTGCTGCTCTTCATCACCGTGACGACGATGTACGTGGCCGGCGACCCCGCGCTCGGGCTCGTCTTCCTGACCTGCCTCGGCGGCGCCCTCTCCGCCGGCGGCGCCGGGGCGATCAACCACGCGATCGACCGCGACATCGACCGCACGATGGCGCGCACGGCCGGCCGGCCGGTGGCCGGCGGGCGCATCTCGGCGCGGACGGCGATCGGTTTCGGCGCTCTGCTCGAGCTCTGCTCCTTCACCCTGCTGGCGACGACGGTCAACCCGCTCGCCGCCGCGCTCTCGCTCTCCGGCTTCGCCGGCTACGTCTTCGTCTACACGCTCTGGCTCAAGCGCACCACGCCGCAGAACATCGTCATCGGCGGCGCCGCCGGCGCCGTGCCCCCCCTGGTCGCCTGGGCCGCCGTGACCGGCGGCCTCAGCGGCGTCGCGTTCTTCCTCTTCGCGATCGTCTTCTTCTGGACGCCGCCCCACTTCTGGGCGCTTTCGCTGCTGATGAAGGACGAGTACGCGAAGGCCGGCGTGCCGATGCTGCCGGTCGTCCGCGGCGAGGACGAGACGCGCCGCCAGATCCTCCTCTACACGGTCCTGCTCTACGCGGTGACCCAGCTGCCCTTCTGCGCCGGCGGCTTCGGCTTCGTCTACCTGATCGCCTCGATGAGCCTGGGCGCCGGCTTCATCTACTTCGCCGTCCGACTGCTGCGCAACGGCGACCGCCGCTGGGCGCTGCGCACCTACCTCTTCTCGCTCGCCTACCTGGCCCTGCTCTTCCTGGCGATGCCGATCGACGCCCGGATCTGACAACCGACGCCCTGCCTGCCTGATAGAAATCCAGCCGTGGATCGCGAGACCTCCAGACGAGACATGGCGGCCGGCCTGCTCGCGGGCGGCATCGCCGCGGCGATCTTCGCCCTCTGCTTCCTCGCCGCAACCCTCTACATCGCCTCGTGAGCGAGCGCCGCGACATTCCCGAGCCCGGCGAGATGGTCTACCCGCCCCGACCCTCCTGGGCCCCGGCCTTCTTCGCCTTCGGCGCCGCCGGCGCCGTCTGCGGGATCTTCGCCGAGGGCTTCATGTTCCGAGGCTGGATCTACGCGATCGTCGCGGTAATCGTCCTCCTCTTCGCCCTACGGGCAATGATCAAGCTCGCGACGCGGGATTACTTCCGCCTTCCGCGCAAACAGCACACCCGCGGCGCCGTGCTCCCGGTAGAAACGATCTCACCACCCCGCCCCTGAGCAAGAGCCCATCCGGTAGGGCTGGAACGTCTTGTACTTTTTCGGTGCTGGCCTCGGGCGACAGCCCACCCGCAATTCACCGAAAAAGTTAAGTGAAAGCCCTGCCGGATGGGCTCTTCAGTCGGGCGTCATCCCTGAGGTAGCCCCGGCACTGGTCCAGACTCGAACAATGTCGCGGATGGACAACACGCCGACCGTCTCGCCGCCGTCGAAGACGACGAGGTGGCGGATGCCGCGGGACGACATCTCCGCGGCCGCGTGCTCGAGGCTCCAGTCGGGCGCGGCGGCGACGACACCCTCGCTCATGTGCTCGGCGACGAGCTCGCTATCGGGGTCCTGGCCGCGGCCGAGCGAGTTGAGGATGTCGCGCTCGGTGACTATGCAGGGCACGGGTCGCTCGTCGTCGGTCACCAGCGCGGCGCCGACTCCCTTCTCGGCCATCATCGTCGCCGCCTCGCGCAGCGTGTGCGACGGACCGACGGTAAGAACCACTTCCGACATCCCGTCCCGTACCTGCATCTGGTCGCTCCCTTCGCTGCTCGGCGGTTCGTGTGAATCGTCTCAAGCCTACCCGACTGTCGAGCGTTCACACGCAGCGTTTACGCAGCCTTGCCCTATAGACTCCGGCGCGCTCCGCGCCGTATGAAGACGATGCCCAAGCCACCGACCCCGATCCGCGCCCTGCTCGCCCTCGTCGCCCTGGCGGCGCTTGCGCTCGCCGCATCCGGCTGCGGCACGAGCACCGCCGACGCGCAGCATGGCCGCGTCCTCTTCGTGCAGAAATGCGGCGTCTGCCACACGCTGGCCGAGGCCGGCACGACGGCTCAGGTCGGGCCCAACCTCGACGACGCGTTCGCCGCCGCACGAGCCGCGGGCGAGGGAGGGGACACGATCGAAGGGATCGTCAAGGCGCAGGTCGAGTTCCCGCGCCCGAGCACCGACAATCCCGACAACTCGATGCCTTCGGACGTCGTCACCGGCCAGGACCTCGAGGACGTCGCCGCCTACGTCGGCCGTTACGCCGGCGTGCCGGGCGCAGCCCCCCCGCGGGCGCCCGGCGGCCCCGGCGCCCAGGTCTTCGCCAACAACGGCTGCGGCGGATGCCACACGCTCGCCGCGGCCCAGTCCGGCGGCGTCACCGGGCCCAACCTCGACGAAGCGCTGCCCGGCCAGAGCGCAGGGATGGTCGAAGAATCGATCGTCGACCCGAACGCGAAGATCGCCAAGGGCTACCCGGCGAACGTGATGCCGCAGAACTTCGGCGAAACGCTGTCCAAGAAAGAACTCGAAGACCTCGTCCAGTACCTGCTGGGGGAAACGAAGTCGGGCGGCAGCGGCAGCAAGGGCTGAGCCAACCGCGGCCGGAGCCAGGCCGCTGACATCATCCGGGGGAACGATGGGGACCCGCCTCAAAGACCGCCTCGACATCTCCCCGCAGCGCTACGCGCAGGTCACGCTGGTCGCCCTCGGGGCGCTTGCCCTGATCGTCCTCACCGGCGCCGGCGTGCGCCTCACCGGCTCGGGGCTCGGCTGCCCGGACTGGCCCAAGTGCTACGGCGGCACGGCGCCGCCGCTCGACACCCACGCGGTGATCGAGTACGGCAACCGCGTCCTCACCGGATTCGTCGGCATCGCCGTGATCGCCGCCAGCGTGCTCGCCTGGTTCCGGCGACCGTTCCGCTGGCACCTCGCCTTCTTCGGCGCGTTGCTGCCCCTGGGCGTGATCGGACAGGCGATCCTCGGCGCCCTCGTCGTCGAGTACCACCTCGCCCCCGGCCTGGTGATGAGCCACTTCATCCTCTCGATGCTGCTGCTCGACGCCTCCTTCGCGCTCGCCTGGTGCTCGCGCTACGAGCCCTGGGAGCGGCGGCGCTCCGGCGACCGGCTCGGGGTCTGGGCGGTGCGGGCGCTGATCCCGCTCGGCCAGCTGACGATCGCCGCCGGCACGGTCGCCACGGCCTCCGGCCCCCACGCCGGCGCGCACGCCGGCCAGCTCGTCCGCCGCTTCGACTTCGAGGGCAGCGGCACGCTCGAATGGGTCGTGCAGCGGCACGCCGCGATCGCGACCGTCTTCGGGCTCGCAGCAATCGCCGTATGGCTCTTCCTGCGCCGCCCTGGCGGCGACAGACGCGCCCTGCGCCCCCTGGCGGCGGTGATCGGCCTGCTGGCCCTGCAGGGCGCCGTAGGCGGCCTGCAGTGGTGGCTGAAGCTCCCCGGCGAGCTCGTCTGGGTCCACGTGGCCCTGGCGACCCTGACCTGGCTGGCGATGCTCTGGACGGTGGCTACCGCGGGTCGCCTGGAGCCGCGCAGGGCTCGGACGGAGCCCGCCGGCGCCGGCTCCGCCGGCGAGAAACCCGCCCCGGCGCTGACTCAGATCTGAGTCAGCACGATCACGAGCAACGTCGTGAACAGGGCAACGAAGCAGCCTGACATTCCCACGCAGAACGTGATCATCATCCGGCGCAGGCTCTCCATCCCGACCTCGAGGCGACCGAGCCGCTCGTTGACCTGGTCGAACTGCTTATCGACTTGCTCGAATCGCATGTCGACGTGCCGGAACCCTTCGTCCACCTTCAGCTCGAGGCCGTCGATCCGATCGTCGCTCCAACCGCGTCTTACTGTCATCGTCTCCATGGTTGCAGATCCTAAGACGATAAGTTGCGCAAGTGGGGCGCCGAATTGAAATCTTGTGGAGCGCCTTTGTCAATTCTTTGAAACGGAGCGATCACCGGGCCGCTTCAACCACCGATACCCGTGCCACGCCGCGGCGCAGACAAGCACCAACGCCCACAGTGCCCCGACCAGCGGCGTAATCAGCAGCGTCACAGCGGCAATCGAAGCCGCGGCCAGCGCCACGATCACAACCCACCGGAAAACCGCCTCCTCAGAAATTCTCATCGTCTTTCCAACATCCTGAGGTGGCGAAAATCAAGTCTGGGTAGGACGCAGGGAGGCCGACAAGGGGAGCGCACATTAGTGCGTGACCCGCAGGCGGCCGACCGAGGACACCCCCAGACGCCGATTTGCAGCCGCCTCAGCCGAGACGACCGAGGACCCCGAGATGCGCCGGTTTGCAGCGGCCGCGCTAAAGGATATAAACCGCGGTGTAGACGATCAACCACATCACGTCTACGAAGTGCCAGTAGATGCCCGGCACCTCGACGCCCAGGTGATCCTCCGCCTTGGGCCCGAAGTGGCCGCGGAAGGCGCGGATCGTGGCGAAGCTGAGCAGCATCAATCCGACGAAGACGTGGGCGCCGTGCAGGCCGGTGAGGCCGTAGAAGATCGAGCCGAAGGCGAGATCGCGGGCGCTGAAGCCGATGTGCACGTACTCGTTGATCTGGATGAAGAGGAAGGTCGCGCCGAGCAGCCAGGTCAGCACCAGGCCGAGTTTGAGCCCCCTCTTGTTGCCGCGCCGGATCGACTCGAGCGCGTAGTGGATGGTGAAGCTCGAGGAGACCAGGATCGCCGTGTTGACGCCGGCCACGGCGACCGGCAGCTTGTACGGATGAGGCGGCCATACGGGTGGGTGGACGACTACGCGGAGGAAGAAGTAGGAGGCGAAGAAAGCGCCGAAGAGCATCACCTCGGAGACGATGAAGAGCAGGATCCCCAACGTCTGCCGGTCGATCCGCGAGCTCTGGTTGGCCTCCGGCGGCCCGTGGTGCTCCTCCTCGTGCGAGTGGCCGAGTGCGACGGTCGCGCTCTCCATCAGGAAGCCTCCTCCCCTTCCGCCACGGCGGCGGCGACCGCGGCGGCGGGCCGGCCGACCTCGAGGTGCTCGACCGGCTTGTCGGTGATCTCACGGGTGCGGCCGAGCAGGTCCTCGTCGAGCCAGCGCGAGTCCTCGCCGGCGAAGGTCGAGATCAACACCTCGTCGACCCGGTAGTGCTCGATCGCGTTCTGCACCGCGTGGAAGGGGTCCGGGCTCATCGGCTGTCCCGTGGCGTCGACGTCGGCCCTGTAGAGCTCGGCCAGGGTCGAGGCCAGGTCGCGGACGATTTCGTCCTCCGAGACGCCCTCGGCGCGCGGGCAGACGATCGTGTAGCGGTGCGGGTGGCCCGCGGCGCGTTCCTTCAGCCTCGTGACCAGATCGGGTGCGGCGACAGTCTGGGTGGCGACGACGAGCGTGTGGTTTTTCTCCCAGCTGATCGAGTCGTCCTGGACCCGGACCGGGATGTGCGTCACCGCCACCTCGGGCTCGAAGCGGTCCTTGGCCCACTCGACGAGGTCCTTGCGGGTGAAGCCGAAGCGCGTCCCGGAACGGCAGGAGAGAAGCAGCTCGCCAGGTTCGTGGGCGCGCACCGCGTCGTCCATCGCGAGCGCCGGATCGCGGTCCATCACCTCGCCGACCGACTCGACGCCGTACTCGGAGAGGATCGACATCGTCACCTCGACCCTGGCCCGGGCCGCCTCGCGCAGCTCGCCGCTGTCGATCAGCTGCCCGACCGCGGGCTGGTTCTGCGGCGCGGCGACCGCGACGAACGGCGCCTTCGCGGCCCGCTCGCTCACGGCCTGCAGCAGCTTGCGGCCACCGGCGACCTCGTTGAGGAAGACCAGCAGCGGCTGCGCCTGGGCGGTGTCCGCGCTCACGCCTGCCCCACCACGGCCGGCTCGGGTTTGGCGACCTCTGCGCCTTCGCCGGCCATGATCGCGTGGCGGGCGCCGGGCACGCCGTACTCGTAAGGCCCGCCGACGACCCTGGGGATCTCGTCGAAGTTGAAGATCGGCGGCGGCGAAGAGACCTGCCACTCGATCGAGTTCGCCCGCCAGGGGTTGGCGACGGCGCGCGGCCCGAAGCGCCAGCTGACGATCATGTTGTAGAGGAAGACGAGCTGGCAGGCGCCGAGGAAGAAGGCGCAGACGCTGATCAGCAGGTTCCAGTCGCCGAACTGGGTCGCGTAGTCGGCGACCCGGCGCGGCATCCCGTCCATCCCGATCCAGTGCATCGGGATGAAGGTGCCCCAGGTCCCGACCAGCGTGCCCCAGAAGTGGACGCGGCCGAGCTTCTCGTCGTACATCCGCCCGGTGATCTTCGGGAACCAGTGGTAGATGCCGGCGAAGATCGTGAAGACCGAGCCGCCGAAGAGGACGAAATGGATGTGGGCGACGATGAAGTAGGTGTCGGAGACGTGGATGTCGATCGGCACCATGCCCAGCATGACGCCGCTGATGCCGCCGATCGTGAAGGTGACGATGAAGGCGAGCGCGAACAGCATCGCCGTCGAGTAGGTGTGGATCTTGCCGAAGTAGAGCGTCCCCAGCCAGGAGAAGATCTTGATCCCGGTCGGCACCGCGATCAGCAGCGTGGTGATCATCATCGGCACCCGCAGCCAGCTGAACATGCCGGCGACGAACATGTGGTGGGCCCAGACCGAGTAGCTGAGCACGACGATCCCGATCAGCGCCAGGGCCATCAGCCGGTAGCCGAAGATCGGCTTGCGGGCGTGGGTCGAGATGACCTCGGAGATGATCCCGAACCCGGGCAGCATCATGATGTAGACGGCCGGGTGCGAGTAGAACCAGAAGATGTGCTGGTAGCTGATCACGTCGCCGCCGCCGGCGAACTGGAAGAACTGGGTGCCGAGAACGCGGTCGAGGAGGACCATGAACTGGGCGCCGGCGATGAACGGGGTCGCGGCGACGACCAGCAGCGAGGTCGAGAGGTTGGCCCAGACCAGCAGCGGCATGCGCCAGAAGGTCATCCCCGGCGCGCGCATGGTGATGATCGTGACGAGGAAGTTGAGCGCGGTGGCGATCGAGGAGGCGCCGGCGAACTGGACGCCGAGGTTGAAGAACGACTGGCCCAGCGGCGCCCCGGTCGAGAGCGGCGCGTAGCCGGTCCAGCCCGCGTCGAAGGCGCCGCCGGGGGCGAGGAAGCTGCCGATGAAGAGCAGGCCGGCGAGCGGCAGCATCCAGAAGCTGAGCGCGTTGAGGCGCGGGAAGGCCATGTCCGGCGCGCCGATCATCAGCGGCAGCACGTAGTTGGCGATGCCGGCGAAGACCGGGATCACGAAGACGAAGATCATCAGCACCGCGTGGGTGGAGAAGAGGCTGTTGTAGGT
>Ga0157375_10000491_pt1 | contig 35847 bp, 53 predicted proteins | sample M35metaG_FD_115311 | JGI IMG/M metagenome (GOLD analysis project Ga0157375, IMG submission 115311) | Miscanthus rhizosphere microbial communities from Kellogg Biological Station, Michigan, USA - M3-5 metaG | ecosystem: Host-associated > Plants > Roots > Rhizosphere > Soil | place: USA: Michigan... | reverse complement strand
TGTGCCCTGCGCTGGCGTAGCCGTGCGTAGCACGCTGAGCGCAAACGGCGGCGCCTGACCGCTGAGCGTGATCAAGCCGGCATCCGGCTGGGCGACCGCGCCGCGCAGCGCAAGCGGCGGCAGACCCGCAACGACCACGCTGCCGAGCCCGGCCGCGACCACGGACCCGCGCAGGAGTGCGGGCGCCTGACCGGCGACAACGACGGCACCGCACGCGGGCGTCGCGACGGCACCGCCGAGCGCGGTCGGTGCGAGCCCGGCGACGACAATCGAGCCCGCCGCAGGCTGCGCGACCGTGCCGGTGAGCGCGACCGGCGCAAGGCCGGCAACGACGACCGCGCCGCTGCCCGGCTGCGCGACGCGCCCGACGATCGCCGTGGGTGCGAGCCCGGCCAGCGCGACCGCGCCGACCCCCGGCACAACGACCGCCGCTGCCGCCGACCCCGGCGCGAGCCCCGCGACAACGACCGTGCCGGCCCCCGGAACGGCGATAGCCCCGCGCAGCGCCGTGGGTTGCTGCCCTCCTACGACAACGGCGCCTGCGCCCGGCGCAGCGACGGCCCCAGCGACGCGGACCGGCGCGAGCCCAGCGACTGTAATCGAGCCAACGCCCGGCTGCGCCAGCACCCCGACCGATGCCGTCGGTGCGGCGCCCGCCACGGTGATGCTGCCGACGCCCGGCTGCGCGAGCGCACCGCGCAGCGCAGCCGGTGCGAGCCCGGCCACTGCGACGGCGCCCGTAGCAGGCTGCGCAACGGCCCCAGCGACGCGCGTCGGTACGAGCCCAGCGACGACGACGGCGCCCGCGCCGGGCTGCTCGAGTAGCGCCTGCGCGGCAATCGGTGCGAGCCCGGCGACGACGACACTGCCGAGCCCGGCGGCGATGATGCTGCCGCGTAGCAGCGTCGGTGCCTGACCGGAAACGACGATTGCGCCGACACCGGGCGCAACGGTGCCCGGGACCGTGGGTGCGGCGGCCGGGATCGTGAACTGAATCCACGACACCTGCCCGACGCGATCGGTCGGTGGCGCGAGCCCGCTGACGGCGATCGTGCCAACGCCGGGTGCGACAGCCTTCGGCGTGACGACAGTCGGCGGATACCCTTGGAAAAATGCGCTGCCTACGAAGGGGCTGACCCCCTCGAATACGACGGCGCGGCTGATCTGGAACCACGCCCGCAGCGCGACGCTGGTATCAGTCTCGTTTTCGCCGAGGTCAGAGTTGCCTATCGGCGATCCGAAGTATTGAAAGCCGAGGACGCTTGTTCCGCCCGCCGCCGATACCTGCCCACCAATCTCAACGACCAGTCGATCGCCAGCGACAGTCGTGTAATTCGCATCCAGTGCGTCGCCGTCAGCAACGGTCTTGTTGGATGTCGAGGGGTTGATCGGCCATTCGGTTGTGTTCGGTCCGTAGTGGCCGAGCGCCTTGAGAGTCGCGCGCAGCGTGGTGCCATCCCGCGACACCACCTTGACGGCGATCGGCTGCCGATTGATGTTGTTGGTGCCGCCCTGCTCAAGACAAATTACCTGCGCCTTGATCGTGTCGCTGGTCGAGAACGCGATGCCAGCGACAATCGGTTCCGACACAAACTGCCGACCGAGCATCGTGGTGTCGGCGGGCTGCGTCGTAGACCCGCCAAACTGGAAGCTCAACATCGAACTGCCGTCCGGCGACGGCGACATCAGGGCGCGATCTGTGGAATCCCTGATGTAGCCCCACGCCTCCATCGCCGGCGTGACCGGCATATAGACTTTGGAGTTAGACGACAGGTAGAAGCGTGTTGCACCGAGATTGCTTACCGCGACAGTCGGCGCAAGGCCGGCAATTGCGATTACGCCGGTCGCCGGACTTGCCGGAAAAGCGATTGCGCGGCTGATTTCAAACCACGGATTTAGCGCCGCCGACGCATCTGTCTCGTTTTCCCCAAGATCGCTTGCGACACCATTGCCGTAGGTCTGCAATCCAAAGACGTTGCTGCCGCCGGTCGCATCTACCTGCCCGCCGACCTCAACGACCAGCCGGTCACCCGCGACCGTCGTATAGGCCGTGTCGAGCGCGGTGCCGGCTGCGGCCGTCCTATTGGAGCCCGGCAAACCGGCAGAACTTAATACCCACTCGGTTGTGCTTGGCCCGTAGTGACCAAGCGCCTTCAACGTCGCGCGCAGCGTCGTGCCGTCGGCTGAATAAACCTTGACGCAAATCGGCTGCCGATTGAAATTTTCCGCGCCCGTAAGCTCGACACACCCGATCTGCATCTTGATCGTGTCAGCAGTGCTGAACGCGACCCCGGCCGGCATCGGGTCCGAGACGAACTGATGAGCCAAACAGGTGGTATTCGGACCAAGCGGCACATTGCCGCCAAGGCTCGCGGCCCCGATCAGACTGCCGTCCTTCGTCGGCGACATCGTGTGCCGGGTCGCGTCGGTAGTGCGATCCCACGCCGCAAACGCCGGACTTACCGTTGGTCCCGTGGTCGACGACAAATAAAAGCGCGTCGCGCCGCCAACGCTGCTTACCGCCACGCTCGGCGCAAGGCCGGTGATCGCCGCTGCGCCGGCGCCCGGCTGCTCGATCGCATCAATCCAATCGTCCGGCGCATTGCCCGTAGCGACAATCGCGCCGACGCCCGGCGTTACCGTGAGTCCAGCGGTGAAGTTCGGCGTGACGAGCCCATAGCCAGCGGCCGACGACACGCGGAAATCCATATCCTGCGTAGTGCCACCGCCCGCCGTCGTAATGTCGATGCCGACGTTGACGAACAGGTACTGGCCAGCGACGGTAACGATCGAGCCGGCCGGCCACGTAACCGTGAGGACCGTGTCCGTCGTCGTCGTCAGGCTCGCGGTGGTCGCGGCGCCGGTGAAGTTGCTGCTGGTTAGCTGGACGGCTCCCGCGCCACTCGGATTCGTGCTCGCATAAATCCGCATCGACAGGCGAAAGCGCCCCGTATACGCAGCAGTGACGCTGCGCATCCCGAAGGTGAACACCCAATTGCCACTGGCAAAATTGCCGGTGTACGGGTTCTCCGTACGCCAGCAGTCGCCGAGTGTGGTCGATGGCGCCGCGCTCGGCTGAAGCGTGGTGCTCCACCCGGCAGCGTTGCGCGCGACCTCGGTGCCGCCGACCATCAGGCATGACTGCCCGATGGCGTTGCTGCCGGCGTTCCAACCGGTGGTCGTCGTCGCGGCGGTGATCGAGCCGCCGTCTTGCAGCGACCGATGCAGCGTGGCACCGGCCGGTACTGCGTCTTTACAAAGGAGCGTGAGAACAGGCACGGTCTACGCTCCCGTGAGGCGGTACTGCTTAGTGCATTTCAAAAATGCCCAGCGTGTTGAACTGGATGGTCAGCGTGTTGGGTGACGTCACGGTGAATGCCGCCGTCGACAGCTTCGACCAGCACAGTGCTTTGGCGCCACTGGTGCCGATGACCGCGAATTTCACATTGATGAGCGACGAGCCCGACGCGGTGAAGATGAGGTCCGTCGCATCGAACTTGAAACTTTTTGCGGACGCACCGGTAGTCCACTGAAGCCCCGCGAGTGCGCGCCCGCCGGCAACGTAACCACCGCGAGCGGAAATTTCGCCGGTGATGCTGGCGAAGGTCGACAGGGTGAAGGTCGATGCGTTCGAAGCCGACGTCGTCAGCTTCATCTTCATCGCGGTCGTGCCGAGCACGATCGTGCCGTTGCCGATGTATTTCTTCGCCTTGTTGTAGAGCAGGAATGCTGTCGCGGCCATTGTCATTGCTCCTTCGTAGATAGACTTGCCCCGGTGGCGATCATGTTCGCGATCAGTCCGTCGCCGTACACCGCCAATTCAACTTCATCGCCGAGAAACTTGACGACATCGCGAAACTCCGACGCCTGCGACAGCATCCACGGCGTACATTCAAAGGTGCGCCCTCCGCATGTAACGGGGATCAGCACCTCGTTGTCGTTTTCCGGTTGCGCGTACGCATGGTGTGCGCCGTCCGGCATGACACACGAATCGAAACCGAAGAAGTGCAATCTCCAGTAGCCGAGCATACGCAGCAGGGCTATGGACCGCAATACTATCGTGGAGCCGCCCGGAATCGGGAAAAAGTGTCCGGTCGCCTCGCGCACCAAGCGCTCCGTCGACTCGACTAGCCCGGTGTGCCACAGCAGGGTGCGCTCGCGCGGCAACCCCTCCAACGTCGACGGGTGCACCTGCGAGGCAATCAAATACTTGGTCAACGGCATGACCGGCTTGGTGAAGCGGGAATTGAACGCGCGCGCGTCGAGCACGATCTGCGCGCTGACTTCCAAGCCGTGCTCGAGTGCCCAGCCGTAGGCACCGTTGCAGGTGACGAGCGCCGCACCGCCCGCGCGAAGCTCGCGAATCTTGTCGAGTTGGCTGTTCATCGTCGGCCCGCCGGCGAGCACCACGACCTCGCGATCCTGTCGATCGTGCGGCGTGACGTGCGCCCAGCCAGCGCGGATGTTGGTGGCGATCTGCTCGTCCACGATCGCGACATCGGTGTTGATGTGGCCGATCTTGACGACCTCGCTCGCATCACGCCACGCGGTGCAGTAGATCGCGCACGCGCCGGGCTTCTCCTCGCTCCAATGAACGACGGCGCCGATCTTGGTGATCTGGTCGACCCACCACGCCATCGGCTGCACGGTCAGGTGCAGCGTCTCGCCGATCAACTCGCCCATCACGTCATCGACGGTGCTGATGGCGAAAAAACAATGCTGTGCGCTGGCGATGATGTTGCGCAGCACCGCCGGCACATCGGCGGTCGGAATATGCTCCATGACATCGCAGCAATACCCGTACGCTGCGCTAACCGGCAGCGTCTTGGTCAGGTCGGCCTGCACGAAGCGGATGCGCGTCGGCTGCGTCTCGCACGCCTGCGCGACTTCCGGGTCGAGACAGCCCGGCACGAAGTCGAGCAAGGTCACGCGCATCTTGCCGAGCAACGCGAGCACCAGTCCGCCGCGCCCGGTACCGCAGCCGAAGTCCACCACGTCGGCATCGGGCTCGACGCGCGCTTGCGCGAGAAACGTCATCGCCCAATGCTCGCCGGGTGCGACGCGGCGATACTCCTCGCGCTGCCACAGCTTTTCGTATTTCGCGCGCTCGGGGTTGACCTCGATCGGCTTGATCAGCACAGTCGGCGGAAACCCGGCCATGCCTGCTTGTCCAGTCATGTGTCGGTCCTAGGGCGCCGACGCCGTGATACGCACGCGCGCATCGGCGTAATTGGTGACGGCGGTTATGGTTTGCGTGAATTCCTGCCAGCCCTGCGCCACGGTCAGGTCATGCGTGAACACATGCAGCGACGTGCTGCCCTGCCGCACGTCCACGACGAAGTGCGTCGCCTGCCCTTGCGCGCGCAAGGTGTACTTGATGCCCTGCGCGCCCGCGATAGGCACCAACAGCGACGTCAGTAGCTCCTCGAAGTACTGCGTCGTCGGGTTGGCCGGCGAGTACACATAATCGCTGTCATCGCGCGTGGTTTCATCGAGCATCGGAAACAAATCGGTGCCGCTGCTGGGAAGCCAGCCGTTCGTTGCGATATCGGCAATCGGGTACGCCACCTGCGCCGCTGCGCCATCATCGAAGAAAATCGACCATAGCTCAGTCGGCTCGGTCAATTGCCAGATATTTCGCCATAGCGATGTGAACTCGCCGCCGCCGACGATTCGCGCCCAGCCAATCACCGCTTCGGTAGTGCCGTTCATCTGCACTGCGCCGTCCGCGCGCCGGCCAACTCGCAACGTTTGCGTGTTCGAGGTTGCCGCATTACCGCTAACGGCCGACGTTACTTCGGCTGGACCGCCGTTGTTGTAGTAGTTGTGACTGCCGTTGTTGGCAGCATTGCAGGTAACCCCCGCATGGTTATAGACGCCCAACGCCATTGCGTTGAACGCAGATGAGTTGATGGTGGCGCCGCCCGCATTCGCGCGCACCAGCGCAGCGCGCGGCGCGGCACCACTGTCGGTACGAAAGTCGAACGGGTTATCGGCCCCGCCACCTGCGGCATGCTTGCCGGCGAAGTGGCGAAACGCACTACCTGTTGCGATCACACCACTCCACAGCAACGATATATCGCCGATCAGATTCCATGCCGGATTGTGCGGAAACTCGTAGTAATCGCTCCCCGCGCTGGTCAGGTTGGCCTGAATCGTTGCGGCCGGGCGGGCTTGTCCTCTGGCCAGCGGTTGCTTGCCGGCGCCGTTGAACGTGCCGACAGCACCCGTGACTAGATCAACAAATTTGCCGCCGCGCTGAGTGCAGAAAAACGCGATGTCCTTCGCAATCGGATGGCGACGATTCAGCACCGGATACGTCGGCTGAATCGTCGCGCGACGAAGGTAGGGCAGGACCGGCATGCGTTACGCCGTCGTCGCGCTGGTAATCTCGGAGACGAATGCCTCCACCGTCACGGCCTGTCCGGTATTGCCAGTGAACTCGGCCTCAAGCGCCATCGCACCCTGCGGAATCTCGTAGTAGAACTCGCTGACAGCGCTGTTCGTGACGCCGCCGTAGAATTGCGCCACAGTTTTCCAGTCAGTGCCGGCCGAGCCGGCGGCCGGCAGTGTGGCGTTGTGCGCGACCAGCACGTTGCACTGGCACTGCACGGTAGGCCCGGTGCCGCCATTGGTAAACTTCAGCGTCAGCAGCCCGCCCATTTTCGTCGCGAGGTCGAGCGTGCCGCGCGTTGTTGCGCCAGCCGCGTTGCTGGTTCCGGCCGCGACGAGTGTTCGCGGAGTCTTATTGAGGGTAGTAGTAGTCATCGCGCTCAGACTCCGACGCGCCCCAAGATTTGCGTAGCGTTGGTGCCGTCGTAATAAAACGTGACGATCGTCTCGCCACCGACTGCGGTATTGACCGGCGGCGCTGCCGACGCATTGATCCAGCGCGACGCACTGTACGCGGTACCCGTCCACGTAACGCCGCACCCGCCGACGTTCGCGAGATGCAGTTGGTAGCGGCCGACCCCGGGAAATGCATTGATCGTAATGACGCAAGGCTGATCGAGCGTGCCGTGCTGAAACGCGGCGAGTGACCAATCGAGCGTTTTCGCCGCGCCGAGATTGCCGAGTTCCAGCGGCGTGAACTGCGCGGTGCGGATCGTCGTCACGTCGAGCACGGCCGGCTCCTGCAACACGCCATCGATGACTTTCGCGTAACCGCTGCCGGACGGCGCCGGACCCGATGGACCCGGCAGTCCAGTGTTGAACGTCAGGTCGAGAACAATCGGGCCGCCACTCATGACCACATCGAACTGCACCGGCGGCGGCGGCACGCTTTCCAGCGTGACCACGCGCGGCGGCGGCGTGACCTCGATGCCACTGACGTGGGCCTCGAGTACCGTTTCGGTGACTTCGATGGTCGTCACGGCTGGCTGACCGCGCTGCGTCTGCGCAAGGTCGAGGTGCTGTCGGTAACGTCAGTCGTCACCGTCACCGCACCGGCAACGATCGTGGCGACATCGCCGGACGGATAGGTCAGTTGCAAATCCCATGCGCCCTTGGCGGGTAAGGCTGCGCACGCGACCGACGACAATTCGACGTCGATGATATTCGGCGCAGTGACGCTGCATTCCAGCAGCGTGATATTGCTGCCGGCCGGCTTCTCGCGAATCTCGGCCTTCGGCGTCACATCGGACAGGTCGATGGGGTCAGTGTGCGCAACATCGGTCCACAGCGCGAACTGCCAGCGATAGGTGTCGCCCCGATACAAGTCAAGCGCAAACGTAGTCGGGGTCATGGCGTGCTCCTGAGTCGTGGGACCGGGGGTGATGCCGCGCATCACCCCCGGTAGTACCGCTACGTCACGCGGGCGGCTGCGCGCCGCCTTCACCGCCGGCGGGCGGCTGCACCGGCCCGCTCGACGGCGACGGCTGCACCCATGCCACGGCGGGATAGCGCTCGCCGGGGTAGAGCACCAGCACCTGCACCGAACCGGCAGGAATGCCGGTGGGTGGCGGAACCGGCGGATCAGCCGGTGGGAGTGGAATCATCGTGACCTGCAAACCGGGCCCGCCGCCACCTCCACCGCCACCTCCACCGGGTACTTGTGCCCATGGCGGCGAATACCCCGGATCAACCGGACCACCACCACCACCACCGGCCCACGGCGGCCGCGTGCCCGGCGGAAAGAAGATCGGATGCGACGGCCACGGCCCGCCAGCGATCGGATGCGACGGGTACGGGGGTTGACCCCCGCCACCGCCCGGAAACGGCGGCTGCGGACCGGGCAAGCCGATGTCGGGATAGGGTGGCAACTCACCGCCCGGGCCCGGCCAGATGCCGAGACTTGGGTCGATGGCCGTCACGCGAAACACCTGATTTTGCGGATCGCCCTGCGGGACAATCCGCGCGAGAAACGTTTGTGCTCCCATTGCAATACTCCTCTACAGTTGGCTGTTTAGCGCACTTGAACTTGGCTCGTGAGTCGACGTGCTCTTGGTAATTCTCACCAACGAAATAGCACGTATCTTCGCTGGTGATCCCGTCAATGGTGATCGACGGTCCACCGACCGTCAGGTAGATGACCAGCACCCACGTTGCGCTCACTCACGCGGCTCGACCTTCGGTTGCGCGTCATACACCGCGAGCGTGATGTGATTCGACTCCGTAACCTCGGCCGAAAGCGTCTCGCCTTTGCGCAAGTCTATCTCGGTGAACTCGGTGCCCTCGTAAGTCCGCACCGTGACCTCGCCATCCGTGACCGCGACCAGCAACGTACCGGTACGCTGCCCCGGCGGTTGATCGGCGACACCCGCAGCGGGCGCCGCCTTGTCCTCCGCTGCCATGTTCTTCAACTCCTCGCGCGGTGCTTGCGCGATGTACTGCACTTCCTGCGGCTCGGCGTGATCGCCGACCGGCACCTCGCACAGCAGCGCTTCGTTCGCCTTCAACGTCTTGGTCACGCTGCTGCCCTGTCCGTAGGGATACACGTTGGCAATCCCCGCGCTGACGCCGATGATGAATTTCGACATTGTCATTGCCCCTTGGACTGGTGCGGCAGCTTGCGGCCCAGATCGTCGCGCTTCACCTTCGGCGACTTGCTGTGGTCCCAGCCGACTTTCGCGCCCTTGGCTGCGCGACTGCGGTAGCGATCGTTGATTTCCTTGAACACCTGCAACGCCACATCGCCGACTTTCACCGTACCATCGAGCGTGACCCCGGTGACATACGCGCTGCCGTCGTTGACGCGCACCGTCACGCCGTCCTCGCAGGTGTTCGTCTCGGTCACCGTGATTTCGTACTGACCGCCCTTGTCCTGTTCCTTCGACAGCGCATCGAGTATGCGTATCTGTTTCTTGTGGTTGTCCTCGACGTCGACCCACGGAATCGAATACAGCGAACCTTGCGCGGATGACACGTTGAAGTGATCCACGGTTTCGGCTTCGATGGCATAGGTCGCATCGCAGACCTTGCCCGCTTGATAAGTCGGCGGCGTGCCGATATCGGCGGACGGCGTCTTTTGCGCAACAGCAACAGCGGAGAACAACAGCAACGGCAACAGGATAGTTTTCATGCGGTGCCCCTTAGTAGCGTGTACCCAGATCGGCGCCTAATTGCGCCAGCGTGTCGGCAGGATTCTCCCCGCGCTTGATCGCCATGTCCATAGCTTTCATACGCAGGTTCTGCGCCTTGCGACCTTTTGCGTCGCCTCGGTTGGCCATCATCGAGATGAACTTCCACGACACCGCAGTATGCGGGTCGGGCTCGACGTCGGGGATCGGGGCGTTGGTTTTCTTGGCATGCTGCGCCATCACGTTGTCGATAGCAGCGGCAATTTTTCCTCTCATGGGGTTGGGCCACAGCGCCAGCAGGGCGAAGGTCCACTCGCGGTAGGTCAGGCCCGGCGGCGGCGGCGTATCGCCAAACGAATAAAGCTCCGTCTTGGCGTAGCGCGCGGCCGTGGCGACCCCGTGACAGCGGTTGACCATCTTCGCCCACATTTGCGGCGCGATCATCTGGTACAGGAACAAGCCGGCCAGCGGCTCCTCACCAAACGGCGGGCATACGCGCTGAAGGTGCACCGGCACGCCGGCCATATCGAACAGGTCGTAGGTCCGGTTGTAGTCGTAGCCGTTCAACTGCGGAAAGAACCACACGTCGAGCGACGTCCAATCGTAGATCGGGTACGCGAGATTGACGTTGCCGGCCAGCGGCGACGCCATCAGCCAGTTCTCCTGCTCGCGGCGTGACACCACCATGCGCCGGCGTGGCGATTCCTGTGCGCGCAAGCCAAGCACCTGTGCCTGTGTCTCGCGCGGCGAATTCGGCTTGAGCGAATACGGCCCGAGTTCCGGCATCGATGAGAATTTCGACGGCGCATCTTTGCGCGGCATCTCGGTCAGTGCTTCATCGGGCAGCGGCACGCACCACTTGTCGCGCTCCTCGGGATGAAACGGATGCCAGTACGGCTGTTGCCGCGACGAGGCATTGCGATGCTGCACCGGGATGCAATACCAGTACAGCTTGACCTCGGGCATGGTGGCCATGCGGCGCACGTACTCGATGGTCGTCGGGTAAATCGCTTCCTCGTCGTAGAAGATCGCCTCGACCGGCAAGCGGCCATGATTGCGCGCGGCCTCGATGGCTAAGTGCAGGCACACGGTCGAATCCTTGCCGCCGCTGAACATCACCGAGACGCGATCGAAGCGCCGATACAGCACGTCGAAGCGCTCGCGCGCAGCGGTGAGCACGTCGCGCTCGGTCGTCTTGCCGCGCAGCGCTCTCATTCCTGTTGCCTCGATGGTGGTTGCAGGCGCATCTGCCGCATCAGCATGCCGCCGGCGTCGTCGCGCTCGATGCGGAACCACACATGCGGCGGCGTCGGCTGCGTGAGAGTGTGCAGCATTTCGTAGCTGATCTGCACGCCGTTGATGACGGCGATGCGCGTGAGGTCATTGAGTTCGATGGTCATTCGAACTCGACCAACGTATCGGCACTGGTGCGGATGTTGGGCAAGTCGCGCGCGCTCTCGCCGCTGACGATGGTGCGATTGAGCATCGGATGATCCTCGTCGGTGGGCCCGAAGTCGGAGTCGGGATGAAACGCGACCACGCGCATTTCTACGCCGTAGGGCGTCTGGAACTTGTGCACGCCATGCGGGTGAATGCAGAACGCCATGCCCGGTACGAGGTCGACCTCGCCGACACCATCGGCCACGCACCGCCCGCGCCCCGACACGATCATGCCGGCGCGCGCGCTGGGGTGAGTGTGCGCCGTCTGGTCGATGCCGGGCGGAAATTGCAGCAGGTTGAGACACGGTTCACCGCGCCGCTGCGGTGGCACCAGCAGCGAATCGGTGCAGCCGTCGATGTAGCGCAGCCGGCCGCGCTGCTCGAGTGGCCCGCCGATGTGCAGCACGCCGCGATAGCCGTAGCGCAGCACCAGCACGCCGGCCGAGCCGGTCAGCGGGTCGCTCCCCAGCACGAACGGCGCCGGCATCGAGAAGTACATGCCCGCCGTCAACTCGAAATAAATGTCCTTGCTGATGCGCAGGCGCAGCCGGCCGCTGTGCACGTAGCCGTAGCCGGTAGCCTCGTGGGTGCTGACGGTGCGCCCCTGCATCCCCGACCACACCCACAGCGCGGATGGAAATTCGTGATCGATTTCATGCGTGACGCTGCCGGGCCACTGCGGCTCGTAGGACGAAAACGCTTTCATTGCAGCGCTCCTAGGTAATCGAGCATGGCGGCCAGCGCGTCGCCCGTCGTGGTGAGCGCGAACTGCTCGCGCGCTTTGACCAGTGCGTCGTACACGACTTGTCGGTCCACCGCAGGAATGAGCACTTCTAGCCGGACAGTCCGCTCGCCCGGGTCAGCGTCACGCTGCGCGCTGAATTGCGCAGTGTGACCGTTGGCCTCGGGTTCCGCCATGCCCTGTAGCCGCGAGCGCGCTGCGTCCTCATCGAGCCGCAGCATATCGAGTGGCGAGAACCCAAGCAAGGCAGGGTCGAAGCCCTCGCCGGACAGGTCGGACAACTCGGCGCCGAGCAACGTCGCGTCGAAGGTCGACAGCGAGCCGAGCCGGTTGTCCGCGATGCGATAGGCGCGTTGTTCAACTTCGCTCAAGCCCTCGATACGCACCACCGGCACTTTTGCCGGTGGCACATTGGGGATGGCATGACCGGCGGCGTAAATTTGCCGCGCTGCTTCGAGTCGACCGTGACCGGCAAGAATGCCGCCCTGCGCGTTGACCAGAATCGGTTGCGGGAATCCGAACTCGCGCATCGACGCGACCAGTCGCTCGATCTGCTCGAGTGGGTGCACGCGCGGATTGTCGGCGGCGGGGTGGAGCGCGGCGAGCGCGACGTGCTCGACGTTCATAAAGCGCCGATAAAGCGCCTACAAGCGCCTACAAGCGCTTGGCCGGGCGAGGCAGCACCGAAGCGCTCCTGAAGCCGCTTGAGATGCGCCAGCACGCTGTCGCGCTGCCCGGGGGTGACCAGACAGGCGAAGGTCAGCAGCGAGTACGGGTCGACCGTGCCGGCAATCGGCGCCCCGAACTCGGGCTCGGCGCCCGCCTCGGGCTCGTCCTGCGTCAGCAGGCGCAGCGATTCGTCATCGAAGCCCAGCGCGGCGGCTTCGAAACCGGCGGCGGTGAGTTCGCGCAGCGCGGCGGTGAGCGCGACGTCATCGAAGTGCGACAGCCCGGCCAGCTTGTTGTCGGCGATCCGATAGGCGCGCACCTGCGCGTCGGTCAGATGCTCGACCGCGAGCACCGGCAGCATGCCGCGATCGCAGCGCGGTATGTCGACGCCGGCGTCCCACAGCGAGCACGCGGCGGCGATGCGACCGTGGCCGGCGATGACCACGTTGGAGCCGTCGACCAGCACTGGCGCGACGAAGCCGAAGCGCCGCAGCGAATCGGCCAGCCGGGTCAGTTGCTCGGCCGGATGCGCGCGCGCATTGCGGGCGTACAGGATCAGGTCATCGACGGGAAGGAACACCGGGCCGAGTCTGCACCGGACCGGCGGCGGATGGCAAATGCCACCGAGCGTATGGCAAATGCCGCGCCACGTCACCGGCAAAGTTTCCGGTGAGGAAATTGACAATTCGTGACATAGGCGAAAACCCGGTCAGCGCTCGACCGAGTTTCGGCCCTCCACCGGCTGAACCATTGAACGATGAACCATGCTTCCGCCAACACTTCCGCGCGATCCCGCCCACCCATAGCCCACACTTATATGTTTCAGATGATTCAGATGGTTCAATGTCTCTGATTGCATTGGAAAAAACACTGAACCATGCCTGACGCACCATGATTCAACGGGTAATTTCGGCGAGCCAAATTAATTTAATCCACGCTTTTATGTGTCGCTCCTCGTCGTCCAGTAATTACCGCTGTCGTCATGTACCCGCTTCCAGCCCAACTGCCGCATTAATCCGGCGATGCGTCGAGCCGTACCGGACGTTTGCCGCTCGACCGGAATATCCAACGGACGCACCATCAGTTGCGGCAACCGGCACGTCTGCCGGCCTAGCAAAAAACTGCGCAAAATGTCCAGCCACGGATCGACCTGCATCCGCTCGGCCTGCTCGGTTATCACTCGACCCGGCAACTCCCACCACCGCGCGTCAACGCCGCCCCGGTTGAACGCCACGACGGACTCGGCGAATATCTGCTCGCGATCGTGCTCGAGTGCGTCGGTGTCGATCAGCCGCGCGCACTGCATCGGCCAGAACCGCCGGTTGCCGTCGGCATCGGTCAGGTACGCGCTGTCGTTACTGGTGCCGATCATCACGCAGCGACGCGGCCGGCGCTCGACGCTGCGCCCGTACGACGGTCGGAACACGTCGACCGTCTCCGTCAGGATCGACTTGATCGCATTCATTTCCGAACGCTGGAACGACGCCAACTCGGCGACCTCGATGCAAATGTTGCCCTGCAACTGCTGGCGAAAATCCTTCGTATTGAAATCGTGCTCCCACGATGCGACGTACGGCCCGCCGAACAGCGAGCGCAGCGCCGACGACTTGCGGATGCCCTGCGCGCCTTCGAGTACCAGCATCGCGTCGAACTTCGCGCCGGGCCGAAACTGGCGCGCGACCACCGCCACCATCAGCTTGCGCAGCATCAGGTTTTCCAGCCCGTCGTCGCCGACCGTGACGCCGAAGTAGGTACTCGCCAACGTGTCGAGCCGGACCACGCCGTCCCACTGCAAGCCGCTGAGCCAGTCTTGCCACGGGTCGATCGGGTTCTGGTTGGCGACGAGCACCATCGCCTTGTGGATGGTACGGTCCTTGATCGCGTGCCCGCCCGGCAGACTGTTGACGGTGGACGTGTGGAAGTAGGCGTCGACTTCGGACAGGATGCGCACGCCATTCATCGGCAGGCCGGTCGACTGGTCGAACCACAGCCGGCCGTTGAGCGTGGCGTGGATGACTGTCTCGGCGTTCCACAGACTGTCGTGGTAAATATCCGAGCGCACTGGATGGGTGAGCGTCGGCAAATCGGTCAGCGCATTGATGCGCCGCTCCTCCGCTTGCAGCACCGAGCGCGGAACGAGTAAGCCGGTCGGCACCACTTCGACCCGGCGCACCACCACTGACGCGGGCGCATCCCCGGTCGGCACGTAATCGAGCGCCGGCGCGTGGTTGAGCGCCGAGCGCACGATGGTGCGCACTTCCGCCTCGGGTAGTGGCGGCGCGCAGCGCTCCGAATTCTCGGCCAGCGCGGCGGCAAGGATCGCCGCTGGCGAAGCGTTATAGCGGCGGAAGCGGCAGGCGAACGCATACAGCCCGCGATTGCGCCCGCCCTCGGCCAGCAAATCACCCGTCGGCGGCGGGCCCGTCGTCGCCGGCACCGGGACCAACGCCGGCCGCACGGCGCCCGCATCGAGCGCCGGCAGCGTATCCACGCACGCGCCGCGCGCCTCGAGTGCGAGGTAGCTCCCGCCCGCGACCCGGCCCCAATAGTAGGACTGCGCCGGCACGAACGACTCGGGCGCCAGCGCGCCACCGAGCACGCCATTGACGCGGCCCAGCAGGCCCATACGGGCCTCGGGCGGGTGGTCAGCACTGAGAGGAGCCAGAACGCGCCAGCGTGGCGCCTCGGGGCTGTACGACGGCGTGGTGTAGACCAGCGCGGACACGCCGGCCATCCCTAAATTGGTGCAGGCATCCTCGGGTGCCAGTCGCCCCGCGTCGTAGTCGCCCTCGACGCCGGTGATTGCCTGCATGTTGGCACCGTTGCGCAAGAATCCTTCCGGCGAGCGCACGTCGCCGAACAACGCAAATTTAATCAGCGGCATATCCCGCTTTTGTCGATACTCGCGCGGCGCCTTGGCGCGCTCAACAATGGCCGGCCACTCGTGCTCGCTCTCGATCTTGTCGTGATCGAATAGCGACCGGAACATAGTGAATTTCATTGCATGGCTTCCCTCGGAGAAAAAAAACGCCGCCCTTGGCAGGCGGCGGCATGCGAATTGCAGTTGCTCAGAAAGGGATGTCGTCGTCGCCGGCCGGCGCGGGTGCGGACGTCGCAGCAGACCGCGCTGGCCGTGGAGCATTATCGTCGCGCAAGTCGAACAGCGAAAGCGCAATCTGATCGGTACCCTGCTTGAACGGCACGCCCGCCGGATTGAACGAGCGATCGAGTAGCAGGAACACGCGCCCGTCCGTGTCGTCCTTCATCGCGCAGCCGACATTCTTGTAGCGATTTTTCGTTTGCCCGTTGTCGTTATACGAGCCGGTGACGACGGCGATATCCTTGACCTTGCTGAATGCCATGTGGGTGCTCCCTCAGTGAAGCGCAAAATTGCGCGTGACGCAGAATATCATCGCGAGCACCACACCGCGCCATCGCAGCCGGTGGCCCACAGTCCGGTAATCAGCACGGCGACAGCGACGCCGAGCAACAGCCACTGGCCCAAGCTGAGCCGATGCTGCGGCCCGGTGTAGAGATAGCCCGGCGTGCGATCGACGCGCGGCGCGAAGTAATGACGTTCATCGAAATCGTCCATACGCTCCTCATTGGTAGAAAGTCCAGCGCGCCCACTTCTCGACATCGTCGCTCGCGCGCCACACCGGCAGGGGTGCCGGTGATTGCGTGTCGCCACGCCACCACAAGATGAACCGCCGCGCTAATTTACGCAAGGGGGCTTGACGCGCAAAAATACGCCGCGCATACTCGGGCTGTCGCTACACAACGGGCGACCTAACCACTGAAAAGGAAACACCATGAACGAAGCCAACCTGAATGCCGTCTGCGCCGCCCTGCTGTTCATGGCGGAAAAGTACCGCCAGATCGTCTCGCGCGCTGACATTTTCGACGACGGTGAATTGAGCGACCGCGCCACCACCACCGAGCGCGACGCGCGCCGCATCGCGTCCACCATCGCGTCGGACGGCCTGACCAACGCGACCGACGCCGAGATGGCGACGACCGCGCTGCTCGCCTTCGCCGACAACATGAACACGCACATGCAAATCCTCATGGGTCGGCATCAGGTGCAAGACGCCGCGCTGGTCGAGCACCGCATCCGCGAAGTCTACGCCGCCGCGCAAGCCGTGAGCGTCGTCGCTCGCGGGCTCACGCTGCCCGAGTCCGCCGCGAACGTGCCGGCCACTGCCGCCAACTAACCCTACCGCCTCCGTTGCGCCTTGGCCCGCGAAAGCGGGTCTTTTTTTTGGCCGACGAACGGTGGTTGACGCTGGCGCTTTTTTGCGCCATGATGCGCTTATGCACTCCCCCGCCACTCTCCCGAAAGGAGCCCCGATGGACCTGACGCTGAATCTCGGCGACTTCAACGCGACGACCGCGTTGATCGCCGCCGCAACTCCCGCCGGCCGCGACTTCCTCGGCCACCTGTTCGGCTTCGGCGCCGCGAGCATCAACCTGCCGAAGTCGAAGGTGCCGGAATTCTCGGCGTTCGCAGCAACGAAGGGAATCCGCCTCGGTTGAGGCGGATTTTTCACGCATGAATTTCCACTGCCTCGTCTCGAAGTCGCGTGGGCGCCGCCCGCTCACGTACACGCTGCACGGCGCCGACGAGTGCGCCGCAGCGTTTACGCTGTGGACCGGCGCCGGCCGGCCCTACGTGCGCCGCGCCGGACCCGACCGGGTAGTAGTGACGGACGGCCACACCGAAATCAAGGTTCAGATTCTGAGCACGACACATGGACTTTGACCTGATGCGCGCGGACCTCCGCGCCTACAAGAATCTCCGCGCCGGTGATCGCGTGCGTTCGCCGCAAGGAGCAACCGGAACCGTAACTAAAACGCGGTTCGACTGCGCAATGCCGTATGTGGTGGTGACGTGGGACAACGGCGCAGTCGGCCGCCACGGCGCACACAGCGGGATCGTTCTCAGCCAAGGAGTAGCGCAATGAACACCGAACCGACCGGATGGATTGTCTGCGACCGCAACATTTGCATCTATCAGGAGCACGCTAGTCCCGGCAAGCGCCCGCTGCTGCGCTGCATAAAACATGGCGCGATACTCAACTACAGATCGCGCCTGACCGGCGCGCGCACGCGCGAGGAAGCACGCGCGCGGCTCAATGCGTTGCTGGGTCGCGCAGCATGAGCCGCTTCCTCACCGTCCTGTTCCTCGTAGTGGTCATCGTGGTGTACGTCGCGGCGCCCGTACTGCGCGACGGCATCAGGAACCTCACCGCCACCACGCGGGCGATGCCCTGACCGGCACGATTACCGCTCGTCGGCCGGCCCTTGTGGGCGGCGCAAAAAAGCGCCATACTGGTTCCGCACTGACCCACAACCCCACGAACGGAAAGCAAACCATGTTGCACAACCACACCGGCTACATCCTGACCGACACGTCCCTGCAAGTGCTGGAAATGGGCCTCGCTGCGCTGCGCGCGACCGGCGAGGAATCCTGCCGCCTGCCGCTGGAAGGCTACGCTTCCGGCTCCCGCACGCTGACCCAATTCGACGCCACGCTGACCAGCGCCGGCCTCGCCCGCCGGACATCCTCGCAATGCCGATGCACGCTGGAACGCGAGTACGCCGATTGCCCTGTTCGCAACTTGCACAAGTAGGCCGACCATGACCATCATCCGCGACCGCCTCACCGCCAGCGCCGCCGCCGGCATCGCCGCCAGCCTCGCCGACGCAACCGCGCAAATTGACGCGCTTACCGGCGCGCTCGACCGTCTCGACGTCTCCTCGCGCACGTTCGCCGAATCGCTGCTGAGCCAGTACAGCCGGCGGGGTTCGCTGTCGCCGCGCCAGTGGCCGCACGTCACGGCGCTGATCGAGCGCGCCGCACGGCCCGCCGCCACGCCCGCCGGCGTTGGCCACGCGCTGCCGGTCGCCGGACTCGCCACGCTGCAAGGTGTGTTTGGCAACGCGACCCGCGCCGGCATCACGCCCGGCATCCGCGCCACGATCAACGGCGCCCGCCTGCGCATCGCCGCACCGTCGCGCCGCTCCGCGTACGCCGGCCGCCCGATCCTGTTCGTGCGCCTCGGCGACACGTACGCCGGCCGCATTGAGAATGGCGCGTTCCTGCCGCGCAGTGCGACCGGCGCCGACGCGCTGCCGGCGCTGCAAACGCTGCTCGAGTCGCCGCTGGGTACACTCGCGCAAATCGGCCGCGCCACCGGGACGTGCTGCTACTGCGCCCGCGAGTTGACCGACCCGCGCAGCGTGAGCATGGGCTACGGCCCGGTGTGCGCCGAGAATTACGGCCTGCCGTGGGGCGAGACGCAAGTGACGCCGCCGGACATCGCCGCCGAAGCCGCGAGCGAAGCCACTGCCGTCACCGTCATGTTCAGCACAGAGCCAATGCCGCGCTCGCCGCGCCAGCCGCGCCCGAGCATCACCGACGCATACAACGCCGCACGCGCGCGCAGCGCACCGCAAGCCGCCGCGAACACGCACGCGCACGCCCCCGACGAGTTGGACGACGAGGACCGCATGTTCATGGGGGGTGCGTGATGCGCCTGCGCGTAATCCAGTACATCGAGGAAGCCACCGGCCGGATGCTCAGCGCGACGTACGCCGTGATCGATTGGGACGACTTCGCGCTGATGCTGAAGGTTCCGGGCAACATGCTCGAATCGCGCGAGGGGTGCGATGAAATCGCCCGCCACCTGTGGCGGATGCGCAAGGAAATTCGTACCACGCGCACCACGCGCCAACCACCAACGAGGAGTCTGCATTGACCAATAGCGCAATTTCGCGCGGCGCGTTAGAATGCGCCGCCACTCAACCTAGCAATGGAGCAACGCAAAATGACGAAGCGACAACTGCCGGACTATGTAGTGCTGCCCGGCCCGGACGACGACCCGATGATGTTCCCGGTGATCGAGGCGCCATCGGAAGTCCACAACCTGTACGCCCGAGCCCGAGCGCGCGGAGTGACGATGCGCGAGCTGTGCACGGCGGCGGGAGTGCACCACGACGTAGTGGGGCGCTGGCGCCGGGGCGACACCGGGCCGACGTTCCGCATCATGCGCAAACTGCTGGACGCGCTCGACACGCAAACGGCGTGAATCTCAACTTCGCACTGCGGCCGTACCAGTCGGCGGCCGTCGAGCAACTGCGCGCCGCGTACCGGCGCGGCAAGCGCGCGCCGGTCTACACGCTGCCGACCGGCGGCGGCAAGACGCTGGTGTTCTCGTACATCACGCGCAACGCCGTCAACCACGGCTCGCGCGTGCTGATCCTCGTCCACCGCGCCGAGTTGCTGCGGCAAGCGTCGACCACGCTGACCCGGTGGGGCGTGGATCACGGCTGCATATCGCCGCACTACCCGACGACTTCGCAAATGGTGCAGGTCGCCAGCGTGCAGACGGTGGTGCGGCGGCTGCACCGTATCGCCCCGCCGAACCTCATCATCGTGGACGAAGCGCACCACGTCGTCGCCGGCTCGTGGCAGAAAGTCATCGAAGCATTCCCGCGCGCGCGCCTCCTCGGCGTGACCGCGACCCCGGCCCGGCTCGACGGCATCGGCCTCGGCATCCACAGCGGCGGCGCATTTGACGAGTTGATCGTGGGCCCGTCGATCGGCGACCTGATCGCTGACGGGTTCCTCGTCAAGCCGCGCGTGTTCGCGTCGCCGCGCCATATCGACTTCTCGCGCATGCGCACCGTAGCCGGCGACTTCGCCCGCGACGACGCCGAGCGCGTAATGCGCGGCAACGAAATCGTCGGCGATGCAGTCGAGCACTACGCGCGCATCTGCCCGGGCGTGCCGGCGATCGCGTTCTGCGTGACGATCGAAGCCGCGAAGGAAGTCACCGCCCGCTTCACGCAAGCCGGCTGGCGTGCGCGGCGCATCGACGGCACCATGGGCGACGGCGAGCGGCAAGCCATCGTCGCCGCGCTGGCCGAAGGCGACCTTGACGTGATGGTATCGGTCGACCTCGTAAGCGAAGGTTTCGACGTGCCCTCTTGCGGCGCGGCCATCCTGCTGCGCCCGACGCAGAGCACCACGCTGTTCCTGCAACAAGTCGGCCGCTCGCTGCGCCCGGCGCCCGGCAAGACGTGCGCGTTCATTCTCGACCACGCCGGCAACGTCGCCCGCCACGGCCTGCCGCAAGAGCCGCGCGACTGGACACTTGACGGCCGGCAGATTCGCGAGCACGGCCCGGCGGTGAAGCAGTGCCCGGAGTGCTTCGCGATGGTGCCGAGCGCAGCACTGGTGTGCGACGAATGCGGCTATCACTGGCCGGTGCCGGGCCAAGGCGACAACGCGCGCGTAGTCGAGCAGGTCGGCGGCGAGTTGATCGAGCTAACGCCGGAAATCATCGAAGCGCACCGCCGCCAGCGGCATGAGGAAGTCGCCCGCGCGACCACGCGCGAGGAGTTGCTGCGGCTCGCCCGCTCGCGTGGGTACGCGCCCGGCTGGGTCGGCCACGTCCTCGCCGCGCGTGCGCGCCGGGGGCAGCGATGAGCGACGACGGAGCGCCCATGAATTTGCTGCGTCATGAGCCAACGTGGGAGCGGCCGATCCCGCTGGAAGCGTGCGAGCTACCGCAGGCCAAGGGTCTGTGGATGGACGAACAAGGTAACTGCTATCGGCTGGCGTCAGGAATACCGCAGCCGACGCCGCCGACTGTCGTGTTCGTCGTGCAAATCGTGACGCCGCTATTTCCGGCCGTCGACACTGGCGCGCAATGGGACACCATCGAGCCCGCGCGAACCATCCGCCAGCGGCGACTGGATGAAGGCTTCACCCCTGACCAGTTGCGCATCGTGCGCCGCACTATCACCGAGGAAACCGTCGAATGAGTTGGCCGCTGGAAGAAACACCGGAAGCACGCTTGCGCACCAAGTTGCGCACGCTGCCGTCGCTGCGCCATATGTGCATGGCGTGCGACAGCGAGGACATTCGCGCGCTGCTGGAATTGCTCGAGTGCGAGCGCGAGAAAGTCGCCACGCTGCGCGTTGCGCTCGTCGTGATGGCGCGCACGGCAGCATCGGAGATGGCCAATGACTGAGCCCGACCTGTTCACGCTGCACGGTGCCTGCGCCAACTACATGCAATCGGTGGTGCCACCGGATGCGCCGGCCGTGCAGCGGACCGAGACGCAGCGCGCGTTCCACGCCGGCGCGTGGGCGGTGCTGACCATGCTTACCACACTGAGCGACGCGCAAGGACCGGACGCTGGCGCGGCGTTGACACTGCAACTGATCGCCGAGTGTCAGGCATTCGTGGAAACGGTGCGCGCCAGTGGATAACCCACGCAAAGCGAAGCTGCGTCGTCGCTGCGATCTGCTGTTCAGCACGTCCGCGCTACTGCTGGCGATGACCGTGCTGATCGCGCCGGCCGGCGCTGAGTGGGTGCGCTACGTGGCGGGCGGCTGGTGGCTCACGATGATAGCGATGCTGATAATCCCGCGCTGGTGACGCTCATGCGGCTAATCTACGAATCCCCGGGTGACCGAGCAAACGAGACAGCGATGGCGCAGCAGTTAACGCGCGTGTGGGGCTGGACGCTCAACAAAATGCCAACCCGCTACCAGTTGGACTATCTCGCCACGGATCGCGAGGGAGCGACTGCGTTCTGCGAAATGAAGCGGCGCAATTATGCATGGGGCGACATCGATCGCTTGGGCGGTTACATGCTGTCACTCGGCAAGTGGCTTGCGGCGCGCAGCTTATGCCACGCCACCGGCCTGCCATTCATGCTCGTAGTGCATGCGAACGACGGCATGCACTACCGCTACTCACACAGCTTTGAACCGCCGCGCATCGTCATCGGCGGTCGCACCGATCGCGACGACTGGCAGGACGTAGAGCCGTGCGCGATCCTCAAGTGCGCCGAATTCAGGCTGATGCCATGACCGATGACACGCTCGTCGCGCGGCTGCGCGAATTCCAGCGCCTGCTGAAATCACCGAGCGCGTTCGACCTGATCGGCGAAGCCATCGAGCGCATCGAGGGTTCCCCGCCGCCGCCGCCGGAACCGTGCGCGCTGCTGCGGATTGTCGAGTTACCTTACATTCGCTCGCGCACGAAAAAGTCGCTTCGTTAGCAATCAGCCAGTTGCCGGTGCTGGCGTAGTCATTGCTTGGTTGTGCAATGCCGACCAATCACCCGGAGTCCACCCATGAATTTCCGCTCGACCTTCCTCGCACTGGCGCTAGTCGCCGTCGCCGCGCCAGCATCCGCCGCGCTGTGCACGCTGGCCGTCAAGGACAGCACCTGCACGTTCACCACGGACACGTCGGGCGGCGCCGCCTTGTTCACCAATCCGACCCAGCTATCGAACATCGGCAGCGGCACCATCAAGCCATTCCTCGGCAGCCAAGCCATCGGCACCGAGTTCGCAGTCAATACCGACCAAACGGCGGTCAACCTGTTGCCGCTCGATGACAAACGCGACAACGCCAATACGTTTACCAATACGTTGCAGCTTGACCAGCTTGGCACCGTCACCATTGGCGGCACTGCGTACTACGAGTTTTTCCTCGACATCAACGAGCCGAACAACGACCCTGATCGGTTCCTGTCGATCGACTCGCTGGCAATCTTCGGGCAAACCGGCAGTGACCCGAGCGCACCGGTGGACCTCAATAAGAACAACATCACGTCGCTGGCCGACGTCGACCTATTTCCGAATCTGGAAATCGTCTACCGCCTCGGCATCGCCAACACGTTGATCCTCGACTACAGCCTGTTCGCGGGCAGTGGCCTTGGTTACGATATGGCATTGCTGATCCCGGTGACGGAATTCGCCAATCTAGCCACCGATAGCCGCCTAGTATTCGCGGTCGGTTACGGTGGCGCAGGCGGCACGGTACTCGGCAGCGGCGCGGCGGACGGATTCGAAGAATGGGCGTTCCTGCCGGGTGCCGCAGCGGTCGTGCCCGAGCCGGGCGTGCTGGCGCTGCTCGCCATCGCGCTGTTCGCGGCGGGCGCAGCATTGCGCCGGACCCGCAAGTAAGTCACCGCGCTACCATTGAGAGCCGGCCGCAAGCCGGCTCTTTTTTTTACGGGTTGGCGGCTTCCCATGCCTCGACTTCGACCAACCGTGAATAAGCATCCTTGGTCCTGCTGATACTGACGCGAATCGCTTTGGTTGTAACCGGAGCGAACGTCACAGTACGCTTCACCAGCTTGTTGCCAGTCACCGTCGCGAGCGGTGTCCAACCGGTAGGGTCAGTCCAGCCCTGAATGACGAAGTCCACCACGCCGTACTTGGTGAATGTCTGCGCATCCGTGGGCTCCACCGGGGTTCCATACTTGTCCTGCAATGAATAGATCACAACGCGGTCGATAGTCTTGCTGGCAGCAAAATCGACCTGTAGCCAATCGGGCCATTGGTTGGCAGTGCCGTCGTTCCAGCCGCCGCCCTTGCCCCAATTCAAGCCCTTGCGATCGCCATTGATGACGCCGCCCGCCGGATAGTTTGCGTTGTAAGTGCTCGACGCGGTGGCCACGGCGCCAGCGCTCGCCAGCGCAACGTTGTTGCTGCCGAGCGCGCGTCCGAAAATGAGCGCATTCTGCACGGCCAATGCAGCATCGACCCGGCCGTAGCCATAGTGCGTGTCATACCCGGTGGTGCCCATATCCTTCGCCGAGTCATACAGCACCTTGAGCACCTGCGTTGCAACGAGGTCCGGCCGCACCGACTTGATCAACGCAATGACGCCGGCAACGATCGGCGTAGCGAACGACGTGCCGGTGCCCCAGCCGTAGCCGCTGTTCCACAGTGTCGTCGGCACTTGGTACGCGGGCGCGCACACGTCGACCATCGCGCCCCAGCTTGACGTTGGCCAGAACGTATCGTCGGCCTGCGTACCGGACACCACGACCTGCACGGACTGTCCGGCATTTTCATCGATGCCATTGTTGTTCGCGCTGCAAACCACGATGCCATCCTTGGCAGTGCGAAATTGTTGCGCGGCGGAAATGACGGTCGAGCTTTTATAGAGGTTGCTGAAACTGATGTTGACGATCTTCGCCCCACGATCGGATGCCGCGAGAATAGCGCTGGCAACGAGACTGAAAGTAGAATTGCCGGCGGAATCTTTCGCGCTGATCGGCATGAGCTTCGCCTGATAGGCAATCCCGGCCGACATCACGCTGTTGTTGCCGACTGCGGCGATGATCCCCGCCACGGCAGTACCGTGGCCATCGGCATCGGTGCCGTTGGTGGTGTTCTTGACGACATCCCAGCCGGGCACCAGATTGGCCGCGAGGTCGGGGTGATTCAACTGCACGCCGCCGTCGACCACGGCAACCGTAACGCCAGCGCCGGCAGTTCGATCCCACGCCACCGACGCGCCGATCCGCGTCAGATGAAACGCCGCCGGAATCTGCGGGTCGTTCAGTGTCAACGTCGTGCGAACGACCTCATCGAGTTCAGCGAATTCCACGTTGGGATCATTGCGTAGCTTGGCGATCGTGGCGACCTCCTCGCCCGGCGTGACCGCGAGCTTGTGAACGCGCAACGCAGGATGCACTGCCCCGAGCGACGGATGCCCCAGCCGTTGCATCGCAGACTGGAAATCCACGTCCAACATATGCTTGGGGTAGCCGACCAAAACATACCCCTCGGTATAGTCTGGCATTTGGTCCCTTTCCGTAGCTGGTGGAATCCAGCCAGTGCATTCTAATGCGTTGCCCCCACTGCTACCGTTCGATGCGCCAGCGCGAGATGATCGAAGCCGTCGGGGTCGTGATGCGCGTGCGTGACTGCCACACCTGCAAGCGGCGCTTCCGCACCGAGGAGCGCAGCATTCAAGAATTGCCGCTGCCCGAGCGCGTTCGCGTCAGTCGGACACGTCGCGCCGAGCGCGAGCAATGGCATCGCGAGCGCTGACCGGCACGAATGCCGCTGAGTAGCGCAAAGTTGCGCGGCGGCGCAAATTCGCGCATGATGCAGCAAGGCTGGTGATGCCCGAGAGGCGCGGCAGATGGGCTGACCGCGATACAAGGGACGAGCCCCATCACCGGCCGACCCTCCACCAATGAAACGAAATCTCAAATGACCTACGCCCCCTTGCTGCTGTGGTTGCTGTGGGTGACGGTCAATACGTCGGCGCTTCATCTGACCCCGTGGCTCGACGTGCTGGGTTTCGCCATCGCCTGCCTCGCAACTCCCCGAAAGGATCACGCATGACACGCACGCTCGTTGCATTCGCTGTCGCACTCGCCGCATCCTCGCTGCAAGCGCAACCGTTGGCGCATGAGGTTGTGCGCGACGCGGCCGAGCGCATCACCTATCTGGCCACCGAGGACGGCGCGGTCGCATTCAACTACAGCCTGCGCTCGCCGTTCTTCAGTCACGTCTGGACCCACCGCACCGGCTGGTTGGCGATGCCCGAGACGGGTGAAGATATCGCGACGACGCTGAGCAACCTGAGTCAAGTCGACAGCCCGACCGCGCGCCAACTGCAAGCCATCCTGCAAAAGCCGGCGACCGCCAAGTGCGAATTGATGACCAACGAAAAAGCCGACTGCAACACCGGCCCGCCCGACATCACCGTCGACGTCGTCGCGACCGCACCGACGCGCGCGTGGTCGGGCACCATCGGCGGCGTCAACGGCGTGCCGCTCAGTACCGGCGGCCCGGTGAGCACCAGCGGCGGCTATCCATTCCACAACGTCAACGAACGCTTCGCTGTTCTGCTGCAACAGAAAGCGTGCTCGACCGCGTGCGACCGGACGTGGAGCGCCGTGTCGGCCGGCTGCGCGTTCGCTGCGGTCGCGGCCAAGTCACCCTACGTCGGCCTCGCGTGCAGCGCCGGCGCCTATGCGTCGCTGCAAGCCTGCAAGGGGAATTGCTGAGCCAGCGCAAAGTTGCGCAGCGGCGTAAATTAGCGCATGATGTATTGCCTGCAAGGCCCGGCCGCGCTCTGCGCCGCAGCGCCCGGCACGGTTCGGCACAGCAAAGCACGGCAAGGTTTCACCCCAACATAACCACAGGGAGTCACGGCATGGAAATCACGCTACACATCGCGGGCATCACGCCGCTAATCTGCAACAAATTCACCGACGCCGCCGCACTCGCTGCGTCGGGTGGCTCGCGCGAATCGAGCGCCGGACAAGATCGCGGCACGCCGCTCGAAATAGCGCAGTCGAAGCTGTATATCGGGCTCGCTGGCAAGCCGATGATCCCGCAGCCAAATATGCTTCGCTGCATCGTTGAAGGCGGTAAATTCACCAAGGTCGGCAAGGCACAAGTGACGACCAAAACCTCATCGATCATGTACGCCTGCGCCGATATTCACGGCGCCGAAATTCCGCTCATTCACCAGCAGCCATGGAAAGTTGACACGCGAGCCGTGCGTATCCCGGCAACGGCGGGCCGCATCCTCGCGCACCGCCCGATGTTCGATGACTGGCGTCTCGAATTCGTCGTCGACCTTGACACGTCGATCATGGGCGAGAAGCTGTTTCGCAAAATCGTAGATGACGCCGGCTCGCGTATCGGACTCGGTGACTTCCGCCCGCAGTGCAAGGGCCCGTTCGGGCGGTTCAAGGTAGTGCACTGGAAGGTGAAGCAAATCGCAATGGCGGCAGATTAGGCGTGGCTCGGCTACGCCCGGCTCGGCGGCGCTCAGCAAGGCTTGGCAATGACGGGCGCGGCACGGCGGCGCGCAGCAATGCACGGTGGCAGCCCGCTGTCGGTTCCTTCTGGAGCCGGCAGCACGATGTCAGCGGCAAGGCAAGGCCCGGTCAGGATGGGCGGGGCCATGCAGAGCAAGGCCCGGTCAGGCGCAGCAATGCGCTGCAAGGCAAGGGTTTGGCCCGGCAAAGCTAGGTTGGGCGAGGCGGCGCAATGCGCAGCGTGGCAAGGATTTCCTATAGAGCAAAGCGGATCGGAGCGCGCTTCGCTTTGTGGGGCGGCAAGGCGCGGCACGGTTCGGCACAGCAAGGCGACGTCCGGCCCAGCACGGCGCAGCAAGGCAAGGGTTCACGGTGGCATAACACAAGGCTAGGTCAGGCGGTGCCTAGCGAGGCCGGGTCTGGCTCGGCAGGGCGAAGCGACGCACGGCAAGGATTTTTTATCAAACGGGGAACATCAATGTCAGAACGCGAAGGCCGAGTCATCACAAATCTGGAACCGGCCGAATATCACAACATGGAGAGACTATCGTCCGGCGGCGTTAAACAGATGCTGCGCTCGCCCGCGCACTACCGGCAGTGGAAAGACACGCCGCTGATCCCGAGCCCGGCCATGCAATTCGGAACAGCGGTGCACTGCATGGTGTTGGAGCCCGGCAAGGTTCGCGACACCATCATCGTTATGCCCGACGACGCACCCGATAAGCGCAGCAACGCCGGCAAGTTATGGCATGAGCAATTCCGCGCCAGCGCCGCCGGCAAGATCGTGCTCAGCCCTGCCGACCTCGATCGTGCCGAGCGCACCGCGCGCACGATCATCGCGTCGCCCGGGTTTCGCATCGTCGGCGCCGGCAACTTTGAGACGTCGCTGCTGTGGCGCGACCCGCACAGCAACGTGCTGTGCAAAGCGCGGCCGGATTTTTTCGCCAGCGACGGCAGCATCTGTGTCGATCTGAAAACCTGCACCGACGCATCGCGCGAAACATTCATGCGGCAACTGTGGAATTTGCGTTACGACATTCAAGCCGCGTTCTATCTGGAAGGGATGCTCGCTGGCCTCGGCGTGCTGCCGCACTCGTTCGTTTGGGCGGTAGTCGAAACGGAACCGCCGCACGGTGTAGCGTGGTATCGCATCGGCCACGGCGCACTGGAAATCGCCCGCGCCGATATCACCAATGCCATGTTCGCGTATGCGGAATGCGTGGCCAGCGACCGCTGGCCGAGCTACGCCGCCGACGTACAGGAAATCCGTCTGCCGCCGTGGGCGCGTGCCCGCGTTGGCAACGGCACTCAACCACAGGAGTTTTGACCATGCCCGAAACGAACGACGAAGCACCCCGCATTCCCGTCACGCCCCGCGAGCAACCGTTCCCCGCACTGCTACAACAGCCGGGCGCATTGCAGCGCCTCGATGACGCCATCGCGCAGGTGCCGTTCAGTGTGTTCAGCACCGCCGCCAATTTCGACCTTGCGCAGCGCATGGCACGCGCGCTCGCCTCGAGTGATCTGGTGCCGGCGCAGTACCGCGACAAGTTGGCGAATTGCCTGATCGCGCTCGACATCGCCGTGCAACGGCGCCAGTCGCCGCTGACCATCATGCAGAACATGGTGGTGATACAGGGTCGGCCCGCGTGGTCGGCGCAGTACATCATCGCCTCGATCAATGCCTGCGGACTGTTCACGCCGCTGCGCTACGAGTGGCGCGGCGCCGAAGGCAATGACCAGTGGGGCTGTCGCGCGTTCGCCTACGACGCACAGAACAATGATCGACTCGACGGTTCGTGGATCACCATTGCGCTCGCCAAGGCGGAAGGCTGGTACCAGCGCACCGGCAGCAAGTGGCAGACGATGCCCGAACAGATGCTGCGCTACCGGGCCGGCGCATTTTTCGGCCGCATCTATGCGGGCCACGTCACGCTGGGTCTGCCGAGCATCGAGGAAGTCGCCGACTCGCCGCTCGACTATCAGCCGCGTCTAGTCATGCCGGCCGGCAACGGCGCCGCACCGCTGCACGAAACCACGCTCGATGAAATCTCGCGGGCAGCCGAGCGACAGGCCGCCGTCCCTGCGCCCGCACCGCCAGCGCCCGCCCGCCGACGCGGCCGGCCACGCACGGAAGCCGCCGCAGAGGCAGCGGAAACGCCCGCAGCGCCCGCCGCCGCAGCGCCGGCACCTGCCACACCTGCGCCCGCCGCAGCGCCCGCCAGCGCCCCGCCTGTGCCGCCTGTGCCGCCGGTGGCCGACTCGGGTCTGGAACCGGCGCCGCACCGTAGCACCATCGACCTCGATCCGTTCTGATGCGCACCGCGCTGCTGCTCGCGGGAGTGCTGAATTTCTTTATCGCCTACGGCTTATGGCGGATGCTCATACAGGAGTTGCCCGTGGTAGTGCTGGCCGTGTTCATCATGCTCAACTGTCTCGCGGGGGTGGCCTGCGTCGTCGCCGCCGCGCACAAGATCGACTTCGGTGGATAACATCGGCCTCCGCTGGGCCATGCGCATCTGTGAGGCGTACGCGGACGAGCACGCCAACCACGTCGAGGACGAGCCCAAGCGGCAAGCGGCGTGCGAAATTATGGAGCGCCTTGCAGCGCATCTGTCCACACCGCGCGACGCGCGCATTGGGCTCAATCCGAAACGCTGCCCGGCCGGGATGCTTGTCGAGGTCGGGATTGTTTGCAGGCATTGCGGCGCTTCGGATAACAGCGCGTGTCAATACGAGCGCAAATTTGTGCGATAGATGATGCGCGAGCGGATGCCAGCATGAGCGAATGGATATGGGACCAGTACGAAGTGGCGTGGTTTCGCAAGCTGCCCGACGGGTCGAGTGAATACATATCCGACGAGGAATATCGTCGCCTCGATAACCTGCTCGCCGAGTACGGCCACATTCGCGTGGTGGTGCTGACCGAATTCCTGCGCCGGCTCGAGTGGCCGCTGACGGCGGCGCAGATCGTGGCGATCTGTGAGCCGGACCTGCGCCCGCTGGACGCCGACCTCGTGCGGGCCGTGGCCGCGTGGGCGGGCATCCGGCTGGCGCCTGACGACGCGCCGCTGGCGCGAGCTACCGTGACACCGGGCGCCCTTTTCTAGCGCCCCACAGGGCCGCTAATCGAGCCGGGCTGCGTTCCGTTGGCGCCGCCCGGCTCTTTTTTTGACTGCCGCCCGGCTCACCGGCAAGATTGCCGCTGAGCCAGCGACGCCCGGAATCCGGTGCCCGAGCGGCCGCTCAGCCACCGGCGACCGGCAATCTTGCCGCTCTGGCGCCGGGAAAGTTATCCACAAGTTATCCACAGGGTTTGCCGCTCGTCGGCTGGCGTCAAAAAGCGCTTGCGCAAAAAAGCGCCACGCACTACATTAACTCCACGCACTGCCCGACACGAACCAAACCCTACTTAACCCAACGGACCCAACAAAATGCTTTTCTCTGACCTGACCTTCGGCGTGGAAATCGAGTGCTACGTTCCGCGCTCGCACAGCGACCTGTTCTCGGCGCTGCAAGCGGCCGGCGTGACGATGAGCCATGCCAGCGGCTCGATCCACCGCGTGACCCCGGGCTGGAAAGTGGTGCACGACGGTTCACTCAACAGCGCGCCGGCCGGCCACTACGGTTGCGAAGTAGTGAGCCCGATCCTGTCCGGCGAAGCCGGAATCGCGGCGACGATTAAGGTGCTGGAAGTAGTCAAGGCGTTCGGCGGCAAGGTGAACAAGTCCTGCGGCCTGCACGTCCACGTCGGCGCCGCCAACGCGACCCCGAACCAGTTGAAGAATCTCGCCAAAATGTTCGTCAAGTACGAACACCACTTCGACGCGCTGTGCCCCGAGTCGCGCCGGAACAACCAGTACGCGAAGTCGAATCGCGAAGTCGCCGCCGGCTGGAACATCGCGGCGACGTACGAAGCGCGCGTCGGTGCCGCGTTCGCGAAGTTGGACGGCCTGCGCAGCGTGTCGGCGATCGCCACCGTGATGAACGGCGGCTACGACCAGCGCTCGCACTACACGCACCATCGTTACTTCAAGCTGAATTTCCAGTCGCTCGCGTCGCACGGCACGGTGGAATTCCGCCAGCAGGCCGGCACCGTGGAAGCGCTGAAAGCGGCCGCGTGGATTCGCCTCGTGGTCGGCCTGACGGCGGCGGCGTTCACGATCAAATCCGTGTCGAGCGAAGCCGAGCCAACGTTTGCGAAGTTGCTTCGCAAGGTCGACCGCACGACGGCGGCGTATCTGAAAGCGCGGCGCGCCGCGCTGAACCGTGGCGCGGAGTTGGCCGAGTGAGCCGGCTCGATGCGCTGACCGTCGCGGGCGCCTTCGTCGGCGCCTTAGTCGGTGCCATGTACGCCCCGCAAATTCTCGCCGCACTCGCGCGGCTGTTCTAACCACAAAGGAAAACGCAATGATGAAACCTACCCCACTGATCCCGCCGAGCAATAACGTAATCATCGAAACCATCGACGGTCGCGCGTTCGTCGGCACGTCGCTGAAAGACGCCGTGCAGAAAATCCGCGCCTCGGCGTGGGCGTGCACCGACACCACGCTGCGCGGCTACATGCAGGGCGTCTCGCGCCGCGCGACCGAGTGGACGAAACACACCATCGTGCGCACCGACACGGTCGAGAATTTTGTTTTCGATATGGAAGCATGCGGCCTGTACCGCGTGCACCGGCTCTCGTAAAAAAGCGCTTGTGCGCTGGCGCAAATTAGCGCATACTCTTAACTCGCACTCCAACTAACGCAAGGAAAGCAAATGCACCAAACCTACCCGATCCTCTACGCGGCCTACGGTGCCAACACCAACCGCGAGCACATGCGCACGCGCTGCCCGACCGCGACCTACGTCGGCAACTGCACGCTGCACGACTTCGCGCTGGTCTTTCGCGGCGTCGCCGATGTAATCGACGCGCGCGGCGAGGAAACCGTTTGCGCACTGTGGGAAATCCAGCCGAAGGATGAACGCGCGCTCGACACGTTCGAAGGGTTCCCGTTCCACTACACCAAGCGCTACGCGCGGATTCAGTATCGCGGCCAGTCGCGCCTCGTCATGTTCTACGTGATGGCCGGCAACCGCCGCGACGTGCACGAACCGCCGCAGTCCTACGAGCAAACGCTGCGCGCCGGGTACCGCCAGTGCGCGATGCCCGAGCGGCAGATCACGCGCGCCGTGCGTACCGCGAAGCGCAGCGAAGCGCGGATGAAAACCTATCGCGGCGCGTGGGTGCAAAAGGATATCAAGGCGAAGGCCGCGAAGTATCCGCCGCGCCAGTGGCCGCTGATCGAGGAGCGCGACCTGTCGCGCGACTTCCCCGAGTACCCGGACTGGATGATGGCCAATTTCGACCTGACCAAAATCGAGGGGCTGTGATGCCACTGTCCGCCGACTTCACCGCACCGCAGACCGACAGCACCGGCCGGCGCTTCGTGATCCACGTGCCGACCGGGATGCGTTACCTGATCCGCGAACAGGACCACGCGAAAGGACACGTCACGACGTATCAGCGGATGACCGCGACCGTCACGACACTCACGCCGAAAGCGCCGCAGGCGCCGAAGGCGAAACACCGGCCGCACAGCGATGACCACTTCGCCCGTGCGACCTTCATCGAAGGAAGCGAGCCATGAGAAAGTCGAAGCAACCCAAGTTGTCGTTGACCCAAACCGCCGTGCTGGATGCGGTCGAGCACCAGCCCGGCATGACCACGCAGGAATTGGCGCCGCACTTGCCAGTCGGCGCGGGCTCGATCGCCGCACTGCTGAGCAACCTGATGCACCTGCGGCAACTGAATCGAGTCAAGGTGCCGATGTCGTCGGCCTATCGCTACTACCCGCTGAGCGCCGTGCTGCCGGAAGGTTACGCACAGTGGGACAACAAGTTGGTCAAGCGCCACGTCAAGCCGAAGGCCGGCAACGGTGCCGCGCCCGAAGCGACCGCGACCGTGCTCGAGTACGCCGCGCGCGTCCCGAAAAGAACCGTGCTGATCACGCTGCAAATCGGCGACCGCGAATCCGTCACGCTGACGCCCGAGCAAGCGCAAGACGTGTTCGAACAACTCGTCTCCCTGTCCTCGCTGTTCGGGGCGGCACCGTGAGCCGGCAAATCAGCGCCGACGCGCTGGCGCGGCTAGAACCGCATCCGCTCGCGGACCTGCTGCCGCCGATGCTGCCGCATGCGTTCGAACAACTGCGCCACGACATCGAAGTCAATGGCCAGCGCACCGCCATCGTGCTGCTCGACGGCAAGGTGCTCGACGGCCGGCACCGCGTGCGCGCGCTGATCAACCTCGGTCGCGGCGGCAACGTCGCCGACTTTCCGCGCGATCAGGATGCGCGCGCCTACGTGCTATCGGTGAACGTGCAGCGGCGCCACCTGTCGACCGCGCAGTCGGCGATGGTCGCCGCACGCCTCGTCACGACGCGACAGGGTGCGCACGCCGCCGACAGCGAAGTCACACAGGAAGCCGCAGCGGCCATGCTCAGCGTGTCGATCCGCTACGTGCGCGACGCGCAGTGGTTGATCGAGCACGACGACGCGCTGGCCGATGAAGTGTTCACCGGCAACCTGTCGCTGGCCGCAGCGATCCGTCGCGCCCGCCCGCCGGTGCAGCGCGAGCGCGCACCGCGCCCGGTGCTGATCGACCCGCATCCGCCAGTCGCGGCGCCGCACGAATTGCCGGCCGGGCAAGACCTCATCATCGCCGCCATCGAGTTGATGGCGAGCACCGACCCCGGAGTGTGGGCGAACGCGCTGAGCGCCGACCAGCGCCCACTGATTTCCACGCTCGATAGTTTTGCTCGCGGCGCCTATGACATTGCCGACGAGTCGGGCATGATTTAGCTACCTCCACCGACAGCGCGCAAACGCTCTTGCCGATGGCGCGCGCTAGGTGGCCGGGCGTGAATCGAGGACAGGCCCGCCGCAGTCGGTTGCACTCCGACCCTGTCGTCCTTCGCTCTCGGGCTTTCACACCGCGCACGCCGCGCGGGATCAATCGGCCGGCCGGGCGTGGCGCACGCGCCCGGCTTTTTTTACCAGTGCCCGCGCAGCGCGCGGAACACTAACCACACCGCCCCGCTACTGGCCAGCGGCGCCAGCACGAACAGCAGCGCGAGCGCCCACCATGGCGGGTGCGGCCCGCGCTGCCGCTGCCGCCGCCGCACTCCCTACGCTGCCCGGCGATAGCCGTCGATAACGGGCCGTGGCCGCACCGGCCGCAGCGGCGGGCTACTACCCCCGCCCGCCGGCCCGAGCACCGCTGCCACGCCGGCCAGCGTACGCGCCGCGACCGCCAGCCCGCCCGCCGCCCTGACCGCCGTCAGGAACCGCCGCTGGCCGCGCGTCAGGCGCCCGGCCGGCGACTTGGTTTCCACCGCCACGAACAGCGCCACGCGCTGCCCGACCATCTGCGGCGTAATCACGACCGACTGCCAGCCGACCAGATCAGCCGTGCCGGGTGGCCAGCCGTGCACCGCGCGCGGCTTGTCGAGCACGATGCGAGTGCGGGTGTGCTCAACCTCGAGTCCCTGCCACGACACGCCCGCATTGCAACGGAACAACCGCGTCGCGCCGCGCCCGAATGCGGCGAGGACTTCCTTCATGAATACAAATTCGCTCACGCGGACACGCGCACCGGTGCGCTGAGCGTCGGTGATCCAGTGAGCGGTGCGACAGTGGTGACCGGCGTGACTTCGAACGCGACGTTATGCGGCGCGTCTCCGGCGACGAGCACGTAGGTTTTCGCCGTCGCGCCGGCGATGACCACGCCATCGCGGCGCCACTTGAACGTCGACGTGCCCTCGGGGTTGCCGTTCAGATCGAAATACTCGTAGTTCCCGGTGAGCGTCTGGCCGACCGTCGGCGTACCGGCGATGACCACGTTGATCGCGGTCGGTGCAGCGGGCATCGCACCACCGCCGCCGCCGCCAGTAATGAACGCCGGCCGGCGCACGCCGATGGATAGCCCGTTGATGACTTGGCCGAGCTTCGAATGAATCGTTTGGATGCGCGCCGCCGCCGCCGCATATGCAGCGGTGAACGCTGGCCCGAAGGTCAGGTTCGCGTTGGCGACTTGCTGTTCCGGCGCGTCACGACGTTCGCGACGTTCGCCCTCGCGTTCATCGCGATCATCGCCGCGCCCCTCGTGCTCGAGTGGCGCATCAGGCGGCAGCGGTGGTGTCGGCGCGCGCGACGGCCTCAACAGCGGATCGATCTGGTTCATGCTGACTCCTCTACTGATAGGCAAAATTGCCGGTGACTACAAGTACAGGTCAGCGAACATCGCGCCCTGCTCGGCATTCACGTTGTAAATGCCCATCGCGTAATTAGTGTTCGCTTCGAGTGCCGCCCGATACGGGTTCGCTGGTTGGCCGACGAGGCAGTTGAACGTGATGCTGGATGAATCGATGCGACTGATCACGAAGCCATCGCTGCGGCGAAACAGAATAGCAATCCGGCGAATCGGTCCGCCCTCGCGCTGAATAGCTGTGAGCCGTACCGTGCGTTCCGATGCAGCCCCCGTACGAAAGTTCACGATCCACGCCGTGTCATGGGTGATCGTTGGACCGCTCAAGCGCGTGCCCGTTGTCCACGGCATCGTGGATTGGGTCTTGTGCAGCGGCTGCAATTCCGCCGGATAGACGGTGGTGCCCGGCTCGACCGGCTTGGGTGGCTGCGTCACCGGCGGCTCGACCGGCGCCGCCTCATCGTCGTAGCTGCACGGGTGGCCGTGGTACGTCAGCCCGGCGATGGGGATTTGCGCCATCGCTACTTCACCAGTTCGATTACGCGCGGTCCGCCGACGAATAGGAACGTCAGCAGTCCGGCGAAAAACATGAGCCGCCCGACCTCGGCCAGCTTGGGGTTGACGC
>Ga0157375_10000490_pt1 | contig 35891 bp, 34 predicted proteins | sample M35metaG_FD_115311 | JGI IMG/M metagenome (GOLD analysis project Ga0157375, IMG submission 115311) | Miscanthus rhizosphere microbial communities from Kellogg Biological Station, Michigan, USA - M3-5 metaG | ecosystem: Host-associated > Plants > Roots > Rhizosphere > Soil | place: USA: Michigan... | reverse complement strand
TTCAGGAACCTGATTTTCCCAGCCTTTGATGTTACAGGCTATTTTTCTCAAAATTTCTCTTGAGTATATTTCCAGGAATTCCGGATTGTGATTTTTGATGTCAACAATACGATTGTTATGCTTAAAATATTTATAAAGCTCTTTTAGATTTTCTTCAACTTTAAGATTATCAGAATCCAATAATTCGTGAGTCTCAGGATCTTTGTAAGGATACAGATACACTCTCATTCCGTTTCTGAAAAACTTACCGAAAGCTTCGAGAATTCCGCCAGATAAATTTTTATAATATTTTTCGTCAAATACCATCAAAAGGTTATTTACACCCATCGCAACTCCGATATTTCCACCTGTGTAAGAGGCAAAATAATCGATCAGTCGATAATATTCAGAATAATTTGAGACAATTACGGTATATCCTAATTTTCCGAGAACATCTACCCTGTCCAGGAAATCACGTTCATCAATATCTCCGTCAGCACGAAGATTTGAAATCGTAATTTCAATTAAAACTTCCGTTTCTTCCTGTGTACAGGCTGCATCTTTCATGAACATTTCCAGGCCGTTTTGGAGCATATCAATATTCACTTTCGTTACAGGTCTGAAACTTCCTCTAACCGCAAAAATATTCTTTTTGTATAAAATATCTGCAGGAAGCATATTGTTTCCCTGGGAATTGAAAATCACCGCGTCTGTCATTCCGTGTTTTACCAACTGTAACGACATCAGCCTGTTATCAACATATGAGAAGGCTGGTCCGCTGAAATCGATCATATCAATTTCAAGGTTGTCGGTTGCCACATCATCGTAAAGAGATTCGATCAATCTTCTTGGATTATCAAAATAAGTGAAAGCTCCGAAAATAAGATTTACCCCAAGATTCCCGAGAGTTTCCTGCTGCAAAGTCGCATCATTTTCCTTGAATTTTACGTGGATTACAATTTCGTTATAATCTTCATTTTCTTTCACCTGAAAACGGATTCCTACCCAACCATGACCTCTTACCGTCTTGTCGAAATTAATGGTAGTAACCGTATTTGCGTAAGAAAAAAACTTTCTGTTCGGGTTATTTTCTCTGGAAATTCTTTCTTCAATTAAAGCTACTTCATAACGAAGCATTTTTCGAAGTCTGTTTTGGGTAACGTATCTGTTTTTAACCTCTTTTCCGTAGATGGCATCACTAAAATCTTTGTCGTAAGCAGACATCGCCTTAGCAATTGTACCCGAAGCTCCCCCTGCTCTAAAAAAGTGTCGAACAGTCTCCTGCCCTGCTCCAATTTCCGCGAAAGTACCATAAATAGTAGGATCTAGATTAATTGTTAATGCTTTTTGTTTAGGAGTTAGTTTCTGATACATTAGGACATTAAATTTTTCGTAAATTTACCAAAATTAAACCAACCTCAAAAGAAAATGAAGTTGAAATTTTTAGGAACGGGAACTTCCCAAGGCGTACCCGTTATTGGCTGCACTTGCGAAGTGTGTACATCGAAAAATCCCAAAGACAATCGTTTTCGCTCTTCCGTAATGGTAACTACGGAGGAAAACAGAAAAATATTGATCGATTGCGGACCTGATTTCAGGCAGCAAATGCTTTTAAATCATGAAAGCAATATAGATATTGCTCTGCTCACGCACGAACACAACGACCATGTGATCGGGCTTGACGATATGCGACCTCTTATTTTTAAGAGTGGAAAAGATATGCCTATTTATTGCTATCAAAGGGTTGGTCATGAGATTAAAAACCGTTTTCCCTACGCTTTTACAGACGTAAGATATCCGGGAGCTCCGGCGTTTGATCTGCATGAAATTGAAAACAAACCTTTCACTGTTTTAGATACGGAAATTACTCCGATTGAAGTTATTCATTATAAAATTACCGTTTTCGGATATAAATTTAAAAATATGGCTTACATCACTGATGCCGGCTTTATTTCTGACACAGAAAAGAAAAAATTGAAGAATCTGGATGTTCTGGTTTTAAACTGTATCCGAAAATTTGATCCGCATCCTGCCCATTTTATTCTTCCTGACGTTATTAAGTTATTTGAAGAGCTGCAACCTAAAAAATTATTTTTAACTCACATCAGTCATCATTTAGGATTACATGATGTTGAAGATAAACAACTTCCAGCCGGAATGCACCTTGCCTACGATGGTTTGGAGATAGAATTTTAAAATTTTTTTCTCAAAATGTTTTTGAGTATTAAGAAAAGTTTATATATTTGCACACCAATTAAAAGCATGGTAACACCAGCCCAGGTGGCGGAATTGGTAGACGCGCTGGTCTCAAACACCAGTTCTTAGGAGTACCGGTTCGATCCCGGTCCTGGGTACAAGACCGGAAAGAGGTGATAATTCACTTTATTTCCGGTTTTTTTTGAATTCTAACTTATTGTTAATCTGACAAATACAAGATGATAAAATGTTACTCCTTTTGGTTAGATAATGATTTTCATAAAATTCCAATTTTTCGGGAAAGATCGAACCAATAACTTTACGTCGATATCCCCATCAGTATAGACTTTCGAAAGGTACTTGTTTAAACGATTTATTTCTAATAGAATTGCTTTCCTTTCTCTTTGGGGATTATTGATTAATTTTTCAAAATTTTGCCTCAACACCTTTTTCAAATAATTTTTTAGAGATATGCGCATTTCCAATGAACATATCCGTAAGGTACCCTTCCCATTTATCTGCCTTCTTTTTTTGCACGGCGCATTCCGTGAAATAAAAAAATTATTTAATAGCCAATCCTTCATTATTGAGACCATTATACTGAGAATTAGCTAATTAATTAACAATAAAAGCCTTGGTTATGTCAGATAATGTTATTAAATTTAATTTTATAATATTTGTTAGTATAATTAATTTTGAATAACATTATTTTATTACACCTCCTTTAAATTTATCCAAATCATGAAAAACCAAATCATTATCACAGCTCTATCCTTGGGAGCAATCGCTTTAGGAACCAACCAGGTTCTGGCACAAAAGTCTGAGCAGGTTAGTACACTCGTAAATATTATTTTAGCAGACGTTATTGCAATGGACATAAGCACTGTTGCTTCAGGAGGCGCTGTGGATTTTAATTATGGGAGTACAGAAGATTATAATTCATCAAAAAATGTGACGGTGCCGAATAGTTTAGTCATCATTTCGTCCAAAAATTTCGATGTAAAAGTAAAATCTGAGGGCGCAAACTTTGTAAGTGGCGCAAACGTAATTCCAGTAGACATATTACAGGTAAAAGCAATACCGAGCGGAAGTTTAACAGGAACCCTGAATGAGGTCACCTTATCTACAACCGATCAAGTTCTGGTAAGTAACGCAAATTTAGGGGCAAAACAATCTTTAAATATTGCCTATTCTATTTCGGCAGAAAAAGCATCTAAGGTACTTCTGGGGAAACCTAAAGGAACTTATACGCAAACGGTAACCTATACCGCGACAGCTCTATAATAAGAACAAACAGCAATTTTATATAAGCCCTCAACACTTTCTAAGTGTTGAGGGCTTTTCTATTTAAGCCAATAAATAATCCATGTAGTTATTTTACTACATAAACTTCCATTTTCCACTACAAAGAAACTTTTATCGCCGCTGTAGATTTGCAGTATACAAAAGAACAATTAAATAAAAATTAAATATTACTATCATGAAAAAACAATTCGCAATCGCAGCCTTAACTATTGGAGCAATCGTATTAGGAACTAACAATGTTCAAGCTCAAAATACTACTGCAACCACAACCGTAAACATTACCCTGAACGATGTGATCTCCATCGACGCCGGAAGTACAGCAATCGGTAATACGGTTGACTTCAACTATGTTACTGCAGCAGACTATAATTCTGATCAAACAGTTACCAAAGCCAACTCTTTAAAAGTTACTTCAACGAAGAATTTTAATGTTAAAGTAAAAGCAGGAGGTGCTAGTTTCCTGAATGGAACCAACTCAATTCCTGTAAATGTTTTGACCATCAAAGCCGCTACAGCTTCCGGAACTATGGGCGGAACAAAAAACGTAGTAGTTCTATCTGCAACGGATCAAACTTTAGTTACAAATGCTCCACTTGGAAGCGCATTAACACTGAATTTGGACTACACCATTCCAGCGGCGAAATCATCATCTTCTGATATTTTAGGTAAACCAGCCGGAACTTATACGCAAACAGTAACTTACACTGCAACAGCTTTATAATAGCTGAATTTTAATGAAACTATATATTTTTTAAATCAGATATATTATGAAAAGAAATGAAAGTATAGTGACAGAGTGCTTCAAATGTGGAACACGTTATAAGAACTATTTTAAAGCATCACCCTGCTGTAGATCAATTGTTTTGAAAGTAGATGAAAATGGTAGCCGTACAAGTATAACTTTTCTCAGCTCATTATCATTACCCGGTTCAGAATTTATTAAAGTAATTAGATAATAATATATAAAACATATCTGTTAGGATTAAATAGTATCAAAAAATTAATTTTATTTGTCAGCAAATTTGTAGGCCTAGAAAGATCTGCAGCTGCCAGATTCTGATTCAGGATGTTAGCAAAATTTATTTCCTGACTGAAAAGGAAATTTTTTTCATATTAATATTTTGTGATTTGGTGTTTCAAAGGCTTCCTCAGGAGGCCTTTGATTTTGTATATTGATACCGACGATATAGAGAAATTCAAAATACAGGAATAAGTATCTATCAGCTGTAAGGTAGAATTTATGTTTTTGGACATTTAAATCTAATTAATACATCGCACCAAAAATTCAATAAATTTATTAAGCCGTTTTATATCTTTTTTAAAGTTATCAAATCTCAAAAACGACTAAATTACTAAAGAGTGGGATACCTTAATAAAGTAGCAGAAAAGGGTTCCAATATATTAGTTTTTAAAGTCAATTGCAGAATTTTTGGATAGTATATTAGCAATAAAATTATCACTTAAAATCTCACTAAGCGATTAATATTACTTGTAATGCTATGAAAGCTGTTCTCTGAATGTTTGGTTTATATATAAATTTATATTGTTAAAAGAAGGCTCAAAAATTATTGAAGGAAAATAGCTTACTTTAATTATAGAGAATCAATCATTAAATAACTTTATACAATAAAACAAGTCCTTAACACATAGAAGTGTTGAGGATTTTTCTTTTTAAACCATTGAATAACCCTGTAGTTATTTTACTACATGAACTTCCATTTTCCACTACAAAGAAAATTTTATCGGCGCTGTAGATTTGTAGTGTTCAAAAGAGAACAATTAATCAAGAATAAAAATTAAATATTACTATCATGAAAAAACAATTCGCAATCGCAGCCTTAACTATTGGAGCAATCGTATTAGGAACTAATAATGTTCAAGCTCAAAATACTACTGCAACAACAACTGTAAACATTACCCTGAACGATGTAATTTCTATCGACGCGGGAAGTACAGCAATCGGTAATACGGTTGATTTCAACTATGTTACTGCAGCAGACTATAATTCTGATCAAACGGTTACCAAAGCCAACTCTTTAAAAGTTACTTCCACGAAGAATTTTAATGTTAAAGTAAAAGCAGGAGGTGCTAATTTCCTGAATGGAACCAACTTAATCCCTGTAAATGTGTTGACGATTAAAGCAGCTACAGCTGCCGGAACCATGGGCGGGACAAAAACAGCTGTCGTTTTATCTGCAACGGATCAAACTTTAGTTTCAAATGCCCCACTTGGAAGCGCATTAACACTGAATTTGGACTACACCATTCCAGCAGCGAAATCATCATCTTCTGATATTTTAGGTAAACCAGCCGGAACTTATACACAAACAGTAACTTATACTGCGACTGCTTTATAATAAAATTTTTTAGTTTGTAAAGATTCCTTTTGTTACGTTTTCAGTAGTTTTGGGAATCTTTATTTTTAAACAATTTACACCATGCGCAAGTTTATTTACCTTTTCATTTTCTTTATCCTCACAGGGTCTTCTTCAATTCTGGCACAAAGTATTTCTATGTCGCCTACACGCTTATTTTTTACCGGTAATCCAGGAGAAAAAGTGACAAAGACAGTCACGCTTCAAAACAGCTCGGATAAGGATTATGTTTTTAATCTCAACTATAAAGATTGGGTTAGAGAAGAAGACGGAAATAAGGTTTATCTTGATGCAGGCAGCTCAAAAACTTCCAATGCCTCTTGGATGTCCACTTTAGAAAACGCTGTAACAGTTCCTGCGAAAAGTACAAAGGAGATCGTAGTAACCATGCAGATTCCGGCAAACGCATCGAAGTCTGCCGTTACGAACAGCATGTTGTTTTTTACCCAACTTCCTCAGCAGGCAGATAAGGCACGTATTCAGAATGGTATTGGTATTATCACCTTATTTGAAGTGGGACTTCACATCTTTTATACTCCACCGGGGAACCATGCAAAAAGTTTGGATATTACCAATATTTCAGAGGTGAGTAATGGATCGAACAGAAAAGTTGCAGTAAGCATTCATAATGATGGAGACACCATCAATGATGCCACCGTTGAGTTTGAACTAACAGACACAGACAGTGGTAAGGAAATAAAATTACCCGCAATTTCCATCTCCATGCTTCCCGATACCAATCAGGTTGTGCAATTTTCTTTACCAGAAAACATATCAGGGAACTTCCTTGGCGTGGCGATTATCAAAATGGCAGAATCCAATGATTTACGCGTAGGCGAAAAAAACTTTAAATTTTAAAAATTAAGTCTTGAAACCACAGAATGGAATATCGATATCAATCGTAAGAAGAACAATCTTATTTTTTGCATTGGCTCTTCTGCACTTTTCGCTGGCCTTTGCGCAGGAAAAGAAGGATATCCAAATCCATTTTGAAAATGAGAATGTAGCTGTTGAGAAGGGTTCTACTTTTACTGACTTCCTGGTCATTGAAAATAAAAGTTCTGAAGAAATTACCATTCAGAATATCATCCCTGAGGAAAAATATCCGGGATTGCTTTTCTATCCCAAAAATGACTTTACCTTGGGTGCGGGTCAGTCTAAAAATCTTCCTGTGAAACTGATTGCCAACTTGGATTTTATGAAACTGAGATCCAATGAGATCAAATTCAATGTTTCGTATGCCACCCCAACGATCACTAAAACTGAAAGCGCCTCATTCTTTGTTGAAAAAGAAGAGAACAAAAACATTGCAATTTATACATCGGCATACGAAAATTTCATTAATCCCGCTCTTCCCGAATCCTCAATTCTGCTGAATGTAGAAAACCAGGGCTATAGTAAACGAACCGTTAAGATTGATCTGCAATCTATTCCTGATGGCTTGGAAATGATGCCAAAACAACAAACCGTATCTCTGGAAGGTTTGGAAAAACAAACGGTTGAGATCAAAATTAGGGTCAGACAACAAAATACGCTTTATCCTGAATTTAATATTAATGCAACCGTCACAGACCTGCTTGATAATAAAATCGTGGGAAGCAACACGCTCTACTTAGTTATTTTATCGCACAACAGACAAGTTTCCCGAGGAAACGAAGCGGTCAGCGGAAGTAATTTTGCGGAATTCAGCTATAATGAAAACAGTTCAGGTTTTAATTTTCTTCAGTTGAGGGGAAACACAGCATTTCGGGTGACCGACAATTTGAAATCACGCTTTAATGTAGGAGCAGATTACTATCTTGACGGTCGTTATAATCTCTATGACACCTGGTTGGAACTGGAAAGAAAAAATTCGGTATTAAGAGTAGGAAATGTTAATAGTAACGATTACGATTACCCGATTTTCGGAAGAGGCGGGAAAGTTTCTACTAAATTTGGTCAAAATAATCAGATTGAAATTCTTGCACTGGAAAATAATTACAACCTTTACGGTACTTATTTCCAACAAACAAAAGGATCTACGATGGCGGGGGCAAAATATAGTTTTGGGAATGCTAAATCTTTTAATGGAAAAGTATCCTATATCTTCGACCATGATCCGCGCTTTAATGTAGATACACAGGTGGCAAACGCGACAACATCGCTTTTAATTAATGATAAACACATCATCCGTACTGAGTTGGGAGTGAGCAACGAAAAAGGTCTTTCAAACAAAGATGAAAACGCAGGAGCTTTAATAGGAGCCAATTACGAGGGAAAAATAGGGAAATGGGATATCCAATCTGTTAATTCCTTTGCCACCAAAAGTTATGCAGGGATCAAACGGGGATCTTTTCTTTCAAATCAGCGGATCGGCCGACAATTTTCTGGTTCTCAGCGCGCTTTTATACAATATCAGAATTCGCAGGTAGATCCCGAGTTCCTGAGTTTCCAGAATGCGCCTATTCAACCTGGGAACACCGCTAATCTGCGTTATTATTTCAACAGCACAGAAGTTTTGGGATCAGGTTACCAGTTTTCTTTAAAGAAGTGGAATTTTCTACTGGCTCCAAAGGTTGAAAGGCAAAAAACAGCCAATTTCTATACATCGCAGGAACTTTTTTCTTACCGCCTGGAAACCAATGTAAGTGCCACATTCGGTGCTCACGGATTGAATTGGACGGCGGAATATTCTTATTCAAAAGCGAACAATAGAGCCGATTGGTTCAACAGTCTGAAAACAACCTTGTCTTACAGGTATAAATCCTTTTCCCTAAACGGAACCGCCCAATGGAACGCAACTAGTGTCTTTGATTTAAATTCTTATTACAATACAGACCGTAATTTCGCCAACTACAATGTATACGCGTCGTATAATTTCCAGATGATGAATAATAATCTGACCGGATCTTTTTCAGCCGGAACTTCCTATTCGGAACTTTATAAAAACTTAAACAGCAATGTGAGCGGCAATCTGGAATATAAAATTTCGCCTTCCTGGTCTACTACAGGTTATTTTAATTTTTCCGGGTATAAATCTACGGCTGATTATGCAAGCAGTGGCAGTTATTACCAGTTCAGAGTGGGGATTAAAAAATATTTTGCTGCAGCTACAGCCCTTGGAAATCATAAAGTGACGTTCCAGTTATTTGAAGATAAAAATTTCAATGGACTCCTGGAGACCGGTGAATCGGTACTTGCAAATGAAATAGTAAAACTGGACAATTATGTAGCGATGACGGATAAGAATGGAAAAGTAGTTTTTCAGAACGTGCCTGAAGGTATGTATACACTGAAGGTGAACGAAAGTGCGGGTGCCCGATTGATGATGGATCCTGCAATTATGGTAAATAGCAATATCAACCGCAAAGTGGGCTTGGTAAAAAACATCAGGGTAAGTGGGAAATTAACAGAAATCAAACAAGCCTACGATGTTTTGGAAACGGATGTAACCGGAATTGTGGTGTATGCAAAAAGTGAAGATGGTAAGATCTATACCGCAGTGGTTAATCAAAAAAATGAGTTTGAGTTTTTCCTGAAAGACGGAAAATACGACCTCTATATTGAAAATGACAAATACAGCTATACACAACCCATCCAAACTATTAAGGTGACAAAAGAAGGTTATTCGCAAACCGTGGTTTTTGAATATAAGAAGAAAGATACCATCATTAAGGTGAAAAAGTTTTAAATTTAAAAGTATGAAAAAGATGAGGGCTTTTTTAATAGGAATTTTTACCGTGTGTTGCGGGTCTACAGTCATGAAAGCTCAGGATGTATACCTGTCTATTCCTGAAAGTAATATTTTTAACAGGAGTGAATTTACCTCAGTACCTACAAGGGTAATGACGAACGCCAACAGAACAAACTGGGATTATGCCTTTTTGGGATTACTCCCAACAGCTCCTACATTTACCTCTGTTTCCGGACTTACTTTTACTCACTCGTCTTCCTCATTTACTTTACCCAACTCCACTCTTTTGTGGCAGTTAGAAAGTATGGGTGGACAGCTGCCATCTACTGGATATTCGGGTTCTTTACCAGGTTTTCAGTCGTTCAGTGCAAGCGCTGTAAAATGGTTTGAACCGCCCGCGTCCATTATTTTCGGAGGAGGATTCAACCGCGGAAATATCAATTTCATATTTAAAATACCCGCTGCTCAGTTTACTGCTAATGCCTACCGAGCCGGGAATTACTCCATGGATATCACTCAGAATTATAATGATTTCACACCCCGTAATTTTAAAACAATTTTAGTTATTCCTTCATCCATCAGATGGCTCACCTCATCTTTAACGAAATATGTAGAAATATCTTCTTTGAATGACTACCGCAATACAAGCACGAAGGTGTGGGATCTGGGGAATACGGAAATCGCGCATACGGTCGATTTTAATTTTTGGGCGAAAGCTGCTTCCACAAATATTCAGTTCACTTCTTCTAAAGGTGTTCCGGGAACCAGAAATATTGCAAGCATTAAATTGGGCAGCAGTGGATCTGTACTCACAACTAAAGCCTTATCTGCTGATTTTCAGAATTTTTCCGCTGCTAATTTCAGTGTTGTACCAGGAAACAGAACCAACTTCAGTCCAGAGCTTTATGTATCTGCGGAAGATTTTAAAAACCTTTTTTTTGAAGCCGGAACCTATACGTTTGAATTGAACCTCAATGCCAAAAGTACAGATAACTCAATTAATAGTTTGCAAAATACGGCTGTTCAGTTAAAGGTGCTTCCTCTGTCGGAGATTACCATCCCAAGTTCCGGACGAAATGTAAACTTCAATTTTAATACAGCTGCCCAGTACACCAATGGTCAGTCACAAGTGATCCCAAACCAAATTGTATTGTCCAATAATGAAAGTTTTGAGCTCTATGTAAAATCTGACGAAAACTATTTCAAAAAAGGCGGTCTGCAGACCGACATCAATTCCAACATATTACAAATTGGAGTGGATGGAAGTTCTGTAAATGCTCCCTTATCGAAAACTCCCCAAAAAATACTTTTTAACGGAACACCGGTTTTGGACCGGCAACTGAACGTAAAATATACCATACCACCTGCAGGTGCCCAAAGTTTGGTAGGGAAAGAAAATACCACTTATTCAATCAATGTCTATTATAGCTTTACGGCAATTTAACAATACTTTACTAAAAATCTCTTATGGATCACTTTAATAGCAAGAATCAATCTCCGAATCAGCACTATAATGATAAATTAAATGCATTCGAAAAAAAATATGCTGATGTTTTTGATTTCCTAGTGTTCGCTGCTGCTAAAATGACCAAGACAGAGCTTTGTACCATGAGTATTACATCGGAAGGCCACGTTTATGTTCTCGCTTCCAGTGATGCTTCCCTCAATCAGATTTATCCTCAGAATCCTCATTTTTTTTTGGATAATCAGACTTCGGTTTATAATTTTAAGAACTCGGAATTTAGATTTCATAGAAGTTATCCCATTCCGGGTCTTGAGGACAATCTTATCGCTCATTTAAATTTATTTGACAGAGAAAAGAAAAATTTAAATGAAACAGAGAAAGAGTTCGTCAATAAGATCGTGAATCAAGCGTCAAAATGGTATTTGGGTAAAGAAAAAGAGCTGGCAGAAAAAGCCTATGTTTTAAAATCGGAGTTTGTGGCCGATATGAACCATGAGATCAGAACCCCATTAAATGGTATAATCGGTTTTACAGAGCTTCTTTTAGATACCAATCTGAACGAAACACAGAGGCAGTATTTAGAAATTATCAATCAATCCGGTGTTTCCTTATACAGCATCATCAACGATATTTTGGACTTCTCAACATTAGAAAAGGAAAAACCGGAGCAAATAAAAAATGTCGCAAGTGAAGTGAGTAAACACGAAATAAAAATTTTAATTGCTGAGGATAATGCTATTAATTTACTTCTTACCGAAACTTATTTAAAGGATATTATTCCTCAAGCTTTGATTATCAAGGCAAAAGATGGCACTGAAGCGATTGAAAAATACGAAAAAGAGAGTCCTGATCTTATTTTAATGGATATTCAGATGCCCCATCTCAATGGCATTGAGGCAACAAAAAAAATAAGAGTCTTGGAAAAAAATATCGAAATACCTATTATTGCACTAACGGCTGGAAGTCTTCCTGGTGAGAAAGAAAAGTGTTTGCAAGCCGGAATGTCAGACTTTTTAACCAAACCTTTATTAAAACAAACCCTGTATAATATGATTCAAAAATGGTTTGGCAGAGAAATGGATTAAAAGTAAATCATAAAATCAGCTTTAAAAAATATTGAATTGAATTTTTTTTTTACATTGATACTTATATTATGGAAGACCTTATCAAGGAACTACAATTAAAAATCGAAAAACTGGAAAACGAAATCAATTTCAAGAATGGACTGATCTCGATATTGTCTCATGATTCAAAAGAACTGTTTGGAAATTTTCTGTGGCTTATAGAAGCTTTGGAGGAAAAGACCATAAATGATGAAGATTTTTTTAAGTTGTTGCCACAGGTAAAAAGCGATGCCCAAAAGAATCTGAAAACCGTTCAGGACAGCACCGCCTGGTTAAAAACACAATACGGGGAATTTAAGATTAAACCTGAGAAAATCATGGTGATAGATCTTTTTCACCATTTTGAAGAAAAATATGCTGCAAAATTAAAAGAAAAAAACATTAAATTTTATTTTAAAGGAGATCCCAATGCATTTGTTACAACCGATCGTTTATTGCTAGAATATGTTTTAGACAAAATTCTCAATAATGCGATAAAATATACTTTTTCCGGAAACGATATTCACCTGCAGGAAGTTACAGAAGATCATCAGGTGATAATTTCTGTGATCGACTTCGGAACAGGAATGGATGAGAAATATTTATCTACGGTCTTCACTTATGGTACCCCCATATTCCATGGTACTGCTGGTGAGAAAGGAGCTGGATTGAGTTTGAAAATTGTAAAAAATTTTGTATCCTTGATGCATGGAAACATCCAAATCTTTTCGTCTGAAAATAAAGGTACTAAGGTTTCCCTTTTTGTACGTAAATTTATAGAATAATGGGTTTAAACGTTCATATTATTGTAGCAGACGATCATGGTATCGTCCGGATGGGTTTAATACAAACCATCAAACGCCTCCTACCTGATGCTATAATCTCTGAAGTAGAGGATTTTAAATCACTGTACAAAGTAATTTTGAAGGAAAAATTAGATCTGGTCATCATGGACGTCAATATGCCTAATGGTTCTGTTCAGGAAGCGATCGATTACATAAAAATGCACCAACCCAACTTAAGAATTCTCATATTTTCTTCTCAAGATGAAGAGTTATATGCAATGCGTTATTTAAAGATGGGTGCGGGTGGCTATCTAAACAAGCAAAGTTCAACTGCAGTAATTGAAACTGCTTTGACGGCGATGCTTAGCACTGGCAGATATGCAAGTGCCGACCTAAAAGAGGCGATGTTTTTAGAATCATTAAATGGCACTACAAAAAGCTCCCCCTGTGAAGTGCTATCAGACCGCGAACTGCAAATTGCGAATAAGCTTGCAGAAGGTCTTCCCCTCAAAGAAATTTCTAATCAACTAAATCTCCATTCATCGACGATCAGCACTTACAAAAACAGGCTGTTTGAAAAGCTGAAAATACGATCCGTACCCGAATTAGTGGAGATTCTCAGGCTGTATAATCAGTAAATAATCTATTATTCTCCGCTTTATAAAACAATATAATCTGTTCCCAACCTTTTTAGGCCTTCATGGGATCTCAGATTTAATTAATAGCACATTAAGCAAAAGAGATTCATTCACAAGAATGAATCTCTTTATATTTACAGGTTTTTATTTCTTGTATTAATCTTATTTTAAGATTCAGGATGTACCGCTTTAGAATAAGTGATGTATCCGTTATCTTCTCCCGAGTAATACGTATTTGGGTCACTTGCTGATAAAGGCAAATTGTATTTGAACCTTTCAAACAAATCAGGATTAGCAATAAAAGGCTTGCCGAAAGATACTAAATCCGCATTACCTTCTTGCAGGATTGCATGGGCACTTTCTTTGGAAAATCCTAAGTTAGCCAAGATTCTTCCTTTGTAATTATTCCGGAAATGAGAAAAATAATTTTCTTGCAATTCTTCTACTGGAGTACCTGATAAATCTTCTGACGGACCTACGATATGTATAAAAGCCAAATTGTAATGATCCAGTTTATTCAGGATATATTTGTATAAAGCAATTGTTTCTTCGTCCGGTTTCACAATTCCAACACTGCTTAGCATCACAGGACTGAATTTTATGGCAACACGTTGACTATCCCAAACTTCTGTAACGGCTTCTACTATTTCAAAGACAATGCGAGAACGGTTTTCAATACTTCCGCCATATTCATCGATACGCTGATTAGTAGCTGTACTAAGAAATTGTGGAATGAGCATGCCCGCTATTGCATGTATCTCAATGCCATCAAAACCAGCATCCTTTGCATTTTGAGCAGCCTGTCTGTAATCCTGTATCGTTTGGTGAATTTCAGCAACTGTCATTTCATGGGGCGTTACGGTATCTTTAAAACCTTCAGGAGTGAAAGATTGCGATTGTATATTGACTGCTGATGGTCCGACAGGCAGTTCTCCATTCTGCAGATCCGGATGTGCTCCTGCACCGATGTGTCCCAATTGCGAAAAAATCAAACCACCATTATCATGTACAGCTTTGGTTACGGTTTTCCATCCTTCCACCTGCTCTTGGGTATAAATACCTGGAACATTAATAAAACCAATGGATTGCGGATTTACCCACGTGCCTTCTGATAAGATCAGTCCGGCAGAAGCGCGCTGTGCGTAGTATTCTGCCATCACCGATGTAGGTACCAAGCCTGGATTAGTAGCTCTGGCACGGGTTAACGAGGCCATTACCACTCTGTTTTTTAATTTCAAATCTCCCAATTGATATTCCTCTAAAAGGGGCTGTGATGTATTTTTCATTGTTGCTTATTTTAAATTTTAACCTTTACAAAGGTCATCCAATAACAAGAAAAGAACAATATAGGCGAAAATAATACCATAGGGATAAATTTATCCTTATACACCTTTTAGGCAATATGATGTATATTTGTTTAAATTTCAATTTATGTACGAACGAAAAATTCCTCTTACTATTGATTGTGGTCTGCATCTGACCAGAGAAATACTAAACGGAAAATGGAAGCCGGCATTGCTCAATGCAATTTCCATGGGTGTGAAACGACCAAGTGAAATTTTGAGAATACTACCGGATGCCACACGCCGTGTTTTAAATGTACAGCTGAAAGAACTGGAAGAGCATGGAATAATAGAAAAAAAAGTTTACCATCAGTTGCCGCCTAAAGTGGAATATTCACTTACCGAGATCGGATGGTCATTAATGCCCATTATTGATGCTATGAATATCTGGGGTGATGAAAATCGGGACTTTTTAGAGAAAGTCATTGTTCAAAATCCAAAAATTATGAAAATATCAAAGTCTCCTTGTGATTTCATTCAACCGCAAACCAATAAAAAATGACGTGAAATTTCACAAATATTTTTTTTCAGCATAAGCCATATTTATCCTTGAAACAATATGAATATGGAATTTTTTCCATAAAACATCAATAATATAAAAGGACAAATAGGGCTTATTTAAAACTTTATTGCCCTAAATAGATAAAAGAGTTTACAACAACATAGGCAGACCGGTTATTCATAGATTGCCCCGAACCTAGTGTGGTAGATGTTGTTCCGGTGAAGGTATGGGTGTGATTTCCAGAGGTGCCTGTATTACCTATTCCTACACCTCCAAATAAAGCGGGACTCACAGTACCTCCATGTCCGCTTCCATTGTTGCCCGCACTTGTTCCGCCATATAAAAATGCCCCCCCTGTATCTGAGTTGTGAGTGTGTGCACCTGAAGACAAGGCTGTGCCGCTGACAGTAGTTGTTAAATTAATATTAGGCAGATTGCTCTGTAAAATTGCAAACGAGCTACTTCCTCCTGTATCACCAATATTTTCTGTCGCGCTTTTAGTTTTTATAGTTTTATCTGTGGCATCAAACAAGTTGGTTGTTAAGCCTAAACTGGCAGCCGCTACCTGCGCCGCAACCGGAAGTGTAGAAATTGCTCTTCCGTTTAGCAGATACCATCCATTATAATCCGCGGATTTAAATGACTGCGTAATACTTCCGATGGGATATGATAAAAGAGTTTTGTTGATTTTTTCCCAAACACTCCCATTGTAATAATAGAATCCGTTGGTATCAATATTCAGGGCTTTTCCTGTCTGGCTGCCTGTAGCATAGTCATTGATGTATATGATAGTAGAGATTTCTACAATATTCATATTTTGTGCACGCTGGCGGTCTACTCGCGGAATTAGTATTCCATCTGTATCAGTTGTGGTACCTGTAGGGTTTTTAGCATTAATATCCAGGGTTGATTGAGGGGTGGCTGTATTAATCCCAATCTGACTATAGGCTGTATTAAATGTTGACAAGAATATAATTGATAATAATGTTTTTCTGCTCATGATTTTTTGTTTGATGATTTACTATAACTAAAAACAATTATTCACCTAAATAGATAAAAGTATTTACAGATAAGAAAGGAGACCTGTTATCAATTGACTCGCCTCCTCCGTCTAAAGGAGTACTTACCGTTCCACTGAATGTATGAGTATGAGCTCCTGCAGCAGCTGTATTGGCTCTCCAGTTTACTCCTCCCCAGGCCCCACTTCCTGCATTACCATAGCCCTGCCCATTATTTCCGGCACTTGTTCCGGAAAGCAAATAAGCACTTCCTACTGCAGGACCATGCGCATGGGCTCCCGATGCGTCAGTTGTTCCACTTGTAGTGCTTGTAAGCGTTATATTGGGTAAGTTATTCTGTGAGATTGCAAGTACATTGCTTCCACCAATAGTACCTAAACCTTCTGCAGCATTATTTGTTTTTAAAACCCTGTCAGATGCGTTAGGAATATTGGTTGTAAAGCCTAAAGCCTGTGCTTTTGCCTGAACTGTAGCCGGAAAAGAGGAAACAGCCCTTCCGTCTAATAAATACCACCCGTCATGATCAGTTGTTTTGACGGAATATTTTATATTTCCCGTAAGAGAGCTTTTGTCGGTATAAAACAGCTTTTCCCATACACTGCCACTGTAGTAGTAAAATCCTGTCTTATCAATATTCTGAGCTTTTCCTGTTTGGCTTCCCGTAGCAGCATTATTAATGTATATGATCGTAGACGTTTCAATAGAAGCCATAATTTGTGCTCGCTGGCGATCAACACGAGGAATTAAAATTCCATCTGCATTAGCAAATGTTCCGGTAGGATTTATAGCGTTAATGTCTAATGTTGATTGAGGAGCCGAAATATTAACTCCCACCTGTCCGTATGCTATATTTACAATTGAAAAAAATACAATTGACGATAAGTATATCCTTTTTTTCATATCCTATGTCTGATAAGTTTTTGGTTACAGTGATAATGATGAATTATGATCATTTTATTCACCTAAATAAATAAAAGTGTTCAAAGCCAGATAAGCAGATCTGTTGTCTATAGGTTGATTGGATCCTCCCAATGAAACACTTACTGCTTGGGACAGCGTATGCGTATGAGCTCCTGCATTTCCTGTAGCACTTGCAGCACCCGTTCCTCCCCAGGAGCCTGCATTTCCGCCTCCATATCCTCCTCCGGCCAGTCCGGTGATTAAAAATCCTGTCCCTTTATCAGGACCATGGGTATGGCTTCCTGCTGAATTTATGGTTATGTTTGCACTCCCCGGCAGCACTATATTGGGTAATTTGCTTTGTGAAATTGTAAAAGAATTGTTTCCTCCAACCGTACCAATGTTTTCGGTAGTGCTTTTTGCTTTCAGCGTTTTATCGCTTGCATCGAATAAATTGCTTGTCAATCCCAGACTTGCAGCTGCCGACTGGGCATTTGCAGGGAGACTTGCAATGGATCTTCCGTCTAAAAGATACCATCCTTCATGATCAACAGTTCTGGCAGAGTACTCAATATCACCTAAAGAATAAGGACGATTATTAAATTTAAGTTTTTGCCAAACGCTTCCGTCAAAATAATAAAAGCCTGCCTCATCGATATGAATGGCTTTTCCTAAGCTTGCTCCTGTTGATATATCATTCACATATACCATAGTGGAAGTTGCGACTGTTGCCATATTCTGTGCGCGTTCCCTGTCGATGTGCGGAATCAGAATTCCATCTGTATCGGTTATTGTGCCTGTTGCATTTTTTGCCCCAATATCTAATGTAGCTTTAGGATCAATGCTATTAATACCCACTTGGGAAAACACCAGGCTACTTATCAGCAAGACTGTTGTTACGAATAACTTTTTCATTTCCTGTATTCTTTTTTGTAATTATTTTCATTGTATTATTGTATCAGAAGCAGCACTATCGAGAAATTTTGGAAAGAAAATAAATTCAGCTTTTTTGATAATGTTGTTTTTTTGAAGAAAATTATTTGCGTTTTTATTTCATAATAAAAAAAGAGGGATTTTTTATGTACGATTTCGATTTATTACAAATTTAAATTTTTGGATTACAAAACAAATGCCCACTTTTGTACTAATATCACTACATGATGTAGTAAAAAAACTACACAATTAACTATATCATAATTTAGGAGTAGACGTTTATTTCTTTAGGAATTTTCAGAAGAATTACTAAATTAAAAACCCTCGTAAATTAATCAAAAAGAATCATTAAGTCTGTAAACAAAAAAAGCTATAACCAATCGGCTATAGCTCACTATTATTTATATGAAATGATATTATTTGATTTTATCATAAATAAATTTCGTTACAAGTGCTCCAAAAACATAATAACCAATAGTCATTGCTTTGATCTGATTATTTTCAGCCACAGGTTTATCGTCGAGTCCGAGACTTTTTGGAAGAGCAACCGTTGCTATGCCCATTAATAATCCCGACGTTACATCGTGTGTTGTGGCAGTAGATGCATAATACAGACCATTTCCGATAATATCTCCCGCCAAAGTCGCTGCGTAAATATGATCCTTATCCGAAAGATCAATATTGGTCTTATCTGTAATTTTGGCTAATGCCTCCTCTCCGACTTCATTGATATGTGGAACATTATCGAAGTTTTTCCTTACGATCTCGTGCAAAATGTTTAGGGCTAAAGCACCTCCAAGACCTGCTAAAAATTTTTTATACATAATATTTAGTTTTGGTTAAATTTATTCTTCTGTTGATTTCAACGCCCATGCCATCAAAGGAATCTGCATAAAAAGCCTTGCCAATCTTGTTTTGTCGTCGTTAAGACCAAAGCTGTCTCTTCTGTTTTTATATTGAGAAATATTTCCGGGAAGTACCGCTGCAAAGAAAGTTGCGACGATTTGTCCCATTGTTTTTCTATATTTTTCAGGTGCTGCAATTGTTGCTGTGCCCAAAAGAATCTCCGCAATTCCTGAGTACACTACAGTGTCATCTTTTGTTAAAGGAACCCAATCAGGAACCTGCGCCTGAAATTCTTTTCTTGCAAAAGTTAAATGACCGATCCCTGCAGTAATAAGAAAAGTTCCCAAAGCTATTCTGGCAATATTTTTTGTTTCCATAATTATAACTATTTTGTGTGGTTGTGATCAATATTTAAACCTCATTTGATGTTCAGAAATAGAACCTTAATACATCGCTTTTTGAATTTTATAAGCTCCTATCCATGAAACTCCAAAAGTCAGACCACTCATAGAATGAAGAATAAATTTTATACTTAAAAAAATTATTAACAGTTAATATTTTACAAAAAAAATAAAAGCGGAATTTCTTCCACTTTCATTACTTAACCACTCATTTATTGATAAGCGTTTCTGTTATACCAGTCAGGAGTAAGTATTAATCTAAATGGCCAAGCCATTCCAACGGCGACTCAGTCTTCCCAATACAGAGCTTTACGATTTGCGAGCTGTTTTTTTCAAAGTTTTCACTGTTGCTAAGGATAATAACAGCAGTTCCTTTTTCAGGAAAAGCCACAGCATAATTCTGATTCGCATCACCATGCCCAGTATGGAAAAAAGCTTTGCCAAAAGATGATTTGAACAAGCCTATTCCAAGCCCCCAGGCGAGTCTGATGTCATCATTTTCATGAGTTATACTGTCTTTCAGAGGTCCGAATCCCCGCTTGCTCCTGACCATAATCTGAGGTAGAAATAACTGATGATAGCCCGAGCCGGATAAGCCTTTCTCTTTCATCAGATTGATCATAAACTGAGCATAATCACGAGCCGTTGTCGACATTGAACCTGCGGCGCGGCTGCTCTCCCTTCTTTCTGATCCGTATTTCTTGCCATCTTTGAAATAAGCATAAGAAAAATTGTCTTCAAAGGTTTTTTCCCAAATCATTCCGCTATGCCGCATCTGTAAAGGACCGAAGACTTCTTCCCTGGCAATCACTTCAAGCTTCTTTCCGGTAAATTCCTCTATCATAAATCCCAACAGATTAATTCCTTCGTTTGAATAATAGAATTTTTCACCCGGTTTGGCGATAAGATTAACTTTATTACCATACAGCTGGCGCAAAACAGGCAGACCGGAGCTATGGCTCAGTAACATTCTTGGCGTAATCATATTGAAAGATGCGGTATCCTCTGCCAGGTCTTTCCATTTGGCATACTCTCCTATCGGTTTTTTCAGGTAAGTGTAAACAGGTTGATCAAGGTTAAATATTCCTTTGTCTACCAAACGCATAAAAATATATGCACTTACCGGTTTGGTCAGTGAGGCTCCGTACATCACCGTGCTGTCATTCAGCTTCTTTTTTTTTTCAATATCCTTGAAACCAAAGGCGGAAGAATAGACTATTTTATTATGGTTAACGATGGCCACTTGCAGACCGGCGATTTTTGCGCTGTCAACCAAACGGGACAATTGCTGTTCGAGGATTTTGACATCAATTTTTTTTCCGTTAAGGTGTCTGATCTGAGTCGTATTCTGAGAAAATAAAGGCAGCATCCAAATCCAGAATGTAAGCGTTAATAGTTTTTTCATGGAGGAAAGTATTTATGGCAAATTTAGCTCTAAGATGCTATTACTGCCCAAGACACTTTCACGACAAGTTAACGTCATTTAGCTCTGGAAAGCACTTTCCGATGATCTACTTCAGAAATTGATAAGTGAAAGGATAGTGGGTCTCCTGTTTATTTACTGCCCTAAAAATATTGACCACACCCATGGAAAGGGTATAAAAATATACCATTACAACCAAGGGAAATCCAACTGAGAATACATAGACCATCAGGAAAACCAACGGTACAAAAAGAACTGACATCGTAATCTGAAAATTAACAACCCGTTTCCCTTCCAGATCGTAAGTTTGGGATTCATCTTTCTTCAGGAACCAAAAGATTCCGGGAAGAATACTATTGAAAATCGGAAAAAAAAGTCCAATCAGCCCCAAAACATGAAAAATCACCTTTACTTTATCTTCATTTTTAGTTTCCGAGAGAGGTAGCATCTGCTCTTGTATCGTCAGTTCTTCAGTTTTTACTTCAAGTGAGTCCGCAAGCATTTTCAAGGTAGCAGGATGTGCCTCTACCTTGCCACTTTCAATGCGTTGTATAGTTCTCGCACTTACTCCGGAAACTGCGGCAAGCTGTTCCTGACTCAACCCTTTCCTACGCCTGTAATGAGCTAATTTAGAAGTAATCATATACAAAAATATGAAATTAATGATATTGAAAAAGAACTGATTTATAAAATTTAAACATTAATACTGATCTTTATTCAGGAATATTTTTAAATGATAATATAAGATTTTTTTAATCTATACTACCATTCTATTTCCCGGAAAAATTTAAGAACAAAAAAGCCTTTCAATATGAAAGACTTTGTTCCTAAATTTAAAATTGTTTGAAAAAAGGGAAGTCATTATCATCCATGTGTTTTCAGAATCTATCGCTTATATAGATATGGATATTACGATCCATTATCATCTTAAAAACCCCTCAAAATGAGAGGTAATAAAGGGGGAACTTTAATAATAAAATGTTTCAATTAATGTTTTTAGAATAGTTTAATTACCGTTGGATTTTTTATAATTCAACTGCAGAGAAATTTACAAAACCATCATTATTACCTGTCCCAACCCTAAATGATGCAGTTGTAATATTGGAATTATAGATTGAAGGTCTGACAGTTTCACCTGCATTTAATTTCATAGTAAACGAGATGGCAGATCCCACCTGTGCCGTTCCTGCTGCAGGAAATCCCGCAACACTTTTTCGGTATTGCCCTGATGATGTTACTAACTGTGCTTCAACGAGTGCTCCCGTCGGTATCGTTGTCGATGAGAATGAGTAGCTGAAAGAAAAAGAATAGTTTCCATTTCTGGGTGCTGTAAAAATTCCTGTTTCCGGATCGAAGTTCGAGTTAATATCTGTTTCTTCCTGCCAATCTACAACAGGTGTTGCGACCGCAACAGGAATCGTCTGTGTCGTGTTCTTTTTTGCAACAACAATAGATTTTACAGCAGTACTTTCCAATCTGTTCCAAACCAGCCCGTTACTATATTCCAAGGATCCGCCGGTAGAGGTGGAATATCTTAAAGCACCGGCACCGGCAGATGGTGCCGTTCTGGAAGTTGTCCCTACACCAAGAAAGCCATCACCGGGATTTGTAGTGCTGGTGGTATTTGTTCTGATATCAAGCTTGGCATTAGGGTTTGAGTTACCAATTCCCACTTGTCCACAAGCAGAAATACTTAAGAACAGCATTAAAACAGTTACATTGAGTCTTTTTTTAATCATAATAAAGTTTATATATTGTTGTATATTGGGAAGCTTGTAATAAGCAGACAGAGTAAAGGATTGGGAAAATATTTAAAATTTAATATTGGAATCGTAAATTTCCGAAGCTTTGGCAGCACGCGTATTCGCTTTGAAAATAATATCCGATGCTGCAGAAAGACTGTCGTTATTAAGTCCTATCTGACCATAGAATAATGAACCTATAAATAATGGTAAAATATCTAATGTGTAGTTTTTCATGTATTTTATTTCAAGTTTTTATTTCAAAATAATCTCAATAAAAGCTTCGATAAAATTACTTCTATTCCTACACGGTCAAAAAAAATGCCCTTATCATTTTACCGAAAGTGAGAAATTAAAAAACGGTACAAACACATTATCAACAACATACAAGAATCATATATTGTCATTTTCATGATATTAAAAACGAAAATTTATATTATTTCAACTTTTGTTATCCTCATCATCGAGATATTTAATAAAAACCGAAGGAGAAAGTGATGTTGTTTTTTTAAAAATTGTTGAAAATTTATTGTGTGAAGAAAATCCCACCTCTTCTGCAAGCACTGCAATTTTATAATTCCTGTATTTAGGATCACTGCGAAGCTTGTCAATAGCAAGGTTAATTCTTAAATCATTAATATAATTATTGTAATCTTTATTCTTACAGGTATTTATTACATAAGAAAGATATTTGGTGTTAGTCTCACAATAGGTAGCGAGAAAAGAAAGAGAGATATTATTCCTGGAGTATGAGTGGGAGTCTTCAAATTCTTTAAGTTTTTCCAAAATTTTTCTTACAGTTCCCGATGGTACCATCAAAGTTTCTTCACTATCCGATGCTTTTTCAGTTTTTGGAAGTTCATCCGATAGGTCTTCATCAGGAATTTCATTGACAGGAACCGTATTTTTTTGATCTAATTCTTTTAAGAGTTGTCTGAAATTTTCAATATCATTTCTCTTTTTGTTCCGATATCTTATAAAGAAAATAATTCCAAAAATGGCCAACAGGGAAATCGCAAGGATAATAATACTTTTAAATGAATCAGTCTTTTTTATTTCAATATTTTCACGATCAATCTTTGAATAGGATTTATTTACAAAAGTCTGCATCTTATTCTGTAAGGTTTTCTTTATCGTATCATGTTTTTCTCTCGTCTCAACATAATCGTCGATATTTTTTGTCAGGCCATAATACTTTTCCGATGTATCATAAACCTCATTTTTTAAAGCAAGATATTTAGACTCATCTGCAATTCTTCGTGCAATATCTAAATGCTGTTTTGCTTTTTCCAGCTCATTTTTTTTAAGATATATTAGTGCTAAACCATTATAGATAAGTCCTGTAATAAAGTTTTCGGGGAAACCTTTAGACATTTCAAGAGCGTTTTGATAATGTTTAAAAGATTCATCTATGTTGCCAAGATGATAATAATTATAGCCTAAAAGCCGTTCATTATCAGCCGACAAAAATGCATTTGGTTTTACTTTTTCTAAGTATGTCTCTGCCTGTAAAATATTTTCTATGGATTTTTTATACCGCTTGTATTCTATTTCATAATATGCCATTTCCTGCATCATCATAATCATCATATTATTTTTTACTTCTTCATTAGGGATATTTTTAATCGTATTTATTCCTAATTCTGCGTATTTTCCGGATTTATCCAACAATCTTACATAGCGATAATGAGTAGCCAAAAACCCATAAATTTTAGCTTTCCAAATAATATTATCGGTGCTTTCTATGATTTTTTCAGAACGCAAAGCATATTCTAAGGACTTTTCAAATTCACCTGATTGATCGTACAACGTTGCAGAAAGCATTAAACTCTTAGTTTGCAATATTGGCGTTTCTGAAATCTTGTAAAGTGAATCGGCTATTTGTAAAGCCTTATTAAAATCCTTCTGTGAAGTTTCTAAAAATGTTTTATTATATACTGTATTAAACGCAGTAATGTCTTGACAATAAACGTTGAAAAACAAAAAAGAAAAAAGGAAAGCAAAAAATCTCATGAGTGTGATCTAAAGTAGATACAAATATACATGAACGAGACTCTACGACCTCTTTTTGTGGTATTTGTTTTTTAAGATCTTCAATTAAATTTAATATTTTAAATTAGACACTCATATCTTTAAAATATACCGGAACCAAATACTATTAAATTATTATTTTGGGAAAGATGCAACCGAGTTTACGAGCAAGATTAAAATTTGCCCGTATGTCTATAAACTCTGATTATAACGATTCAAATTAACTTTTATAAATTGTATGCAGAAAAACAATGTAATTATTTGGTATAAAATCACATATCGTTATCAAATTTTATCAACGAAATTTAAAAAGGTCTAAATACCGTAAAAAATCAGCGTATAAGAGACCAAATCAAAACACCGATACCGGCATAAGCAACTACAGTAATAATATCAGCTATGGGTTGCGAAAAGCGCTTTTCAGCAATTTTCTCGCTATTGATCTGATTTTTATGGAATTTCAGAATTTTTTTCGGGTTATGAACCGGGTGTGCCACCAGGCTGTCACTTTCCCATCGGTCAACTATTATTTTATAGCTCTTGCCGTCAACATCAATTTTAACATTTTTATTAGGAGCAAGTTTGTCCTGAATATTTATGGGAGCAGGCGTTTGCTGTGAATTCAAGGCTTGGGATTCAGAGGTTATACCTTTTGGTTGCGTAGGGGTAGTATTGGCAAGATCTGCACTTTTTTTTGATTCCTGCTTATTGTCAATTGCTGTATCCCCTTGTTTTTTAACCTGATAGGTGTAGCAACTCACAAGAGAAAATGATATAATGATGAGATAAAGATTCTTTCGCATTAGTCAAATTTAAGAATTAAACGTAATATTTTACATTTTCTTTTGAAATATACTGCTTAAAAATTTATTCCTGCTCAAAAAAGTAACCTTCAGAAGTTTTACCCAATATTTTCTATTTCAGATATTACAATATTTTTTCTATATGACAATTGATTTTTGGCTAATGAATCAATGATGCCTGTTTCCCTTCTGATGATAATTCACTTCTTTATTTACTGTTTGAAGTTTTTTAGATATATCCGCTGTATGATTACCTCCCGCATTAATTGTGTTAGCTTTCAGTTCCACTTGAGGAGTCTCAAGGCTAATCTGCTTTCCATTTTTATAAAGTTTATGATCAAAAGTACGATAAATTTGATTTTCCCTGTAAGTATTTCCATCCGGTGCCGTATATATTTTTGAGAGGTTTCTTTTTCTTCTTCTAAGATTCAAAAGTATTAGAGAACCTCCGGCTACTATTGCTAATGCTATTTTTATTTTGTTATTCATAATATCAATTTATTTTAATCAAACAAATTTTCTGCCATAACAAAATTTAATTTTATTAAAATCCCTTATTTGAGTGTTTCGTTGAAAATATTTTAGCTCATTATACTCCTAATGACGAACCATACTAATCATTGTATTTAGTAAGATAAGAAAATAAAAAATCTGAAATCGTCTTACTTTCCTAATTTATTCTTCCGGATGCGGCTCGACCCTACATCTGGTTCAGAAGAAGCACTAGGAAGAGTCTTTAACGTTTGCTTTACGCTGTGAAAATCCTCCAAAGATTTCAAAATATAAAAATGGTCGGAAGAGGTTTCCGACCATTATTACCCGAAGGTAGCAAAGTATTAATATGAATGTCAAACTATTAATTCTTAATTGGCATCCCAAATTAATTTTGTGTTCATTTTATCACCACCAATTGCTGCAGCAGCTGCTTGATAGTTAACCGGATTCAACGTTTGAACGGTTGTTGGGTAGAACAATCTGTTAGGCAAGTCTGTTAAGCCTGAAATTAATGAGGTAAATGTATAAGTAGTCTGCCCCCCTGTTGTGGGAACATTTAAAGCCCCTGTCTGGCCTGGTAACAGGAATGTATTTGGATAACCTGTTCTTCTATACTCTGCCCAAGCTTCATAAGGCTGCATAAACAAAGCAATATATTTTTGTGTAAGGACATTCTCTTTAGACGCGGCTGGTAAAGCATTAACATATGCATCTATAGCTGATGTATTTACTCCCCATCTTTCCATGGAAGCTCTTACTCCGTTTGTATAATTGGTTTGTGACCAACCGTTTGCTTCACTTAATAAAAACTGCACTTCAGAATACTCCATTAAAATTTCTGTGTACCCTGGCTTTAAAACATTTTTACTGAAGAAATTGGCTGTAGCCGTCTGGCTTGCAGTTAAAGAACTTGGAATACCATATGGCATACCATTAAAGTCATCAACATTTGTAGACTCTGTAGATGTACCATCCACAATTTGTTTTTGAGTAGTACCAATTGGGCTGGCATATTTGAATAGTCTAGGGTCTAAGCCGTAATTACCTGCCGTTCCTTTTAATAAATTCACGAAAGTCTTTGAGATAGCAAAATCAGTTCTTGTACGGAAATTATTAAATAATGGAGAAGGATTTATTAAGTTATCCTCATATTTTAGCCCAACATTATCCGCATTAGAAGTCATCACTCCAGATGCAATTGCGTCTGTTATATGATTTTCAGCTCCGGGAACAATCCCTTTAACTCTAGTTGCCACTCTCAATCTCAAAGAATTGGCAAATTTTTTCAATTTATCACCTGAGCCGAAAAGTACATCTCCCTGCGTAAAGACAACTTCATTTGTCTCAACCATTTCAGATGCTTCTTTCAGTTCTTTCAAAATATCTGCATAGACCTTCTGCTGGCTTGCAAATTTAGGCTGCAAATTAACATCAATATTCAGAGCCTGAAAATCAGCATCCTGATTTCCAAACGAATAATAAGGAATATCTCCGAAAGAATCTGCCAATGTAAGAAATACATAAGATAACATGACTCTGGCAGCAGCTATTTGGTTGGCATTTGGTCCGTATGCTGACATTTGTGCTTTAGTTGCCGGATCTGTATTAAGATCAATAATCTGCTTATAATCCTGAGCTGTTCTATAAGAAAAACTCCATAAAGATTCTCCTGTTGAAAGTCTGTACTGGTATCTATCCTCTTCGGTATATCCTAACTGTGCCGAATATTGTACCCAAGGTAAAGTTATTCTACCAGACTGCCATTCATTCCTGGTATTATCCATAATCTCTTTGTTGGCACTATTGAATATCCCGTATGTCAATGGCTTATCTGTAGAGTTTGGATTTGTATCTATCTCATCAAATTTATCTGAACAACTATTACTTACAAAAGATAATGTTAATACAGATAATAGTAAAGCTATTTTTTTCATTTTTAATTAAAATTTAAAGTTAACATTCAACCCGAAAGTTCTTGTAGATGGTAAAGAACCGCCTTCCATACCCTGGATGTTACCTGATCCATAAGAAGTATTTTCAGGATCAATGCCTTTATTTGCCAAATTCCAGGCAAATACATTTCTGGCAAAAGCAGATACTCTGATTCCCTGTATTGTATTTCCTATGATTGATTTTGGTAAGTCATACCCTATCGTGATATCTCTTAACTTAATATAGCTGGCATCGAATACATTCTGAGCGTCAACCGTATTGTAATATGTTCCACCCCAAGTTTGCGCATCTAATCGAATATCATTAACAGTACCATCTTCCTTAACTCCCGGAAGAATTACCCCTTCTTCTCTATTTCCTCCAAGTGCGCTTTCTTCAAGCATACCGGAATACATTCCAAACAAATGGGTTGTAGAGAAATATTTACCTCCTTGCTGAACATCAATCAAGAAAGACAAGCTCAGTGACTTATACTTTATTGTGTTTCTAAAGCCCATATTATAATCCGGCAATACAGATCCTAAAGACTTAATTTCAGAAGCTTTGTAAAAGCCATTTTCGTCAACAACTTTATTTCCGTTAGCATCATATACATAATCAGTACCTAATATAGCACCATATGCCTGCCCTACCTGTGCTGCCAATTGAGCTCTGAACGGTGCATTGGTAAGTATATAGTTCTGTAGATCCTGATATAAATTAACCAGTTTATTTCTGTTTCTCGCAAAATTCCAAGTGAAATCCCAAGAGAAATTATCATTTCTCACCGGTGAAACAGTAACCATAGCTTCTATTCCTTTATTGGTCATCTCTCCCGCATTAATTCTCTTATATAAAAATCCTGTAGAGGGATCAACCGGAAGCGCGATAATCAGGTCTTTTGATTTTGTATGATAATAAGTCACATCAAAACTTAATCTGTTTTTGAAAAGGCTTGCTTCAATACCTACTTCCTGAGTAATTTTCAACTCTGGATTTATGTTGGGATCATTTTTTGTATTAGGGTTGGAATACTGTGGTGATCCGTTAAAAGGAAGACCAATTTCGGTATAAGTAAGCCTGTTGTAAGGGTCAGTTCCTAACGCAATACTCGACCATCCAGCTCTTACTTTACCAAAAGATAACCAATCTGTTTTAAGAACTTTAGAAAAGACAAAACTACCTGTTAGCGAGGGATAAAACTGATCATTATTTAACATAGAAAACCAATCATTTCTTCCGGTTGCTTCTAAGAATAGCATATCCTTATACCCTAATGAAACAGACGCAAACAAACTTTTTATTGAAGAGTGGGCAGAATTATTGGTTGCTAATGAATTTTCTTTACCGTTATTCAGATTATACAGATTCGGAATGACTAATCCTCCTACTGTGGTGCCCTTTAGCCAGCTCATTTTATTATCTCTAATATTAAATCCGGCAAATGTATTTAAACTAATATCTCCAAAGTTTTTATTGTAATGAGCCCTACCTTCATAATTGAATTCAGAGACTGTTCTTTTTTCCAGTGTATAATTAGAAATAGGCTGAGATCCCACAGCAATTTGCGAGCTTATGTTTTGTGTATAAGTATCACCATACACCTTACCTACGATGTAAAAGTTTTTATCAAAGTTATAGGTTAAACCCGCATTACCAAAGAATCTATGTCTGTTATCAGCAGAAGTATTCTCATTAATGATCCAATATGGATTATCAGAATATTTTGGGGTACCATCGCTCCATGATGTTCTGTTCCAGGTTCTTTGGCTACCATCAGCCAGTTTATAATCTTTAAGTTTATCAAAATCTAAGTTTCTCTGTCCGAAATGATAAAACTTCTGGGCTACTGAGTTATCACCATATCCCACTTCAGGTCTGTTGAATCCATCAGTGTGAACATAATTAATAATAGCATCAGCTTTTAATCTTTCAGAAAGCTTAGAATTTACATTGATGCTAAAGTTATCTTTCTTAATTTTAGATGTAGGAACAATACCGCTGATATTGGTGTTGGTATAAGATAATCTTACGTTGGTATCTCCAAAAGATTTAGATACAGATAAATTATTTGTATACGTAACTCCTGTATTAAAGAAAGAGTCTACATCGTTCTTTGGTGCTACCCACGGAACGGTTTTTAAATAATCATCAGAATATTCCGGATCAAAAGCATACCATGGAAGGTACATCAGGTTTGGATCATATTTAGGACCCCATGATCCGTCTGTCTGATACTCCTGAATATTATAATTTGTCCCGTTAATATTCTGTGTTGGCAAAGTAGATTGTGAACCGCCTCCATAAAGGTTTTGTAATTTCGGTCTGATATAAATACGTTCGAAAGCTACTCCGGTATTTAGCTGAATATCCGTTCTTCCTTTTTTCGCCGACTTCGTGGTGTATAAAATAGCTCCGTTTCCTGCTCTTGATCCATACAAAGCTGCAGCTGGACCTCCTTTTAGGATGGTTACACTTTCAATATCATCCGGATTAATGTCAAAAGACGCATCTCCGTAATCTCTACCTCCGGCTCCTCTCTGTGTATCAGAGCTATTGACATTTGAGTTATCCAAAGGAATTCCATCTACAACAATTAAGGGTCTATTTTCACCGGTAATAGAGCTGATCCCTCTCATTGTGATTCTGGTTGAACCTCCCATTGTACTCGGGGCAGTTACCTGTACTCCCGCTACGTTCCCTGACAATGCACTTACGGCATTTGTCTGGCCAGCCTCTGAAATTACATCTCCTTTAACTTCCTGGGAAGCATACCCAAGAGCTTTTTTTTCCCTTTTAATACCAAGTGCAGTTATTACTACCCCTTCGATTTCCTTTGTCTTTATTGTATCATTCTTCTTTTGCTGACCATTAGCTACAGCTAAAGACGAAGACAGTACTAAGACAAGTACACCTGCTGTTAGTTTCTTCATATCAAATTATTTTTATTTAAACTCTCTCAATCTCTAATAGCTGCGGAGATAAAATCATTTTACTGATCTGATAATTTAGATTCCACTAGGAGTAGTCATTTTTTAACTTCCTTTACCTGATCTTAATTTTAAGTTGTGCATTTCCCGTTTTAGAATTCACTTTTTAAAAATGATTCGGATGTATTCATTTTGGGATATTTCTCTATTTGTACTCTTACTAAAACAACATTTTAATATGATGTTATTTTTCATTGACTTGTTCAATGCAAAAGTTTTTTATTGAGTACATTTTTAGAGTTATCATCCAAAAACCAGCTATTTATTTTCAATTGTACTTGTGAACAAATGTATAGGTATTGAAACAAAAAAAATATACTGCTTTTCTACTTTAAAATATAAATATCTAATAATCAGAAATAAACAAACAGAATAACGTATAATTGACGTATTAAAAAATGAGCTTTTATAACAATTTTTTTAGTAATCTAATTTTATTTTTTCATTATTTATGAAATGTTTTCTTACAAACAATGAGAAGTGAAAAAGTTGAATTATTTAAGCATTAAAAGATTTCAGAATTAAATAGTGCGATAAATTCGGAGCTATAGACTTAGTCAAAAGCTAAATCTAACAATTGATGTAAAAACATTAATGTAAATAAAAAACATGATCAACTGCAAGTTCAAATTTTGTTTAAATTCAATCTTTTTTTTCTTCAAATACAAAATGTAATAATTACTTTTACAGTACCATCTACAACTATTGACAGACTTATTTTAAATCTTCATTTATGCTTAAAAAAATTATTTTTGCTTTTGCCTTTTTTACTGTTTTAAATTCATGTGGGGTTCAGCAAAAAAACTGGTCTGAAAATGACTGGTATGCTTATATAAAAACAAGTTCTGAAAAAATCGAACCTTCAAAAGTATATGAATTCTCTGATGGAATGATCAAAATGCACGGCGAAAATATTGGATATCTGATGTCTAAAAAAAGTTATGCGAATTTTGAACTTTCCCTGGAATACAGATGGAATATGGATGAGAAATATAAAGGAAAAGGCAAGAAAAACAGCGGCGTCATGTATAACATTCCTACAGATTCACCTGACAAAATCTGGCCTAAGGGAATTCAGTTTCAAATCAAAGAAAATACGACCGGGGATTTTATCTTCCTGGATCAGGTCACTGCAAAAGTAAATGGAAAATTGGTAGAGCCCGGAGCAAGCGTCACTTCTCCAAAATTCTCAGAAAATGAAAAGCCGTATGGAGAATGGAATTCGATCATGATAAGATCTGTTAACGGAAAAATTACACAATTTCTTAATGGCAAACTAGTCAACGAGTGTGTAGAAGCCTCTTCTGCAGAAGGTCGGATTTCATTAAATTACGAAGGTTCTGCGATTGATTTCAGGAATATCCGATTAAAACAAATCCCAAGAGAATAACTATATTTTTCAGCTTGAAATAATTCGTTTTTTGGATGAAGGAAGACTATCGTATTTGAGGAGCTGGATAAACTATCTTCCCTTTTTCGTCTATTTGATAAAGCTTTAAATTAGAAAATCTTTTTAAAAAAAGTGTAAATTCTTTAGGATTAGCAATTTCGGCTTCTATTACTTTTCCCCCGACTTTTATAATTTTATAATCTTGATTAAACATAATTTTCCAGGGCTTTATTTCTCCATCTAATTCATCGGAAATAGTATTTTCATCGGATATGTCAATAACATTATTAATTTTATCAAAACCTAAATTCTCAAAATATGTATTGCATTTTTCAGTAGAATTTAAATCACAAAATATAATGATCTGTTTTTTTTGAAAAGTAAGCCACCTATAATTCTGTGTTCTTTTATTGATTTTCAAATCCTTACCCAAAGTTTGTATAGACATCCCATGAGTATTAGAAATTGAATCTGAATAAATATAAATTCCAATATAATCGCCATTTTTAAAAGAACTTTTAAATGTATCCCTGATATAAAGTTTGACAATATTTTCTGTTATTTCATCCAGCTTTTCATATTTATTCTGTGAATAGAAAATAGAGAATGGTAACAGTAAAAACAGTATAGTTAAATTTTTCATTTTTTTAATACTTTTTGAGATAAGCCATTGTATCCTGCATTTTTCAATCCGAAAGGATAGTAATTATAAATAATTTGTTTTTCACTATATTCAAAATAAAACTTATTATTTACAATCTTCCATTTTAAAATATCCTTAGGTAAATTTATACTAAAGTTTGTTGTAATATACGTTTCATTGTCTGCATTAGAGTTTATCTTAGATTTGTATCTAAACTCATTATGTTCTTTTAAATAAATAAAATCTAAATTATCAGAATTAATATTACTACCAATATCGATATATGTTGAACAAGAATTAATACTAATTAGTAATAAAGCAAATATTAATGTTTTCATTTTTCATTTATTTTTTGATAGTTAAACCATATCTGTAACTAGGGGGTGAAGAAACAAGATTGTTATCTCACTCTAAATAGGTTAACATAATAATGATTTATTTTTAGAATGAGTATTATTGTTTCAATTTCTTAAAAGTTAATTCAAGAATGGGCTAAATTTTTCATCTTGCTGTATAATATACTTATAGTCTTTGGTGGCTTTTCTTTTAGTTATGAGTAGTTTCTAAATTATATATATCTCCGCCCCCTTTTGTACACTGTACAAATATTTGTTTAGGAATGCTGTCTCTCAAACTGACTTTGGTAGTTTGGTTACAATTTTCATTGTTGTATTTAAAAATCAATTCTTTGTTATCAATGTTGTTAGGTACTGCAGAAGCAGAACCTAAATTATAAAAACCTAACAACTTATTGTGAGAATTATAAATATATACTTGCCCGTTTCCTCTCTTAGAATCCTCATAAAGACCTGTATAATGAACAGAGTTTAAAATTTTTAGAGTGTCTTTTTTAGCGGTAATAATATTCCCTAAATATTTGACTACTTGTTCATCAATATCTTTTCCTTTTTTTGTGAACCAAAAATTTTGATTAGTCGTGTTTTGTTCTAAAACTAATAATCTACAACGTTCATAGTAGTCTAATTTTGTTTCAGTAATTTTACTTTTATCATCTTTGTGTAAATCTGATTTATTACAGCTTGTTAATGAAATTATAATTAAACTTAAAAAAAATCTTTTCATATTTTTAATAATCTGAGGGTTTAGGTTTTTTAGATTCTTGTTGCATTTGTAAAACATTTTTTTGATAGCCTGTGGTTCCACCACCATTATATGCGTCTACAGCTTTTGCCCATCCTTGAAATTTATAGGTAACTTTTCCTGTTTTATCAACTGAAACTCTACCTTTGAATCCTTTGGTAGCTAATACTCTGGTTCCTGCATACAAAGAGTTCGTTTCGCTTGTTTTTTCACCTTTAGTTAATTGATAGCTGCTCTTCATTTTAGACCAGTCTCCGGGAACGTTAGCCTGCATAATATCTGTAATACCTAATGTTCCCGCATTCGATTCCTGAACAGTAATTGCTTTAACTAAAGTAGGGTATAAATCAGGAATATCTTTTGTGGCTTCAGTTGGAATAGGATTACCTCCTTCTGTTACCAAATTTAGTTGCCACGAATTTTTAGCCTGATTAAAGTAACCCGTTCTGGCTGCAATTTGATAATCATTTTCCTTATAAGCTGCACCAGATACATCTTCATTAGATTGTGGTCTGTGTTGAATTGTATTAGGCATAGGAACTGATTTCCAACCTGCAGTACTTTGGGCAGGATTACTACTTGCATTTGTTGATGCTTGTATATATGTTTTAAATTGAGTGTCACTTTTAATACGGTGAACTTCTACACCACGATTATTAATAAACACAATATCATTTGGTGCCATTCCATCAGGGTCAACAAATCGAATAGGATTATTAAGGCTATAATTATATGGTGACCAGGCAGCGAACTCAGCCCCCTTTGCGTCAACAACACCCCATCTACCAAGATCCGGCATATAGAATCTCGCTCCGTAATCATACATCCCGGTTTTGCGGCATCATAACCTATTCCGCCTAAAAATAAAATTAGGATATTAAATTTTAACACCCTAATTCTTTATACAACTTTCTGAATTTAGAAAGTATTAAAATTATATACTTTTTATCCTAACAAAGTTAGCAACTCCAACTATCCAAAAATAGCTTATTCAATTAAATAAAGACCACAAAGATTATTGCTTGTGTAAACAGCGCCTTCTGTAAGAGATTTTACATCAATATTGTCTACCTTAAACCCAAACCTTTGAAAATCATCATCATTAAAATATGCATCTATAGGATCGATTTTAAACGAATAACTTGCTCCAGTCTTTATCTTATTTTTAGCATCAAATTTAATTTTACAATCTTTTTCAGCCACTAATAATTCTTTAACATGATTATTCTGAATTTGTATTAAATACATATTTTTAGTGCTATCAATTTTAATAATTTTAAATTGACTAATCACATTATCATTTTTTACTTGAGATTTTATCCCAGAACAACTAACCATTAAAACAGTAATAATGGATATTAACAGTATTTTCATTATTTTCTTTTTATTTCAATTGTTTTTAATGGTTGAGTAACTTTTACTCCATTGACATCTTTATACATTGTTCTTTCCATTCTACGAATCCCGTCTGAACTTTGGGGTAAAAAATTATTATCAATTTGAAGTGGATAATTTATTCTTAAATCAAGTTCATTAGCTTTATTATGTGCTTTTAAGTACCAATCTTTACCGAAAGTTCTATTTTGTTTACCTAAAATATTTATTGCACCAGGACTATTAATTGCACCACTATAGGCTTCCAGTATTTCATGCATTACACCCACACCTTTTACAGCATTATAAAACACATCCTCTGCTCCCAAGTCGGTAGGATTTACAACTTGAGACGCATGAGTTATTTTATTTGGAGAACCTTCTAATGCAGTATCTAGAGGAGAATTTATTGTACTTCCTCTAAATGCTCCCCCTAATACTACAGTATTATCAGATTCTATTATGTTGCTACTTTGAGCTGTTACTTCTACAACTACACTTTTG
>Ga0157375_10000489_pt1 | contig 35906 bp, 23 predicted proteins | sample M35metaG_FD_115311 | JGI IMG/M metagenome (GOLD analysis project Ga0157375, IMG submission 115311) | Miscanthus rhizosphere microbial communities from Kellogg Biological Station, Michigan, USA - M3-5 metaG | ecosystem: Host-associated > Plants > Roots > Rhizosphere > Soil | place: USA: Michigan... | reverse complement strand
CCCGCCGTTCGCGGCGAGAGCACACCCTGTCCCGACGCGAAAGATTCGCGTTCGTTCCAGAGGCGGTCCCGAAATCAGCGCTAGCCATGACAATCTGAACGGAAAACAAAGCAGCCTCAGCGGCCTTATTCCCGCCGATCAGGAAACGGCAAGAAAACGCATGCACGCCGCCATGAAACACCTTGGGGGCAGGCATGAAAGGTCATGGCGACCGTCATGAGACGTCATGGAGGCGGTCATGAAGCGCCATGGAGACCGTTATGAGACGTCATGGAGGCCGTCATGAGTTCCATGGAGACCGTCATGAAGCGCCATGGAGACCGGCATGAGACGTCATGGAGGCCGTCATGACGCTTCATGGAGGCGGTTATGAGACGTATCGAGACCGTCATGACGCTTCATGGAGGCGGTCATGAGAACCGACGCCGGTCCGCATGAGAGGTCATGCCGGGCGCCATGAGCGTCACGCCGGGTGGCATGAGAGGTCATGGCATCGAATGAGAGCGAGTGAGTGACGACGATTCACACATCGCGGCTTTGCGTGGCTCCCAGGCGAACCAGGCTAAAACATACGCGCTTCGTACATCGCGGCCAGGCCCGGCGGTTCCTTGACGAGCTTTCGCAGGTAGCGATGCAGTGAGACGTCGAGAAGAAAATCGGGGACGGTGTCGCGGCGTAGGAGATCCTTCATCGCGGCGGCCCAGGCCTTGACGTCAGCAGCGGAGACGGCAAGCCCTTCGATCTCCCCGACGGTGGATTTCCATTCGCCATCCGCGGCCAGGATCTCGGTCTCATTGCGCAGCCATTGCACGAACTGCGGCCAGTTCATCAGCAGGTGCGCGGCGCGGAGCACCAGCTTGCGATCCTCGTCCGGATTCGTGCTCCGCCCGCTGGCGAGTTGCACGTTGCGCAGCACGCGCACCAGGCAGAAGTAGCGGACGATGGTCCGCGGATTGAGCTCGAGGTCCGTCACCGCGATCGCGGCGATTCGCTGCATCTCTTCGTCGTCGTTGTTCTTCATCAGATCGGCGACCTTGCTGGAGGCCGCCTTCTGCACTTCGATCCGCGCTTCCTCCGGCAGATTCTCGGGAAGCGCGGCGATGACGGCTCCGACTGCAGTGGCGGACGGCGCCTGCTGCACCTTCTCGATCAACCGGCTCGTCGCTTCGGATTGTTCGACGGCCCGTTTGCCGCGGCGCAGATGGGCCATGGCGAAGTCCTTGATGCGCGACGGCTCCAGGTGCGGGATGACGAACGGGAGCTGTACGAATTTTTCCATGAAGCGCCAGCCGAAGCTGCGGCGGTAGACGGTCGACAGCGTTTGGCCGCCGATCATGTCCTTCTGCGCTTTCTCGAGGGCGGCGGCCACCATGTCCATGTCCATGCCCAGGAAGAAGAAAACGTTGCGGCGGGGAAGGCTGAGGAACTGATTGATGGCCAGGACCACCTGATTCACCGTCTGCGGATCGCAGCGATCGAGGTCGTCGATGAAGACGGCGATGGGCCGGTTGCCGACCAGAAGCCAGAGCGCGCGGTCGAGATCGTGATCGAGAAGATGCAGGAGACCGAGCTCCGTTCGATAGTTCGGCTCGGTGACGTACTGCTCGAACGGACGGCCAATCGACTTCTGCGTCTGGAAGTATCGGAACACGGCGAATGCGGCCGCGCCGAGACCGGTCCACGCCGCCAGACCGACAAAGAGATCGCGCGCAAGCAGAGCCAGCGCGCCGGCGAGCAGGACGATGCCCGCCGGGATGAAGCGGGTCAGAACCCACTTGTGGACATCGTGGCGGATGGCGTCGACGTTGACGCGCGATTGCTGGAGCCGGAACCAGAACTTCTCGCGCTCCACCGGATCGAGGCGAGCCACGAGCTGGTGGAGGATCACGTGCGCCATCCCCGCCCACACCTGCGAGGTCTCGCGGTAGTAGAGAGGATTGAACCAGATCGTCGGGACCTGTCCGGTCTGTTTTGCGATCATCCCTTGATTCGTGTCTTTGACCTTCGTCTTGTCTTTTTCCTTCTGCGCGCGGTCTTCCTTCTGCGCGCGGTCTTCCTTTTTTGCGTTGCCCGATTTCGTCCAGTCCAGGAGATGCTGGTAGGTCGTGCTGATTGCGGTGCGGATGTCCTCCGGCGCGGCCGCTACTTCTTCCCGTTGCGGTGCCCCGGGATCGAGCTCCTCCTGGATCATCCGCATCAGGCTCGTCTTCCCCTGCCCCCACGGCGCCTGAATGCCAATCGTCAGCGGCGGCTCGGTGTCGCCCTTGAGGATCGATTCGGTGATGGCCTTGGCGTAGAGCGCGTAGCCGAGTTTGTCGTCAGTGGTCCAGGTGTCGCGGGAGACGATGTTCTCGATTGAGAATTCGGGAGGGAAGGGCGGTTCCAGTTCGGTCAATTGAGTTGTTGATGGCTCTGATTGATCGTCTTCGTCCAGATACTCCGAATCGGAGATTTGGAGTATCCGGCTCCATTGACCGGCCAGGCCCGGAGATCTTCTTTGAAAATAGCCAGAAAGCTCGTTCCACAGAACTCGAACATCGACTCCAAGAGAGACGAGATAGGTAACGACACCGTAGTCCGTCAGGAGCGCGGCAGCGAGATGTGGAGACTCGATCACTCCCGCTTTGTCGATTTCGATCACTCCCGCTTTGTCGTTTTCGATCACTCCCGCTTTGTCGTTTTCTTTCCTGATCCGATATGCGCGACCGATGAACTGATTTAGGAGCTCAATGGATTCGCCCGTGACCAGGAGTACGCGGTTCGACGCATTCAGATTCTCGATCCCGAGACGATTCTTCAGGTCGAGAAGTTCAACGGGATCATTGCTGGTCAACGATCGCGCCGCGGCCAGTCGCGCTGCTAGCTCATTGAAGGTGTTTGACGCCGGGGCCTGCTCATGGGTAACGGCGAGGAAAGCAGCCATGAGAATGACCGTTGTCAGGTCGCGATTGTGCGCATTGGCAACCATGATCGCCCGTTCGATTGCCTGTCGATGCCACGGACGCAGCTCCCGCTTCGGATCGTGCAGCAGAGCAAACAGATCGCCAGTTGCCGCCTCTCCGCTGAGTAGCCGCTTCAGCCAGATCGCGAGTCCGCGATCGGCACCCAGCATGAATGTCCAGAGCTCGGTCGCAACGTCACGTTCGACTTGGCGAAGCTCGCCCGGACCAGAGATTCGCAACTCGATGCCGGGAAGCAAAGAATCACTCAAAAGACGGAACTCTCTCGGGCTCGTGCAAGCAACCGTCGCGATCTCGCCCTGCCGCACCACTCCTTCTTTAACAGCCTTCGGAATCACCCAGATGACAAACGCACCGCTTTCCACTCGCGAGTCGTCATCCATAACCAGGAAGATCGATTCATACGCTGTCGAACCAGGCCGCGCGTGATAAGTCCAAAGCTGACGCCCGGCGAGTTGCTGCAGAAGTGTGTTGTCGATGGGGAGAGTGTAATCCCCCTGGGAGCGCAGGCGTCCCGCCTGCCCATGCTTAGCAAAATCCTGCAAACACGGCGGGCGGGACATCCGCGCCCAGGAAAGCCCTATCGCCGAGCCCGCCTACGCGGTATTTTTCACCGCCGGTTCTGCGACCCCACGTCTCCGGCGTACTGGTAGAGACATTGCTTGCGGTCGGATGAAGGAGTATCGATGCCTCAGAGGTTGATTGAGCGGGAAGACGCGCGGGACGAGGCGCAGCGGGACATTCGCGTGGCGCCGCCGCCGGAAGTGAGTCCGCATCACACGCGCAATCGGAACATCGGTATCGCCGTCGTGGTCATCGTCATCATTCTGGCGATCGTGCTGGTGCGGCAACGTTCGGCGGCGAATGAGGCCAAGGCCAAGGCGACGGCAGCTGCGGGGCGCGATCGGGCCGTTCCGGTCAGCGTCGAGCCGGTCATCGCGCGCGATGTTCCGGTCTATCTCGACGGACTCGGGAACGTCAACGCGCTCAACACCATCACCATCAAGCCGCGCATCGACGGGCAACTGCTGCGCTTCAACTTTCAGGAAGGGCAGATCGTGCAGGCGGGAGTCGAGGTGGCTCTGATCGATCCCGCGCCGTCGCTGGCGCAGCTGGCGCAGGCCGAGGCCAATCGGTTCAAGGACGCGGCCACGCTGGAGAACACGCGGCATGACCTGCAGCGCTACGCTGATCTCTACAAAGCCGGCGTCATTCCGCAGCAGCAGTACAACACCCAGCAATCGCAGCTGCGCGTCAATGAAGGGACCGTCAAGGCCGACGACGCCCAGATCCAGCAGGCCAGGCTCAACGTCGAGTACTGCCACATCAAGTCGCCCATCACCGGGCGTGTCGGCATCCGCAACGTCGATCCCGGCAACATGGTGCACGCCTCCGACACCAACGGCCTCGTCGCCATCACCCAGATGCAGCCGATCGCCGCGCTCTTCACGCTCCCCGAGGATCAGCTGCGAGCGATCACGCAACATGGGAAGGGGGAAGGGCTTCCGGTCGAAGCATGGAGCCGCGACAGCACCACCAAGATCGCCACCGGACGGCTGCTCACCATCGACAACCAGATCGATCCGAACACCGGAACCTTCCGCGCCAAAGCGATCTTCGACAATCGCGACGGCGCGCTTTTCCCGAACCAGTTCGTCAACGCGCGGCTGCAGGTCGACGTGCGCAAGCACGCTCTCACCGTGCCGACAGCGGCGGTGCAGCATGGCGCGCAGGGAACGTACGTCTACGTCGTCAAGCCCGACAAGAGCGTCGACATGCGGCCGGTGCAGGTAGCCATGGCCGAAGGAACCACCTCCGTTCTCGCCAGCGGCGTCAACGAAGGCGACCAGGTCGTCGTCGAGGGGGCCGACAAACTACAGCCGAAAAGTAAAGTCGAGATCGGCGGCGCGCGCGGCGGGCGGCCGGGCGGCGGCGGACACGGCGGAGCGCACAAGCAAGGCAAGCCGTGAATCCATCACGCATCTTCATCCTCCGGCCGGTAGCGACCTCGCTGCTCATGGCCGCGATTCTGCTGGCCGGCATCGTCGCCTTCCGGCAGCTGCCGGTCTCCGCGCTGCCGCAGGTCGACTACCCGACCATCCAGGTCCTCACCTTCTATCCCGGCGCAAGCCCCGACGTCATGACCTCGTCGGTCACCGCGCCGATGGAGCGGCAGTTCGGCCAGATCCCCGGCCTGCAGCAGATGAGCTCCACCAGCTCCTTCGGCGGCTCGATGATCACGCTGCAGTTCGACTTAAAACAAAATATCGACGTCGCCGAACAGGAAGTGCAGGCCGCCATCAACGCCGCCGCGAGCTTCCTGCCGCGCGATCTCCCCAACCCGCCGATCTACAGCAAAGTTAATCCCGCCGACACGCCGATCCTGACGCTCGGCCTGACCAGCTCGCAACTGCCCTTAAGCAAGGTTGAAGACCTCGCCGACACCACCCTGGCCCAGAAAATCTCACAGCTTCCCGGCGTCGGCCTGGTCACCATCAGCGGCGGCCAGAAGCCGGCCGTGCGCGTCCAGGCCAACCCTTCCGCGCTGGCGTCGTACGGACTCAGTCTCGAAGATCTCCGCACCGGTCTGGCCGCGGCCAACACCGATCAGGCCAAGGGCAACCTGCAAGGTCCCGCGCAGAGCTACAGCATCGGCGCGAACGATCAGATCTTCGCCAGCGCCGACTACAAGCCGGTGATCATCGCCTACCGCAACGGCGCGCCGGTGCGCGTGGCCGACGTCGCCAGCGTGGTCGACGGCGTCGAAGACGCGCAGAAGGCCGCGTGGATGAACACCACGCCCGCCGTGATCATGAACGTGCAGCGGCAGCCGGGCGCGAACATCATCAACGTCGTCGACCGCATCGAAGCGCTGCTGCCGCAGCTCACCAGCAGCCTGCCGCCGAGCGTCAAAGTCACCGTCCTCACCGACCGCACCGTCACCATCCGGGCCTCGGTGCATGACGTCGAGTTCGAGCTGCTGCTCACCGTGCTGCTCGTGGTGATGGTGATCTTCCTTTTTCTCCGCCGCATCTCCGCCACGATCATCCCCAGCGTGGCCGTGCCGCTGTCGATCGTTGGCACGTTCGGCGTGATGTACCTCCTCGGCTATTCGCTCGACAACCTCTCGCTGATGGCGCTGACGATCTCAACGGGCTTCGTGGTGGACGACGCCATCGTCATGATCGAGAACATCACCCGCTACATCGAAGAGGGCGAGAAGCCGCTCGAGGCGGCGCTGAAAGGCTCGAAACAGATCGGCTTCACCATCGTCTCGCTGACGGTTTCGCTCATCGCCGTGCTCATCCCGCTGCTGTTCATGGCCGACATCGTCGGGCGCCTCTTCCGCGAGTTCGCCATCACCCTCAGCGTGACCATCCTCGTCTCCGCCGTGGTCTCGCTGACGCTGACGCCGATGATGGCCGCCAAGCTGCTCAAAGCAGAGAGTGAAGAAAAGCAGCACGGCCGCTTCTTCAAAAAGTCGGAAGAGCTGTTCGAGCGCGTGATCGCCTACTACGGCCGCACGCTGCAGTTCGTGCTGCGGCACCAGACCACCACGCTCCTGGTCACGCTGGCCACGCTGGTGGTCACCATCCTGCTCTACATCATCGTGCCGAAGGGATTCTTCCCGCTGCAGGACACCGGCGTGATCCTCGGGATCTCCGAGGCGCCGGAAGATACGTCGTTCAAAGCGATGGCCGACCGGCAACTGCGGCTCACCGAGGTGGTCACGCAGGATCCGGCGGTAGCGAGCGTGTCGTCATTCATCGGCGTCGACGGCACCAACATGACCACGAACGTCGGCCGGATTCAGATCAACCTCAAGCCGCTCGAAGAGCGCGACGCCAACGCCTCCGACATCATCCGCCGCCTGCAGCCGAAACTGGCCGGCATCTCCGGCATCACGCTCTACATGCAGCCGGTGCAGGATCTCTCGGTCGAGAACCGCGTCAGCCGCACGCAGTATCAGTACACGCTGGAAGACGCCAATGCCGCCGAGCTGGCGCAGTGGATTCCGCGCATCGTCGACGACTTGCGCAAACTGCCCGAGCTGCGCGACGTGGCCAGCGATCAAGGCAGCGGCAGCCTCGAAGCCGATCTCGTGGTCGACCGCAACACTGCTTCGCGCCTCGGCGTAACGCCGCAGATGATCGACGACACGCTCTACGACGCCTTCGGCCAGCGGCAGGTGTCGACGATCTTCACGCAGCTCAACCAGTACCACGTCGTGCTCGAAGCCGATCCGAAACTGCAGCTCACGCCGGACGCGCTGAATCACATCTACATCCACGCCGCACCCGCCGGCGGCCCGGCCGCGGCCGCGCAACCGGCGCAGGCCACGACGACCGCAACGTCATCGACGCCAGCGGTCCTCGGAACGACCAAGCCGGTGACGCAACTCTCCGGCAGCCGCGAACAGATCATCCCGCTCGGCAGCTTCGCCCACATCGAGATGAAGTCGACTCCGGTGGCTGTCAATCACCTCGGGCAGTTTCCGGTTGCTACGATCTCCTTCAACCTCGCGCCGGGAGCCTCGCTCGGCGGCGCCACGAAGACGATCGATGCCGCGGTGGCAAGGCTCGGCCTCCCCGCCAGCATCCACGCCGAGTTTCAGGGCACGGCCGCCGTCTTCCGCAGCTCGCTGGCGAACGAGGGCTGGCTGATCCTGGCCGCGCTCATCACCGTCTACATCGTCCTCGGCGTCCTGTACGAGAGCTACATCCACCCGATCACGATCCTCTCCACGCTCCCCTCGGCCGGCGTCGGCGCGATCCTGGCGCTGATGCTCTTTCACATGGAGCTCGGCGTCGTGGCGCTGATCGGCATCATCCTGCTCATCGGAATTGTGAAGAAAAACGCCATCATGATGATCGACTTCGCTCTCGAGGCCGAGCGCGAGGGCGGCAAGAACGCCGAGGAAGCGATCTATCAAGCCTGCCTTCTGCGCTTCCGACCGATCATGATGACCACCTTCGCCGCCCTCTTCGGCGGCCTCCCCCTCGCTCTCGGCCGCGGCACCGGCGCGGAACTACGCCACCCGCTCGGAGTCACCATCGTCGGCGGACTGCTGGTCAGCCAGCTGCTGACGCTCTACACCACGCCGGTGGTCTACATCTGGTTCGACAAACTCGCCGCACGGGTGCGGCGGCGAGTGCACGCGGGGAACGCGGTGCCGGCGGAAGGATGAGTAGAGATGAAACCACCCTATCCTTCATCGAGAGTCCCTCGCCCCGCGAACGCGGGGAGAGGGAGACACGAAGCGAAGCGGAGTGCGGGTGAGGGGCGTAACGCCACAACCCCCTCATCCGCCTTCGGCACCTTCTCCCCCGCACGCGGGGGCGAAGGACTCTCGATTGAAGGACATGGATTGATGGGCGCTCACCCATGAGCTTCTCCGCCCCATTCATCCGCCGCCCGGTAGGCACCTCGCTGCTCAGCGCGGCGGTGCTCATGGCCGGCGCGCTCGGATACATGAACCTTCCCGTCGCGCCGCTGCCGCAGGTCGAGTTTCCCACCATCTCCGTTTCCGCCGGCCTTCCCGGCGCCGATCCGGAGACGATGGCGTCGTCCGTGGCCACGCCATTGGAGCGCCAGTTCGGACGCATCGCCGGCGTCACGCAGATGACCTCGAACAGCTCCTCGGGATCGACCGGCATCACGCTGCAGTTCGATCTCGATCGCGACATCGACGCCGCCGCGCGCGACGTGCAGGCCGCCATCAACGCCGCGCGCGGACAGCTGCCGGCCAACCTCCCCTCGAATCCCAACTGGCGCAAAGTGAATCCCGCCGACGCGCCGATCATGATCCTGGCCATGACCTCGGACGTCATGACGCAGCCGCAGATGTACGACGTCGGCGACTCCGTCCTGGCGCAGAAAATCTCGCAGATCGACGGCATCGGCCAGGTTTTCGTCGGCGGCAGCTCGCGGCCCGCCGTCCGCGTCGAAGCGAATCCGCTGCAGCTCAGCAAGATGAACGTCGGCCTCGACGCCGTGCGCACGACATTGAGTGCCGCCAACGCCAACCGGCCGAAGGGCGCCGTCGCCGGCACGGGCAGCGCCTACATCGTCAACACCAACGACCAGCTCTTCAAAGCCAGCCAGTACCGCAGCCTCATCGTCACCTCGCGCGACGGCAAACCGGTGATCTTGTCCGAGGTTGCGGAGGTGACCGACTCGGTCGAGAACATCAATAGTGCGGGATCGGTCAACGGCAAGCCGGCCATCTCCCTCGTCCTCTTCCGGCAGCCGGGGGCGAACATCATCGGCACCGTCGATCGCGTCCGTTCGCTGCTCCCACAACTGCGCGCGGCCATCCCTCCCTCGATCAACCTGGACGTCGTGCTCGATCGCACCAGCACCATCCGCGCCTCGGTGATCGACGTCGAGCGCACGCTGGTCATCTCCATCGCGCTCGTGATCCTGGTGGTCTTCCTCTTTCTGCGCAGCGGCTGGGCCACGATCATCCCCAGCGTGGCCGTGCCGCTTTCGCTGGTCGGCACGTTCGGCGTGATGTACCTGCTCGGCTACTCGCTCGACAACCTCTCGCTGATGGCGCTGACCATCTCCACCGGCTTCGTGGTCGACGACGCCATCGTGGTCATCGAGAACATCACCCGCCATCTCGAGAACGGCCTGCGTCCGATGGAAGCGGCGCTCAAAGGCGCCGCCGAGATCGGCTTCACCGTCTTCTCCATGAGCACTTCGCTGGTGGCGGTCTTCATCCCCATCCTGCTCATGGGCGGCATCGTGGGAAGGCTCTTCCGCGAATTCGCCGTCACGCTCAGCACCGCCATCGTCATCTCGCTCTTCGTCTCGCTGACCACGACGCCGATGATGTGCGCCAAGTTCCTCTCACCGCCCGGCGATCGCAAACACGGCCGTCTTTATCGATGGTCTGAAAACGCCTTCGACAAACTGCGCGGCGGCTACGAGCACGCCCTCGACTTCGTGCTCACCAACACCCTGCCTGTGTTGCTGGTCACTTTCGCCACGATCGGCTTCACCATCTACCTCTACGTCATCGTTCCGAAGGGCTTCTTCCCGCAGCAGGACACGGGGCGTCTCGGCGGCAACGTGCAGGCCTCGCAGGACACCTCGTTCCCGGCGCTGAAGGCCAAGCTCAACACCTTCATGGAAATCGTGGCCAGGGATCCGGCGGTCGAAAACGTCGTCTCCTTCACCGGCGGCGGACGCGGCGGCACCTCGGCCAACATGTTCATCTCGCTCAAGCCGCTGGAGGAACGCAAGGCCTCAGCGCAGGAGATCATCGCCCGCCTTCGCCCGAAAACCGCACACGTCCCCGGCGCGCAGCTGTTCCTCAGCGCCACGCAGGACGTGCGCGTCGGCGGCCGGCAGAGCAACTCCGATTACCAGTACACGCTGCAGGGCGACAACGTGGCCGAGCTGATGTCGTGGTCGCCAAAGCTGGAGAAGGAGATGCACAAGCTCAAAGAGGTTCGCGACGTCTCCAGCGATCAGCAGAACCATGGCCTGCAGGCCACGGTGATCATCGATCGCCAGACCGCCGCGCGCCTCGGCGTTTCCCTCGCCGCCATCGACAGCACGCTCTACGACGCCTTCGGCCAGCGCCAGGTCTCGGTCATGTACAGCGGCATGAACCAGTATCACGTGGTGCTGGAGGTCGATCCGAAGTACGCCATCTCGCCGGCGTCGCTGACCAGTGTCTACGTTCACTCATCGAGCGGCCGCGACGTCCCGCTCAGCGCCTTCGCCAGTTTCGGCATCGATCAGACGCCGCTGTCGATTCCGCATCAGGGCCAGTTCCCCGCGGTGACGATCTCGTTCAACCTCGCTCCCGGCGTCTCCCTCGGCGAAGCAACAGCAGCGATCGAAGAGCTGGAACGGACGATGAGCATGCCGTCGTCGATCCATCCCGGTTTCCAGGGAACGGCGCAGGCGTTCCAGGCCTCATTGAAAAATGAGCCGATGCTGATTCTGGCCGCGCTGCTGGCGGTCTACATCGTCCTCGGCATCCTCTACGAGAGCCTGGTGCATCCGATCACGATCCTCTCGACGCTCCCCTCCGCCGGCGTCGGAGCGCTGATCGCCTTGCTGATTACCAATACCGAGTTCACCATCATCGCCCTGATCGGCATCATCCTGCTGATCGGCATCGTGAAGAAAAACGCCATCATGATGATCGACTTCGCACTCGAAGCCGAGCGGAAAGAGGGCAAGACGCCCTTCGACGCCATCCGCGAAGCGTGTCTCCTCCGCTTCCGCCCGATCATGATGACCACCATGGCCGCGCTCTTCGGCGGCCTGCCGCTCGCCCTCGGCGCCGGCGTCGGCAGCGAGATGCGCCGGCCCCTCGGCATCGCCATCGTCGGCGGCCTGATCGTCAGCCAGATGCTGACCCTCTTCACCACGCCGGTCACCTACCTCTACCTCGACCGTCTTCGCTGGCGCGCGCGCAAGCGCCACGCCGCGGTGCACGGCACGGCGTAAGCGCCGCGCGAAAAATCGCACACCGTCCGTCTCTCCTCACGAACCAAATCCGTGTGAGGAGCTGGCATTGCCCGACCCAGACATCGAGGTAGCCTGCATTCCCGAAATCTGTGCGGCCGCGCAGCTGCGGCGCCATGTCGACGACTTCATGTCGCTCGATGAAGGCCGTTTCACCGACGAGGAGCTGTATCACCGCGTCCTGGCCATCGTCCACCAGATCTGCGCGTCGATCCTGGCCTGCGAGAGCGCATCGATCAGCCGCGACACGATCCTCGACGTGCTCGAGCCGGTGCGGCGCGTGCACGCGCAATCGCCGTTCGTCGAGCGTTTGCAGAAATGGCCGCGCGGCTATCCCGGCGACTTCGAGACCGTCGAGTACCTGATCGGCGGCGCGGGCGCCAATCGCGCCGAGGGGAAGATCGCCAGGTCGTGTGAAACGTACGCGCTCAGCAGATCGATCGCGCAACAGCATCGCAACAAAATCCAGCACCAGGCCTCCCGTCTGATGCGGACCATGCTCACCAATCCCGGGCGGACGCGCATCGCCTCGATCGCCTGCGGCAGCTGCCCCGACCTGCGGCTGATCCTCGATCACCTCCCGCCGCTCGCCGGCGAGATCTGGCTCAACGACATGGACAATGACGCGCTGCACTTCTCGCGGCAGGCGCTGGAGAAGATCGCCGGTCATTGCCACTTCCGCCAGGGCGACGCCCTCTCCTTTGCCCGCCGGCTCCCGCGCGGCGGATTCGATCTCATCCTCGCCGGCGGCCTGGTCGACTACCTCGAAGAGCGCACCGCCACACTCCTGATCCAACTCGCCGTCCGCGCGCTCGCACCCGGCGGCGTCTTCTACTTCACCAACATCGCCGCCGGAAATCCCTACCGGCCGCTGATCGAATACTTCGGCAACTGGACCCTCATCGAGTGGACGGAGGAAGACATCTACCGCTATTGCGAAAACGCCGGCGTGAGCCGCGGCAACGTGACGATTCGTCGTGATGAGACGGGACTGGCGCTGCTGGTGGAGATCGCGAAGCTGGAGTAGCGCGCTACTCACGGCCCCGAGACGTTTTTCAAGGGGGTCAGACCTTCGTTTTTCTCCGTCCGGCGCGAAAAACGAAGGTCTGACCCCAGCCGGAATCGGCCTGGGCGGCCACCCGTTCTAACTCCCGCCGATGCACGCAACCCCCGCAGTCCGAACCCCAGTACGCGTCGCCCTCCTGCGCGGCCTGCGCCGCCGATGCCCGCGATGCGGGGAAGGGCAGCTGTTCCGGCGGGGATTGAAGACCTACGACCGTTGCTCGGAGTGCAACCTTCTCTATCAGCGTGACTACGGCGACACGCTGATGTTCATGATCATCACCGACCGCATCCCCATCCTCTTCGGCATCGCCTTCCTCTATTTCGGAATCCACCCCACCGGCTGGCTCACCACCGCCTTCTTCTTCGGCGCGCTCTCGGTTCCCCTGCTGGCCACGCTCCGCGAACGCCAGGGCCTGGCCCTCGCCCTCGACTACCTCGTCCGCCTCTATTTCCGCGACGACTCAGACGAGTTGCACGGCGGCCGGGTATACGCAAAGTCGTAGGGTCAGACCTTCGTTTTCCGCCAGCCTATCGCCAAGAACAAAGGCCTGACCCCGGCCGAAAGAGCAGCGGTGTTTACTCACACATTGGAGCTTGGCGCATGCGTGGGGTCAGACCTTCGTTTTTCGTCCTCTTTCCCAAAAACCGAAGGTCTGACCCCACCCCGAAACAGGCGAATCACTCGCGCAAACAACTGAGATACTTGGATTTAGGCGGGAGACTAATTCATTGGCGCCAAGCGCTTCCGCACTTCCTTCGCCCAGGGCGAGCCTGGGTCGATCGCCAGATAGTCGTGCCATGCCGCCTTCGCCATCTCGGAGCCGTTGAGCGCTTCCGTGGCCACGGCGCGATTCCACGCCGCTTCCGGCGTCCTGCCGACGCGCCAGGCCTTGTCCGCGCAGCGGAGGGATTCAACCTTGTCTTCCAGCGTCGGACGCGTCCGATTCGACAGTGCTGCCGACAGGTCAGTCAGCAGCGGTATATCGTTCGAGTCGTCGATCGCAGCCGTCACCCGATGCCGGCCCGTCTCCGCCAGCAACGCCTCGTGAAGCCGGTCGACCGCCACGTCCGTCTGCCCGAGGAGAAGGCTGGCCACTCCTGACGCATGGAGATTCGCCGGTGTTCGCCGTGCCATGACCGACCGCTGCACCGCCGCGGCGGCAGTGAGAAGATTCGCGTTCGCCGGGTCCCGCATCGGATCGTCGCTCGCGCCGCGCGAACGAGGCGCCAGCGGCTGGTACCGGAAACCGGAGATCCGGCCGGCGATGGTTCGCTGATCCGGCGCCGACCCCGCCAGCGTCTCCATTCCGTTGTCCTGATGGGGAAGGACGAAATCACGGATTGGCGTGACCAGAAACACGATCGCAAGCGCCGCCGCGAGTGCCGTGACTGCGACCGCCAGCCATGCACGCCGCGTCGAACGATGGGACCCATTTGGCGACGATACATCCGCCATTTCGGTAGCACTCATGAAAACCGAATAGCACTCCGGGCAGGCAGCCATGTGATCGATGACCTGGGCCCTGGTTCCCGCATCGAGACGGCCGTCGATGAATGCCGCCAGCGTCTCGTCGGAAGGAAAACCTGTGTGCTCCATCGCCGTCACTTTCTCAAATGCTCTTTCGCCCTGCCGAGGCCTTCACCGGCTTAGAGTGCCGGAGTTCAGCTTTTCCCTCGGAGATCGAAAACGCGAATGAGAGCTCGTGGTCGGAATGGTTCAGCAGCTCAAAGACGTCGGAGGCGGCAATGCCCTCGTCTGCCAGAGCCAACCTCAATTGAGTGAGCAATTTGTCGATGCGCTTGTAGAGCCTCTTCGACTCCAGGCCCAGCGCACGCCCGATCTCGGGAACCTTGCGCCCGCCCCAGAAACGCATCCGCAGAATCATCTGATCTTCAGCAGCCATGGTTGCCATGATCGCATCGATCACGGCCGCCGTGCTTCGCGCGGCCTTTCCACGCTCGTTGCTGAACAGGTCATCCTCGGTCTCGACGCACGGCCCGTTCTCCGTTTTTTCGATTCCGGAGACGAGCACCGGACGCGGCTGGCGGACCGGCAGCCGCACGTAAATCGCCTCGATTTCGGCAACGGTGAACGCCGCGTCGTGGCCGCAGGTGAGGATGGCCATCGTCTCGGCGTAGGTGAAGCCTTCGCGCGACAGCAGCCGCTCCACCGTGATGCCCTTGTCGCCCAGCCGCTTGGCCTCCGCGGACGGGCGCCACTTTCCCCACATCTGCACGCGGTACTGGAAAAACATCCGCTGGATCACCGTGGTCATGTACGTCGAGAACGAGCTGCGCCCCTCGAACTTGCGGATGATGGCGTAGTTCGTCTCGATCAGCTTGAACTTCACGTACGAGCCGAACTCCTCCCCTTCATCGCGGCCGATACGGTTGCGATGACAAACGTAGCTGATCGCACGATCGATCACGATCAGATTCGTGAGGAAAAGCTCCTCAGCGTCAATTGGTTTCACGGGAATGCGAAGGAGTCTAGCAGTAAATACGGAGCGTATGCGTGTCAGAACGCACGGAGGGGGATGACGGGGGTGTGGATGACGGCCCCGCCGAGTGTGATGAGATACATCAGCGATGACCGATCAGAAACCAGCGACGTGTGAAATGTGCGCGTCCCACGCGTCTCGTCCCGCGTCCCCGCCTCCCTCGTCTTCGACGACCTTCACCTGCCCGATGCACCCCGAAGTCGTACGCAACGGGCCAGGCGCATGCCCCATCTGCGGGATGGCCCTCGAGCCGATGACGGCGTCGCTCGACGACGCACCGAACACGGAGCTGATCGACATGCAGCGGCGCTTCGTCATCAGCGTGGTCTTCTCGATCCCGCTGCTGGTCCTCGGCATGGCGGACATGTTCGGCGGCGCACTTCACGAACTGACGATGAAACCGTGGCTGCCGTGGGTCGAGCTGGCGCTGGCCACCCCGGTGGTGCTCTGGTGCGGCTGGCCGTTCTTCGTCCGCGCCTGGGTCTCGATCGTCACGCGTCACCTCAATATGTTCACGCTCATCGGCATGGGCACGGGCGCCGCCTACACGTACAGCGTCGCCGCCACGCTCGTTCCCAACGCCTTTCCGTCATCGTTCCGTAGCATGGGCATGCTGCCGCTCTACTACGAGCCGGCCGCGGTGATCACCACCCTGGTGCTCCTCGGCCAGGTTCTCGAGTTGCGCGCCCGCGAAAAAACTTCCGGTGCGATCCGCGCACTTCTCAGCCTGGCGCCGAAAACCGCGCGGGTGCTGAGGAGCGACGGCAGCGAATCCGACGTCGACGTCGACACAATCCACAGCGGCATGCGCATCCGCGTCCGCCCCGGCGAACGGATCGCCGTCGACGGCCGCGTCGTCGAAGGCAGCGGCACCATCGATGAATCGATGATCAGCGGCGAGCCGATACCGGTGGCGAAGCGCGTTGGTGACAGCGTCACCGCCGGCACCGTCGACACCAACGGCGCCTTCATCATGCAGGCCGAGCGCGTCGGTGCGGACACGCTGCTCGCCCAGATCGTGCGGATGGTCAGCGAAGCGCAACGAAGCCGCGCGCCCATTCAGCGCCTTGCCGACGTCGTTGCCGGATGGTTCGTTCCCATCGTCATCGCCGTGGCCGCAATCACGTTCGTGGTCTGGTCGATCGCCGGTCCGCAGCCGCGCTTCGCGCACGCGCTGGTGAATGCCGTCGCCGTGCTGATCATCGCCTGCCCCTGCGCCCTCGGGTTAGCCACGCCGATGTCGGTGATGGTGGCCACAGGCCGCGGCGCCACCGCCGGCATCCTCGTCAAGAATGCCGAAGCGCTGGAACTGCTGGCGAAGGTGGACACACTCGTCATCGACAAAACCGGAACGCTGACCGAAGGAAAACCGAAGCTGGTCGCGGTCGAAGGAGGCGATGACCTGCTGCGGATGGTGGCCGCCGTCGAACGGGCGAGCGAACACCCATTGGCTTCCGCCATCGTGGCTGCGGCCGGGAACGTCGGCACAGCGACTGACGTCGAGACGATTACCGGTCAGGGCATTCGTGGCAAGGTCGACGGACATCTCGTCGCAGTGGGAAATGCATCTTTCATCGGCGATGTGCGGTCGCTCGAAGAAAAGGCAAACGTCCATCGCGCAACCAGTGCGACAGTGATGTTCGTATCGATCGACAGAACGCCGGCCGGCTTCATCGCCGTCGCCGATCCCATCAAACAAACCACAGCCGACGCCCTGCGCGCCCTACGTGAAAAGGGAATCGCCATCACCATGCTCACCGGCGACTCCCGCATCACCGCGGAAGCCGTAGCCCGAACGCTCGGCATCGACGAGGTTGTCGCCGAAATCCTGCCCGCGGAAAAGGAAAACGTCGTACGTGAACTTCAGTCCCGAGGCCGCCGCGTGGCCATGGCTGGCGACGGCGTCAATGACGCGCCTGCCCTCTCGCGCGCCGACGTCGGCATCGCCATGGGCACCGGCACCGACATTGCCATCGAAAGCGCCCATCTCACGTTGGTCAAAGGCGATCTTCGCGGCATCGTCCGTGCCCGGAACCTCTCCGAAGCGATGATGCGCAATATCCGACAGAATCTTTTCTTCGCCTTCGTCTACAACATCCTCGGCGTCCCCATCGCCGCCGGCGTCTTCTACCCATTTTTCGGACTATTGCTCAGCCCCATGATCGCCAGCGCGGCGATGACGTTCAGCTCCGTGACGGTGATCGGAAACGCGCTGCGCTTGAGGAAGGCGGGGGCCGCAGGTTTTCAACTTGGGGTCACACCTTCGTTTTTCCGTCAAGAGTGACCTAAGATCAAAGGCCTGACCCTCCGGGTTGCCAAGAAATAGACTGCTGCAACGCCATGAGAAGGGCAGGTGTTTTGCTCAGTCGAAACGCATGCGACCCTACCTGAACCTGAGCGGCAAGTCTGGTGTCCGAGCCTACGACCTGGGGCCGGACTTTATCGATGTCGAATTTGTTAATCGCCACGAACCGTACCGGTACAGCGCCGAAGGCGTAGGCCGCGAAAACGTCGCGGAGATGCAGAGACGTGCAGTTGCAGGTAGGGGACTCGGCACCTTCATCAGTCAGCATCCCGAAGTGAGGAATGGGTATGACCAGATCGAATTGGTGAATTAGCGAATTGGTGAATTAGGGTCACACCTTCGATTTTTCTGAAATTCAACAGAAGATCGAAGGTCTGACCCCATCCTTTTCTAAGATTTCAGAAAATCTGGCGCCGTCTTAGCAGAATAAGATTTCAGAAAATCTGGCGCCGTCTTAGCAGAATTGGACCGCAGGCTCCGCACCGATTAGACCGGCATCGCAGAAACCGCGTCAAGAGGATGCCGATGGCTCTTCAACTCGGTGCGTAGGCCCTCCATCCCGTTCAAACAGGGCACACCTCTGCTGTCGATGGACCTGAGCGGGAGTTGGTTGCGTGTTAGCTGTTCAGCCTCGCAACGCCGCGATCGCGAGATCGTGGCGGGCAAGAAGCAAAGGATCGTCGCTGAACAAGCGCTCACATCGCTTGATGAAGTTAGAAATATGACCCTCGCTCCGAAGCCGGAGCGAGGCCGCGATCGAGCGCAAGGTAACCAGTCCTTCGTGCCACCCGATCCAGGCTACGAGCTCTCTTAGATGGCCGCTGCGATTCGCGCGAAGGGTCTCCGGTGTCTCACCGGCGACCTTTGCAACAGCCCCAATGATCGAGTGCATCATCGGCCGGCCGACGGCGCGCTGCGTCCGCGGATGATCCGTCGACCGCGGCTTCATTTCGACCTTCTCGCGCATCGCCTTCACCCACGACTCGGTTCCCAGGTAGAGTTGGTTGGTCAACTTCTCCCATAACCTGTCCTCGCAGCCGATCCTAGCCAGCACAAACTCGCGATAGGCGTCTTGTGTTGGTTGATGATCGAGATCGAAGAGGGCGTGGACCGCATCAATGTCAAGCCAGTCCGGCGCCATCTCCAGTCCAGCTGTGGCCCGATAACTCGACCAACGATACTGCTCCGGACTCTCACAAATATTCGCACGCATCGGGTTGAGGACCACATATCGCAAGACCTCTGCGAAGTACGTCTCCTTGTCGATGAGAAGCGCCTTGAACCGCCCCTGGAACAGATGACCGCATCGATGATGGACCCGGTTGAACCAGTTGGCGTAGGTGCTGTTGAGCCACTGCATGCCGCGGGAGAGATTGGGCTCCATCGTCTGGATCACCAGATGGAAGTGATTCGACATCAGCACCCAGGCTGTGATGGACCATCGAAACCGGATCGCCGCTTTTCCGAGCAAGAGTAGGAATGTCTCCCGATCGCGGTTCGAGCGGAAGATGGAACGCTGCTCATTGCCGCGAGAGGTGATGTGGTAGAGAGCATCAGCGAATTCAATTCTTAAAGGTCGTGCCATAACGCGCCGAGGATCCCTCGGTGGATGGATTTCGCCGAGGACTCCGCACTTGGTAGAGAAAACTGCGCGGATTTAGAACAGGAAACTCCTCGGAATGGAAAATCGAGCTACGAGCCGTAGAGCGTCCCTTGAGTAACCTCGCTTGAGCAACCTCGGTCTGACCGTGGGGTCAGACCTTCGATCTTCGATTGAAGAAAAAAGGATTGAAGGCCTGACCCTATAGCTTCTTCGCCAGCGCCTCGATCCTCGCCGCCAAACGCGCTTCGCCGATCGTCTCGGCGGCCTTGGAGAATGTCTCCAGAGGGCCGCGCCACCGCAGGGCTTCTACGTCGTCGAAGAGTGGGGCGTCAGTTCGCAGCGTTGCCAGAGTTTTGAAGAGCAGGGCGAGCTCGCGGTTCGGGCCGTTGAGGACGGTGTTCGGGAACTGTTCGATGGGACCGTATTGCATCACCAGCCGGGCGGCGGTCTTCGTGCCGATGCGCGGAATGCCGGGATAGCCATCGGCGGCATCGCCAGAGAGGGCAAGGTAGTCGGGAATCAGCGCAGGCGTCACTCCGAATTTGGCGCGGACGCCGGCATCGTCGCGGATGCTGCCGCTCTTGCGATCGACCTGAACGACACGATCTCCGACAACGCATTGTGCCAAGTCTTTGTCCGGCGTCCAGATGCACACCTTCTCCACGCGAGAATCGCCTGCAGCGAGGTGTGCGGCCGAGGCAAGGGCATCGTCAGCCTCCAGCTCGACCATCGGCCAGGTGGCCACGCCCATGGCCTCGAGCAACGCTTCCAGGGGATGAAACTGCGCCCAAAGGGCGTGGTCGATTCCGGCCCCCGTCTTGTAACCCGGCCAAAGATCGTTGCGGAAGGACTCGATGATGTGATCAGTGGCCACGCCGATGTGCGTGGCGCCCCCCTCCAACATCTGCACCACGGTGCCGAGAACTCCGGCGACAGCGCCAAACGGAGGATCGCTCTTCTTGAATCGGCGGATCCCGTAGAAATGACGGAACAGTTCATACGTCCCGTCGATGAGATGAATGATCATGCACCCGCTCTCGCTGACACCGTTATCAAGCTGGGGTCAGACCTTCGATTTCTGATTGGGAAATGAAAAAACAAAGGCCTGACCCCCTCGGGGAACCAAATGATGGGGTCAGACCTTCGACCTCTGTCCGGAAGAAAAAAGGACGAAGGTCTGACCCTATTTGTTATTTCGATAATCATGCCCCCAACCTCGCTGACGCAGCCATGTGGTGGAGTCCCCACCCGTACTCCGTCTCTTCCTGCTGGCAGGTGTAGACGAGCTTCAGATCGTGTTCGTCGTTGCTCGCGATGGCGCGGGCGGCGAGCATTGGCCAGTCTAGAAGATCGGCAGCGGGCTGGAGACCGGGATCAAAGTCCGGCCGGCCCATCGATGCGTATGCGGCGAGCATGGCCACGCCAAGGTGGTCGACGGCATCGGCGGCCAGATAGGGTTGAAGAACGCGGGTGGCTTGGCAGGCCGTGACGAGATGGAGGACGGTGAAGTCGCCGGTGGCAAGGAAGAGCAATGCGGCCATCCTGGCTAGATCGCGAAGCGCGAGATTCCTGATCCCGAACCGATAGTCGTCAAAGGCAGGGATGGCGATGATCTGGCGGATGCGGCCGGTGATGCTTCGACCGACGAGATCTTTCGGGAAGCGGTCATCACGATTCATGGCCGCGAACGCATCGAAAGCCGTCGCCCATCGCTTCTCCTCGAATCGCCCGACTTCCTCGTAGCCGACGGCCCACGACGTCAGAGCATCGGGAAAATCCGTGTCATGGCCGCTATCGACTGCGTAGGCAGTGCGAATGAGGCCGTGGAAGGCTTCACTGGCCAGGCCGGCAGTGCGGGAAGAAACGGCATCGCGGAGAAACGCCTCCGTTCCTTTTTCCTGCAGCTCGGCGGCGAATCTCGCGGACTGCGCGGCCTCACGGTCAGGTTTCGAACGCAGCCGGCGTTGATAAAACGCAGCGAACTCGCGGAGCCGCTCATCACTGGCGCCGAGTCGATCGAGGGCCACCAGCGCCATGGCCAGATGGTTGGACATGCCGTTGGCGTAGCTGGCGCTGAAGGGTCGCGAATCCTCCAGCAGTGAATGGAGCGCGCTCGTGACTACTCCTCGTCTTCCTCGAGACTCTGGCTGATGCGGAAGACGTGTCCGTCCGGATGACGCACGTGCATCTCGCGGACGCCCCATGGCTCATCGGTCGGCGGCCAGGTGATTTCCAGTCCCTGCTCGATGCAGTGCTGGTGAATCTCGTCGACGTTGTCGACCCACATCGACATCCAGACGCCTTTGTCGTCTGCGCGCGGCTCGCCGAAGGTCGTCGGCAGGTCGCTCTTTCCTCGGCCGCCTTGTCCGTCCTGGCAGAGGAAGATCTCGCAGTGACCCGAGCAGACACCGCCGAAGGTCGGCGGATCGCCCCAATCCCATCCTTTCTTCCAGCCGAGGCGCTCGAACCAGGTGAAGCTCTCCTGGATGTTGGAGACGTTCAGGATTGGGGTGACTCGTTTCGCAAACATCTTCGATCCCTCAAAACTCTGGTGTGACTAACCCGTATAGTGCCCGCGACGTCCAATTCTGTCAGCAAACGAGGAACTCGTAATGCGTAAAACGACCGCGCCTTTGATGGCGTCGCTGGTTGCTCTCACTCTGTTCGTGGCCCCGCTCCGCGCGGACGATCCCAAACCGAAGGACAAACCGGCAGCCGACAAGGCCGGAGACAAGGGCGCGGAGAAGCCTCCGGAACCGGCCAAGTTCGTCCGGCAGCACAAGATGAAGCTGGGCGGCGCGGACGTCTCCTACACCACGACCGCCGAGGAGATCTTTCTGAAGGATGCGGACGGGAAGAATACCGCCAGCTTCTTCACCATCTCCTACACCAAGGACGGCGTGGCGAAGCAGGAGGACCGGCCGATCACGTTCGTTTACAACGGCGGGCCGGGATCGGCGTCGATCTGGTTGCACTTCGGACTGATCGGCCCGCGGATCATCGACATCCCCAGCGATGCCGCCGATCCGGGCAGCCCGCCCTACAAACTGCGCGATAACGACGACACGATCTTCCGCGCCACCGATCTCGTCTTCGTCGATCCCATCGGCACCGGCTACAGCCACGCCATGGGCGAGAAGAAGGGCGAGGATTTCTGGGGCTACGACGAGGATGCGGATTCGGTGGCGGAGTTCATCCGCACCTTCATCACCGAGCACAATCGCTGGAACTCCCCCAAATACCTCCTCGGCGAGAGCTACGGCGGCATCCGTTCCGCGCTTCTCGTACCGCGCCTGCAGGGGAATCTCGGGATCGGCCTCAATGGCGTGATCCTGCTCTCGCCGGCGCTGAACATGGGAACGCTGCCATTCGTGGTCAACGGCAATGACCTGACCTATGCGACGTCACTTCCCGCTCTGGCGGCGACGGCGTATTACCACCACAAGCTTCCCGATCAGTGGAAGGATCTGGAGACGCTGCTGCGGGAAGTGGAGAAATTCGCGGGGACCGAGTATCTGACGGCGCTCTTTCAGGGCGACGAGTTGCCGAAAGCGGAGAAGGAGCGGATCGCCGATCGCATGCACCGCTACACCGGCGTTTCGAAGGAGTACATCCTCCGCGCCGATCTGCGCATCTACGCGCCGCGGTTCACCAAGGAGCTGCTGCGCGACGAAGGGAAGTCGGTGGGCATCCTCGACGGCCGCTACGTGCAGACGGAGATCGATCGCGTGGCGGAGTTTCCTGACAACGATGCCTTCAACGCCAAGACCGGACCGATCTATATCTCCCTCTTCCAGAGCTACCTCCGCAACGAGCTCGGCGTCGATCTCGTGAAGCGCTACGCGCCGCAGAACGGCGAGGCCAATCAGAAGTGGAAGCGTCCTGCCAATGGCCGCGGCGCATTCGCCGGCTATGTCGACGTCACCGGCGCGCTGGCGCAGGGAACGAAGGACAACGAGGCGCTGCGCGTCTTCGCCGCCGCCGGCTACAACGATCTGACGACGTCATATTTCGCGATGCGCTACATGCTCGAGCACAGCGGAATCGACGCGAATCGCCTGACCATCAAGGACTATCCCGGCGGCCACATGATGTACCTGCACCGGCCATCGCTGGAGGCGCTGTCGAAGGACATCGTGGCGTTCGTCGAGAAGGGAAACGGCGGGAAATGAGCCTAGGTCGGATTGGGGTCCGACCTACGTTTGGCCTTCGCCGCGAGAATCGCTAATAACAGTTGGGGTCACACCTTCGTTTTCAGGTTTGCGCTAAGCAAAAAACGAAGGTGTGGCCCCGATTGTTATTAGGACGATTCCGAGGCTTCGGGGTCAGGCCTTCGTTTTTCGGCCCGCGCTGGAACCAAAACGAAGGCCTGACCCCAATTGTTATTAGTAGATTTTGTTATCGACTGAAAACGAAGGCCTGACCCTAACGAAGACTACGACTGAAAACGAAGGCCTGACCCTAACGAAGAATCCCCAAAGGTCGGACGGAGAGTCCGACCTACGTTTTCTCAGGGGCGGCGGCGGCCACGCGGTGGGCGGTTTCCAGCCGGCGGACTGGGGCGATCTCTCCGTTGCTGGCCAAGCGGTGCCGGTCCGCGGCTGGGAGGTTGTGGCCGGGCCGGCGCCGGTTTCCGGGCCGGTGCGGCCGGCGCCGTTCCCCGCCGCTCCGCTTTCGCTTTGGCCCTGGCGCGATCCTCGGCTTTGCGCGCGCGGATGGCGGCAATCCGTTCCTGGATCGGGATCTCCAGTTTCTCCGCCGGCTTCTGCGCGTAATCGAAATCGGGGACGGTGATGCGCGGGAGACGCTTGCTGATGGCGCGCTCGATGGCGCGGAGATCGTTCTCCTCATCAGGGGCTACGAAGGTGATGGCGTCGCCGGTCAGCTCGGCGCGCGCGGTGCGGCCGACGCGGTGGATGTAATCCTCCGGCATCCCAGGAACGTCGAAGTTCACCACGTGCGAGAGCGCCTCGACGTCGATGCCGCGGGCGGCGATGTCGGTGGCCACGAGGATCTGGTAGCGGCCGTTCTTGAATCCCGCCAGCGCGTCGGTGCGCTGGGCCTGGCTGCGATTGCCGTGGATGCGGGCCACGCGCACTTTGTGCCGTTCCAGCTGCTCGAAGACGCGATTGGCGCGGTGCTTGGTCCGCGTGAAGACGATGGCGTTCTGAATCTCGCCGCGTTTGAGCAGCGTCTCCAGCAGCGGCAGCTTCAGATCCTGCGAGACCGGGAAGACCGACTGCGTGATGCCCGTAGCAGGCGCCGACTTCCGCTCGATCGAGATCGTGGCCGGGTTCTTCAGCATCTCGCGCGACAGCTCAACGATCGGCTGCGGTAGGGTGGCGGAGAAAAAGAGGGTTTGCAGTTTCGGCGGCAGATGACGAAGCACGCGGCGGATGTCGGGGAGAAAACCCATGTCCAGCATGCGGTCGGCTTCGTCGAGCACGAGGACCTCGAGCCCTTCGAGTTTGGCGTAGCCGTATTGGAAGTGATCGAGCAGTCGCCCCGGCGTGGCCACCAGAACGTCGACGCCGCTGCGGAAGGCGTGCTCCTGCGGCCCCATGCCGACGCCGCCATAAATCGCGGCGCCCGACAGCGGCGTGTGCACGGCCAGCTCGCGCAAGTGCTCATCGATCTGCGCGGCGAGCTCGCGCGTCGGCGTGAGGATGAGCGCGCGTGTCGTCCCGCGCTTCTTGCCGATCAGGCGGTTGAGAATCGGCAGGAGGAAGGCGGCGCTCTTGCCGCTCCCGGTCATGGCGCAGGCCAACACGTCTTTGCCGGCGATGGCCGGCGGCATGGCATCAGTTTGAATCGGTGTGGGTCGTTTGAAACCGAGCTCTTTGACTCCGCGCAGGAGGTCGGCGTGGAGTCCGAATGAGGAAAATGGCATGTCGTCAGGTCTTCTTTCTGGCGCGGGAAACGCGCGAATGTCCCGTCGCATTGCGTCTGCCATGAATCACTTCGACATCGGCGGCAACGGGAGCGCAATCAAGCTGCGGCACCCTCAATGCTTCACGCTGCGACGCCGCGGGCCGCTCGCAGGCGACGGCGGGGTGATCACCGGTGCCACCGACACGACATTCGGCGTTCCCGTTCCGACGACCGGGAGAAGCGAGAAGACGTGGGTGTCGCCGCTGACGTTGTCGACCGACATTGCGGAAGCGGTCACACGCGCGCTGCCCGAGGTGGCGGTGACGACGACCTGCACATTCGTGCGGTCCTTGCGGCGGTCGGGAGCGTCGAGACCGAGCTCGCTGAAGACGGTGTCGAGGCGGAGTTGCTGGAACGCGCCGATAGAGACGTCCTTCTGAGCGATGGCCACGTTGCGATTGCCTGCTTCGTAGAGACGGACCCGGACCACGCCGATGCCGCCGCCGACTTCATTGAGGATCAGGAGCCAGCGGCTGCCGCGGGTCGGATCGAGCGACTGTTCGAGGCCGTCGAACTGGAGCGGCTTCTGCGCGGACGATCCCGCGCCGCTGATGGCATCCGAAAGCGTCGTCAGCAACGGCAGCGCGGCGATCGGCGTGAACGTCGTGCCGTTGACGCCCTGCAGCACGGCGTAAACCTTCGCGCCCGCCGGCGCGCTGACGAAGATGCTCCCCTGCCCGGCTGCATTGCCGAACATCTCTTTCGCGGCGTCATTGAACACGCGGCTGCCGCCGGCGGGTATCGGGATGTCGACCTTCGGCACCGCTCCGGTTCCCGTGCTGTTGTGGAACGAGGCGCTGAACGTCGCCGCGGCCGAAGATGACGCGATGAATTGCAGTGCCGTCGAATACACCGGCGCGGCGCCGGCCGAGGTGGGCGTCGACAGCACCGGGACGACGGTCGTGATCGACGGCGTCGTGTCGAGCGCCGTCTTCCACATCGCCTGGGCAAGCGCGGCGCCGGCCACGCGCTCGTCGACCGCGCGGCTCAGCACCGTCGCGCCCGACTCGCCATTTGGCGCTGCGATGGTTGCCATGCCGGCGACCGAGCCGCCGCCCGACTCGACGCTGATGTCGATCCGCGTCGCCGTCAGATTGCCGAGCCGCAACATTCCGTAGCGCGCCAGCGGCTGCGATTGCGAGGAGGTCACGTTGCCGCCGGCGTCGTAGAACGTCAGCCGCACGCTGGCGGCGTCGCTGCCGCTCGTTTCCGCCAGGACCAGCGACACGCTCGATTGCGGCAGCAGATAGATGACCTGCGGCGCACCGATGCGCGCGCCATCACCGCGCGAGAACACCGGCGTCTCGAATCCGCCGCTGCCGCCGGGAACGACGATCGATGCCCGTACGCTGACCAGCCCCACGCGTTCTTTCGGCAGGCGGACTTCGATCTGGCCGGCTTGCGGCGCGGTTCCCCCGAAGAGCTGCTCCGCCGGATTGGTGATGGTGACGACGTCGTTCGCCGGCACGACGACCACCGCCCGCTGCACGGCACCGGCATCGAATCCGTCCGAGCCTGACGGCGTGTAGATCAGCTCCGCCTGCACCGAATCGCCGCCGAGGTTCGTGAGCCGCAGGCGCGTGAACCGGCGGTGGCCGCCGGCCGACGTCTCGCTGACGACCTCGGGGACGATGAACGACCGGCCGCTCACGTCGATGTTCGTGGCGCGCCCGGAGTTGACGGCGATGCCGTCGTTGTCCTGAACGAGCAGCCGCGCCGAGGTGCCGTCTTTCGTGCGGACGGTGAAGTAGGTGTAGCGCGGTAGCGCGGAGCCGTTCGGCGCCAGCGTGCGGCGCGTGAAGAGGTTCACCGTGCGCGCGCTGTTCGCCGCCAGCGGCGCGTTCCAGCCGGTCTCCGGCACTAGCCAGGCCTCGGGGCCGATCTCCGCGGCGAGATCCATCGTCGATGAGCCGGGGTTGCGGATCGTGACCTGCAGCGGCGCGCGTGTGGCGTCATCGCCGCTGAATCCCTTGAACGCGGCGTAGTCGCTCGGCACACCATCGACTTCGAATTGCGGAGCGGCAGCAGTGCCGCCGCCGACTTTCAGATTGACGAAGGTGTACGGCGTCAGCGCCAGGCCGGTCCCGGTCGAGGCGACGAAGATCACGGCCTGATACGACGCCTGCACGTTGTTCGGCGGCCCGCCGAAACGGATGGTGAACGTCTTCGGCTTTCTCGGTTCCAGCGTGACGAACGCGGCATCCTCGGCGATGCGGAAGAACGGCGGCGAGTTGCCCAGCTCCTGCTGGCCGATGAAAATCTGCACGTTCGACGACGAAAGGTTCTCCAGCGCGAACGTGGTCGGATGGTCTTCGATGCGGTCACCGATCGCAGTCACGACGGCGCGCGGCTGCAGCGTGAAGATCACGTTCGGCGCCGCTTCGATGACGTTGACCGCTCGCACATCGGAGACGGGACCGGCCAGATTCGGATCACACGACGGCAGCGCGCGAACGCGGTGATAGAACGTTCCGGCGCTGCCGGCGACGAACGCCGCGGCGGCCGAGGTCGTGACCTGCGTTTCCAGGTTGGCGCTGAAGGTCGACGAGGTCGATCGCTCCACGAGATAGCCGCCGCCAGCGTCGAGTCCAACGGCCGGCGACCAGACGATGGCGTAGGTCGATCCCGATGCAGCCGTCGTCGGCACGAATTGGAAGACGGGCGTTCCGGGAGCAACGCAGGAGGTGCGGGTCGTGAAAGATGCAACCGGCGTCGATGCCGTTCCTCCCTGAACGCAGCTGCTCGTGGCGGCGACGCGCCAGAAGTATGTCGTGCCGGTGGCGAGCGCCGGCAAAGTGATCGAGCGCGTGTTGCCGGCGAGATGATCGCGGAGAAGCGGCGGCTGCGACACCGTGCCGAAATAGACGTCGAAGGTGCCGTCGAAGCCGGGGTTCGTGGTCCAGGTCAGATCGACCGTCGTCGAGACATTCGTCGCGCCCGCCGCCGGCAGGCCGAGGGTTACGGCTGGCGTGTCGCAGCCGGAAACGCCGGTGACGCTCGCCGCGTAGGAGCGAACGCGAGTCGACGACGTCTTAGTGGCGTCGCACGAAGCGTGCGCGACGACGAACCAGTAGGTCCGCCCCGTGATGGTCGTCTTGTAACTCGTCGTCGTGACCGCGGCCGCGAACGCCGGCGGATTCGTATTGCCGACGTAGACGTCGTAGCTCGCGGCACCGTCGGCGGCCTGCCAGGTCAGCACGACGCCGGTGGCGTCGCCGGCATTCTGGGCGTTGTCCGCGGGAGAGATCGTGTCGAACGCTCCAACGCCGCAGCCGGCGGCGGTGGTGAACGAACGGATCGGCGAAGTTGCGATCGCGCGCGACGGGCAAAATGGATCGCCCTTCGCCACCACCTGCCAGAAGTACTTCGTTCCCGGCGCCAGGTTCGAGGGCGTGAACGAAGTCTCGCTGACGTCGGCGGCGACGACGCGCGATGGCTGCGCTCCGGTGTCGAGACGGACGTCGTAGCGGAACGCGCCCGGGACCGCACTCCACGAGAACGATGGCGCGGTCGATGTCTGCACTCCCTCGGCCGGCGCACTCAGCGCCGGCGCGGCCACGGCGGTGCAGGCGAAGATGGCGCGCACGCGGTTGTTGCGCGAATCGGCGACGAAGACGTTGCCCGAGCGATCGACGGCGATGCCGCTCAAACCGAATGGGAAGTTCATCTTCGCGTCGGTGGCCCTGCCGTCGTCGCCGGAGAAACCGGCATCGACGTATGACGTACCAGTTCCGGCGATCGTCGAAATCTTTCCGGTGCCGGCATCGATGCGCCGGACGCGCAGCGTCCCGCGGTCGGCGATGTAAATGTCACCGTTGCGCGAATCGATGGCGATGTGCGCCGGCTCCGCGTAGGCATTGGATGCAGGCCCGCCGTCGCCGAGGTTGGGGTCGGTCACGCTGATGCCGCGGAGGATCGTGGAGATCTTTCCGTCCGCCGTGACCTTGCGAAGCGCGCTGTTGCCGGAGTCGGCGATGATCACGTTGCCTGATGGATCGACGGTCGCCCGCACCGGCGCGGAGAGCGAGGCCGCGGTTGCCAGGCCGCCATCGCCGGCGAATCCATTGCTGCCGTTTCCGGCAAAGGCGTGGATGGTCTGCGTTGCCGCGTCGACCTTCCAGATGCGGTTCGCATCGCTATCCGCAACGTACAGATTGTTCGACGCGTCGACGAAGATGCCGGCCGGATATTGAAAGCGCGCCGACCTGGCCGGCAAGCCTTCGTTGGCGCCGCCGGGCGGATCGCCGCCGCCGGCGACCGTGGTGATGATGTGCGTCTGCGCATCGACCTTTCGAATGCGGAGATTGTGCGGGTCGGCGATGTAGAGGTTGCCCGCGCCGTCGAGTGCGATGTCCGTCACTCCTCCAATCGCGACCTCGGTGGCCGGAGCGGGATCGTCGCCGTCCTGGTAGAAGTGCCCCGTGATCCCGGCGTAGGTCGAGATGACGCCGCTCGGATCGACGCGCCGGACGACGGTATTCACGGAGTCGGCGATGTAAAGCGTGCCGTCGGCCGCCACCGCCAGGCCCGTCGGATTGCGCAGCACCGCGGCGGTGGCCAGAAGCCCATCGCCGAGGTAGTTGCCGCCGCCGGCGATGATGATCGGATCGGTGGAGCCGGCGACGTAGCGCTTGATCGTGCCGTCGTCGCTGGCCACGGCGATCGAGTCGTCTTTGGCCAGCGCCATCCCGTAGCTGACCGAGTTCCCCCGGCCGATGGTCGTGATCTTGCGGCTGGTCTTGTCGACGCGCCGCACGCGATCCGCCTGCGTGATCAGGAGATTGCCGTCGGCATCGAACACCAGCGCGCCGAGGTATTCAAACTGCACCAGCGTGGCCGCGCCGCCGTCGCCGTCGCCACCCTGCAGCGTGCCGCCGCCGGCGTACGTCTCGATCTTTTTCGTCACCGAGTCGATGCGCCGCACCACGTTGTTGCCGTTGTCGGCAAAGTAGACGTTGCCAGCGGAATCGACAGCGACCGCGGTCGGCGAATTGATCAGAGCCGCCGTGGCCAAGCCACCGTCACCCGCATAACCGGCAGTTCCGTCGAGCGCACCGGCAACGGTGCTGATCGTTTTCGCAGCGAGATCGATACGGCGGATGCGATTGCCCTCAAAGCCGGCCTCGCTCACGTAAAGATTGTTGCCATCGAGCCAGAGTCCGAACGGCTCTTTGAGGACGGCGCCATTGGCGGCGCCATCGATCGTGTGATCGCTGCGATCGGATCCGCCGCCGGCAAAGAGAGTGATGATTCCGGTGGCGGCCTCGATCTTCCGCACCAGACTGTTTTTGCGATCGGCGATGTAGACGTTGCCGCTGCCGTCGACCGCCACGCCGGTGGGTGCGTTGAGCGTGGCGCGCGTGGCCAGACCTCCGTCGCCCGCATACCCCGCGCCGCCCGTTCCGGCCAGCGTGAGGATGGTGCCGTCGACGTTCATCCGCCGCACCAGATTCGAATCGGTCTCGGCAAAGTAGAGGTTCCCCGCCTGATCGAACGCCAGCCCGCTGACGCCATAGAGCCCGACCTTGGTGGCCGGCAATCCGTCGTCCGTCCCTCCGCCCGCGACGGTGAGGATCGACTGCGCGTGCGCTATCGCGGCACTCACCAGGATGAGCAGGAAGATGAATCGGCGTATCGCATGAAGCATTGAGTTGTTCCGAGGCCGGCGATTCTACATGCGAGGTTGCCGCCCCGGTCGATATCGCATTACGGCGAGTAGCAATCGTCGAACCACTCGCACGGCACTCTGATGAATGCGTTCGCAACTCGGGCCAACTGGGCTCCCGACGCGGGAGAGACGACATAGACCTTCTTGTCGTGCCTCCGAACCGCCTCAACCGCCGGAGTGAAGTCTCCGTCAGCGGACAGAAGATAGGCTGCATCGAAGAGGTCACGCTCGGCCATCACCACCAGATCTACCGCAAGCATCACGTCGACAGCTTTTTCGACCATTACCTGAACATTGCGATGCTTCCGTACGATGTCGTTAAGGTCGCGATAGATCGCGGCGTCGATGCGCCCCGGAAGATTGGCCAGATAACGCTGCAGTTCGATCACCGCGTCGTTCTCTTGCACGCGCTGTTCGAGACGTCCGAGGTGCACCGAAATCCTGGCATCGGTCCTCTCCAGCGATGCGACGAATCGCCTCTGATCGGAGTAGAGCTGCGGATTGCCAGTCTGCGAAACACGCCCGATGTAATAACGCGTCTCCATCCACTCGCGAGGCCCGAGAATCTTCAGGCTGATGAGCCGGTAGTCGAGACGAAACCGATCCCGAACACCTGCGTTGCAGATGGCGTGATACCAATTGTTCCCATCGATGAACACAACGGCGCGATCGGTCATCGGCGGCGCAACGTCAAAAAAAAACCCCGGCGTGTGGCATTTGCCAGACTCCGGGGGGGTCAAACGCCGATTCCCCGTAGGGATCAGCGCCGCTGAAAACTACATGCAGCAGTACGGATTGTCAACGGCAGCGGCCGGCCATTTCTTCCGGTCACACTACACTTGCGCCCATGCACGCCGTCCGTCTCACGCACCTCGCCACACCACTTATCGATGACGAGATTCCGGAGCCGCCGGTTGGGCCCGGCGAAGTCCTCATCGACATTCGCGTCGCCGGCATCTGTCACAGCGATGCGCATTACCGCGCGGGCGGCGGCTCGGTGAACCTGCCGCTGACGCTGGGACACGAGATCGCCGGCGTCGTACGCGGAACCGGGCAGCGCGTGGCGTTGCACTATCTGCACGACGACGGCCGGATGCTGGGGAAGGAAGTCGACGGTGGTTACGCCGAATGCATCGCCGTTCCGGAGAAAAACGCCGTTCCGATTCCCGATGGCGTCTCGTTCGAGGCCGCGGCGGTGATGATGTGCTCGACGGCGACGGCGTATCACGCCCTCCGTCTCTCCGCCCTCCGCGCCGGCGAATCGGTGGCCATCCTCGGCTTCGGCGGTCTCGGCGCGTCAGCGGTGCAGCTGGCCAAGGTCATGGGCGCGAGTCGCGTGTTCGCGGTCGACCGTGTCGCCGAGAAGCTGGAGCTCGCGGCGTCGTTCGGCGCCATCCCCGCGTCGGTTGACGATCTCCGCGACGTCGATGTCGTTCTCGATTTCGCCGGCCATCCCGCCACCACCCTGCAAGCCCTCCGCGCCCTGGCCCGCGGCGGACGGATCATGATCGTGGCCATCAACCTGCGCGAGCTGCCCATCGATCCCTATCGCGACCTGCTGGCCCGCGAGCGCCACATCATCGGCGTCTCCGATCACACCCGCGAAGAGCTGGTCGAGCTGCTGCAGCTCGCACAGCGCGGCGTGATCGACATCTCGCGCGTCATCACGCGACGCGTTTCACTCGAGGCGGCGGCGATCAACGAGGTGCTCGATGATCTCGATCACGGGACGAAGCATCTGCGGACGGTGATTACTTCTAACGACTGACCGTTTCGTCCAACGAGAGTTCGGCAGAGAATCTTGACCAGACGATCTGTCATCCTGAGCGTCGAGCGAAGGATCTCAAACTACGGTTTCTGCGTTGAGCCCCTGACTTCGCGAGGGATTCAACGCAGCTATGCCTAGCTGGAGTTCCTTCGGCCGCGCTCCGCCGGCCTCTGGATGACAAATGTTCACGGCGCCAGCGCCCGTCTCGACTTCAGCTCCGTCAGCAACAGCTCGATCCGATCGTCGCGTTCGAGCACTTCGAACTGATCGTCGATCGACTCGGCCATGATGGCGGTGGCTACGCCGACGGCCTCGGCCTGGGCGATTCCGCGGCGCATCCGTTCGACCGTCGAGGCGTGCTGATCCGAGGCGATGGCGAGATGAGCCTTGGCGGCTTTGGAGACGGCGCGGGAGCGGCGATGCTGGGCGATGAGCAGATCGCTGCGATGGCGCGCCTCCGCGAGTTTCGTATCGAGCTTGCGCAGCGCCGTCCGCAGCGCCTCCGCGTGCGCGCGCTGGTCGCTGGTCTGCTGTTCGAGGGCTTCGCCCATCCGGCGGAACGTCTCCACGCGGTCGAGCGCGGCGCGGGCCAGGTCATCCTTCCCCTTGTCCACCGCCATCTCCGCCTTGCGCATCCATTCGGCGGTCTTGGCCTCGTTGTCCTTCTGCTTCTTCGCCAGCAGATGTTCGTCGGCGATGGCCACGGCCACCTGCGTCTTCACCTGCATCATCTGATTCTCCATGTCGAGAATCACCTGCTTGAGCATCTTCTCCGGGTCTTCGGCCTTGTCGACCAGATCGTTGAGGTTGGCGCGGACCAGGGTTGAAACGCGTTCCATGAGTGCCATGACATTCCTCCACCAGCTGACGGTTGGCTTGACGGTTGACGGTTCCTAGGCATTCGGCTGCGGCGGCTTGATGGGCATCTTCGCCGCGTCGGCAGCGACCGCTTTCGGCGACTTATCGCCGATCGTCCGGATGTTCGAGAGCAGCTCCTTCAGATCCATGCCGCTGAGCGCCTCGAAAAGCGCCGGCACCTGCGCGGCCATCTTGGCCATGTCGCCGGTGATCTTGTTCACGCCGGCCGCTTCTCCGTCGCCGGTCGAGACGATGGTGATCCTGTCGACCTGCGACAGCGGCGCGGACATGGCCCGCACGACTTCCGGCAGTCCCGTGATCAGCTTGTCGACGACGGCGGCCTGGTTCCACTCCTGATAGGCCTCGGCCTTCACGTTCATCGCCTTGGCCTCGGCTTCCCCCTTCCTGAAGATGATCTCGGCCTCGGCTTCGCCCTGCGCCCGCGTCGACGCGGCATGGCCCTCGGCCTCGGAGATGAGGCGCTGCCGTTCCGCGGCGGCGAGCATCTCGATGCGCTTGCGGTCGATCTCGGCCTGCTTGAGCACCGTGGCGATCAGCTCCTTCTCGCGGCGGGCGATCTCGGCGTCCTGCACCTTCACCTGCTCGAGCTTCTCCACCTGCTGCACCTTCACCTGCTCGGCGATCACCTGCTGCTGCATCACGTTCGTCTGGATCTCGTAGGCCTTATCGGCCTGGGCCTGCTGGCGTTTGACCGCCTCGGCATACTGCGCTTTCTTCACTTCCAGCTCGCGCTGGGCCTCAGCCTGTTTCGCCAGCGACGCCGTTTCCGCTTCGACGCGCGCCTGATCGGCCTGGGCTTTGGCGATGGCAGCTTCGCGCTGCGCCTGGGCGCGGCGGATGGCGGTGTCACGCTCCGCTTCGGCGGCGGCGATCTCGGCGTCGCGTTTGATGCGGGCCACGTCGGGGCGGCCCATGTTGGTGATGTACTCGTTCTTGTCGCGCACTTCCTTGATGGTGAAGGAGACGACTTCGAGTCCCATCTTGGTCATGTCTTCGGCGCAGGTGGAGCGCATGCGGTCGGCCACCATCTCCGGCTCCTTCACGATCTCTTCGACCGTGAGCTGGCCGATGATTCCGCGGAGGTGACCTTCCATCACCAGGCGGATCAGCCCCTCGCGCTCCTGCGGCTCCTTGGTCAGGAACTGTTCGGCCGCGGTCTGGACCGAGACCTCATCGCTCTTGACCTTGATCTGCGCGACCGCCTCGACGGTCACCGCCACGCCCTGCTTGGTGTACATGTCCTGCTGCGGCGCGACGTCGAACGACATCAGCTCGAGCGAGAGCACGTGCGAGTGCTCGAGCATCGGCAACACCACCGTGCCGTGGCCTTTGACCACGCGCGTGCCGCGGAAGCCGAAAACGATCAGAGCCTGGTTCGGCCCCACCTTGCGGAACCACGTGGCAATGATCGACATGGCGATCAGAAATGCAGCGACCGAGGCAACTGCGATGACAACTGGAGCGGTGAACATGAATCCTCCTAAGCCTGGCCGTGCAGATCGTCAAAGCGACGCACGTAGGCGATTCCTTTGTCGTAATGCATGACGATGACTTCGGTTCCGCGCTCGATGGCGCGGCCGTCTTCGCTGCGCGCACCGCAGCTGCGGCGCGTTCCCTGCTGCGTGTAGATCACTTCGCCGGTCCCCGTTTCGCGAATGGTGCTGGAGACGCGCCCGAGGATGCCGGCCATCTCGAAATCCTCCTCGCGGAGCGGATGCTCGTTGGCGATCAGCACGCGGCCCATGAAGAGGTACATCAACCCGCCGCCGGCGAATCCGACCACCGTCGCCACCATAAAGGCCAGGCCGGCCGCGGCGCTGCGGGAGTGCGTCATCACATATCCCGCGCCGCCGAACCAGGTCACGAACATCAGCAGAACGGTCAGATTCATCGGAGATGAGGAGTCGCCGTGATGTCCGTGCGGCACGTGCAGATGCAGCGCGGACGGCAGATGAAACGGCAGATGGAAATGCGAGCCGAAGACGAACGAGGCGATCGTCAGCAGCAAGCCGGTGAGGAAGCAGGTCAGATAGAACGATTCCCAGGTCATGAACGAACCCTCCTGCGTACGAGCGTTTCGTCCGCGAGCTCGGGGCGCAGCACCTGAAGAAGGCGCTGCGCCAGATCGGGGCTATCGAGAATGGCGCTGACGAGCGCCAGGCAGCGGCGCGTGTCGGGGTGCCGGGCCAGCTTGAGCAGCGCATCGTGCGTTTCAGGATCGTCGTAAAAGCGCTCGGCGCCGCTGATCAGCCAGAGATCGAGCTTGTCTTCGAGCGCGCGAACGTCCGAGGTCAGCTCGTCGTGATACCCCTCGGGGTCGTCGACCAGATAGCCGGGATGAACCTTGAAGAAACGCGCCAGCGCCATGCGCGTGCTGTTGGTCAGATGGCGGCGTTGTCCGCGCTCGATCTGGGAGAGATAACCCTGGCTGATGGTGGCGCCGACTTCTCCGGCGATGGCCTCGGAGACGGCCTGCTGGGTCATTTCGCGATCGAGCCCGCGCAGGGGTCCTTCAATCGTACGGAGGTAACGAAGTTTCTCGCCGACGGTCATAGCAGATTGCTATACCAATATTGCGACCAGTTATGAGATTGTCAAGACCCCCCTGTCATTCCGAAGCAAACCTATCGAGAGTCCCTCTCCCCGCGTCGAGCGGGGAGAGGGAGACACGCAGCGAAGCGGAGTGCGGGTGAGGGGTGGGGCCCGATTGCGCAGTCTGCGCAAGCTCGGCCCCCT